>Ga0326727_10009614_pt1 | contig 23638 bp, 13 predicted proteins | sample MB2enrmetagenome_FD_207643 | JGI IMG/M metagenome (GOLD analysis project Ga0326727, IMG submission 207643) | Lab enriched peat soil microbial communities from McLean, Ithaca, NY, United States - MB29MY | ecosystem: Environmental > Terrestrial > Soil > Wetlands > Peat | place: USA: New York... | reverse complement strand
ATGGCATCGGTAAAACTGTAGGCCAGCGCTGCGTAAAATCCTTGCAAGTTGCCGCGCCCTTCAAAAAAGTCTGAATCCAGCAGGTTGGGATCCAGCGCGTATTGTTCGACATGCTGCCAATAGGCCCGCGCTTCCCAGGTCCCCTTTTTCGGCATGGAGCCATAGACCAATTCCAGATTGTTTCCGACGGCCAGACCAAATTGCATGGCCTGGTCCTGGTTCAATTGCACACCACCAGGGAAAGCAGTCCCCAAGCTAATCGCCTGGCCAGCGTTGTATGCCGCGCGGGCACGGTCATCGCCCTCCAAATTGATGCTGAAATCGCCAAACGCCCTGGCATCCAAGCGCCCAATTTTGAAATTGACTTCCATGGGGAACTCAATGATGGACAGATTGTTGATTCCTGTCTGGTTGTAGCTGGCGTAGGTACCATAGGCTCCAGGGACGGTGCTTGAGGTGGTGCCGCCTGCAACCAGCGGGTTCGGATCGAAAGTAAATCCGTTTATCCCCTGACCAACAAAAGGACCGTAGAATCCCGCAGTGGCATTCCCATGCCCAACATAAGTATAAAAAACAGGCGCCACTTTGACCGACAAATTGGTGTCAACGTGATAAACCGCCCCCACCTGCCAGGCCAGCAGATAGGCATTCTGATCGGACCAGTTCCCCAAATAGGAACCCGCACTATTACCTTCCACCGCTTCAGCGCTCGCCGGAGTTACGTCCTGATAGATATATTGCCCGAACGTCGCGAAATAATCCACCGGGCCGTGCGTGTATTTAAACTTCTCCACCAATCCTTCCGGAGTGTAGTCCGAATCCCACACCATCGCCGTGGTATAGAGCGGCTGCGGCACCCTGCCGACCGAGACGTCCAGCCACGAAGTCGGGCGCCATCCCAAATATGCCTCACCAATATAGAGACTGTAACTGCTCTTGCTGAAGGGGCCGTTGTAGGGAGATGTTCCGGCGCTTCCGAAGGTATTCCAAGTTGAACGCTCGTTTGGTGAAGTCTCCAGTCTCAAACCGTAATAGAAATCATCTACCAAATCGCCTCGCACCCCCACCCGCAACGCATAGCGCCAACGGTCCGCTGTGTCGTAGCCTCCCGCGTACTGTCCGGCTTCCGGGCCAAGCTTCGCGGAGCGGTATTCGAAGCGCATCCGCAGGTCGCCGAACAGCTCCATGCTCTTGATTGCCGAGCTTATTTTGAACTTCGGACCCTCCGGGTTGTTGGTTGCGCCTTCGTTCTTGAGTCCGTTCGCTTCGTCCTGCGTCAGAATGCCCTTGGCCACCAACTTGTCCAGCAGCGCGTCCGCCGAAACCTGGGCGGTCGCGGTTGCGGGCAGCGCCAAACACGCCGCCGTCCCGGCCATGATTCCCGCTAATTTATGTATTAGATTCATTATCAGTCGGTTCCAAAGTGCTTTAAGGTTTTATTCTCCGCGGGTCTTTGATACAGTTTCTTCGCGTCAGGTCAAAGGAGATTGTGTGACAATTGTGTGACAATCTGTTCACGCCGCCGGCTTCTTCCAACGCCAGGGTCCGCCGCAACGCTCGCCACACTGCCCAACACCGGCCTTTCGACCTCCAGGCTGAAGCGTGACGATTCTGTGACATTCTCGCTTTGGGGGCATAATGCCTTGACTCAAGAGGAGGTTTTGACGAATGTCCGAGCCTGTTAATTTGCATGATGATCGGTATCCGTGGATTCTTCCGTCAGTCGCATCACCAACGTCGCCGGACTCGGCTGACGCTGCTGGCCTCTGTCGCGTCATGCCTCCTGGCCCTTCCGGCGGTGTCTGTCGCAAGCCCGGCGATCCTTTATACCTTCTCCGCCGGAAATTCCACCATTGCCCCGCCGGTGACAAACGGCGATGGTCTGGCCCCGGCATCCAAGCTGGTTCTGGGCGCTGATGGTTGCCTGTATGGAACCACCCGGCACGGCGGCGCGAATGGGGCGGGTTCCATCTTCCGCATGACGACCAACGGCAACCTGTCGAATCTATATTCTTTCCAGCCTTCCTTTCAAGCAGTCACGAACAATTCCGGCGGAACCAATTACGAGACCAATTACGATCTGTTGCCGAATGATCTGGTGCAGGGAACCAACGGCAGTTTCTACGGCACCACCCGGCGCGGCGGTTCCAACTTCACCGGCACGATTTTTGAGATTTCACCGTCCGGTTCCTTCGCCAGCCTCCACACCTTCGCCGGGGAAAGCGACAACGCCTCCGGCCGCGTGACCAGCGCCGACGGCGCAACGCCGGTGGGCGCTTTGGCACTGGGAAGCGATGGCAATTTCTACGGGACCACACAATATGGCGGCTCCAATGGCACAGGCACGATCTTCAGACTCACTCCGGCGGGCGCGTTCACCAGCTTGTATTCTTTCGGCCCGTCGGGTGCCGGCATTATTAGCACCAACGGGGCCGTTCCCAATGATCTGGTTCCGGGAAGCGACGGCGCTTTCTACGGCACCACACAGCAAGGCGGCCTGGACAATGCCGGCACATTTTTTAAATTCACCGTGGCAGGCAATTTCACCCAGATTTATTCGTTCGATGGAGAGGCGCCCGGCAACAATCCGATCACCCCCAATTCCACCCTGGTGCAAGGCACCGGCGGACTTTTCTACGGGACCAGCGCTTATGGCGGCTCGCAAGGAGGCGGCTCCATTTTTGTAATCGCGAACACGGGCGGCGCGACCGTCCTCCATTCGTTCCCGCAGCTTGATGCCGGCGCCAGCGCCGCCCTGACTATCGGCTCAGATGGCAATTTCTATGGAACAACCGCGGCCAACGGTTTGAATGACAACGGCACACTCTTCAGGATCACACCGTCAGGCGATTTTGGCTCCTACTCCTTCAGCGCGTTGAATACCAATTTGGACAATGCGGACGGCGCGAATCCTTTCGCCGCGCTGACCGCTGACAGCGCCGGCAACCTCTATGGCTCTTGTGCCGCCGGAGGAACCAATGGTTCCGGCGTCATTTTCCAAGTCTTCGGCCCCGACTTTATTCCACCTTACTTCTTCTATTCGACAAACTCGCCTCCGGCCGCAACCAACACGCTGGTCGGTTCCTCCATCACGCTGTCCAACCTCGCCGGAGGCTATGCTCCGTTGAGCTATCAATGGTTGAAGAATGGAACCAATTTGACGGATGGCGGCGACATCTCCGGTTCCATGACCAACGTCCTGGTCATCAACCCCGTCTTTCCTCGCGATGTCGGAAGCTACGCGCTCCTCATCAGCAACACTTGGGGCGCTTTGACCAGTTCTGTGACGGTTTTGACGGTCAAGCCGCCTGGGATTACTATTTCATCGCCGGCCCCCAACGCAGCCATCAGTTCGCCGCTGTTCGCCGGAACTGCCACCAACGCGCCATTGTTCACCAATTTCAATTCTGGCGAGGTCCGGCTGACGGACGTGATTTTCTCCATCACCAACCTCTTCTACGGTTCAAACATCACCGGTTTGGCCCCTGTCACCAACGGCGTCGGCGGCGTCTCCAATTGGATGATCACCAACGTGATTCCGTTCCCCGGCACCAATATCCTGTCTGTGCAAAGCGTGGACGAATCGGGAAACATCTCATCTGCCGCATACCTGACTTTCTTCTACGAAGTGCCGGCCCGATTGACCGTCCTCACCACCGGAAGTGGAACCGGCACATTCACGTTCACCAATGGCACGAAGCTCTTTATTGGCGAAAGCTATTCCAACACCGCCAGCCCCAGTTCCTCGATATTCAGCAATTGGGTCAGCGGCGGGGTCGTAAGCTACAATCCAACCCTTCCATTTATCATGCAATCAAACCTCGTCTTGACGGGCGACTTTTTGGCGCTGAAGACTCCCGCCGTATCCATAACATCCCCGGCGGCCAACGCGCGCACCAATTCGCCCGTCTTCAAAGGAACCGCGACCAGTTCGCCGCAGTTGCTTGGAGTCAATTCCAACAACCTCCGGCTGACCAATGTGGTGTATTGGCTCACCAACGCCGCCACCGGCTCTGTCGCGACGGGTGTGGCGGCGCTGACTTGGGGCGCCTCGGCCTCCAACTGGACCATCACGGCGACTCCCCCGCCCGGAACGAACATTCTAGCGGTGCAAAGCCAGGACATATCGGGCGGCCTCTCGCCTATTATATCCCAACCCTTCTTTTACAAAGTGCCCTCTCTCTTTACCCTTCTCACGTCTGGGACCGGCAACGGCACATTCACGGCCACGGCCGCGGTGGCCGGCGACACCCTCCCCACGAACGGCGCAATGCTCAACCTGGACGAGAACTACACGATCAAGGCCGAACCGGACCAGTTTTCCACCTTCAGCAAATGGACCAGCAGCGCCGGCAATATCACCACTCCAACATTGTCGTTCGTCATGCAGCAGGGCTATTCCTTGACAGCGGTTTTTACTGCGGTGCCGCCTGTTGTCGCCATTTCCTCGCCAGCGGCGAATCTGCGCACCGCCGCCCCTGTTCTCAGCGGCACCGCTTCCGGCCACCTCCGCCTCACCAATGTGAGCTACTCCCTGGCCAATAGTTTCACCGGTTTCATCTCCAACGGTTCCGCCACGCTGTTCGCAGGCGCCGGCTCTGTCTCCAACTGGATAATCACCAATGTGGCTCCCTCGCCCGGCACCAACTCCCTGACAGTCCGTAGTGTGGATGCCGCCGGCAATGCCTCCGCCGCGGTTTCCCAAACTTTCTTTTACAAGGTGCCCGCCAAGCTGGAGGTCCGCCAGGCCGGGACTGGAAACGGCGCCTTTCAAGGCGCAGCCTCCATCCCGGGTGACGTAGTTCCTGCCTCCAACGCGATGCTCAACATCGGCGAGGGCTATACGATCACCGCTGTGCCCGGCGCGTCTTCCCTCTTCAGCAATTGGGTCAGCGCCGCCGGGATCACGGTCACGCCGGCCCTCTCGTTTATCATGCAGTCAAACCTGGTATTGACGGCTAACTTTGTCACCAATTTCTTTCCCGCCGCAGCCGGGACCTACAATGGCCTCTTCTTCCCCTCCAATGCCGTCGCCGCAGAATCTTCCGGCATGCTCTACAACTTCATTCTGAGGGACACCGGCGCTTGCAGCGGAAGCCTGTTGCTCGCCGGAAAAAGCTACACCATCAGCACCAACTTCGATGTTTCCGGCCACGCCGCGTTCAGTGCCGGTCAGTTGCAGGTTGACCTCGTCCTGGACAGTTCGACCCCGCAAATTACCGGGACCGTTTCCAGCTCTCAATGGACCGCATATCTGACCGCCGTGGCTTCCAACGCCCTGCCGTCGGCCGAGTACACGCTGCTTTTTTCGCCATCCGCCGATGTCTCGTCCGTGTCGCCGCCCGGCGATGGTTATGCCCTCGTCACCAACAATGCGGGCCTGGTCACCATCAGCGGCGCGCTGGCCGATGGGACAAGCTTTAACCAAAGGGTGCCTGTCTCGCGAACGGGCGACCTCCCTATCTACGTCAGCCTCTATACCAACTCAGCCAATACCAACACAAACGCCAACCCGGGCCTGCTGCTGGGCTGGGTCAACCTCACAAACCTCCAGGCCGCCGCCCCGGCCAACGCCCTGGCCTGGATCAAAAAACCGTTCCATTCCCCAACGCGCTACACCAACGGTTTCACCAACATCCTGTCCGTGCAGGGAGCGCTCTGGACCAACCCGCCCGCCAGCGCCTCCGCCATCTCAATGACCAATGGCCAGTTGGTCATCTCCAATGCCAGTCTGTTCCTCGTCTTCACCAACATTGTCGTCAGAAACAACACGTTGACAAACCTGGGCGGCCTGCCGACAAATTCCGTGAGCGGCTCGATCAATCCGAAGACCGGTCTTCTGAATCTCACGAATCTCGCCTTCGCCAACGGCAACGGCCCTGCCACCAACAGCGCCGTTGGAGCCATCCTCCAAAACACCGCCAACGCCGGAGGTTTTTTCCTCACCTCCACCAATGCCGGTTCCTTCAAATTGCAGCCGTAAGGCGGCGGTCGAGAAATAAGATCACTTGTTGCCAAGCAGTCCATGCCGCTTGAGCATCACGAACCAGAGAATCACCCCGGCAACGAAGAGCGCCAGAAACAACGGAAGCACGGACCACTGCGTTTTAACAGCGAATTGCCCGGCTTGCAAATAAGGTCGCAGATAAGCATCCCGCAGGATGTCTCTCATGACGGACATGCTGACGATCACGACGGCCAAAATGCCGGGCACATAGAAAGCGGCTGTCCGGATGTTCTCTTTCCGCAGGGCGTCGGACATGAGAAAGATCGCCCCAATACCGCCGATGACGCCAACGAGAAGCAGGCTCGTCGCCAACGGGCTGTCGCCCATGAACAACATTCGCAGGTCGCGCGGAAGGCTGACCAGGAACACGATGCCCACGATGATCTGCGCCATGGTGGCGTACATGAAGGCCTTTCCGCCAAACTGCAAGAGTTGGCGGGCATACTCACGGTCGCGTTTCCAGTTGGCCAAGGCCAGGAATACCAGAAGAATCCCTCCCACCGCCACGGCTGCGACGACGAAGTGCAGAAACCGCGGGATCAGCGTCGGCTCCGTGAGGTTGAGGTTCCAGCCCGCGGGGTTCGCGAAGTACTTCCCGGCCCAGCGCGCGGGAGTCTGGCTGAGGGTGAGATTGTTGCTGAACAGGAAGCCAATCAGGAAGACCAGGATCACGCTGCACAGCATCACGCCGCCGGCTCTTCCGCTTTGCCGCCCGGCCCGGTAGGAAACGAAATAGAAACCGTAGTAAACAGTCGTGAGGAGGACCAGCACCAGAAACCAGGGCCAGGCCATCAGGATGGACGAAGTGTAGAAAAACTGCCCGTAAAGAACCTGGACGAACAGCAGCGGCGCGATGCCCAGGGTGATGGTGGCCGGCAACAGAACAGGCAGCTTTTTGGCAACATCAAGGTAAATGCGTTCGCCGCCCTCGTGATTCCTGGAACGCCACCTCGACACCAGCGCCAGGACGCCTCCGCCCAGCACGAAATTCATCGCGACAATGTGGAGGAGGAACGTCACAATCAGCAACAATTTGAAGACCCAATAGGGCGCGGGCAACGGGTTCGGGTCCAAGGTCGGAATGATGTTGAGTTGCGGCGGCATTTCAGGTTCCTCATTGCGCGGCGTTGCCAGACCCATTCACGCTACGCTGCGTATTGATCCACTGCGCCAGCGCGATGCGCTGCCGCTCCGGAAGCTTCAGGTCCGGCATGATCACAGACAACTTCGTTAAATCCTTGAGGGCTTCGCTGGCGGCATTTGGATCTCGCGCCAGACTCTTGAAGAAAGTTCCGCTGGCGCTTACCCGATGGCACATGGAGCAATTCTGCTCGAAAACCGTCTTGCCGTCGCCGGCCGCTTCCGCGTCTGCGGCAGAAACGGGCTGGACCGTGCTCAAATACACCGCGAGCGCGGCGCGCTCCGCGTCGGTCCCGGCGAACGGCGGCATCACGCTGTTGTGCATAAATTCGATGCCGCCCAGCATGGCTTGGATCTTGTTCTGATCCCATTGACGCAAAGCCAGGTAATGCCGGACCCCACGGTAGGCATCGGTCGTGTGGCAACTCTCGCACTCAACACGAAATATGTCGCGGCCCGCCGCGGCCTGATTGCTCGCCGTCAGTTCGTGATTGCCGACCCACTTCGCGGACTTCAGAATGCCGGCGGCGTTGATTTCGTCCACGCTGAATCCGCCGTCTCCCGGTATCTTCGCCGCGTAGAGCGAATTGGCGTACAAGTACTTCGAAATCAGGTAAGGTTTGCGGATGGCCTCGCGCACGAACTCGAATGAACCCATCGCGCCCAGCGCAGCCAGCGCGACCAGCAGGCTGAAAGCCAGGTGCATCCGCCCCGGCCTGAGCAGCGTCAGCAGGGCCAGCGCAAACGTCACGCCCAGCAAAACAACGGCGGACAACGCGAAATGCGTGGCGGTGGGCATCGGACCGCGCGCGCTGCTCCACACGTCGGCGGGAATCCAGCGGACATACCACCACCCCAGCGCCGGCAAAACCGCCAGGCAGGGCACAATCCAGCAGGCGCTCCATCGCACCAGGCGCGCCTTGAGAACCGCGTCTTTCTGCACGCTGGCGGTAATCAACGCATAGACGCCCGCCAGCGCCAGGGCAATGGCGAAGCGAAAAGCCAGCGCTGGAAAATAGGTGGGATTGAAAAAGCCCTTCCAGAACTGGTGGTTCTCCACCCAGCTTCCGGAGGTCAGCATGAAGGTGAGGATGCCGTTGATGATCACCATGCTGGCAAAGGCGGCGATGAAATAAACCCATCCAAACCACTCATGCAGCCGCCCTTCCAGTTTGTCCCAGCCATAGAGATAGAGCAGCGCGGCGGTGATCTCGACAAAGAAAAACACCCACTCGATGGCCCATCCCCACACGTAAGCATGGATCAGGTTGCTCGTGGCCGTGGGCGCGATCAATCCGATCGTGAACCAGATGCCCACCCCGCTGATCGCGCCAAACACCACCGTCACCAGCACAAAAAACTTGGTGTGCGCCTTCAACCAGCCCAGTAGCGCCAGATCGTTGTTCCGCCGCGCCCTGCGTTCCGTCACCACCAGAAAAAGACCGCCTCCGACGGCAAAGTGGGAAACAAACACATGAAGAATCGCCACCAAGGCAATCAGAAATCCCGCGCCAAAGCCAACCTCCCAAACAGGATAGTTCATGCGGCTCCTCCTGTTATGAGGTTGCTCGATGCTGTACAGGTGAGGCGGAATTGGCTTTCGTCACCGCGCATGGCCCGATACTGCCAGAGCAGGGCCGGATTGTCAAAGGCCAATTATTGCCGGTTTTGGGAAAGCGGGTGACGTCCGTTCCTGCTGTTGCCGGCCTTACAGCGCGCCCTTCGGATGGCCGTTCTTCCAAAAATGCAACAGGCTGCTGTCACACGTAAATTGATAGGCGATGTAGCATTGAAATCCCACCGGGCCGTCAATGGAACGGCCCACCGAGAAGAGCAAATGGTGGTTCTCACTGAAATCAATCACCGTGCCGACGTTAAACGCGGTGCCGGTATTGGGAAAGTCCGTTTGATACAGGGTCTGATGATAAACCTCCACGCCAATGAGCACATTGCTCCAAACCTGTTTTTGCAAAACCGCCCCGGCAAAACCCCAATTATCGTGACCGGAAAAAGAATTCAGGCCGTATCCGCCTCCGCCATAGGCCGTCCAGGAACCCCAGCTCTTCTGCAGCCATAATGGGAGAAATGCCTGGGCATGGCCATTGCCGAGATTGTCCCGTTCGCTGCCGGTCGGCAGTTCCAGCAGCGGAAAAACTCCCGCCTGGGGCCATCCGTTGGTCTCCTGCATAAACCGGTATTTTACGCCCAATTCAACGTCGCCCAACCCGTAATGCCCGGCGTCTTGCGGCGGCGAATCGTAGGCCAGGGGTGCAATCAGGTGAAGCTGCAGGTCGGGAACAGCTCCATAGTTGACTTCAAAATGCGGCGCGGTGCCGGACCAATCGCCCCCAAGTTTCGAATGCATCGAAGCCATATAAAACTCCCAATGTTGGTAATCTACCGGCTCTGGATCATCGGTGACGAAGGGCGGACCGCCCAAGGAAGTCCCCGCCATCCCCAGGCCGAGGACGGCCGGCAGTATCGCCGCCGTCAAATGCTGTTTCGCGTGCATAACAGTTTTGTTAATCGGCGATCAGATAGAAGGCCAGGACGATGAGAACACCCGCAGCCACCCCAGAAGATACGATGCGGGTCAAACGATGGGCGGCCATTTGCGGTCCCCGGCCGCTGTTCATCCTGCCCAAGCACCAGCCGCATAGAGCAAAGAGGACGAGAACGATGGCCACATGGGTGATCCAATGATGGCCGGTTATTTTTTGCATCCAAGCCGCGACGCCCTTGCTCCTTTCCTTGGCGATCACCAGCAGGGCGTTCAACACGGCGCACAGCGCCAGGGACAATCCGAACGATGTCGTGTGCTTTGAGAGAGTCGTGTTTTCCATCGATTCCTCCAGATCAATTTGGTTGCGCCAGCAATCCCGTTTTCACCCCCATGGAGATGATCGCGCCGTGACCCTCGGCCATCAGGGCCAGCACCGCGACCAGAGCCGCCACGCACAGCACCAACCGCCGGGCTTCCTTGTTCACCGCCAGGTTGTTTGAAGCCGCGATGGGAAGATAAGTGGCCAGCAGCAGAAGCGTGATGACGAAATGCTCCTTTGTCTCCATGAAATAATTATGCGCCAACGGCCACGGCCCCTTGAGGATGACATCCTTGTCCGCCTTGTAATCCACGACATACCAATAGCCGCCAACCACGAAGGCCAGCCAGAGAAAAACCGCCGCCGCCCGGCTCATCCATCGAATGCGGACCAGGTTCCCCTCGTGCGCGTTCAACACGTCCACAAATAGCCATACCGTCGTGAGGAGGCAGCCCACGCCGAACAACACATGGCCCAACAAAACTATTTCTTTCATGGATTCGCGCCCTGCACAGACGGTAAAACTCATATACGTTGCCTTTTGTCGGATGTCAAGTCTTGAAATACATTTGAAATACATTTCCGGCTTGACGGCGGCCAACCGAATCTATACCAGATCAAACCTGATGAATAAACTTCGCTGGGGCATTTTGGGCACCGCCGGCATCGCCCGGAAGAACTGGCGCGCCATTCGCGACAGCGGCAATTCGGTTGTCACCGCCGTTGCCAGCCGCGACGCCGCGCGCAGCCGCAAGTTCATCGAGGAATGCCAGCGCGAAGCGCCCGCCGACGCCACTCCCGCCGCCCTCGAAGGCTACGAGGCCTTGATCGCTTCCCGGGACGTTGACGCCGTTTACATCCCGTTGCCCACCGGCTTGCGCAAGGAGTGGGTCTTGCGCGCCGCCGCCGCCGGCAAGCACGTCCTGTGCGAAAAACCGTGCGCCCTGAGCCTGGCCGATCTCCGCGAAATGACCGGTGCCTGCCGAAAAAGCCGGGTTCAATTCATGGACGGCGTCATGTTCATGCACAACCCCCGCCTCCGCCGCCTGCGCGAAATTCTCGACGACGGCAAATCCATCGGCCCGATCCGGCGCATCATGTCCGTTTTCTCTTTTGGAACCGACGAAACTTTTTTTGATGCCAACATTCGCGTCCACGCCGCGCTGGAACCGACCGGTTGCCTTGGCGATGTGGGCTGGTATTGCCTCCGCTTTGCCCTCTGGGCCATGAACTGGCGCTTGCCCCGCCAGGTCACCGGCAGAATCCTTTCGGCTCGCGGCAATCGTCTCAGCCCCTCCTCCACGCCAACCGATTTTTCCGGCGAATTGATTTTCGCCGACGGCCCATCCCTTGGTTTTTACTCTTCCTTCCGCGCGCAATATCAGAATTGGGTCCACCTTGGCGGCGCCAACGGCTGGCTGCGCCTCGCTGATTTTGTTCATCCGGTCAGCGCTCATGAACCTGCCTTCGAGGTCAACGGTGCCTTGGAGAAAGTCAAAATCTGCGATTGCTCCGCCCGGCACACCGACAGTCTCGCTCCGGCCCAGGACTCGCGAATGTTCCGCAACTTCGCCCAGCAAGTTGCCGCCGGAAACCTCAACGAAGATTGGCCGATGTGGTCCTTGATGACCCAGCAAGTCATGGACGCCTGTTACCAATCCGCCCTGCATGACGGCCGCCCCGTTTCCCTCGATTAGCATCCAATCGGCAAGATACGAAAGCGCGGGCCGGATTATTTGGTGGCGAAGGCCAGATAGGAGTGCGGCAGCACGGTAAAGGTGAAAGAGACGCGCGGCGCTGCGGCCGGCCCGCGACCGCCAAAGCCGCGGCCACCTCCGCCAAAGCCGCGGCCACCTCCGCCAAAGCCGCGCCCGGTCGCCGCAGGCGCGATGTCCTGGCCGGAGAGCAGGTCGTGTATTTGTGTCGCCGCGCCCGCGATGGAAACCGTGACTTCGGCCGGCGTGGCCAGGTAATTCTGCACGATAAACTCATTGTTGTCGTATCGGAACAAGGCGACCTGCGCCGGGGCGCTGTCAATCCGAACAGGCTCGGCTGTGCCCAGCGCGGCCCGAATGACGGACAGAACGCCCGACGGCAGCGCGTAGAGATCGGCGGGGTCATCGGGAATGGTTAGGACGTAGAATTTGCCCTTGGAGTAATCGCACGACAGCACGACGGGATAGGTGGTGCCGCCGGGAGAGATGCCCATGGCGTCGCCCCAGGCGTCGTGGGTCAGGACGTTGAGGTACTTGATCTCGGGAATGAGGATGTCGCGGGAAGCTTCAAAGGGATCGGCGGCCGGAGCCGCGCCGGCCGGCTGGGCCGCGTCGGCCCCGCGGCCGAATCCGCCACGGCCACGCATGGGCGCGCCGGGGCCGCCGGCAAAGGCAAAACGCCGCACGGGCACGCTCGCGCCGGTGGCTTCGATTTCGCAAATGTCCTCGATGCCCTTGCCTTTCATGGCGCGCACAAAGCCGGAGGTGACGGCGACCGATTTGCCCGCTTGGAGCTGGGCTTCGATCTTGTGGATGATGCCGGGATCGGATTTGGCCTGCTCGGTGAGAAGGACCATGCCGGCATCGGCGGGGAATTGCGGGAAGATGTCCATTGGCAGGCCGATCATGCCCAGGTAATCGTGGAGGAACTCCTCGCCGGTGGCGTGATAGGGCGTGTAGCACTTGATGCCGGCGGGTTTGCCCGCATTGACGAGCACCTTGTCAGCCTGCCCGAGCGTGTAGGCGGCGACGTCGGCGAAAGTGGGACTGCTGTCATTGGTGCCGAGGGTTTTAATGACCTCGGCGAGGTTAAGGCTGGTGGGTTGGTCGGCCCAGGCGCGATTGGCGCCGGACCGGATGCGGCCGAGCATGCCGGAGTAGTTGAAGCAGCACATCTCGGGGCAGCGCGAAAAAACGGTGTCCAGGACCTGCTCGGAATAGCGATCAATCGGATTGGCGCCGCCCTGGTCCACCCAGCCGCCCTTGTTGACGCCGGGCTTGAGGTTGTCCATGAAGCGCATGATGTCGTAGCTCAGGTAAGGTTGCAGGTGCTGTTCCTGCCCAAACCAAAGCCGGGATTCCGTGCCGGAGAACATGCCGTCGGCGATGAGCGGGACTTGTTCGGTGTCATTGCCCATGCCGGCGTATTGGTCGTACCAGTTGGCCATTTTGATGATGACTTTGCATTTCGGGTTGACGGCCTTGGCGGCGCCGACGATGAGGTCCTTCGTGACCTCGCGCATGGTTTCCAGGCGGTATTGTGTCCAGGATTTGTCCCCTTTGGCCTTTATGTCAGCGTCGGTCTTGCGGTCGAAGAAGTAGTAATCGTCGAGGAGAATCTCATCAAAATGGCGGGCGGCCATTTCCGCGGCCTTCTTGGCGAAGTCGCGGTTTTCCGGGTCGGCGTAGTCGAAGCCCTGGAAGCCGTTGAACTCGCTGATGCTGTAGGCCAGGCCCCCGCAAACCTGCGCGCCCTGGTCCTGGTAAAACTTCTTGAGTTTCTCCAGGCCGGCTTCATCCACCAGCGTGTGGTTGCGCATGACCTCGATGTAGATCTTGTCCACCTTGAGGTTGCGCGTCAGCGTGGCCCAGGACGCCGCGGGGTCGGTATTGCCGTCCATCAGCCCCTGCACGGTTCCCTGCGTCGCGTAGGTGGAGACGATGAAGCTTTTGTAGTTGTGCTGGGCCTGAAGCGGGACGGCCCATGCTCCGACTGCCAAAAGTACTGCCAGCGTTTCCAGGTGCTTTTTATTTGTCATATATCACTCAGTCAATAACACAGTCAAGGTCCTCATGGCCGGGAGATTTTCACGGCCTTGCCGTCGTAATGAACGACGGCATCCGGCTTTTCCGTGGAAGCGATTCCGGCGCCGTGATCCTTCGCGACCCAGACGACATTGAAGGTGCGTTTTGCTAACATGCCGGGAAATTCGCCCGCGCGCTTTCCAATTTCCAAAGTATGCCTGGCGTCGTTCCAAGAAATGGGAATCGTGGCGTGTTTTCCTTTTTCGTAATTGTAATTGTCGCCTTCATCCTCGTAAAGAGTGAAAGAGCCATTGGCGCCGGGGTAAATGCGAAGTTCGATGGGATCGGCGGGTTTCTCGCTGGAATATTGTAGGAATGGCCCCAGCGGTATGATCGAGCCGGGCCGGATGAACAGCGGCAGGGTTTGCACGGGCGCCGCGGCCTCGACGCGCTGGCCGGCGGGGGAAGAGTCCGCAGTCCAGAAGTTGTACCACGGGGCGCCGCCGGCCGGCAGATAGACCGGGCGCGTCTGCGCCCCGGCGGTGGTAACGGGAGTCACCATGATCGCCGGGCCAAAAAGATACTGGTCGCCGACTCCCAACACCTGCGGGTCATTTGGAAAATCCATGACCAGCGGCCGCATGAAGGTGGCGCCGTTGGCCGTCACTTGCCAGGCCACCGAGTAGAGGTAGGGCAGGAGACGATAGCGCAAGTCCAGATAGTCCCGCAGGATGCCCTGCGTCTTTTCGTCGAAACGCCAGAATTCCTTGCCCGGCCTCGTCCCATAGGAACCATGCACGCGGAACATGGGGCAAAAGGCGCTAAACTGGAACCAGCGCGAGAAGAACTCCTGATAGAGCGGATTACCGGGAGTGGCGTTGCCAGTCTCGCGGCTGCCAAAGAAGCCTCCCGTGTCGGTGTTCCAATACGGGATGCCGGACAGTGAGAAATTGAGTCCGGCCGGAATTTGATTCTTGAGAACCTGCCAGGTCCCCGTGATGTCGCCCGACCACGTAATGGCGCTGTTGCGTTGCTGGCCGGCGTAAGCCGAACGGGTGAGGATGACGACGCGCTTTTGGTCGGTCGTCGCTCTCTGGCCCTGGTAAATGCCCATCGAGTGCATCAGCGGATAAGCGTTATAGACCTCGTAGCCCGGCCCCACGGGAGTTTTGTAAGTGCGGAAGGCCATGCCGTTGATCTCCGGTTCCGGCGCGTCAAGCCACCAGCCGTCCACGCCCTTGGCGAAAAGCTGATCGCGCATCTGCTTCCAATAAGTCTGCCGGCCCACGGCGGCGAATGGATCATACCATTGCCCCTGGCCCGGCGGCGAGACGTAGCGCGTTATCTGCGGGAACATGCCGCCGACGGCGTTGAGTTCCTTGCTGTTGTCGCTGCCGAGGTCGAATTTCGCCCAGACGGAAATGAGCGTATGGTAGTGCATATCGCGCAATTCCTTGAACATGCCCGCCGGATCCGGGTAGCGTGACGTGTCGAACAGGTGGGAACCCCAGGTGTTGGTGCCCGGCGGCCAGTATTGCCAGTCTTGAATAATCCCATCCACGGGAACTTTGAGTTCGCGCAACCTCGTGGCCACCCCAAGCAATTCCTCCTGCGACGCATAGCGCTCCTTGCACTGCCAGAAGCCCAATTCCCACTCGGGCATCAGCGGAGCATCGCCCGTGAGATGGCGATAAGCTTTCATCGCCGCATCAATAGTTCCATCGCCATAGCAGAAATAATAATCAATGGCCTTGCCCGCTTCCGACGACCAGCGCAGGACTTTCTGCCCGGCGCCCGCCTCCCCCGCGGCGCTGGCGGCAATGGTGGTCACGGCAGGATTATCCCAGAGGAGCATGTAACCCTTGCTGGACGTGATCACCGGAACGCCCACCTCCATATTGGCCTGCGCGAGCCTGACGCTGCCGCCGCTGCTGTAATTCCACGCGCCGCGCTGATGCTGGCCAAGGCCGTAAATGCCTTCATCCGGCGCCGTATCGAAAGATTGCGCGCAGGAAGTGATCGAATCGCCCGCTATCGTGCCTGGCTGGAATTGACGGCCCTCCGCCGCTTCCCGAAGCAAAACGTGATCGGCAGCGTCGAGAAAACCCACCGCGCCGGTCTGCTTGTCAATTCGCACCTTCACGCGAGGTGTTGCCAAAGTGAAGGCCTGGCCGTTTTCCTGCCGCTTCCAATGTGCGGCCGCCGGACTGGCAACGACGGAGAGGCTCTTGAGCGCCGGCAACTCGGCGCCAGGAGCGTAGGTGACGCGGACAATGTCCTCCGACCAAAACTGGATGCGGAGCGTGCCGCCATCAACGGTGAATTGCTCTCCATCGGGCAACTTCTTCGACGCCGTAACCGCGGCCCCCGCGGAGACAAGGGACATCGCCAAAACTCCAGTGATCAAGGTGAAGGACAGACTTTTTCTCATAGTGGGTTGTTTCATGCTTGGATGTTTGACTCTTATGGTGGCGGCAGGACTGTTGGCGCGGCAATAGTTCGAGGTGCCAAAAAAACCCTCCCGCGGACGATATGTGTTCCGCGGAAGAGGTGTGACTTTTGGACGCCGTCCGCAGGCTGGTTCACCCGGATTCCGGGATTGCCTGTTTCAGCATGGACGCATGATATGTTGCCGGCAGATTACGGCTGTGGAATAAGTTCAATCGCGTTGATTTCCGGATTCTCGATGTTGCTGGTGAACGTGATGGTGAACTTGCCGTTCGTAACTTCCACCGGCACGGTTTCGACGTAGGCGCGGTCTGCCCCGCCGGCCTTGACAAAAACGTCAAAATCCTTGAAATCGTGCCCCTGCACATTGAAGGAAAAAACGCGCCCGCCGGCCGTGGTGACGCCTTCAAAGGTTTCGGCGAAGTAAAGTTTGGCCGTGTATTTGCCGTTGGGAACATTGCAGGAGAAGGAGTTCATCGAATAATGTTCCGTCCGAAAAAGTCCGGGATCCTTTGTGTTCGCAATGGCCAGGCCGGGGTCGCGCTCGATCACTTCGCCGCCGTCAAATCCCTGTTCGGCCATCCAGACGTTGCCGCTGGAATCGGTGAACGGCGTTGATTGGCCGGCTTTAATGCGAACCACTCCCTTCATGACCGGCGCGGCGGGCGCGGCGGGCGCGGCGGGGGTTGTTGCGGCAGGCCTTGTCGCGACCGGCGCGGGTTGCGCGGGTTGCGCGGGTTGCGCGGCTTGCACTGCGGGCTTGGTGGAACCCTCATCTTTGGTTGCGCAGCCGGCCATGAAAGTCAAAAGGCAGGCTGTTGCACAGACAGGGATGGATCGAATAATGATGTTTCGCATAGTATTTTGTTGTTATTGTTGTTTTATCGTCTCACGGGGCGGTGATGGTCATGGGTTACTTCTGGGCGGTGATGGTCATGGGCAATGTCAACCGGATGTCGTCTGAGGCCGCTCCGATGAGAATTTCATAGTCACCCGGCTCCACCACATATTGCTTGCTCTGCGTGTCCCAGTATCGCAGGCGGGTGGCGGGGACTTCAACCGTGACGCGGCTCGATTCGCCGCGCTTCAAATGCACCCGGGTAAAACCGCACAGCGCGAGTTTCGGTTGGGGAACGGCGGAGTGGACGTGCCGGAAATAAACCTGGGCCACCTCGTCGCCATCAAGGTTGCCGGCGTTCTTCACCGTCAACGTCACTTTCGCCGTGCCGTTGGCCGGGACTTTTTTCGACGCCAGTTTGCCGCTCTTGAAATCGAACTTTGTGTAGCTCAAGCCGTGGCCAAACGCGTACAGCGGCTTGCCGCTGAAGTAGCGGTAGGTGCGGTTGGTCATCGAGTAATCCGTGAAACTCGGCAGGTCCGCGGTGGCCCGGTAGAAGGTCATCGAGAGGTGGCCGGAGGGGTTGACCTCGCCGAAGAGAACCTCGGCCACAGCGCGTCCGCCCTCCTCGCCCGGATACCAGGCCTGCAGAATCGCCGGCAGATTCTCGGCTTCCCACGGCAGGGCGATGGCCGACCCGCTGCAATTGACCATGATGATCGGCTTGCCGGTCTTGAAAAGCGCGCGCACCAGACCCTCTTGCACCTCGGGCAATTCAATGGTCGTGCGGTCACGCTGCTCGCCTTCCATTGAAGGACTGATGCCGCCGGCATAAATGATAATATCGGCAGCGGCGGCATTGCTGATGGCTTCCGCCTGGAGTTCCGCAACCGGACGGCCCGGCGCGGCGCCACCCCGGCCGCCACCGCGGCCAAAACCACGACCCGAGGTGTTGGTGGTGAGCGGACAGCCCTGGGCGTAGGTCACAGCAATGTTCGCCCCGGCCACATTGGTAATGCCTTTTAAAATCGTCACCGGATGCGATGCCGTGCCGTTGTAATTGCCCTGCAGCACCCCCACCGTATCGGCATTGGGGCCGATGACGGCGATCTGCTTGATCTTTGCCCGGTTGAGCGGGAGGATGCCGTTGTTCTTCAGCAACACCAATGATTGCTGCGCGATCTGCAACGCAAGGTCCCGGTTTGCCGGGGTGTCGTTCTGGTCAATGCCGATCTTGGAATACTGGCATTTTTCGGGCGGATCAAAAATTCCGAGCCGGAACCGGGTCCACAAGGTGGAAGTCAACGCCCGGTCAATTTCCTGTTCCGTGATCAGCCCTTGTTGAACCGCCCGCACCAATGCGTTGTAATCTCCGCCGCAACACAGATCGCAGCCGGCCTTGACGGCGGCGGCGGCGGCCTCTTCGGCCGTCTTCACATAATGATGCGCCTGCTGGCTCCAAATGTCGTGGATCGCATCGCAATCCGAGACGACGTAACCCTCAAATCCCCATTGCTTGCGCAACAGGTCGGTGAGCAGGAAATAATTCGCGCAATCCGGCACGCCATTCAGCGCGCTGTAGGCGCCCATGACGCCGGCGACGTGCCCCTCGCGCACCACCCGCTCAAATTGCGGCAGATACGTTTCATACAAATCACGATCCGACGGCTCGGCATTGAAACGATGGCGGTCCGCTTCCGGGCCGCTGTGGACCGCGTAATGTTTGGCGCAAGCCATCGAAAGCATATAATTGGGGTCGTCACCTTGGATTCCCTTGACGAACTCCACGCCCATCGTGCCCGTGAGATACGGATCTTCTCCGTAGGTTTCCTGGCCGCGGCCCCAGCGCGGGTCGCGAAAAATGTTGATGTTCGGCGTCCAGAACGTCATCCCCTTCCACCATGCGGCATCGCCATTATGCTTGGAGACGTAATCGTTGAACTTGGCCCGGCCTTCGATGCCAATGACGTGTCCTGCCTGATGAAGCAATTGTGGATTAAACGTCGAAGCCAGGCCGACCGGCTCGGGGAACACGGTGGCGATGCCGTTGTTCGCGACGCCGTGCAGCGCTTCGTTCCAGTAATTATAGCCCGGCAGCCCGAGCCGCTGGATTCCGGGTGCCCCGCTCATTCCACCTTGCAATTGCCCGACCTTTTCCTCCAGCGACATCCGGCGGATCAGGTCCTTTTCCCGTGCCTCCAACGGCTGCGATGGATCCTTCCAGATGACCGGCTCCTTGATTTCCGGGATGCGCCTCGCCGCCGCCGAAAAGGGCGCCGCCATTTCCGAGGCGTCGAAAGCCACGACCGATGCGCCCGAGGAATTCTTTACCTCCATCGTGTTGAATTTCGCCACGCCCTTGCTCGCCGCAAATAAAACCGTCAGCGGCCCCTTCATCGAATCATCCTCATGCTCGACCGAGCCGGTGATGGAACACACTTTCCGCGCGCCGCCGGCCTTGGCGAAAATATCCAAGTCCCTGGCCAGCGCCACGTCACCGGAAGTCACGTCAAACACCCTCTCCCCCGCCGCGCTCGCCAGCGTTTCGGCCTCGCCAATAATGATCGTGTACCTGCCCGCCGGCAAGTGCGCGACGGTGACGGTAAAGCTCTTTCCGTTGATTTCTTCGCGAAACGCCGCCGCATTGGTGGAGGCGCCTTCGATTTGGACGGACCCATTGTCCTTGCGATGAACAAAGTCTCCGCTCAGGCTCACCTGCTGTCCGCAACCGGAGCAGCTTTCCTCGTCCGCCGCGGCGTCCAACGCGAAAAACGCCGGATTTCCCAAAGTCATCAGGGAAATGGCTGCAACCAGTGTTGACAGGATCCGGCGGCGCGGCCGCCGGCTTTGCACGGGCTTCTCCAAAGGCAGGGCGGAATTGTGGCGGGTGGCTGGCGCGCCGGATTGGTCGAACGCCGTATATGTGAACTGGTTGCTCATTTTTTCAATCATACAGTTTTTTCTTTGTAATGTGCAATGGCGAATTTGCGTAATGCGCAATGCGTTAGTCTTGCCAGGTTGGGCGGGCACTCCGTGCGCGCCGGGCGGGCAGAGGACTGCCTGCCCTGCCCTTTACCCCTCCTTCACTGACGCATTGCCGTAATGCCAAGGTCGCCTCCTAATTCTGCGGGTGGACGCGGTAAAAACCCGCGCCGTGGGAATTGATATCCTGCGTGAGCGCGCCGGCAACGGCGCCGAGGTCTTTGTGGTTCCAAAGATCGCGGACCATGACAGGCCCGGTAAAGCCAATGTCAATTAGAGAAACCGAAACGCTCCTGGGCTGGGTCGCCGCCTCATCCGCTGTCGGCGCGTTGGTCCCTGGAGGCGCCGAACCCGCGCCGGGTCCGCGGCCTCCGCGCCGGCCGGCCACAGGCACGGGCGAAGTGTTGAAAAGCGCGACGTACTTGTCCTTCGAGCCAGGCGCGTCGGCAACCCATGCGACTTGGTTGTTGGTACTGAAGAGTTGCCGGTTGTTGGCGGAGTTCTGGTTCACCGCAAGCACTTCGTCGTTGGTCAGGAGCGCGAGCGTGAACTCATCGTTTTTTGGCAGATTGCCGCCCACGATCAACGGCGAGCGCGCGATGCACCACAGCGTCATCAGCGTGAACTGTTCATCCTTCGTGAAATGCGTCCAGGCATCCGTCTGCTGCCACGCTCGAACATTGCCCAGCGGCAGCATGTCGGCGTCGGGCCAGTGGCCGGGGCCGCGGAAGGGCATCCAACTGTCCAACAGCGCGAACTGGGCATAGAGCGAGCGCCAGTTGTCCCAAAAATCGCCGCTGATCCGCCACAGGTTCGCGTGCGTCTGGACATGATCGCCTTGACTCCGCGGCGTCGCGCCCGGCGATGTCGAAAGGACAATCGGCCGGCCCGTCCGGTCTATCGCCTTCCGGATGGCTTCAATCTCGTCCTTGTGATAGGGCGAGGAAAGGTCGTCCACTTTCACGTAGTCCAGACCCCACGATGCCATCAGGGCGAACACCGAATCGTAGTACTCCTGCGCGCCGGGCTTGCTCATGTCCACCCCATACATGTCGCCGTTCCATCCGCAGGTGGAATTCGTGTTGGCGACGTCGGCGGCGGTATAGGAAGTTCCCAGGACGGGCAGCTTGTTGGCCACAGCCTGGCGCGGAATGCCGCGCATCAGGTGCAGGCCAAACCTTAAACCCTTGGCGTGCAGATAATCCCCTATCGGCTTGAACGAGTGCGTCGCCGCCGTCATCGGGAAACGATTCGTGGCCGGGAGCAATCTCCCGTTCGCATCCATTTCCAGCACGGCCCCCCGGCGATACGCGGTCGAGTGCGCGAGCGGCTCATACCATTGGATGTCAATCGTGATGATGTCCCACCCGTGCGGTTTGAGGAACTGCGCCATATAATCGGCGTTGGCCATCACGTTCGATTCCCAGACGCCGGCGCCGTAACAGTCCCACGAGTTCCAGCCCATCGGCGGCGTTATTGCCCAGGTCCAGTACGTCGGCTCGGCCGCGGTTGCCGTCAGCGTTCCCAGGAGCAGTCCTGCCACGGCGGCCTTCCAGTTAAGCGCCAAAAGCGGTTTCATGGGGTAACGCGAGTCGAGTCAGCGGCAGTTTCCACGATGCCCGGATCTGCGTCCGAAGCCAATTGCCGGGGGAACGCTCCTCGTGTTAATTCGAGAGGCGTCTCTTCTGATCGAGTCGAAGTGCATCCGGCAAGAATAACGACTGCAACCGTTACCGCTATATGACATATATCATATATGGCTGAATTGCTGTTATTTCACCGGCTTTCGCGCCTTGAATTTCACTTGGACACCCGGAAAAACTGCTCCGTGCTGGCTCTTGCGCGAGTATTTGATGGCGGCTTCGGTCCGGCTGCGAACGTGAAGCTTCTTGAACATGTTCCCCAAATGGATGCGAACGGTCCCGGCGCTGATATTCGCCCGGTGCGCAATCTCCTTGTTCGAGAGTCCTTTCGCCAGCAGCGCCAGAATCTGCGTTTCCCGGGCCGTCAAAGGGTTCGGGTCGGGGGCGGTCGAAGACGCGCGAAAAGACCGCACTACCATCCGCGCAATCTCCCTCGACATGGGCGCGCCGCCGGCCTTCGCCTCGGCGATGGCCTGGATGATTTCCCCCGGCCGGGAACTTCTCAGAATATACCCGCAGGCGCCGGCTCGGAGCGATTGAAAGACCATCTCGGCATCTTTGCAGACGGTCACCATGATGACCTGGAGCCAGGGCATTTTCCCCGTCAATTGCGCCGTGCAGGCTGTTCCGGACTCGTCCGGCAGATGAACGTCCATCAACGCGACGTCGGGCTGGTGTTTCGGCACTTCCAGCAGGGCCTCCCTGGAACTGGAGCACGCGCAGACGCAACGATATTCCGCCTCGCTGTTGACCAGATCCACCAGCAGGGCGCGTCTCGCGCTGTTTTCCTCAATGATGGCAACTGTGGTCATCTGCTTGCGTGACGCCCAACATTGCTGGAAAATCGCCTCCCGTCAAGTTCGCCCGGCGTTCTACTTCGCGCAACTCGCGGTCACCGCTTCGCCGGCGTAATGAATGACCACGTCCGACTTTTCCTCCGCCGCCATGCCTGCGCCGTGGTTCTTCGAAACCCAGACGACGTTGAAGGTGCGCTCCTTCAACATGCCCGGAAATTCACCCGTGCGCCGGCCAATCGTCAGCGTTTGTTTGGCCTCATTCCAGGACAGCGGAATGGTCGCGCAAGCGCCCTTTTCGTAGGTGTAATTGTCGCCCTCATCTTCGTAGAGTGTGAACTCCCCGTCCGCCCCGCGATAAATGCGAAGTTCGATCGGATCGGCCTGTTTCTCGGTCGCGTATTGCAGCACCGGGCCTAACGGCACAATGGAACCGGCGCGAACATACAGCGGCAGGATGCTGATCGGCGCATTGCCCGTCGCCGTCGCGCCTCCGGCCAGCGTTTCGCCCGTCCAGAAATCCACCCAGCCCGCTCCGGTCGGAAGATAGACCGGGCGGCTAGTGGCTCGCGGCGTGGTCACCGGACAGACCAGAAAGGCCGGGCCAAACATGTATTCGTCGGCCAACGCCAGAACATTAGTGTCCTTGGAAAAGTCCATCATCAACGCGCGCATCGGAGTGTAGCGTTGACTGGTGATCTTCCAGGCCACCGCATAATTGTAGGGCAGCATCCGGTAGCGCAATTGATCAAACGCAATCAAATTGGTCTGCGTGGCCGGCAGCCAGCTCCACATTTCCGTCGCCGTCCCGGATCCGTGGATGCGCAGGATCGGGCAGAACGTGCTCCATTCAAACCAGCGCGTGAGAAGTTCGTTGTAGTCGGCCGAAGCGTATTGGTCGCGCGGATGAAAAAAACCGCCGGTGTCGGTCGTCCAATAGGGCAGGCCGGTGATGGAATAATTCAAGCCGGCTGGAATTTGCCGGGCGAATGTCACCCAGTCGCCGTGAACATCGCCCGACCAGGCCGCCGTGGCGTAGCGTTGCACGCCAGGATAAGCGTTGCGCGACAGTATCACCACCCGCTTGCTCGAATCCGTGCCGCGCTGCCCTTCATAAGTGGCTTCACTGGCAAACAGCGGATAGGAATTGCGCACCCGGTTCGCCGAGCCAAGGAAACATTGGACGCCGCTGACAGAATTCCCGTCATCCCCCGGCTCCGTCGC
>Ga0326727_10009613_pt1 | contig 23644 bp, 19 predicted proteins | sample MB2enrmetagenome_FD_207643 | JGI IMG/M metagenome (GOLD analysis project Ga0326727, IMG submission 207643) | Lab enriched peat soil microbial communities from McLean, Ithaca, NY, United States - MB29MY | ecosystem: Environmental > Terrestrial > Soil > Wetlands > Peat | place: USA: New York... | reverse complement strand
TGGAAACCAGGAAAGTGCCGCGGAAATCGACATCCATGACTTCGTCGAGATCTTCGTCGGTCATCCGAATGACGGGCTTCTCGCTGCCGGGGATTCCCGCACAGTTAACAAGGACATCTATCCTTCCGAATTCGTCTGCAATTTCCTGAACGGCGCGGTCCACGGATTTGGAGTCGCGCACGTCCATCGACTTTGCCGTGGCCTTTATTCCGAATGTGTTTTGAAGCTTTTCCGCTACCGCCTGGCACCCCAGCAGGTTTCTCGCAACGATCGCGAGATTGGCCCCTGCTTCAGCGTAGATTTCTGCAAAAGCCAGCCCTATTCCCCTATAGCCCCCGGTAATGAAGACTACTTTCCCTTCCATGGAAAACAACTTTTCAAAACATTCTCTAGCCATCCTCTTATTTCCTCAAATCTGATTCATAGGGAGTCGAGTACGTCGTCATCAGCTAAATATTGCTTTCAATCTCTCGCATGACGAATCCAGCATTTCGATGTAGTTCTCGAACGTAAGAGATCGCAGTCCACCACCGGTGTAAATCTTCTGGGAGTCAACTATTCTTATGATTTCAGCTTCTTTTTTTGTCGGTGGAGGTGTTGTCTTGAGGTTGGGAGATACCTTCAGGTCCCATGAAACTTCTTTGCGGACGTCATCGGCGGTGATGCCGGGATGAACTGAATCGAGGTAGGCCTCTTTTGACTCCTCATCGAACCGGAATATGGCCATGTTCGAAATAATGACGGCAGGGCCGTTACCCGGGTATCCGTGCCGTTCTCTGGACCCTGGCCCATCGAGGTAGCCGGGCGATGTGTTAAAGTCGACCTTTTCCAGGAAACGGCGCTTCTGTTGGTTCATCATGATCAGGCTGCGCTTTGCCGAAACAGCTATGTCGTTGGCGCCGCCGCTGCCGGGCAGCCTGGTTTTGGGGGTGTAATAGTCACCATCACCGAAAATTGTCGTGCTGTTCAGATTCCCGTACTTGTCCACCTGCGCTCCCCCGAGCATTCCAAGGTCGAAGTAGCCGCGCTGTTGATCCGAGAAAGCCCGCCACAGGGATGTCACGCATATGGCGTTTTCCCCGCATGCATTATCGCCGATTCCAAGCATCAGCCGGTAAGGCGTGGCCCCGATGCATCCCGATTCGACGACCAGGATCACGTTCGGAGCATGAGTCAGCTTAGCGACCAGTGCGCCCAGGCATGGTATGCCTACGCCTACGAATACGACTTCCCTGTCTTTGACTTCTCTTGCGGCAGCGACGACTAAAAGTTCCTGGAGGGTATAATCTTGCGCGTATTCTTCCAAATGGCTACTCACACGTGACTCCTTTCATATTGTCGGCTCAATGCAGGGAACCCGGATCTTAGCTGTCGCACCTGCAGAACTTTCGCTCGATCTGGGAGAGCTTTCTTAAGCGGCCCCACCCTACTTTTTCGCAGTATTCTTCATGGTCCTTACAGCCGAAGGCCCATTTATCCATCCATCTTTTGAAGCCGTCGCTGCTATCTATCTCCGCCATCATTTCCATGTGAAATGGAAGGTCATACGCATAGGCATAACACATGTTCCAGGGATGGCTGCAGAAGGGGACTTCCACGACTGCGTCGACGACGTACTGCGGTACGGTCGTAAAGGTCGGGGCCTTTTTGATATCGTCGGTCGAGACTATCTCTTCGCAGGTGATGATCGTTCTTTTCGCGGCGCGCGCGATGTTTTCGGCATTGGAGGAGAAGCCCAGATACTGAGCGTTTCCGAGCATATCTGCCCTGTTTACGTGTACGATTGCCACATCCGGGATGGCCGCAGGCACCAGCGCCACCTTCGCGCCCCCGTACGGGTCATCGATCACCTTGATCATGTCGTTGTATGTTTCGATCGATGAGCCTATAAGCGATCTTGTAGTCATGAAGGGAAGGCCCATGGCCCCTGCCAGGAACCGAAGTCCCATCGTGTAGTTGGAGAATTCGCGCACTTCTATTTTACGGGGGATTCCCTCCTCGACGGCCCGTCTGTAGCTCGGACTTATGCCTGCCACCGCAAAGGCCAGCCAGGCGACTTCAACCCTCTTTAGCTGCCCGGTCCCGACCAGGTAATCCGCGCACTCGCAAGGACTGTCCCCCATCAGGGTCATGTCCTTCTGGCCCTGCCTTACGATCTCGTAAGTAGGGGCTACAACCTGCTGGCCCCCCATACCGCTGAATGCGATGGAGCATCCGTCGAAAACAAACCTGGAAACGGCCTCCTTTAAGCTCATCCTTTTATCTAAAGCTTTTTTAGTGTCCTCAGCGCTCATCGTTCAGACTCTCCCTTTCTGATTCTCTGGTCCAATGTTGAAAGATTGTTGGGAAAGCAACCTCCGTGTTAGTAAATGATCGATGTCCGGCATGTGATTTTCCTGCCTCTGCAATTTGTTTTGCCGTGGTGTTGAAACTGTACACGAAAAGCATTTAATATGCCACGCGGGAGCTTTTTGGAAATCGGCTTTTATAACAGGGTGTTATACAATTTACTTGCCTTGGTTCAGGAAGTGTGCTCAACTGCTTATGTCTCATAATAGGACATATCTGTCGCAGGCTGGGACACGAGCGAGACATGTCTCATCCGTTGAAGATCCAATCCGGCCAGGAGAAATGCGCTATGTCAGAGCATGGCAAGTGGTTTGATGTGATTTACAGGGAGTGGCGGAATTTTGTGCGCGGAATGCCGGTCGACACGGGGATAGTCCGTCCCGTTATTCTCGATTCCTGGGAGAGGTGCAGATCGAAGGGAGTCAGCCCTTATCTCACGAGAGTGCCGCTGGTCCTGGGGAAAGAGGAACTCCAGACGCTGATCGCAAAGTATGGAGAACTCATCGATATAAGCCGCCCGTTCATGGAACGTCTCTTCAGCTTCGTTAAGGGTTCCAACTTCATCGTAGCCTTGTCGGACGCGAGCGGGTTTCTAATCGAACTCGTCGGGGATGACCACATCCTGGAAAGCGTGAAGAATGGAAATTTTGTCGTGGGCGCATGCTGGAGCGAAGATGTTGCCGGGTCAAACGGCGTTGGGACCGTCCTCGCAGTGAAGGAGCCGCTCCAGCTTTATGGGTGTGAACATTTCTGCGTCAATTCGCGCAGATGGTCTTGCTCGGGGGCACCAATTCATAATGCCGAGGGTGAAATGATCGGGGCCATTGATATGACCGGTCCCTATGAAAAGGCCAATCCTCATACGCTGGGGATGGTTGTGGCTTCGGCACATGCGATAGAGAACGAATTCCGCTACAGAAAAGCCTTGACGGAAATTCAGGCAGCGCACAGCTTTCAAAAGACGGTCATTTCCTCGATCCCTGAAATAATCATTGCCATCGACAACGATGGAATCATTTCTCTTATGAACAATAACGCCAGGAAAATATTCGGCGCGAGTGTACAAAGGTTTCTCGGCAGGAGACTGGGAGAGCTTTGGAGCAAGAATCCCAACATCATCCAACTCATAGCCGGCAATGAATCCCTGACCGACGTAGAGGTGAGACTATCTTTAAAGAACTCCCAGGCAGACTTTACTCTGACCTGCAATCCAATCCTTTCCGCGAACAGGGTAACCGGAAAGATCATCATTCTGAACGAGATCAAGCGGGCCAGGACTCTTGCTGCGAGAATGATGGGGGCTAAGGCGAAGTTGCATTTCGAGGACATCATCGGGGGCAACGCGGCGTTCCTCGAAACGGTGAGGCAGGCCCAGATAGCTTCCCAGATAAACTCTAACGTTCTTCTTTTGGGCGAAAGCGGGACGGGCAAGGATATTTTTGCGCAGGCCATTCACAACAACAGCAGCAGAAGGGATGGACCCTACGTAGCCATCAACTGCGCGACAATTCCGAGGGACCTGATTACCAGCGAACTTTTCGGTTATTCCGGGGGGGCTTTCACCGGTTCGAGGAAAGGGGGGAGCCAGGGCAAGTTCGAGCTGGCCGACGGCGGTACGATATTTCTCGACGAGATAGGGGAAACGCCCCTGGAGGTGCAGGCCGCGCTTCTGCGGGTCATAGAGGATAAATCCATAATCAAGATCGGCGGCACAAAGGTCACGACCGTAAACGTGAGGATAATTGCCGCAACCAACAAACAGTTGAAAGAAGAGGTCCGGAAGGGGAAATTCAGGGAAGATCTCTATTACCGTTCCAACGTATTCACGATCCGCCTGATCCCGCTCAGAGAAAGAATAGAGGACATCCAACTGCTGGTGGACTCCTTCATAAAGAATATCAGCAGGTCGATGGGCAAAGAGATCGCCAGCATTGACCCCATGGTGCTGGAATACTTCATTAACTACCAGTGGCCGGGGAACGTGAGAGAGTTGCAAAATGTTCTGGAAAGAATGATCAATATCGCGCACACATCAAAACTGACGGTAGATCTTCTGCCAAGTGAGATTATCGATTCGCTGTCGCCGGAGATTGCGGAAGAAGATGTGGAGTCGGTCGACAGTATGGAGCGTGAACTGATCCTGAAGATGCTAAGGTCGAGTCTCACCAGGAAAAATATTGCCAAGAAACTGGGCATTTCGAGAAGCACTCTGTACCGCAAGCTGGATAAGTATGAATTAGACAAATAACAGATATCGTGATGTGTCCACCCCAAGGCCCTTACGCACGAATGAGGCAGAGCGGGGAGAGGGAGGCGCCTTCCATCCGCCCGCCTTCAGGGGGACTTCAGACCTGCGCTTCGCGCGGGGGAGAGCGGCTACCCGGCGAACCGTTCGGCTACATAGAAAGAGTAGTTGCAAATACAGTATGTTACTACTTGTCCAGCAGTAATTCCTGTGAGACTATGATAACCAGCGAAAGTCTAAAGTCCCGGGTGCAGGGAGGCATCTAAAGTGGAAACAGCGGCGAGAGTACTTATTGTCGACGACGAAGCGGATTTCCTGCTCCTCATAGGTCAGTACCTGGAGGCGAAAGGCGTCGATTTCGAACTTGCAGGTGGTGCAGCGCAGGCTCGGAAGCGGCTTATGGATTCCCGTTTCGACTTGGTGATCTCGGATTTTAATATGCCGGGCGAATCAGGTCTTGAACTTTTCCGTTTCATTTCATCCAGCTATCCGGGGTTGAGATTTGTGTTGATGACCGGATGCACTGATAAGGATTTGAAACGGAAAGCCAGGAGACTGGGAATCTGTGGATATCTTGAGAAACCGTTTGCCATGTATGACCTCATGAAGGTCATACACAACCACGAGCCAACCGTCTGTCGAGGCGAAGTTTACGTCCATGCATCCTGACTGATTTCGGTGGAAAGGCCGTTTGCGGCTTGGACCGATTCTGAACAATGACCCATCTTGTGGTCATCACTCCCTTTATCCCGCCATTTTCTTCTGACGATCCATTATGTATCGAATCTTGGATTGGATCAGCGGGCCATGTCCTATTTCTTCCTGCTCGTCTAAATCAAAATCGAGGCTGGTGTGGCTGTGAATCGAGAGGAGTCCCAACCCGGCGGCCAGCGCGTCGCGAACCCATGCGGCCCAGGAATCGAGCGCATCAGGGTCTCCCTCGATCAGGCACCTGAGCGTGACGTTCGTTTTGAGCCCGGCCATTGCCCGGTCCCCGTTAATTTCATCGACCAGCGCTTCATCCAGTCCAGGACGCCTCACGAGCACCGATTCGACGATCACCTCCAGGTAGACTGCAAAAGGGTCCCGGCCGGCAATATCGGGATTGCAGACCGCACACCGTCCCACGTCGTGCGCAATTTTATTGTTCTCGGCGAAAAGGTTCTGCCGGGCGATTTCCTTGAAATGGGAAACGGTGTAGAGGAGAGAATCGTTTCCGGCCTGGTTGCGGCTCACATCAGGACCTCCCTTTAGCCAGGTCAGCGCTTCATCGCAGCCTGGTGTCGAGTAATCCAAATACTGAATATCCGAAACAATGGCAAGGATTGAAAAATTCCCATCGCCTTCAAGCGTGGCATCAGTCCGGATTAACCATCATTTAAAACCCAACTCCGAAGAGTGCGTAAACAAACAACCCTGAAGTTAGTACCTCACCCGGGTTCCCATTTCCAATTAGAGTGGATTTTCGCCTGCATCCTTCCCACGCCTGACCCCAACAGAGTGCGCATGTTCATCTCCTCAATCTAAGTATCTTAAATTCCTCAACAACTTGTTGCGTGAATCGTAATGATTATCGTTTTTTTATAAGCTGCTGTGGGAGTGGCTAATCAGACAAACGCATCTAAATTTTCTAACCAAAGATTAAGGAGACTATTCCATGCCCACGATCACGACGAAAGACGGAACGCAGATCTATTATAAGGACTGGGGCAGCGGACAACCCGTGGTTTTTAGCCATGGCTGGCCGCTCAACGCGGATGCCTTTGAAGACCAGATGTTCTTTCTGGCCTCCCACGGATACCGCTGCATCGCCCACGACCGCCGCGGACATGGCCGATCGAGTCAGCCATGGAACGGTAACGACATGGACACCTACGCCGACGACCTGGCGGCACTTGTCGAAGCGCTCGACCTGAAGGAGGCGATTCACGTCGGCCACTCGACGGGTGGCGGCGAAGTTGCCCGCTATATAGGCCGCCATGGCACTAAACGCGTGGCCAAAGCCGTGCTGATCGGTGCGGTGGCGCCGCTGATGTTGAAGACGGCCGCCAATCCCGGAGGGTTGCCGATCGGGGTGTTCGACCAGTTGCGCGCCAATGTCCTCGCAGACCGCTCGCAGTTCTGGAAGGATCTCAGCATGCCGTTCTACGGCTATAACAGACCGGGCGCAAAGATTTCGGAAGGCGTGCGCGAGTCATTCTGGCTCCAGGGTATGATGGCCGGCTTCCCCGCCTCGTACTTTTGCATCAAGGCGTTTTCCGAGACGGATCTGACCGAGGATCTCAAGAAAATCGACGTGCCGACGCTAATCCTGCATGGCGATGACGACCAGATCGTGCCGATCGGCGCGTCGGCCCTTCTTTCATCCGAGATTGTCAAGGGTGCCACGTTGAAGATCTTCAAAGACGCGCCACACGGCATGTGCACGACGCTCAAGGACCGGGTCAACGAGGAGTTGCTTGCGTTCATCAAGGGGGAGTCGATCAAGGTGGCGCGGGCCGCGTAGGAAAGAAGGAGGCAAACCATAAACATTAACAAGAATGACATCGCAGGGGGATTCATCCACCCGCAAGAATGAGGTCTTGAGTGATAAAGGCCTCGCGTTGGGGGCGGTCATCCGGCAAAGGGAGCTTATCGCCGCGCCGCGCCACGCCTGAGATCGGAATCCGGATAGTTTATTGAAAAAAAAACCGTTATTGTTACAATAGCGGCGGTACGAGCTATTCGAGACTTGATTGCTCCCCCTTTCCGAACCGGAAACTGCGAGTGTCACATCCGGCGGTTCCTGAAAATAGTGTTGTATTGCCTCAACGCAAATGCAGGATAGTAGCACGAAGATGGGCCTCCTGCTTTAATGCTGGAAATGCCGCACGCAGGGTGGCCCGGATGATCGGTTATCCGGGCGAGCAGCCCGCCGCGCGGGTGGGTGGGCTGACGAGATTTTGACTGCGGCCCCGCCGCCTCTTGCGGACGCAAAGCGGATAATTAAGATAGGCGGGGCATCTTATCACTTGCCGGAGCAACAAAAGTTCCCGGCTTTTTGTGTGGATGGAAAGCGAATGCGGCAACAAACCCTGGAGGTCGAGCACGGCCTTGAAGCGGTCAACGGCCAATTGGCCGCTTTTGGCGGCCTGGTCGATCGAGGGACAATCAGCGAGCCGGACCTGGAAAAAATCCTTCGGGAGTCTGACGGCGCAGTAAAGCGCATCGAAGAGTCGATATCAAGTCTGGGCGTCCCAAAACATGAAATCCTGCTTTGCCTGAGCGAATATTATCGTCTTCCGTTCGTAGAATTTAAGGAGAACCTGCCGTCAGCCGGCGGAGTATTGGAGCGTCTCGATCTGGAGGCGCTCAAGCGCGATCTTTGGTTCCCGCTTTCAGTAGGGATGGGAGAGGCCCGGGTCGCAGCGTCCAGTCCTTGCGATCCCGAACTCCTTGAAAAGATCAAAGGAACTCTCGGCGGCCTTTCGATCCGCTTCATAGTGGCCCTTCCGTCCGATCTCACGCGTATGATCGAGCACATTCAGGACATCAATCCGGGTTTTCCGCCTTCCGCTGGAAGGACCCCACTGGCCAGGCTTCGCACCAGGCTTGCAAGCGACCGGACGGTCCTTGCTTGGTACAGGACCTCCATGGCAAAGGGACGAACGGGCCTGGCACTCTTGAGAACGGGGATTTCGTTCATCGCCATCAGTCTTACTCTGCTAAGAGTTTTCGGACTCGGCTATCTAAGCATCATCCAGGCGCCTCTTCTGCTCGTGGGTATCATCATGGCTGCTGAGGGCCTCAGTTGGTACCTGCCTACGAGGAAACTGGAACCGGGTGAAACCGGCTACCTGCCCACGCTATCCACCTTCGGGACCACCATTGCCGAGCTGAAATCGACGGAAAAAGGTCCGGTGCTCACGAGGTCTGAGCCGGTCCAGGGCGCAGAACAGCTTCGGACCCGTTGGAACAGGCTCTCTCCGGTTATGAGGCGCCGATTTTTCGCAATCGACAGGACGGACCTGGCTGAAGAGAGGACTTTCCTTGCGGCTTACAGGGTAAGGATGGCAAAGGCCCGGACCGGCCTGGCCTTTACCAGAACCGGCAACTCCTTTGCCGGCCTGGGTATCCTGCTTATCAGGCAATTTCCTCCCGGCTTGTGGACGATCTTTTATGCCGGCCTCATCTTAACGGGTCTGGTGATGTTTCTGGAAGGCGCCCGGTGGTACTTCCCCGGACGACGAGCAGGGCTCGAAAGCACTAAGACTATACGTCAAATCGAGGAGAGCACCTCCATATGGGATTTCATGTTTCGCGCTTTCAGCCGGCTCGACGACATGCCGCCCAAACTGATGGTCAAGGGGACACATGCCCCTGGCATCTGGGGGACAACCGGCCTTGCTCTGGAACGCACGCTCCTTGCCGAAAGGCGCAACGTCAAGTCAAGGCTCCGAACCACGCTTGCAAGGTCGAGGACCGGTCTCTCGTTTATCAGGACGGGAACAAGCATCTTTTCCGTCGGGCTGGGTCTGCTGGTTTATTTCGGCTGGGGGCATATTCTATGGACGCTTTTTGATTTCCTTCTGATGCTCGCCGGCCTCTTTTTGATTGCCGACGGCCTCCACTGGCACATATCCGCCGAGCGGACGAAAAGACAACTGCCTTATTGCTTCGAAGACCTGGAGATCCGCATGCCGGATTTCGGCAAGCCGACCATGTTTTGGAAAAAGGTGATATTTAGCTATGATGACAATGAATGTAACTGAATCCATGGAGGATTTTCAGGCCCTTGTGGATTGGGGGACTATTACCGCAGCTCAACTGCGCTCTTCTGGGGAAGCGGCGCAGGCCAGGGACGTGGAAGTAGAGGAGGTCCTCCGCTACGATCTCGGCATTCCACGCCGCAAACTGCTGGAAGCCCTTGCCCTGCGTTTCCGCTGCGAGTGGGTGGAGTACGACGAAAGACTTCCGGTACCTCCTGAGCTTCTTGAGGGGCTTGATCCGGCGAGGCCGTGTTCAAACCTGTGGTTTCCCGTCGCATTGGACGACGACACCGTGGTCATAGCGGCCCGCGATCCCAGCGACCCCCTGATCATCGAGGAGGTCGCAGACTGCTTGAAAGCCGAGAAATTTCGGTTTCACGTGGCCCTTGCTGAAGATATTTCCTATTTCATAGAGGATTTTCTGAACTCGCATCCCAGCCATCTTATAGGAAACGAAAGAACGGCCCTTGCGCTCTGGCGCAATACAATGGCCAGATGGAGAACGAAGCTGGCGAGCTATCGGACGGATTTCGCCAGGGTAAGGACCCAATTGAGCCTCCTGCGGGGAGGCCTGACGATGATAGTAATCGGAAGAACGCTCGTGCGCAGCGGCAGAGCAATCAATCTGGCGCCTGTCTACTGGGCGATGATGGGCGTTGGCCTGCTGCTTATTTTTCTCGGACTGCTAAGCTATCACAGGGTCAAAAAGTCCATTTTCCGCCCCCCAAAGCATGAGACTCTCGTGGAAGTCACGGCGGCAAGCCTGTACTTTCTGGAAAACTACCAGTTTGCCGAAAGGGGAGAGCCCGGCGGCAAAAACGGAAAAAAGACGATGCTGGCCCGGCTTTCGGACATGGCGCATCGCACCGTGACAATCATTGAGCCCTCGTACGACAACAAGCCGCGCTCTCAGCTCGCACACGAAAGGAACCTTTTCGCCGCGCAACGCACCATCGCGGCATGTTACCGCACCATTTACTCCCGCGCCAGGACCGGTCTTTCTTTCATTCGCACCGGGGTCTCCTTTGCAAGCGTCGGGGTTGGCCTGATCACCTATTTTGGTCTGAGTTTGCTAAACATTGTCGATGCATTTATAATTTTGGCTGGCCTGCTGATGGTCGTTGACGGTATATTATGGTCATGGCCGGTGAGAAAAGAGAACTACGAGGCCCTGAAGTGCGCGGTGTCTTTCTAGCTCGTTCCCGTCCCGATTCTTCGACGCCGAAAAAATCCCTGTACGCCCTGGCGCTCCACCATGCGTTTATGTTGACCGCATTCATGATCGTTCAGCATGATTTCTCACCACGAAGTTTGCCACGGACCCCGATCCTGGGATGAAAATATCTCGCGGAGCGTGGATGGGACAATTGTCTGATGAGAACCATATTTTCCGGTGAACCATTGCCGCAAATCCGCACGGTGGAAGATTTATGAAGCTAGTTCACAAAATAACGATCGTCAATTTCATCAATATTTTGTTGATAGCCCTGACCGGCTTTTTTGCCTACCGCAGCCTGGACCAGGTGCTGACAAAACTCAGGTTCATGGAAATCGCCGAAGACCTCAATTCATCTTTTCTCGAGATGAGGCTCGCGGAAAAAAATTATTTCCTCTACGGAGACAGATCGGCCCTCCCGGAAATCGAAAAGAAAATGAGCGCTGTCTTTTACGCCATCGATGCTTCCAGGCCGGATATCCTTCGAGCGATCGGCGAGAGCAAAACAGTCCAACTGGAATCAAGCCTTGCTAGTTACCGGCAGGCCCTTGAGAAGGCCCAAGTAGGCGACATGGCCGTGCAGACCAGTGTTCGGGAGGCCGGCCAAAAGCTGGGAGAATTTACAAATTATATCACAGTCACTGAGAGAGCAGAGGTGAGCCGAATCATCGCAGGCTCAAAGAGGGGACTCGCTTTCTCTCTGGCGTTCATCCTCCTTTCCGCGGTCGGCATCACCCACCTTATGTCCTTCAGGGTCCTCAGTTCTCTCAAACGCATAGAAAAGGCGACATGTTACATATCCGACGGCGATTTCAGCAAAATCGAACCTGACACGTCCCGGGATGAATGCGGCCTCGCTATTTCTGCGCTCGTTTCAATGGCTCAAGAACTCCGGAACCGGGAAGAGCAGGTCATCGAGGCAAGGAAACTGGCTTCAATCGGGATACTTATCGCGGGCGTGGCCCACGAGGTCGGAAACCCGCTCAATAATATCTCAATGCTGGCGCAAAACTTTATCGACCTCTATGATGGCATGGGCCGTAACGAACATATAGAATACGTGAAAAGAATCGAGGAGGAAGCCGAACGCATTCAGCGGATAGTCAAAGATCTGCTCGATTTTGCCAAACCCAAGAAACCCGACCTCAAGGAGACCTTCATCAACAATGTGGTCCATAAAAGCATGCGCCTTGTCCACAACATGATCTGTATCTGCAATATCGACGCGCAGCTTGATCTGGGTGAGGATTTACCTTCAGTCTATATAGACGAACACCAGATCCAGGGGGTGCTGATCAACCTGCTCACCAATGCGCTTCACGCTGCATCGCCTGGAGACCGGCTGCGCCTTTCAACCCGTTTTAACCGCAACACCGACCGCTTGGAAGTGGAGGTGGAGGATTCCGGGAAAGGAATAGCCCCCGAAATGCTGCCCCACATTTTCGATCCTTTCTTTACTACAAAAGGGGCAAGCGGAACCGGACTGGGTTTATTTGTCAGCTATGGAATCATTAAGAATCATAAGGGAGACTTGAGGGTGAGAAGCGAGCCGGGGGTAGGGACCTGCTTCACCATAGAACTCCCCGTTTACAAACAGACCGATAGGAGCGAGCAATGTCTGGTTTCAGGGTTATAGTAATTGACGACGAGAGGATTGTTGGGCAGATGATTAAAGCTTCCATGGAGCCGGACGGCTACAAAGTAGAAACCTTTCTGAATGCGGAACCTGCCTTTGCGCGGCTCAGAGAGGAAAAATTCGATGTGGTGATCACTGACCTCAAGATGAAAGGCATCGATGGGATGGAAGTCCTGCGGACTATCAAAACCGCATACCCGGAGATCAAAGTTGTAATGATAACAGCCTTTGCGAGCCTGGATTCCGCAGTTGAAGCCATGAAGAGCAAGGTGGACGGTTTTTTCGCCAAACCGGTGAAGATAAAAGATCTGAAAGAGTGCGTCCAAAAGCTTCTAAATCCGGCTGATACGACGGCGTGCTGAAAGCGGCGGGGCCGCACACCGGGATTGCCAAGCCGGCTATTTTTTCAATCCTCACACTTCTGCTCGAAGGGCGGGAAACAATCGGTACTGCATCGTACAGGGGCGGGCCTGGCGCCCGCCTCTGTACGGCACTATGAAAGATTGCAGGCCGGCAGCCTGAAAATATTTTGAGACGCTATTTTCGGATCATGGAATTACGGCCTGGATGTAGCCGGCATCTCCAGTCCGGTGATCGACCACCAGGAATGCAGCCTTTTTATTGGGCTGCAGCGCCGCAACCGCTGCCCCTAATTCTTCCTGATTCGCAATGGTCTGCGTGTTTATCTGAAGGATTATGTCCCCCGGCTCCAGGCCAGCCTTGCCCAGAGGGCCCTTGAGATTCACTTTGACCACCTCTACGCCCTGTCCGGCCTCAATACCATACTTCTTGGCCTGCTCGGGAGTAACAGGCTGCACGACGATTCCCAACCTCTCCTGGGCAGAGCTCGACAGCAGCTTCTCCTGCTCCTGTTCGCTTCCTATTCTTACCTGTATTTGAAGTTTTTTCCCGTCGCGCATCACGGTCATGGTAACTGTCTGCCCGACTGAGGCAATTCCCACGGAGTTCCTGAGACTGGAAGCGTAAGGAACTTCCTTTCCTTCGTAATCCACGATCAGGTCGCCTTTCTTAAAGCCGGCGTTATAGGCTGGACTGTCCTTGATCAAGTCTGCAACGAGCGCTCCCTTGGTTGAGGTCAGGCCAAAACCTTCGGCAAGTTCAGGCGTGAGGCTCTGCAGGCTAAGTCCAATATAGCCTCGGACGACCTTTCCATTTGCGATCAGTTGCTCTTAGAAGGGGGCCTCCACCTGATTGTGTTATCGCCTGTCAATTCGGGACAAGCCGGTCTTAACCTCCATGGGCATTGAACGAGAAATACAATTTTAATTCCGCATGTCCTGCCAACCGGACCGCAGAGGGGAATTGACGCCCAGCTTTAGCGCGCGCCGGCGGAGTGCTTAGCTTACATATTAAAATTGAAGCCAGGGAACTCGGTAAATTAGAGTTTCCGGATGGACGCAGGCCGAGGGAATTTACCAATATGGAATTTCACAATGATATCTGAATTTCTGCATGACTTCCGAAATCTGGCCTCTCCTTACTGGAGATCCGACGAGAAATGGAAAGCACGTGCACTGCTTGGCGCAATAATAGCGTTGAACCTGGGGATGGTCTATATTCAGGTCCTGGTAAACGAATGGATCAGGGAGTTCTATAACGTCCTCCAGAGCCTGGACAAGGCCAAGTTTGCTGCTGAAATCCTTCGTTTTTGTCTGCTGGCGGGTGCATATATCGCACAGGCGGTTTATATGCTCTACCTCAGTCAAATGCTGCAAATCCGATGGAGAAAATGGCTTACAGACAAATACTTGCGTGACTGGCTCACACACCAGGCATATTATCGAATCAATTTCGCCGCCCCCGTAACCGATAACCCCGACCAACGAATAAGCGAGGACATCAATTCATATATAGAGCTGATGATCAATCTTGGGACAAACCTCTTGAGTTCGGTGGCAACCCTTGTATCCTTCCTTGGCATCCTCTGGATATTGTCGGGAACACTCATTATTCCCTTCGCCAATCATGCCATCAAACTCCCTGGATACATGGTTTGGGCCGCGCTGTTTTATGCCGTTCTCGGCACCTGGCTCACCATGCGTATCGGGAATCCTCTTATCCTCCTCAATTTCAATCAGCAAAGGTTTGAAGCGGATTTTCGCTTCAGCATGGTCAGGGTTCGCGAGAATAGCGAACAGGTTGCGCTGTACGGAGGTGAGCAGCAGGAACAGGCACATCTGCTGGATCGCTTCAATATCTTGATGGATAATTTTTGGAAAATTATGAGGCGGCAAAAGCGCCTTTCCTGGTTAACCAACACCTATAGTCAAGCAGCAGTCGTCTTCCCTGTGATAATGGCAGCCCCTCGTTTTTTCGCCGGTCAGATGGACCTGGGCGGACTCATGCAGACGGTGGGTGCATTCGCAGCGGTCCAGGGCGCTCTTTCCTATCTTGTTACAAGTTACACGACGATAGCCAAATGGCGCGCTGTAATAGACCGCCTGGTCGGTTTTTCCCGAACACTGGATATGCTGCAAAGCTCCGGGTCCTTGAAGCCCACCGAGCGTATCCACAGTCCCGAGCAGGTGATAAGGATCGACTCTCTGAGTGTTTTCCTCCCAAATGGGAATGCTCTGTTTCGAGATCTCAAACTCAATATTGCACCGGGAACTCATCTTCTTATCACCGGACCATCCGGTAGTGGAAAGAGTACCCTGATTCGGTCTCTGGCGGGCATCTGGCCTTTTTGTCAGGGTAATATTTCCTTGCCGGACATGTCGTCGATAATGTTCCTGCCTCAAAAACCCTACCTACCCCTCGGGACCCTGCGCAACGCGCTGTGTTACCCGCATTCGGACGGTTATCGGCCGGAAGAGCTGGAAAAAGTGCTGGAAGAATGCGGGCTGGGGCACCTTGCAGCCTCGCTGGAGAAAGATGAGGACTGGTCTCATGTACTCTCTCTCGGCGAACAGCAGCGCCTCGCGTTTTCAAGGGTATTTCTTGTCAAGCCGGACTTCATATTTCTCGACGAGGCAACGGCATCGCTCGATGAAAAGTCCGAGGCGGCCCTGTACGAACTGCTTGAGACTAAATTTCCGCACTCGGCGGTGACGAGCGTAGGACACCGCAGCACCCTGATCACATGGCATTGCGAAAGGTTGACATTCGAAGGGGACGCCAAATGGGTAAAATCCGCGCTGGAAAGAGAGTGCAGAGGACCTCATCAAAGTTTCTGAGGATATTCGACGGGGTGGGAACGGTATTGCGGGAGCAGACGGAATAATCTGCAATCCCCTATGCTTTATTGCGCTGCAACGCGTGAGGAAAGATAATCTTCAAGTTTAACGAAGCGGTACCCTCGATTCCTAAGCTCCCGGACTATTTTGGGTAACGCCTCACCCGTATGGTATCCACGTCCATTGATGTGGAAGATCAGAATACTTCCCGGCTGGACCTTCGATAAAACCCAAGCGGACATCTTCTCAGCCGTAAGGTTTCGGGCAGGATCTCCGCTGGGGAAAGACCAGTGAACGACGGCGTATCCTAAACTCTCCACAAGGTCCAGGGCCTCGGGACTATAGTTGCCGGCAGGAAATCTGAAGAAAATGGGCCTGCTTCCCGTAATGTCTTCAATTATTTCTTGATTCTCGATTACCTCGAGGTATATTTTGCTCGCTGGTAATGTTTCCATATGGTTAATGTGACTAAGAGAGTGGTTTTGTATGCTGATCAGATCATTTTTTGCTAATTCAGCCAGGTCGGAGAAATTTCTTTTCGCAAACTTGCCACTCACAAATATGGTGAAAGGGAGTTTTTCATCGACCAGGTAGTTAAGAATCTTGACATCGAGGTAAGACGGTGTCTTGGTTTCGCAACCATCAAACGTGAGACAGACGACCTTTTCTTTTGTTCCAAGGTTTGTAATTACCTCACCAGCACATGGGACAGTCACCACTAACAGTAGAATGCAGGCGACCAGCATCTCTATATAGTGCTGATATGCACCTGTGCGTGAGCAATTCAAAATTTCTCTCCTTTAGGAACCTTACGAATGCGATCGGAATTATGGCGAGACTTTTCTCCGCTGCGTGTTGCCTGGTTTCCAACCACCATCTTCTTTAACACAGTTCAGCGCTATTTCCCAGGCCGATGACTTCGTGGAGTTCTTCCTCAACCTCTTATATAACTCAATGCTCCGCGAGGTTTAAGTGCTTCTTCTCAGCGGTGTCCTCCGCCTCCGCCACCGCCACCTCTGCCGCCTCCTCCGAAGCCGCCGCCACCAAAACCGCCGCTTCCGAAGCCGCCACCACCGAAAAAGCCGCCTCCAGACCCGCCGCGATATCCGCCGCCGGTAGAGAAGTGCTCTGACGGAGCGCTGCCGGACGTCCGCCCGCTGTGGGAAGAGGACCCGGAATCGGCGTCACGGCTTAATCCGGGACTGGACGAGAACCTGTCCATATCTCGCGCGGACCCTGAAGATGTGAGGTTTCGCGACGCTGATGTGTCCGCCGTGTTTGACCTTGCCCCGGTTTGCTGGGTTGCCGTTGCGTTTGCGCCGGCACGCGCAGTCGCACTGATCCTGCTTACCGTGCCGTTTGCATTTGTTACATGATTAGTAATTTGGTGGTTATGATGGCGCCTGTCGAAATCGACCAGGATGAAGAAGCCTCCGAACCCGTATCCGTCCCACCAGAATTGGTCCGGGACCCAGTCATAGAGATAGGAGTATTCCCAGGGGGGCTGATAATAAGTCACGACAGGGGGCTCGTTAGCGTAATAGTAATCGTCAATAACATAGGGTTCCACATATTCGGAACCTTTCGGAGGAGGAGCGGCGGAGCTTGGCTGGTATCCGGAACCGGACCCATAATTGTATTTTTCGCCGGCCACTTTGACCGGAAGATTCATTGCGATGCTCACTTTATCCACTACGCCGGCCGCATCCGTTTCTGAAATCCGCAAATTTCCCGAGGATGCCGATCTTGCTGCGCTGTCTCTAACTTCGGCAATAATATCGGGCGTCATCGGATAGTCGGCAATCCATCCATTTCGAGGCGTGATGTTGATCGAACCCAGACGGTGTTCTGCTGCCGCTTCATCTTGCGACGAGGTCAAATTAAGGGCAGTCGCCAACTCTACGGCAAATTCACCTTCCCTTACCGGGGGTTGTTCAATAGGAGGGGGCCCGGAGGGTGAACTTTTTGCGTTCACCGAGGCAGTATATAGAGCCGAAACCAGACTTGCGGCAAGAAATATTAACAGTATTGTTTTCATTCAGGTACTCCTTCGCGAAGGACTGGGCGTACGTTGACAGCCCATAGTAAATATAATCATTCTGAGTACCTATCGCGATTCTCATAATAATATCCAAATAATAATATTGCTTAGAATGAGTCGTAAGTCACTTAGATATCGGCTAGTTTCTGCCAGAATACGCTCCGGTTCAGCCGAAGGCGCGATCAACCTTCTGATCCGCTCGTGGGGCGGCGTCATGTACGCCTCCACGCGACCCCGTTCCAGGTAGCGGCTATAGGGCTTAATGAATAGGAACCGCGATAGTTATGCCCCGGGATCTTCTCGCTCCGCGAGGTATCCGGGCCTTCCGACGTTTCCGGACAAAGACTGATCGATCATTGAGTATTGATTGCCGGGATTGTGAGAAACTCGAGGGCGAAATCGATCTCTTTGGTGGAGACAGGTCTTGGGCGGGAGAACAAATTCACGTCTAAATGGGCAATAATTAACGGCCCAAGCGGATCAACTTGCAACCCGGTAGGGATGTTCATGTGCGGGCAAGTCTATCGGGATTTCAACCCGAAAAGTGATTCCTTTTCCGGGATTGTCGGAAATCTCTATATGACCCTGGTGAGCCTCGATAATCTTCTTGACAATAGCGAGCCCCAGGCCGGTGCCTTCCTTCTTGCTCGTATAGAAAGGGGAAAAGATTTCCTGCCTTTTATCGGGCGGAATGCCGCAGCCGTAATCAATCACATTTATCAAGAGGTTTTCTCCCTTTGTATCACATCCGATTATAACGTCCTCACCCACCTGTGAAGCTTGTATGGCGTTTGTCAAAAGGTTTATGAGCACCTGCTTCATCCTCATGAAGTCCAGATAGGCTACGGTAGGTGTACCGGAATCGAGACGGCTGCAAAGCTTTATTTTTTTCTCTTTAGCCATGGGGGCAACTATTGCGAGGCACTCATCCAAAAGCTGGCCCATATCGCCCTTTGAACACTCAAGTTCCAACGGACGCGAAAAGTCAAGCATACTCTTCACCATGTTTTCCATCCGCTGGGTTTCCTTGACTACGATTTCCAGCAGGTTTTGGACGGGGCTGCCGGCGTTGATGCGCTTTTGAGCCAAGCATGCAAAGCCGCCGATTGCGATAAGCGGGGTCTTCATATCGTGGGCTACAGCGGCCATCGCCCGCCCCATTGCTGCGAGACTCTCGGATTCCCGCAAATCTTTTTCCGCTTTTTCACGCTGAATGATTTTCCACATTCCATCCATCAGGAGCGTGAGCTGCCGGGCATCTGAGAGGTCATATTCCGTCGCTTTGTTTCCTGCGCCTGCAATGGCTACAATGCGGTCATTTTCAAATACCGGGACGATCAAGATACGGGCAACGGTAAGGTTAGTTTCCAGGAAAGCTCCGGAGCCGGGATCGGGACCCGGGTAGTCGTTTATGACTACGACTCTCCTTTCTCGTATCGCGTCTGCGAAAACATCCGCTTTTCCAACCTCTATTTGAATGGGAGATCCCCCGGCCGATCCCTGCCATGGGGTTTCCTGCCAGCTATGAACAGTCAAAACCGTCTCGGCTTCGTCCAGAAATCCGATCCAGCCGACTTCACTTTTAGTAAGCCTCACCAACTGTTCCAGGGCGAACCGGGTGGTCTGATATGTTGAGGAATCAGTCATTTGGCTTAACTGCCACAATGCCTCGAGGCGTGCTTCATCAAATCGCCGCATCTCCTCTACCTGCTTGCGCTCCGCAATCTCTGCGCTCAGTGCCTCTTCCCTCAGCTTTCGCGCGGTGATGTTCATTGCAGCATGGACCACGTTGGTTACTTTCCCGGAGGAGTCCTTGATAGGGTTGGAGGAAACCATCCACGTCCTCCCATCGGCTTTTGCTATCTCTCCTTCGTGGGGTTCCCCTGTTTGCAGGGCCTTGACTACTGTGCATCCCGTGCAAGGTTCTGACAGACCATGGATAGCTTCGTAGCACTTTTTCCCTTTCAACTCCTCGGGTGTCAAGCTGAAGACCTGCTCGGTCGCTGAATTTGTCCAGATTATCCGCATCTCCGGGTCAAGGTATTCAACAGCCACGTATCTCAGGCTGTCCAGGATTGCCGCTTTGTCCTGCTCCGATTTCCTAAGGGCGTCCTCAGCGGTCTTTCGGGCGGTAATATCGGTGCCGATACCAAGTACTCCGCACACTTTACCCGCTTCATCAAAGAGAGCTTTATTGGCCCACATTACCCAGACCCGATCACCGTTCTTGCGCATATTTTCATTTTCATACCTTGCGCAGTGATCGGGATTATGAACGACGTCCTCTATGAGCGCCCTGAGGTCCTGTCCGGCTGAATTTGTTTCAGGCACAATGGTGCCGACGATATGGCGTCCGAGGATCTCCTCGTCGGTATAGTCGAAAAATTTCTGCGCAAATTCATTGACAAATGTGATTGTCCCGTCAAGATTCAGCTTTATGATGCTACAGTTGGCATTTACCACCAGCTCCCGGTATTTTTCCTCGCTTCTGCGAAGCGCTTTTTCCCGGTTGCCGATCTCTTCGGCCATCGCATTAAAAGAAGAAGAGAGGTCCTGAAGTTCCGCCGAACCCTTGAAGTCAAACCGTTGGATTGGCTCCCCCCGTCCAAGAGCCAGAGCATAATCACGAAGCCGCATGATTGGGTCGATAATGCCGCGTGAGAGAAAAAATGCGCGAACGAAGATAACTGCCGTAAGGAGCAGGAAAAGGCCTGACATATGGAGGGCCTGCGATCTGATAGGCGCTATCGTTGCGCTCTCGGACCGGCTGACGCATACAACCCAGTTGTTGAAGCGACTCGGAGTACAGGTAACGATCCGCTCCTCTCCAGTGTAAAGGCTCGGGAAGATGCCGGTCATTTTCTTGCCTTCCAGGGCCTGTCTGATGGCCGGGCGTCTCTTCAGAAGATCACGATCTTCCCATTTCAATTCTTTTTGCGGGTAACGATCCACCAGCATTCCACTGCCGTCTATGATGCTTATCTGGCCTTTTTCGGAGAGGTGAAGCCCTAATATACCCTTTAGCTTTTCAGCCCTCACTGCGGCGGCGACAATGCCAAGCAGCCTGCCTTCCCCATCCCGGATACCCCGGCCTATAAAGAAGACCGGTTTATCCGTACCGCGTGACAGCAGGTCGCTGACGCTCCACTCGCCCCCGGCACTGATAGCGTGGACAAACGGCTGGCCGGCTAAGTCCTCGTCAATTACCCCCGGCATATCTGATGCTATGATGCGGCCCTGGGGGTTGACCCAGGCAAAGTAACGAATTGAGGGCAAGGCGGCCTTGTTGGCCTCGAGTATACGGTTTATCTGCTCGGAGGAGAAATCCGGGGGCATGGATGTAAGGTTTATGCCGATGGCCAATTCCTGGTGGACGACATCCTGAACGAACATATTGAGTGTGCCCGCGACTGCCCGGGCAAGCTCCAGATTGCCCCGGAACTCGTTTGCCTGCCTGCTCTGAAGTCGTTCATACAGATATCCGGCCTGAAGCAAAAGCACCGCAACAAACGTAGTGAATATGAGACAGTACAATTTGCTCCGAATGGTTGGGAGCCATCGATTAAAAAGCACAATCAATCCTGCGTTGCTGTCAAATGTTGATAGATTTTCTCGATTCCCCGAATTTGCCGGATAGATGGCGCTTATAACATTTACTTGGAGTGGAGAAAAGGGATATGCGCAGGCGGAAGGCAAGATTATGAGCTATGCAGTCTCCAATCTTTGAAAAGTAACACAAATGTAACAATAATGATCCGGTCAAAGAGGTTTTGATAGACAACCTGACCTTCCCATCAACTGCATCGCCGTTTTTTTCTATGTTTTGCTTTGAGAAATAATCCAGGAATTTTCAGGATTCCCATTTCATGATTCAGCAGGCAAACTGCAAATGAAATGACAATTCCATATTGGCCACGTGTGTCCAATATGCGACGTGTTCCTGCATCACCCGGGCTTCAGCTTCTGTCATATCCCGGGCAAAGGCCGGTCTTGGCGGAATAAGCTGACGTAGGAAAAAGCCCATGTTTCGTTTTCGATAATTTCCCATGGGTACTGCCTGAGCTTCGTTCCCGCTTTGAGGCAAACAGTTCGCAATCTGAAACGATGGCGCAGTCGACTTCTATGACGACTGTGAAATTACATCCTCTCTTCGGATAGCCCTAGGCATGAAACGCGGGTTTGGTAGTCCAACCGGCGATTGCTTCTGTTATTGGTTACAAAAAAGGGGAAGGCCATAAGGGGTTTCCTTATGGCCTTCTGAAACAGAGGAGACTCGTAAAACCGATGAAGTCCGAGAAAGACTTTCCACCACTAACGGGAATGCAGATCGAGCATTGGAATCAACTTGGTCATAGGAGTTTCAGCATCCGTTCGAGTTTGAGCATGGAGATAATTTCAGAGCGCGAGCATGAACTGGGCCTGGATAAGATCAACTTGAATTCTCTTTTCAGCGTCCACCTTTCTTAGGAAATGCGAGCTTCAGCACGATTCGAATGTTACTTCCAAGTTCGGTTTCTAAGAGTTCCCTGTATAAATGTGGAGACGGGCACACCCTCAAGTTCAGTTTCCGGCAGCCACTCACCCTTCCTGGAATTCGGCGGCCCTTGTGCAGGCAGAATGCAAAGCAGCTTCAAAATCAACGAGGTCAAAGGGCTTCTTCAGGAACGTTTCGAATTCCACTCGATCCAGATCTTCAGCTATAGCTTGGAAATCGTATTCAGAAAGAACAATCGCAGAGGTCTCGGGAGCAATGAGCTTGAGCTTTTCAATAAGAGAGGGGCCATTCGCATCCGGAAGATGATATTCGAGAATGACAACATGAGGCGGCACTTTTTGAGCAAGATTAAGGGCTTGACTAGCTGTTGAACAACTGTCAAAAGCATATCCGGCCTGATCCAGGAATTTTTCCAAAGAGCGTCTCAACGAAGCGTCATCTTCGACAAGGAGCACAAGATTTTCAACACGCACATTCGCCTCCGCCTGTTCCTTAGAGCAAGTAGCGTGCCACGATAGCTGGATCATCAAGATAGAAGCCAGAAGCGCATTTAGGGGACTGGCTCTTTGACGAGGTGCAAGCCTTGTTTGGATAATATTCTACACCTTTTCAGGTTACTGGTCCCCGGAATGCTCGGTCTGTCTTTGGAAAATCAATTAATTCAAGGTTTTAGATCTAATATGTAGAATATTCTTCATAAAAGGAAGGTATTGGAGCATTTTGTTCAATCCGAATAGTGTGAACGGAGAAAGAGGTACTCGCGCATTTTTTTCAATTCTCTCCTCTCCCTCGACTCTTGGAAATTGCACCAGGAAAACTGACCTGCGCGGTCTTGACTCCGTGTCTCCATCTCCTTACATGCACTTCCAGAGCAATTCACGTTGCAAATCTGCGCAATTAATTACTCAACTACAGGGAGAGAAATCATGGAAAGAACCGTGACCATGCACGGAAACCCGCTCACGCTGGCGGGAACGGCATTGAAGGTGGGTGATAAAGCCCCGGATTTCAAAGTGGCGGATAACAGCCTCGCCAAGACTGGACTTACTTCCTATAAAGGCAAGGTAGTGGTCATTTCGGCAGTGCCCTCTCTGGACACTCCCGTCTGCGATGTCGAAACGCGCCGCTTCAACGTGGAAGCGGGGAAATTGGGGGATGATGTAGCCGTGCTCACCATCAGCATGGATCTTCCCTTTGCCCAGAAAAGGTGGTGCGGCGCCGCGGGGGTCTCTCATGTGACGACCTTGTCCGACTACATGGACGCAAATTTTGGCTTGGCCTACGGAGTACTGATCGCGGATCTACGTCTGCTGGCGAGGGCCGTTTTCGTGATCGACAAGGGCAACACGATCAGGCATATCGAGATCGTAAGCGAAATCACGAAGGAACCCGACTACGAGGCTTGCCTGAAAGCCGTTGGGGCTTGCCTGAAGTAGCCGGAGTAGGTCTTATCGCGCAAGCGAGGCCGATTTAATTTGGTGCTTACGTTGTTCCGGGGTGTGGGGAGGTACAGGGTACTCTCCCCACACGTCGTTTATATTCGCATGACTAAAACAGGAATTGAGGAATTGAGGAATTGAGGAATTTGGGGATTGAGGGATTTGGGGATTGAGGGATTTGGTTTGAATCACCAATTTCTCAAGCCGGCATTCCTTGATTTCGGTATCCTACTTTTTAAATACAAGCCATCGAAGACTATCTACGCGATTCCTAGCGA
>Ga0326727_10009611_pt1 | contig 23648 bp, 20 predicted proteins | sample MB2enrmetagenome_FD_207643 | JGI IMG/M metagenome (GOLD analysis project Ga0326727, IMG submission 207643) | Lab enriched peat soil microbial communities from McLean, Ithaca, NY, United States - MB29MY | ecosystem: Environmental > Terrestrial > Soil > Wetlands > Peat | place: USA: New York... | reverse complement strand
GCAAACGTGGCCCCAAAGGAGTATATTGGGTCGCATATACTTCTGTCTCGCAAAAACCGGTCGGCGAAGAATTTTGTCTCACACCCAGTTGGTTCGACAATTGCTTCACATCGAGGGTTGTCAATTATGCGTCGAAGGCGGCAATGCATTTGCGGCGCATTTGCTTGCCAGGGGCCGCGCAATGCTTTAAACAGTTTCAAGCACTCGGAAAAAACCTGATGATGCGCTCGTTTCACAACCGGATGGCTGGCGTCCTTTTCCTGCTGGGCGCTTTGTCAACAGCACCGCTCCTTCCGGCCCAGCCCGCCCCCGGCCCGCAGGATGCTGTTTTGCTCACGGTGGCCGGCGTCGTTGAAATTGCGCCGGCCGGGACATCCAATTGGGCCGCCGGACATGCCCGCCAGATTTTGCATTCGGGCGATCAAGTCCGATCTGGAAAAGACAGCCGCGCCGCCATCCGCCTGTCCAATTTAAGCGTCATCCGGGTGTACGAATTAACCACCATGACGATTCGCACGCCGCGCCAGACGGGGGAAAACGCGCCCATCGAAGTCAAGTCCGGGGCGGCTTATTTCTTCAATCGGGACAAGCCCAATGAAACTCAGTTTCAGACCCCTTCGTCTTCCGGGGCCATTCGCGGCACTGAGTTTAGCCTGGCGGTGGACGGCAGCGGGCGCACCGAATTGGCGCTGCTGGACGGCCAGGTTTCGATCAACAATGCCCAAGGCTCGATCGAACTTCAATCCGGGGAGCGGGCCGTGGTCGATCCCGGCAAGGCCCCGCGGAAATCCGCTCTCCTCGACGCCATCAATGTCATCCAATGGACTTTGTATTATCCGGCTATTCTCGATCCGGATGAACTGGACTTGAGCGCCGACGCCAAGCAGGCCCTGTCCGCTTCGCTGGAGGCCTATCGGGCGGGCGACTTGCTCCAGGCCTTGGGGCAGTACCCGCAAGGCCGCCTTCCGGCATCCGAATCAGAGCGGGTTTATCGAGCCGCGCTGCTCCTGGCCGTCGGGCAGGTCGATGAAGCCCAAAAGCTATTGAACCAGGCGGCGCAAGAGGCGCGCGCGGCGGCCCTGGCCGGGGCCTTGGAAGAAATGATCGCCGCCGTCAAGGGCCAGCCATACAGCCGCACCGCCCCGCGCACCCTCGCCACCGAATGGATGGCCGGTTCCTACCAGGCGCAAGCGCGCCGCGATCTCGGGCAAGCCCTGCAAATGGCTCTCAGCGCCGGCGTCAAGTCCCCGGCCTTCGGTTTCGCGCAGGAACGTGTCGCCGAGATGGAATTCAGTTTCGGACACACGCAGCGGGCCTTGGACGCACTGAAAAAGAGCCTGGAATTGGCGCCGCGCAACGCGCAGGCCCTGGCTTTGAAAGGCTTCGCGCTGAGCGCGCAAAACAAAATCGCCGAGGCCGGCCGGTATTTTGACCAGGCGATTGCCGCCGACGGCTCGCTGGCCAACGGGTGGCTGGGCCGCGGTTTGGTGCGCATTCGCCGCGGTGAGGTCAATCAGGGGCGGAACGATTTGGAAACCGCCGCGGCGCTGGAGCCGAATCGCGCCTTTCTGCGCAGCTACCTCGGCAAGGCCTGGAGCCTGGACCAGCCGGGGCAATACTCCTGGAACACGCACCTGGCGGAAAAGGAACTGGGCCTGGCGATGCGATTGGATCCCAATGATCCCACCGCGTGGCTCTACGCCGCGCTGCTCGGCGACCAGCGCAACGCCATTAACCAAGCCATCGAAGATCTGGAACACTCCGAGGCATTGAACAACAATCGCGCCCTCTTCCGCTCAAAGTTTTTGCTGGACCAGGACGCGGCCGTGCGGAGCGCGAACCTGGCGCTGATTTATCAGGACGCCGGCTTGAGCGATGTGGCGGTGCGCGAAGCCACCAAGGCGGTCGAAAACGATTACGCCAATTACTCGGCGCATCTGTTTCTGTCCGAAAGCTACGATGCGCTGCAAGACCCCAAGAAGGAGGATTTGCGGTATCAAACGCCGTTTGAGGATGAATTGCTGGTGGCCAATCTGCTGGCGCCGGTGGGCGCGGGCGCGCTTTCCCAGAATATTTCCCAACAGGACTACTCGAAACTCTTCCAGGCCGACCGCGTGGGGATCAGTTCCCAAACGGCGTTCTTCAGCCGGGGAGCATGGATGGAGAACGTGTCGCAATTTGGCACGATGCAGGACATGGCCTATTCGTTGGATGGGTATTACTATTCCGACCCGGGCTGGCGCCCAAACAATGACATCCAGAACTCGGATTTTTCGGCCAAAGTCAAATGCCAGATTTCCCCCAAGGACACCCTCTTCGTCGAACTGGAACGGACGGAATTGAAAACGGGGGATGTCTTTGAGCACTATTATTACAATACCCCCGAAAACCCCGCGGAAACCAAACCCGGCTTTATTGGAAACCCCTTATACGACCCGACGTTGCGGGAGCACGAAATACAGGACCCGAATGTTCTGGCCGGGTACCACCGCGATTGGGGCAACGGTAATCACTCGCTGGTTTTATACCGCGGCTTGCAGGACTATTTCACATCCAGCGACAGCCTTTATGGCGCTCCTTTGGTCAACAGCGCTGCTCCCCTGTTTCTTTCGCTCTATCCAGGGGCTTTGTCAACCGTCCGGCAGAACGAGCAGAGCACGACCGAATTGAACTCAATCGAAGCCCAGCACGTTTATCAAAGCGACCGGCAAAGCATGATTCTTGGCGGCCGTTTTCAGTCGGAAAACGTCACCACCGCCAATCAGATGATTGACATCGAGGGCGGGGCGCCGCCGGTTGTTGCGCCCGTCAGTTCCGTGCCGCATGTCCAGAGTGATTTTGAGCGCGTCAGCTTCTACGGCTATTACCAGTTGAAGCTGTTCGACTCGCTGCGGTTGACGGGCGGCGCCACTTATGATTGGGAGCGCTTTCCGCTCAACGCGGTCAATCCCCCGCTCTCCACGCAGGAGGACGAGAGAGGGCGGCTGTCGCCCAAAATTGGCGTGGATTGGGCGCTGCCAGAGGGCACACGGGTGCGCGCCGACTATACGCGCTCAATGAGTGGATTCATCAATGACGGCAGCACGCTGATCGAGCCAAGCCAGGTGGCCGGTTTCAACCAGGCCTTTCGCAGCCTCATCCCGGAATCCGCGGGCTTCGGAACGCCGCCGGCCACCCGCTTCGAAACCTGGGGGCTGGGCATCGATCATAAGTTCCCGACGGAAACATACCTGGACGTTGAAGGCCAGTTGTTGACCTCGCGGGGAGACCAGTTAATCGGCGCCTGGAGCGGGTTCCTCGTGCCGGCTGCCGTCGCGGATTTGAGCCAGACGCAATACTACCAGGAAAAGGACGTTTTCGTCAGTGTCAGCCAGTTGGTTGGCAAAAATCTTTCTGTCGGGGCGCGATACAACCTGGAATCGATTGACCTGTCCACCCACGTGATGGCGCCCCCCGGCACAGCCAATTCATTTCTGTTCGACCTGCATGACAACTCGGCATTGAATGAGGTCAGCCTTTTTGCCAATTTGTGCCTCCCCTGCGGCTTTTTCAGCCAGTTCCAAGCCAACTGGTGGGACCAGTTCAACATCGCCAGCATGGGGGAACCGGGCGAGAGTTTTTGCCAGTTGAACCTATTCGCCGGCTACAGGTTTCCGCGACGCCACGCCGAGGTGACCCTGGGCGTGCTTAATTTGGGCGATGCGAACTACCATATTGATCCGGTGACCTACTTTTTGGAGCAAGCGCACAACCGCACGTTCACGGCCAGCTTTAAATTTAATTTCTAAAATCGGAGCCAGCAGCTAGACTCCCTTTGGCTGTGCCTGACCCAAAGAACAATACTCCTGATTGGCGCGACGCTCTTCGGCGCGAACTGCGGGGAAAGGCCAGGGGCATCGTGGGAGGGGTTGTTCTTTCGGCCGGAATAGGATTGGTGCTCCTGACAACCGGGTTGGGGGACGGTTTGGTGACCAAGAGCTACGACTTGCCCTTCGCCTTCAGGCCGATCATTCAGCCTCAAGGCGTGGTCATGGTCTATCTCGATGACGCCTCACACGCGCACTTGAACCAGAAGTATCTGGAGGCTTGGAATCGCGCCTATTACACGCGGTTGTTGAAGCGATTGACAGCCGACCACGCCGCGGCCGTGGTGTTCGACGTCGTGTTCAGTGACGCCATGGACCCTGCCGTTGACCAACAATTCGCCGACGCCATCCAGGAGAATGGAAAGGTCATTCTGGCCGCCGATTGGAACATTAAAGAATATGGTGTGGCCGGGCAAGCCGTCGGAAAGCAACTTATCATGCCTTACGAAAAGTTCAATGCCGTGGCGGCGGATGTCGGCGCGGACACGTTGTTCCCGGATGCGGGAGAGTACATACGAAGGTACAAACCGACAATACCGAATGAAAAGAACCCCGATGAAAAAATTCCGAGTGAAGCATGGGTCACTGCCGTGCTGGTCAATCCATCCTTTAACGGAAGCAACGCCTTAAAGTGGAACTCCTTCTGGATCAATTACTACTCACCGGAAGCATCGTTGCCGTCGCTCAGTTTCTACAAGGCGATTGCGGACCACGACCCCGATGTTCCGGCGGGATACTTCAAAGACAAAGTCGTCTTCGTCGGCGCCAAGATTCAAACCTTCTTGCAGGGCGAACGCAAGGACGAGTATTCCACCCCCTTTTCCTACCTTCCGGAGAACAAATGGGCCGCCGGGGTCACGGTTCACGCCATCGCTTTCCTGAATCTGATTCGTGGCGATTACTTAAGGCGGCCCTATTACCTGCTGGAACGGACGATGATCATCACGCTCGGAATCCTCTTTGGAGCGATGTTCGTATTGATCCGTCCTGTCATGGCCACCTTCATCGCGCTGCTCTCGGCCCTGCCTGTGGCTTTCGCCGATTATTACATGTTCCAGTGGCATTACACCTGGTTTCCCTGGCTCATCGTAGTGGTGGGGCAGATCCCCATCGCCCTGGTTTGGGGAGTGGCTTTCAACTCATTGCAACTCTACGCCGAGAAGGTGCGCATCGAGCAATCGCTCTCCCTTTATTTGTCGCCCAAGCTGGTGAGGAAATTCGCCCGCGATCCCAAGCTGCTCAGGCCGGGCGCGGAAAAACAGTTGTTGACCATTCTCTTCACCGACATCGCCGGCTTCACCAGCATTTCCGAGGGAATGGATCCCGATGAATTGGCGCGGCTGATGAACGACTATTTCCAAACCGCCGTCCACAACTGCATCCACGCCACCGACGGCACTGTCGTCAAGTATATAGGCGACGCCATCTTCGCCTTTTGGAACGCTCCCGACCAGCAAAGCGACCATGCCTACCTGGCCTGCGACGCCGCCCTGCGCTTCTGCGCCCTCAAACCCCACCAGGCCAACGGACGCGACTTGGTCACGCGCCTGGGCCTGCACACCGGCGTGGCCAATGTGGGCAATTTCGGCAGCGACACCCGCGTCGATTACACCGCCATCGGCGAGAACATCAATCTTGCCTCCCGCATGGAGGGGTTGAACAAATACACCGGCACGCGCGTCCTGCTCACCGGCGAGACCCAGAAGGAAATCGGCTCGCGCCTGGTCACCCGTTACCTTGGCCTCTTTCGCCTCAAAGGCTTCGAGAAAGCGGTCGCCGTTTATGAACTGGTCGGACGGCCCGAGCAGGACGCCGACTCGCGGCCGTTGCGGGAATGCTTCGCCCAGGCGCTGGAAAAATTCGGCCAACGGGATTTTGCCGCCGCCGCGGACGGTTTTCGCCGCGCGCTGGAAATCTCCCCCGACGACGGCCCGGCGCGGTTTTACCTCGAACAAATCGAGGAACTGCGCGCCGGCCAATTGCCGCCCGACTGGAAGGGAGAAATCACGCTCAAGGACAAATAAGGGCGCGTCTTAAAAATCGCCCGGTCGGGGGACCGGGCCTACAGGGCTGCGGATTTGTTGCCATTTCCTGTAGGCCGCGTGCCCCCACGCGGCGTCTCCAAGGATTTTTAAGACACGCTCTAAGGGCTAAAACACCGTAAAGCCAAGCACCGCCACAAACACTCCGAAGGCCATCGGCAGCGCGCTGCCGAGGCGAACGCGCCGCTCATTCGCCGTTGCCCAGTAAACCAGGTCGCGCAGCCGCCAGGGCGACACGGTGAACCACATCCCCGCAAAGGCCAGCGCGTAAGCCCACAGCGCGATGACCAATCGCCAGTGGCTGTCGGCCCAACGCTGCGAATCCACCATTGTTTTGGCCAGGAGCAGCAGGAGCACCGACAGCCCGCGAACGGCCAGAAAATCCTGAACAAAAAAGCAAGTCCCCACCCCAACCCCGATGAACAGGGTGTAAAGAAAAGGCTTGAGCGACTCAAAATCGGCCAGGGATTCCTGGCTGACGTTCCACATGAACCAAGCCGTGCCGGCCAGTGTGAAGGCGTAGCCCACGGGAAGCGAGCGCGGGAATTTGCGGGCAGCGGCGGCAAACCCGCCGGGGTTGACCAAGCCGAACAGATTGAGCACGGCAACCAGCAATCCCAGGCAGATCGACAGTGTTGACAGTTTAATGGCCATTATCGCCCGGAAAAGGAACACCAAAAGCCACCGCTGCGCAACAACGAAAACCCTTTCCCCGCCTCAGCGGGTGTGAGACAGAATTCTTCAGGTGACGAAAAAGGAACCCCTCTCTCCGTCTCTCTCCCCGCAAGTGGGGAGAGAGGGCAAACGCAGCCCGAAAGGAGTCTATTGGGCCACATATACTTTTCCGCCGCAACAATGGGGCGGCGAAGAATTTTGTCTCACACCCCACCTCAGCGGCGCCGCCCCTAAAAACTGGTGACCGCGTATTTGTTCTGGCCGGTTTTCCATCCCGCCTTGAAATCGAGCGTCCTGAATGGGCCGAAAGACCACACGACGGCTTGAGCCGGAACGAAGAGATTGGTGCTGTACTTGTTCTTGTAAATCTGACTCAGATACGCATCGAACACGTGGTTGTCGTAGTTCAGGTCCTCGGTGATCATGTAGGGCAGACCCCACGGGTCCCGCAGCACTTCGTCCGATCCCAGACCGGGACTGCCCGTGGCGGTGTCCGGGGTAGGCTGAGTGCCGACCGCCGGCTTGACATTGAGGAAGACGGTTTGCTGAGGATTGTAAATGTGCGCCAGGGTGCCGCTGGTTTCGGGATAAACGTTGTCATCGCGAAGGATGGCCATCAATTCGGAATTATTGGTCTGCCAATTCGCGCCCTGAGTCTGGACCGACACGGCGCTGCCTTGTGTGGTGAGGGGCGGGGCAGTCGTCGGCGCCACCGGCATGCCCGGCAGGGCGGCGGTTCCATAAGTGAAATCATTGGAATTGGCGTTGGCGGCCAGGGCGGCGGCGATGGCGTTGGTGGAGGCGGGCAACCGGCTGTAAGTGGCATAGTACTGTGCGATGGCGCCAACGATGCCAACTTCCTCGGTTTGCGCCATTTTCATTTGCGCATTGATCTTGGCGCGGGTCAACGCCGGCAGCAGCAGAGCGGCCAGAATGGCAATGATGGAAATGACCACCAGCAATTCGATGAGTGTGAACGCAGCCTTGGTTCGGCGCGACGCGGGCAACAATCTTGTGAACATAGCTTCTCCTTGAATTTAGTCGTTAATTCTGCATTGTCAAAACCTATCCCTCCTTGTGAGATGGTGCGCGATACAGGGATTGAACCTGTGACCCCCACCGTGTCAAGGTGATGCTCTTCCACTGAGCTAACCGCGCCCCGCTGTCATAAAATATAAGACATCCCCGCCCCTTCTGGCAAGAAAAAGATGTCAATGAAGGCGGATTTCCCGCGGCGCTTCCCCCCGCTCAAAATGACAGCGGACGGCTTCCCGCACGTTCTCCTGCAAAACCTGTAAATCCTGCCCTTGGGTGGTGATGCCCCCGTTGCCGTCAGCGTCTTCCCATGAGGCGACGTACCACCCGCCGGCTTCGTCCCGCTCCACATTGAAAGAGATTTCACTCATGCGATGCTCCCGCAAATTAGGGCCTTGGCGAAGACAAGTCAACTCCGGCGCCTTTGATCCGCGCGATCGCCCACCTCGCGTGCTCGGCTATGAGCGATTCGGTATCCCGTGCCGCCCGCTCCAGGGACGGCAAGGCCCCTGGGTCGCCGCTGTTTCCCAACGCCACACACACATTGCGCAGGAGGCCCCGCCGCCCGGCCCGCTGCATGGGCGTGCCGGAGAACCGCGCCCGGAATTCCGCCTCGTCCAGCGCCAGCATCCGCGCCAAATCGGGGGCCGCCAGATCGGCGCGGTAATGCGGGCGCATGAGGGCGCCTTCGCCCGCGAACCGGTTCCACGGACAGGCCGCCAGGCAATCGTCACAGCCGTAAATCCGGTTGGCAATGGCCGGGCGCAACTCCTCGGGTATCGCCCCCTTCAACTCGATGGTCAAATAGGAGACGCAGCGCCGGGCGTCGAGTTGGAAGGGGGCGGTGATGGCGGCCGTCGGGCAGGCGTCGATGCAGCGGCGGCAGGAGCCGCAGTGGTTTTTTTCCTGCGAATCGGCCTCCAGTTCCACGGTGGTGATGATTTCCGAGAGGAAAATCCAATTGCCGAGCTTGCGGCTGATGAGATTAGTGTGTTTGCCGATGAAACCAAGCCCGGCCCGCTCCGCCAGGTCGCGTTCCAGCACCGGCCCGGTATCGACATACCACAAGGACCGCGCACCCTCCCCGCCAAGGGAATTGACCAACTCCGCCAGCGTTTTGAGCCGCTGGCCGATGACATTGTGGTAATCGGAGAACCGCGCGTAGCGGGCAATCTCGCCGGCCGGGCCCGGCGCTGGCGGATGGGCGGCGGGCGGCGCGGAGTAACTGACCGCAAGGGTGATGACGGATTTGGCGGCGTCGAGGACTTGCGCGGGATCGACGCGTTTGCGGGCGTTGCGTGCGAGGTAGCCCATCTGGCCGTGGCGGCCGGCGGCGAGCCAGTCTTGAAACTGGGCGGCGTGGGCGGGCGGGCGGGCGGTGGTAAAGCGGCAGTCGTCGAACCCCAATTCCCGTGCCCGCAGTTGGATCGCCGCCTTCACCGCATGGAATTGAATTTTGGCCGCACAGAACGCATAGATGACAAAGATGGAGAACCGCCCGTCCGCGCCAGGGCGAATTTGCGGATTTCAAATTTATATGAGCCGAAGTTGATCAGCAGGCCGTGTTCGAGGCGCGCGGATTTCAGATAGCCGAGAAGTTGGGCGGCGTGTTCGGGAGCGATTGCCTTGGATGCCTTCAACTCGATAATGAGGCGGTTTTCAATCACAAGGTCCGCGAAGTAATCGCCGATGAGCGTTCCGTCTTCATCGAACACCGGGACGGGATGCTGTTGCTTAACGTCCAATCCAGCTTTGCGCAATCGATGACCCAGGGCGTTCTCATAGACCTTTTCCAGATGGCCGTGCCCATGATAGACGTGAATGTCATAGGCCGTTTGCCTGATTTGGTCGCACAACGTCTTTATGTCTGTCATAAGTTTTCTTAAGTGTTCTGCAGTGCTATCCCGAAAAGTCGTGCAATTAAAACAAGATTTTTGCCACAAAGGAACACAAAGAGCACAAGGACAGGAGCTTATATTTTTCAATTTTTGTGATCTTTGCGATCTTTCGTGGCCATTCAACTTTGGTTGCGGCTTGCCGCGTTGCGTTCATTGTACTACTGTACGTCAATTTCACACATTCTCGCGAGGATTTTGAACAGCCATCTTCAGAAGTTGGTGTACTTCAGCTTTTTTGGTTGCGGCTCCGCCGCGCTGTGTTCTTTTGCGGCCAATCGCCGCCTTCACTTGGTTGCGAGGTGGAATTGATGGAGGATTTGCTGGACGACCTCCTTGGGCGAGCGCAAGCCGGTGTGGAGCAATACATCCGCCTGCCGATAAACCGGGGCGCGCTGCTCCAGCAACTCCCGGATGCGGGCCAGCGGGTCGGCAACCTGGAGGAGCAGGGGCCGATGCGATTGCGCGCGCACCCGCTCCCAAATCGTTTCCGGCGCGGCCCACAAGCAAACCACCAGCGCGTGCTCCTTCAAGCTGGCCATGTTGTCCGGGTTGGCAGCCAATCCGCCGCCGGCGGCGATGACGGTGTTGCGCCGGTCGCGAAGGGCCTGAACAAGGTCTTGCTCCAATTTGCGAAACGCCGCCTCCCCGTGCTGGGCGAAGATGTCGGAGATCGATTTGCCGGTCTGGCTTTCGATCGCCTCATCAGTGTCAATGAAATCAAAATGAAGCCGTTCGGCCGCGAGGCGCCCGATCGAAGATTTGCCGGTGCCCATGAAACCGACGAGGGCCAGATTATGAATGGCGCGCGGATTGACCACGCGGGAGTGTAGCCGCAAAAAAGGGGGGGAACACGAAAGATTTCCGAAAAAAGCGGGGTTTCCCGGCCCAACCGCGCACGCTCACCAGTCGGCCATGTAGAGAATGTAGGAAGAGGCGTAGCGGGATCTCATCTGCTTGATGGGCACCCACAGAACCGAGGCGTCGAGGTGGCCGACGTTGCCGCCCTCGGCGCCGAGTTGGGTGGGAGTTTCATTTACGTACGGCGCGCTCAAAACGATGGAAGATCCCTGATTCTGCGCGGGGTCGTATAATCCGCCGGTTCTGCGGTGCGGAACGATCACCAGGCCGCCTCCCCACATGTTGGCGTCGGTCAGGATGACGTTGGTGCCGTTTTCGGTGGCCTTGGCCGGGGACCACCAGGCATAGGGGTTAGCATAGTTCCAGCCGTTGGTATTGACGTCGCCGCAGTAATTGTAGCCGATGAGATAGCCCCAGGTGGGATCGTAAGGATCAAAGCTGCCAAATCTGAAATTGGGGCAGACCAGGATATTTGAGTTGCCGGAGTAATATGCCAGATTGGTGAAAGCGGCGTTGGCGATGCGGATAAGGTGGGACTGGTCGTCATTGTCGCGGCAGGGGGGAAGATGCTGGCGGTTGTCGTCGGCGTACATGACGATGGCCAGGATGGCTTGGCGCATGTTGCTTTTGCAGGCGGTCCGGTGGGCGTTTTCCTTGGAGGACGCGAGGGCCGGCAGGAGTATCGCCGCCAAAATGGCGATGATGGCGATGACGACCAGCAGTTCAATCAGCGTGAAGGCCTCCCGATTCCGGGGCGCGCCTCTTTTGAAGGCGGCTCTTGGACACGGCCCGGACGCAACTGCCTGGCAACCCGCGCCCACCGCTAAAGAATCACCACATCGAGGGCGAATTGCTGTTGTAGGCAATATGCTGGGAAAGCCATAGGTAATCTGGATCACGTGCAGTGGTGTTATTGTCCCCGCCCTCGCCCGTTAAGCCAAACTGGTAGGGCAGCTTCAAGATGCCGCCTTTCCACGCATGAGCTTCGGCGTGACCGTCGGCGAAGGAAAACGATCCGCTGTTGCAGTGATACCACGCCGGCGCGTTGGGAAAACAAGGAATTCCCGCCGGCGGCATCTGCATATAGCCGTCATCCAATGTGTACATGGTTTCGTCCGCAAACACAAAGACCGTCGTCGGAGGCGGAAGAACGATATCTGTGGTTTTTATGTAGCAACGATAGCCGGTAGCGTAATTGTCCTCCGCGTGCTGCGGCGTGGCCATGTAAACCCATCCCAGTTGGCTGTTCATGGATACCGATCGCAGCCTGTCCGCTGAATGCGTGCCCGACATGTCCGCGGATAGAATGACATCGGCCGGACACTTGTAAACGCCGACCTGCTTGACCAGATAGGGGCCAAGAAGAGCGTTCTGTAAAAGGGCAACGTTCGTGTTGACCGAGGCGTACGTCCACGCTTCCGCACTGCCCGGACACCAGGTCAGATTGTCGTTCATATCAGTGAGCGGTGCATTGGGCACCATGATGTCCTGAAAATCGGACGCATACAAGTGCCATGCCAACTGGATTTGTTTCTTGTGACTCAGGCACTGAATCTGCTGCCCCTGCTGTTTGGCGCGTGTCAAAACGGGAAGCAGCAGGGCGGCCAGAATCGCGATAATGGCAATAACGACCAGCAACTCAATGAGGGTGAACGCTTTCTCCCAGCACAGGCTGGAACGACGTCTAACAGTTGGCAGTTTGCTCCACATAAATAAACCTACATTATCTTCCAGTCCCTCGCAACATGAAAAAACCCCCTGTCGGCGACGCAAACCACATCAGCCAAGGGCATCCGCTCCAAAGCGGATGCCCTTGAGATGAACATCGGCAACCGGTTCAGTCATTAGTTATGATGCACAACGTAAAAGATGTTCGTTGTGTTGCTCGGCACACCGACCGTCGTGGACCAGACGCCGTTGGTCGCCTGCGTGAAGGTCGGCGCGGGACTCACTGCCGAATAGGGACCTTGGACCTTGGCGGCGCTCTTCAAGGTGAACGAAGCAGCCGTATCGTCGGTGTCCGTATCCGTGAAACTAATTGTCAGGTTGGTGCTGACATGGGAGAGTCCGGTGACCTCCGGCGGCGTCAATCGCACCACGCGGGCGTTGGAATAATAGACACCGGCTCCCGGAATGCCGGATGCGGCGACATTGCCGACCGAGGCAAACGGATCATCGTAGCCCAGCATGATGTCACCGGAGGTGGCGTAGTTGGTATTGTTATAGACGATGATGGGGAACTTGTTGATCGACATGGTGATCACGTTGTTGACCTGTTTGACTTCCACGTCCGCCCACGAGCTGCCCGCGTTTCCGTCGCCAATTTGCGGAACACCCGCCGGATAGCCGTTGTAGGGAACCGGATTCTGGAAGTAGGTCGTGTACGGAGCATAAGGCCCCCCGACGTCTGTAAGCAGCGCCCAGCCGCTGTTGGGTAGCGGCGGTCCGGCAGTCATGACGTAGCTGTTGATGCCGGTCCAACCGTCCACGTCGGCATCAATCCAGAACCAGTCGCCATCGGAGTTGGTGGTCCCATTGCCATAGCCGTAATCCCCGGCAAACCAGTTGCAGTTTGTCCCATAATGGTTGATGCCGAAGGTATTGAACTCGGTGGTGTAAGTCACCCCTTCGGTCAGGCACATGCTGAACCGGAACGCATAATTCCCGCTGAAATGCAACCCCTGCGGATACAGGTTGACGCCCGCGGAACACCCGCCGCCGGTCGTTCCCTGACTAACATAATTATCGATCTTGTTGACCGTCACTTTGAGAGCATTGGTCCACCCCTTGGCAAGCATCACCGGCGACAACCCAACGCCGTCATTAGTCACGGCGTAACCGAACTCAACGTCGAAATCATCCAAAGAATTCGTGTCGGGATTTGAGGCCGTGTAGTTGGGGTAATTTGGAATGACAATGGGAAGCACGTTCGTTGTGGCCAAATTGCTGTTGGCAAACGTCAATGTCCAATTGACACTGTCCGCAGCGCTGCTCAACGTATCCGACCATAGAACCTGGGCCGGCGGATCCTCATTATCGACCAACGTCAAACTGGCCGTGCTCGACCCGACCACCGTGACCGGGGAGTTGCCATTCAAGCTGACCTGGACCGACTCATTGCCATGATAAACACCGGTGACAACCGGGTCTGAAACAGTCCCCGTTTCGGTCTGGTCGCCTGGATTGACCGTGATCGCTCCGCTTGGCGCATAATCCACGCCTGCCGTCGCTGTTCCCGCGTAACTGAACGCGTTGGCCGGTATGGTGTATTGCGCGGCATTGGTGTCGCCATAGCGGGTAATTACAAATGACGCGAAGTCATTGGAAAGCCCGCGATAAAAGCTGGGAACCAAAACACCGGTAATCGCGATCGCTTGCGGCCCGGTGTTGGCAATGGCGACCGGGGCCGTGATCGGCGGAGTCGCCGCAACAGCCCCACTCGCCGTAATGGTCAAAACCGCCGTCAGCGTCACAGCAGAGGTGATGGTCGCCGAGGGCGTCATCGTAATCGTTGCGCTCGTTTGCCCGGCAGGAATGACGATCTTGCCTGAAGTCGCGTTGGTCGTCAGGCCTGTGCCAGTCAATGTATAAGTTCTTCCATTGGTCGCCGTGCCGCTGATCGTGAAGGGGACTGTGACGTCCGCGCTTTGGGCGGCATTGATACTGAAGGTGAAGGTGGCGCTGATCGGATTGCCGTAGGTGTTGGCCTGCGAAATCAGCGGGCTGGAAACCGTCACGCTCGCCTGGGGAATCGCCGGGTAAGTGAGCAAGAAGCCACCGTTGCTGCCCGTGTAGTCGTTTGAAGTGATCGTCAACGTGGTCAAACCCATGGAAAAGCACCGCAGGGAATCATCGCTGCCGCTGGCGGCATAGATATTGTCCGCCTTGTCAAAGGCAACTCCGCGAGGGGTCGTATTGGCGCCGGGGTTATAGGAAATGGCCGTCAGCGGCAGAATGGGAACATTGGTCACGCCGTTGTCGTTGGTCGCGCCCAGCTTGGTATAGACAACATAGCCGTAGGGAGTGCCGTACTGAGTGTCGTAGCCGCTGGCGCCGTTTAAGGTAGCCGCAATATACTGGTTATCGTCCGAAACGGCAATGCCTTCAGCCGCCCAGAACGGATCGGCGCTGCCGCCGTTCTCCAACGCTTGGTCTTCGCCGTCCCATATCAGGCAATACCCGTTGGCGGCATTGTCATAAATGTAACTGCAATACCCGGCGCTGGAGGAGCGTGGCTCGCAGCAGTAAAAGCGGCCATCCGGCCCCACGTAACTGTCGCAGAGCACCTCATCGACACTGGAAATGCCGGCGTTGACATCGGTGTTGGGATTATTAATGCCATAATTGTACATGGAGGGGCAACTGCCACTGCTGGGTAAAGCGTTGGGGTTGTTATTCAAGTCCCACGGCAGGGGGATCGGCGTCCCGTTGGTGCTGAAGAACTGATACTGCCACATATTCTGATAGGGCGAGCGGTTCCATTCGGCGGTGTAAAGAGTCAGAGTGCCGGCCGCATACGAACCGGTCACGCAGGGCGTGCCCACCTCGCAAACGTAGCCATTGTTCAAGCTGCCGGCAGTGCCGTTGTACGGAAACAGGTCTGTGGCAGTGCTCAGGTTCGGAGGGCACATCCACACGCCCCCGCCCGTAATCGTGCCCGCCGGGATTGCGCCGGACGCGTCGGCGATATAAACCATGTCGTCCGGTCCGACGAAAAGACGCCAGACACCGTAGGTGGTGCTGCTGCCATAGCCGATAAATCCAGCCGGCGGCGTGTTGGTGGCGGTGCCTTGGCCCCAGCCCGGTGAGGTGTAGTACGGGGGGAGAGAGTTGGTTCCTTGTCCGAAGGCATCACTATAGTCGGGGTTGATCGCGTACACCCCCCGGTAAGTCGTTCGCACACTGTCGGATCCACCCGAGGAGTTGGCCACATAAATGGTCCCAAAATAGGGGGAACTCGGATTGCGATTGACCGTCACCCCGCGCGGGCCAAAGAAATCGACCGTCGGCGTGTTTGTGCTTGGATTGGGGCTGATTTGGTGCAGAACTCCCGTGCCGATGTTAAAGATGTAGATGGCAAAATTGGTGTGGCTCCCCAAACTGAATGACTGGGGGCCGACCGTCAGATTGTTCCCGATAAAATTACTGACCGTGCTGTCGTCGAAAAGCACGTACACGTAACCATTGACGGTTTCATTCAATCGCCACTGGATGGTTCCGTTGTTGTTGGTCACCGCGGAGGCGTAGGGGGTGGCGTTGGCGCTCAATGCCGAAAGCAGCGCGCTTGCGGCAATACAAACAAGGGGTCGAAACATTTTCATAGTTTTTGTTAAATAAACGACTGTTTACGGGCACACTTTTCCACTGTGAAAAAACAAATCTTAACCGACGAGTCCAATCCTGTCAACAGTGAAACGCAGCTTTTTTGGCAAAAAACAATCAGCCAACGCCAGCCTGGAATTCATCAGTCAATCAATCAACCAATCCCAACGCTCCCGCCGTTTGCAAAAGCCACAGTCTGTTGGGGTTGCGACTCTTTCGCTGAAGTTTCATAGCTTTCGGCAAGTTCAGGCGGCCAATCGTTTTCTTCGACCGAGCATCGGTCGTGCCAAGCCTCGCATACTGGCGGGCGTGCCGCTGCCATGCTCCTCGCCGGCGCAAAACGACGCACTGGCCTGCGCGGTTTTGTCCAATTTGAAAAAAAGTGGCCCTTGTTCAAGGACCCGCTTAATGAGAGCGGCTTTACTCCGACTCCAACCCGTTGCGGACGGTCTGCACAAGTTTCTGCGGGGGGTAGGGCTTTTGCAGAAAATTGACGCCTTCCTTGATCACGAAGTCCTTCCCCATCAAATCGGGACTGTAGCCGGTGGTGTAAATGACTTTGAGTTTCGGGTTCTCCGCCTTGAGTTTCTCGGCCAGTTGCCAGCCCGAAATGCCGTCGGGCATCACCATGTCGGTGAGCAGGAGATCGACGTGCGGCTTTTTCTCCGACCACAATTCGAGCGCGGCCAGCCCGGTCGGGGCCTCGATGACCTCATAGCCGCCGCGTTCGAGCACCTTGCGCACCAGCGCGCGCAGAGTCGGCTCGTCTTCCACGACCAGGATCGTGTGTTTGACCGGCGCAGAATCCACTGATCTTTTTTGCTCCTTTCCCATGGCTCCTTGCAAGCACAATCGTCGCCTTAAAACTGGCGGAGGAAACGCGCGTCGTTCTCGTAGAAGAGGCGGATGTCGTCGATATTGTAGCGGATCATGGCGATGCGCTCGATCCCAAAACCGAAAGCCCAGCCAGTCCAGACCTCCGGATCGTAACCGACTTGCTCGAAAACGGCCGGATGAACCATCCCGCAGCCGGCGATCTCCAGCCACTCCTTGCCCATTTTCCGGGTCAACGGACTGGAGAAATCGATCTCAAAACTCGGTTCGGTATAGGAGAAGTAATGGGGCCGAAACCGGATTTTCGTCTCTTCTCCCAGCACCTCCTTGAAGACCAACTCGACGGTGCCTTTCAAATCGGCAACCGTCACATCGGCATCCACGTAAAGCCCCTCAATTTGATGGAACGTCGGGTTGTGCGTGGCATCAGGATTATCGCGCCGATAGACGCGCCCTGGCACGACGATGCGCACCGGCGGCGGCTGTTTTTCCATCACCCGGATCTGGACCGACGAGGTGTGGGTGCGCAACAGGAGGCGTTCCTTTGACCGCAAATAGAACGTGTCCTGCGTGTCGCGCGCCGGATGGTCGGCCGGGGTATTGAGCGCGTCAAAGCAATGATACTCATCCTCGATCTCGGGGCCGTCGGCGACAGCGAAGCCCGCTTTGCGGAAGCTGCGCACAATATCCTCGGTGACCTGGGTAAGCGGATGAAGTCTGCCCAGCGCGCGCCGTCGGCCCGGCAGGGTGAAGTCGGTCTTCTCTTTGGGCAGGGCGGCTTTGATCTCGAGGTCGGACCGGCGCGCGGAAAAGGCCATTTCCAACTCGGCTTTGAGCTGGTTGAATCGCTTGCCGGCGGCGGGGCGCTCTTCCTTGGGCAACCCGCCGAGCTGTTTCATCAAGGCGGTGAGTTTTCCATGAGGACCGAGCCATGTTCCCTTGGCCTGCTCCAGCGCCGACAGATCGGCGGCGGCGTTGAAGTCGGCCAGCGCCGCTTGTTTGAGCGGTTCGATTTCCATAAACGCCGCCCCGGCCTCTTTAAGCGGGTTTCTTGGCCTTCAGCGCGTTTTGGGACAGTTGGACCAACTCGGCGAATGCCGCCGCGTCCTGCGCGGCCAAGTCCGCCAAAATCTTGCGGTCCAGCTCGCATTTGGCGGCCTTGAGACCCTCGATGAAACGGCTGTAGGTCATGCCGGCGGCCCGTGTGGCGGCGTTGATGCGCACCTGCCACAGCGCGCGGAAGATGCGTTTCTTCCTCTTGCGGTCGCGGAAGGCGTACTGCAGGCCGTGATCGACCGCGTCGGAGGCGTAGCGATAGAGTTTGGAGCGGCGCATGCGAAAGCCCTTGGCGGCTTTGATAGTGCGCATGCGGCGCTTGCGCGAGGCGGGCGAGTTGGTGACACGCATAGTGAAGAGAGGCGGGTTGGTTAGTGGCTGAAGGGTAAATTCTGCAATACACGATGCGTATCGGTCGGATCCATGACCGAACGCTTTCCCAGGCGGCGGCGGCGCTTGGGCTTCTTGGTTTGGAGCAGGTGCCGCTTGCCGGCGTGCGGTCGCATCACCTTGCCGCGAGCGGTGATTTTAAACCGTTTGGCGACCGATTTCTTCGTCTTTATTCCTTTGGGACGTCGCATATTGTACTTTTCTTTCGAAAGAGCGCGAAATATAGAGTCAGGCGGCGTTGCGCGCAAGGGTTATTTTTCTTGTCATGAACCAGAACCACGACTTTTCGCAGGACGCGCTGGTGCTGATCGGGCATGGATCAACTCTCAACGCGGATTCGGCCGCGCCCACCTACCAGCACGCCGATGAATTGCGCCGGCGCAAGTTGTTTGCGCGGGTGCAGGAGGCCTTTTGGAAGCAAGAGCCTTATGTGTGGCAAGTCCTGCGCGGGATTTTCGCGCCCCGCGTCTTTCTGGTCCCGCTGTTCATCAGCGAAGGTTATTTCACCGACGAGGTCATCCCGCGCGAGCTGGGATTCGACCCCCGGCCCGGCGCCAGTTTTCCACGCGCCCGGCAGCGGGAGGGCCAAACCCTCCATTATTGCGGGCCGGTCGGAACCCACCCGAGCATGACGGAGGTTCTTCTGGCGCGGGCGCGCGCGATCGTCGAGCAGTTCCCATTTCCCCGCGCGCCCAAACCGTGCGAAACGGCGCTGTTCATCGCCGGCCACGGCACGACCAACAACGAGAACTCCCGCCAGGCCATCGAACAACAGGTCCAATTGATCCGCGCCAAAGAAATCTACGGGGAAGTCCAGGCCGCCTACATGGAGGAAGAACCGCGGATTGGGGATTGCTACTCGCGCGCGCGCGCGCGCAACATTGTCATGGTGCCCTTTTTCATCAGCGACGGCCTGCATTCCCACGAGGACATCCCCGTGCTGCTGGGCGCGCCGCGTTCCGTCGTGCGGGAGCGATTGAAGCTGGGCCAGCCGACTTGGCGCAATCCGACCGAGCGCGAGGGCAAGCGCCTGTGGTACACCGCCAGCATCGGCAGCGAGCCGCACCTGGCGGACGTGATAATGGAGCGGGTGCGCGAGGCCGCCGCCGCCGGTTCATTATCTTAATCGCCGGCGCCGGCTCTCATTCCGGCTTCTCCAAAAATGCTTCATGCACCGCGCGCATCGCCTGCTCGCCTTTGCCGCTTTCGACCACCACCGAAATCTTGATCTCGCTGGTCGAAATCATGTCGATGTTGACTCCCGCCGCGGCCAGCGTTTCAAACATCTTCGCCGCCACGCCCGGATGGCTCCTCATGCCGACCCCCACGATGGAGAGTTTGCCGATTTTTTCATCCGCAATGGCCGCGCGGAAACCCAGGTTTGCCTTCAACCCCTCGATGATCTTCGACGCCTTCAACAAGTCCGGCTTGTCCACCGTGAAGGAAAGGTCCGTCGCCGGGGCGTCGGGCGTGTGGCTGATGTTTTGCACGATCATATCGACGTTGATGTTCGCGTCGGCCACCGCCTTGAACACGTGCGCCGCAACGCCGGGCCGGTCCGGCACCGCCACCAGAGTGATCTTGGCCTGGTTTTTGTCCAGCGAGACGCCGCGGATGACGACGCCTTCCATACTGCGAGTTTCTTCTTTCACAATGGTTCCTGGGTTGTCGTTGAGACTGGAGCGGACCTCGAAGACCACGCCGAATTTCTTGGCGAATTCCACCGAGCGGGACTGCATCACTTTGGCTCCCAGCCCCGACAGCTCCAGCATTTCGTCGTAGGAAATCTCCGCCAGCTTCCGCGCCCCCGGCACGATCCGGGGATCGGCCGTATAGACGCCATCGACGTCGGTGTAAATCTGGCATAACTCGGCCTTCAGCGCCGCGGCCAGCGCGATGGCGGTCAAGTCCGATCCTCCCCGCCCCAGCGTCGTGATCTGGCCCTCCGGCGTTTCGCCCTGGAATCCCGCCACGATCACCACTTTGCCCTCCTTCAGCAGCGTGTGGATTCTCTTGGGCGTGATGTTCTTGATCTTGGCTTTGGTGTGGACGCCATCGGTCATGATGCCGGCTTGGGCGCCGGTCAGCGAGACGGCTGGCACTCCAAGCGCCTGCAGCGCGATGGCTGTCAAGGCAATCGTCGTTTGCTCCCCGGTGGCCAGGAGCATGTCCATCTCCCGCTCGTTGGGCAGGGGCGTCAATTCCTTGGCCATTTTGATCAGGTTGTCCGTCACTCCGCTCATGGCCGAAACGACGACCACTATCTGGGTGTCTTGGGAGCGATACTTGGCCACCCGCGCGGCCACGTTTTTGATCCGCTCCGGGTTGGCCACCGAGGTCCCCCCATATTTTTGTACTATCAGCATTTCGGGCCAGTTCTTTGACTGGCGGAGGGCCAGACTAGCCGGGCTGTCCTCGCAATGCAACTGCGAGATCATAAACCGCTTCCACACCGGATCCTGTGACCGTCACCCACTCCATGCGCATCTGCCGCCGGAACCACGTCAATTGCCGCTTGGCGAATTGCCGCGTGCGGATCTTCACCAGTTCGATCGTCTCTTCCAGTCCGCGCTCTCCGCGCAGATGCTCGACCACTTGCCGGTAGCCCAGCGCCTGCATGGCCGTCGGGTTTTGCGCCAGGCCGCGTTGCAACAGCGCTTGGGTTTCGGCCACCAATCCGCGCCGAAACGTCTCCTCGACCCGCCGGTGAATGCGCTCCACCAACTCGCCCGCGGGGCGCGTCACCCCGATCAAGCGCGCCCCGCCGTCCGGCCCCTTGTTCCACCGCGCGCGCTGCCCGGAAAAGGGCCTGCCTGTCAACCGCAGGACTTCCACCGCGCGTATGACCCGGCGCGCATTGCGCCGGTCGATGGCCTGGAAGGCCGCCGGGTCCAGCCGCGCCAATTCCTCCAGCAACTCCTCCAGCGGCGCCGCTTCCAATTGCGCCCGCAGTTTTGGGTCACCCGGCGGCGCTTCCCCCAAACCCTCCAGCCAGGCCTTGAAATAAAGTCCCGTGCCCCCGCAGAATACGGGTGTGCGCCCGCGCGACTGGATATCGTTGACAGCGGCGGCCGCCAGGCGGACAAATTGCGCTGCGTCAAATCGTTCGTCCAGGCCCGCCACGTCGATCAGGTGATGCCGCACCCGCTCCCGCTCCGTGGCCGAGGGTTTGGCCGTGCCGATGTCCAGTCCCCGATAGACCTGCATGGAATCGACCGAAATGATTTCGCCGTTGAGGCGGCCGGCCAGTTCCAGGGCGATGGCCGATTTGCCGGCGGCAGTCGGGCCGGCCAAAAAGACAGGTCGCGGGCTGTCCATTCCTTAAACCGCCCCCTTGGCGCTGGGGTGCAGGCCCGGATGGTTTCGCGGCAGCCTCCATAGGAGGATCAATCCCACCAGCACGGTCGCGATGCTCACCATCTGCCCCGGAGTCAGCCCGCCCCAATAATGGACCGGCGTATAATCGCCCCGGAAGTGTTCCACGAATGAACGCAGCACCGCATAGCAAATCAGATAAAGCGCGAAGACCTGACCGTCGAACTTCTTGCGGCGGTAGAGCCAAGCCAGGAACGCGTAGAGCGCGAAGTTCAGGAGCGAATCGTAGATTTCAGTGGGATGGACGCGGTTGGGATAGGTTTCGTGGCCGGGGGGGAATTGGACGCCCCAAGGCAGCGTGGTGGGCCGTCCGTAGCAACAGCCGTTCATCAGGCAGCCCCAGCGTCCGAAGAAGGACCCCAGCGCGATGCTCGGGGCCAGAATATCCGCCAGTTTCCACAGTGGCAGTCGTTTGGCGCGCGCAAACACGACGCACGCCAGCGAGGCGCCCGCCAGGCCGCCGTAATAGACCAGCCCCCCATGCTGAACCATGAAAACCTCCGTCCACGGTTTCCCGGCGAATGATTCGTCCCAGTAAGAAACAACGTAGAGCGCCCGCGCGCCGATGATCGCGCCCCCCAGCAGCCACGGCATCAGATCATAGATCGTGTCGGCGGATATATTCTGGCGCAGTCCCCGCCGGCTGGCCGTCCAGATGCCGGCCAGAAACCCCACCGCCAGGAATATCCCATACCAGGCCACCACAATCGGCCCGAATTCAAAGGCAATCCTATGCACTTTCCTCAAAGGTAATACCAGGAGGGGGAAACATCAAACCTTCAATCCCCCTGAGATGGGGGCGATTTGGAACGTTACCAAACTTTGTCCCAGGTGGGTCAAAGTTTTGCAGGGGTTCGCGGGACGGTCGAGGGTTCGCGATCGGCAGCAAAGGGTCGCAAATAGCGGCAATTGCTGGGGTTTTTGAGGGTTTTCGGTTTTGAGGGCGGGTCAAAATGACCTCACGCCAGGGGCATGGGAAGCTGTTCTCCCCTTAACCCGGACCTCGTGCGGCGCAGAGGCGAGAGGGCCAAACGCGCCTTCGCCTCCGGCGCGACAAGCTGACCTTGACTTGGCTTGACTCACCTTGACTTCTTGTTGACTTGGAAGGGGGGATTACGATTAAGATTATGATTATGAGCAGGATATGACTTACCTTCGCCTTCGGATACGGCGGAGCAAGCGGAGCTTGACTTGCCTGACTCCGAGCGGAGGGATGATTGGCAGTGCCGCGGGCGATGCGCCAGCGGATTTGTTTTCCGCCATGTCAAAGAACAAACCGACACGGCACAATATCCCACATAATGATGGGACTTGCAAGTCCTTTTTGAGGGTTTTTGTGGATGGGCCGGAGAGGCGCGGAAAGAGCCGGTTGCTGGAAATGGAAGATCTTCAGGGAAAGGAGGTTAACCACGAGACACGGGTGATGGAGGTCGGGCCGGGAGCCGAGGCCCAGGTGGATTTTGGGCACGGTGCGTGGGTCGCGGTGGACGGCAAACGCAAGCTGGGGCGAGCGGGCGATTTTTCAAAGTTTTGCGAGGGATTTAGCCGCGACCGTCGTGTATCCGTATGAAGAACGGTATGGACAACAAAAGGAATATTACATGAAAAAAGTTATCTATGTCATCGCCTGCTCCCTGGTATTGGGCCTATCGCCCGTTTTTGGCCAGCCGCAGCCGCCTTCCAACGCTTCGGCAGCGGGGGCTCTCGCCACGTTTGATCTCAAATTCCCCGGCGGCGGGCCGAGGGACCTGGTCAAGGCTATCGAGGCTGCTTCGGGCAGGTCGCTCAACGTAATCATCAGCAAAGAAGATGAAGATATCGAACTGCCTCCACTCAAGATGACCGGCGTAAATGTGGCGCAATTGTTTCAAGCGCTGGAACCCATGAGCGTAAAAAATGTGTCTGTGCTCACGGCATCACCCTTTTTCGGACAGGGGCCACAATACACGACCATGACGACAAGTTATGGTTTTAAAACAACAGGCGCCCCGACGGAGAATTCGATTTGGTATTTTCATGTCCAAAGACCGACTGTTCCCCCGCTGGTTTCATCGGGAAAGGTCTGCCGTTTTTTCTCTCTGGCGCCTTATTTGGAACACGGATTCACGGTGGACGATATCACGACCGCGATTCAAACGGGCTGGAAAATGGCAAAGGACCCTTCTCCACCCGAATTGAATTACCACAAGGAAACGAAGCTCTTGATGGCCTTTGGCGACCCGGATGAATTGAAGACGATTGATAACGTGCTTCAGACGCTGCCCGCGTCGAACGCAACCCGCACCGAACTTGATTCG
>Ga0326727_10009610_pt1 | contig 23651 bp, 18 predicted proteins | sample MB2enrmetagenome_FD_207643 | JGI IMG/M metagenome (GOLD analysis project Ga0326727, IMG submission 207643) | Lab enriched peat soil microbial communities from McLean, Ithaca, NY, United States - MB29MY | ecosystem: Environmental > Terrestrial > Soil > Wetlands > Peat | place: USA: New York... | reverse complement strand
CTCGAGTCCCAGCCGCCGGGCGAGGCCGATGGCGTCGTAGTAGCACTCCTTGGCATCGCTGTAGCAGGCGGTCGCGCCGCTCGGGGAGTGCGCCTCATACATATCGTCGTAGGCCTTCTCGCCCATCGCCTTGAGGTGCGCAAGTTGCTCCAGTTGCGCAGCGCGTTCCGTCGCATCGGCCATGGGTCTTCTACTTTCCTGCCGCTGCAGCCTGGCTGACCGGCCGTACCGACGGGAAGTAGCCGGTGCGGGTGCGCACCGTGAGCTTGCCCGCGCCCTTGGAATCGGCCGTCACCTCCACCTTGCGGAATCCTGGGACCGAGGTAGGCTTGGTGGAGTGGTAGCCGATGGTGTACTGGCTGCGAATGTCGCGCGCCACCTCGGCGGCGATCTGATCGACCTGGTCGATGGACTTGGGGAAGAACGCCAGGCCTCCGGTTTCCTGCGAAAGCATCTCGAGCGCGCGGCGCGCATGGCGTACCTCGGCACGGGTCATCTCCGGGCCGAAGAGCAGGCCAATCGAATAGATGACCGGCCCGGAGAGCTGCTGCACGCGGTGGATGGTCTGCTCCAGGTCCAGGCTTGAAGCATTGTCTTCGCCGTCGGTGATAAGAATGAGAACCTGCTTGGGCCGCTTGGCATCGGCTGCCAGCTTGTCGGCCGAAGCCGCCACGGCGTCGTAGAGCGCCGTGCCGCCGCGGGAATCGATGTGCGAGAGGCCGTCGCGCAGCTTCTTGATGTCGGAGGTCAAATCGCAGTCGATGAAGGCTTCGTCGGAGAAGTTCACCACGAAGGCTTCATCCTGCGGATTCGAGGCCTCGACCAAATCGAGCGCGCTCTTATTGACCGAGGGCCGCTTGAGGTACATTGACCCGGAATTATCCACCACCAGTCCCATGGACACAGGCAGATCGGTGTGTTGGAAACTGATAATGGTCTGCTTGACCCCGTCCTCGTAGACCTGGAAATCGTCTTTGGTCAGGTTCTCGACCAGTTGCGTGCCGTTGAGCACAGTGGCGTTGAGCACCACCTCTTCCACGTCGGTGTGCAGCAGGTAGCCCTGGCCTTCCTTGCGGAGAGTTCCAGCGGGCGGCACCGGGGGCACGGTGTCGGGCGAGCGTACCGGATCGGTATCCTGCGTAAGCGCCGGCGACTGCGCGGCCGGGGGGGCGCCCGCCGGCGCATGAGCCTGCTGAGCGAGAAGCGCGGGGAGCAGAAGCCCCGATGCGATGAGGAGCGCGGCGAAAACCGCCTTACTGCAATGGCGCATAGTACCCGGTACGAGCATAAACGGTAAGCGGAGGCAGTCCCGGTGGCGGACTCACCTTCACCTTCACTTTACGCCACTTGCCGTCGCGGGTCAGGTCCTTGGGCTTGTACCCGATCACGTACTGGTTGCGCAGCTCGGTGGAGATCTTCTCGGCAATGTCGCTCATCTCGTCCACATCGTCCACGCGGAACATGCGTCCGCCAGTTGCGGAGCTGATGTCGTCGAGCAGTTGCGGACCGGTGCGCTCCTCGGGAGTGGGCGCATAGGGATCGAAGATGCCGATGGAGTAGATCTCCACATTGGCTTCGCGAACCTGTGCCCGCACCTCGCCCTCGGTGTAGCGCGAGCGGTTGTCGCCGCCGTCTGAAACCACCAGCAGCGCCTTGCGCTCGTGGTGGGCATCCTTCATCTTGGCCAGGCCATAATAGATGGCGTCGAGCAGCGCGGTGCGATGGGCAGCGTGCACGGTGGCCAGCCGCGCCTGAATCTCTTCGACGGAGCTGGTAAAGTCCTCAATCAGCTCGGGCCGGTCGTTGAAACCAATGACGAAGAACTCATCCTGCGGGTTGGCGGTTTTAATGAACTGCAAGATGGATTCCCGGGCGCGGATCAGCTTGGAGGTCATGGAACCCGAGAGGTCGAAGATGATACCGATGGAGACCGGTGCGTCTTCGCAGGCAAAACTCGCGATCTTCTGCTCGCCGCTGTTCTCGAAAACCTGGAAATCCTCCTTTTCGAGGCCCGTGACCAGGCGATTCAACGGATCCGTGACCGTGACGGGAACGAGCACCAGATCCACGTTCATGCGGATGAACGAACCGGGATGGATGCGCAGCGCGGCAGGACCGGACTCGGGGCCGGCTTCAGCGCCTTTCGGCTCGGTTGTGGGCGCGGATGAGCTGCCCGGCGGCTCGACGTGGACTTTGTTGAGCTGATCTTCCTGGGCGTAGGCCCGGGCCAGGCACAAGACCACGGCCAGCACGCAGAAACCCAGGCGGCAAACCAGGGACACGTTGCCGTCCCCGTTGTGGCTCACACGCTCTTGGGGAAGCATCACCATGCAGCACCATTGGGGCCGAACGCGATAGTACCACGCTTCGTGCATCTCCGGCGCGAGGCTTTTGCCGTCTTCGCTCCCGCATGCCGGTATCGGCGCCATCTGGCCAATCTGGAGCACATCGAGACCCTCAGGACGTTGGGATACAATCAAGCCTGAATCCCCCGCTCTGCCATTGCCGGGAACGGCTTGGCGGGGTACAAAATCCACCTTTTCAATGGCGGAGTTCGACCTTCCTCATGGCTCGCATCTATCCTTTCCGCGCCTGGCGCTACAACCCCTCCGCAGTCCGTTTGGCCGACGTGGTCACGCAGCCCTACGACAAGATCTCGCCAGCCATGCAACAGGCCTATTACCAGCGCAGTCCCTATAACCTGGTCCGGATCATTCTGGGACTGCCTGAGCTATTTGACGCAGAGAAGGGTGAAAACGTCTATAGCCGCGCGGCGCGGGATTTTCGCGCCTGGCGCGAACAGGGTGTACTGGTCCAGGAGCACGACCCCTGCGTGTTTGCCTACGCGCAGCGTTTTCAGGTTCCTGGGACCGAGATCGTGAAGGAGCGGCGCGGGTTTATCGCGCTGGGCAAGCTGCACGATTACTCGGAAAAAGTGGTTTTCCGGCACGAGCAGACGCTTTCCAGGCCCAAAAGCGACCGTTTGAACCTGCTGAAGGCCACGCGGGCGCACTTCGGGCAGATTTTCATGCTCTACTCCGACCCTTCGGGCAGCGTGGAGAAGAATCTCTACGACGGCAATGGCGCGGCCGACGCCGAGGTGACCGATGAGTACGGCGTGCTGCACCGGCTGTGGCGCGTGAACAACCCTGCCACCATCCGGCTGCTGACCGCCGCAATGGCCGATAAAAAGCTGATCATCGCCGACGGCCACCATCGCTACGAAACCGCGCTCAATTACGCGAGGGAGCACGGACACGCGTCTGCGCAAGCCGAATTGAGCGTTGCCGGCCTGCCTCAGCCGCCCTATCCGGAAGCCGCAGTGATGATGACCTTCGTGAACATGGATTCGGATGGCCTGGTGATTCTGCCTACGCATCGCGTGGTGCACAGTCTTCAGGGTTTTGATCCTTCGGCATTTCGCGCCAGAGCCGAGGAGTTTTTTGCCGTGGAGACGCTGGCGCCGGGCGATGCGCAAAGTTCTATCGCCATGCTGACTGGCCAAACAGGCACAGCTTTTGTGGCCGTCACGCGAAGTGGCGACTTTTTGCTCCGCGCCAGGCCGGAAGCGATGGCAAAGGCGCTTGCCGACGTGCCCGAACGGCAGCGGCAGCTCGACCTCATGCAGTTGCATTCCATTATTCTCGACCGGCTGTTGGGACTGGACGCCGAAAAGGTGCGCGAGCAGACCAATCTACGCTATCTGCGCGACGCGGGAGAAGCCGTGGAGCAGGTGCGCAAGGGTGAGGCTGATGTGGCGTTCCTCACCAATCCCGTGACCATGGAGCAACTGCGCGAAGTGGCCTTTGCGGGCGAGGTAATGCCCCAGAAATCCACCGACTTCTTCCCCAAGCTGCTGAGCGGCCTGACGATTTATGCATTGCAGTGAAGAGAACGGCCGGGAGGTGGCGGAGCCCGGCGCAAGGTTCTATGACCGGTCGCGCCCGACAGGCGTACACATGGCAGGAAAGTACCATCGCCGCAGTCTTCCCGGAACCCTTGCCGCCTTCCTCGCACTCTTTGCATTCCTCCCAGCTTTTGCGCAGGCTCCGCTCGCTCCGAGATTCGTGGTGGTGCTCGACGCGGCCCACGGCGGCGACGACTTTGGCGCGCGGCTCGGCAACCAGGCGGAAAAGGACTTGACCTTAGCGCTCAGTGTGAAACTACGCTCGCTGCTGATGGCGCGTGGCATGGCCGTGGTGACGACGCGCGAGTCGGGCGCGGACGTGGATGCAGATCGGCGCGCCGAGATCGCCAATCGCGCCAATGCCGCGGCCTGCCTGAACCTGCACGCGGCGTTGGTGAGCGGGAAGAGTGGACCCGCCGTGCACCTGTTCCTTTCCTCCCTTCCTTCTTCGACGGATGCGCGCTTTGTGCCGTGGAGGACGGCGCAGTCCGCATGGATCACGCGCAGCATCGCGCTGGCCGGCGTGTTAAATTCAGCGCTCACCCACGCGGGCATCACAGTGACCCTCGGCCGCACCTCGCTGCCCGCCATCGACACCATGGCCTGCCCTGCCGTTGCGATCGAAATTGCCCCGCAACGCCAAACAGACGCGCAGGATGGGGCGGGCGCAGACAATGCCGGGTTTGAGTCACAAGTAGCCGAGGCGCTGGCGGCGGCATTGGTTGAGTGGCGCGCGGATGGCGGACAATTCGGAGAACGGCGGCCGTGATCCCTCGCCACCAAACCGTGCTGTTCGTGATCCTGCTGCTGGCCTCAGTCATCATGGGCGCTGTGCTGTGGAACCAGTTGCGGCGCGCACACGACCGCCTGCTGCACGGCGAGGTTCTAGCGCCTACGCAGGCGCCGCAGGTGGCTCCTGCGGAGCAAGCCACGCTGATGGTGGCCAACGATGCAGACAACTCCGTCGCGCCGCGGATTCTGACCTTGCCTTTACCGCAGAATCCCGAAGCGCGGGCGCGCGCCGTACTGGGCAAGCTGTTCGACCTGTACGCCGCACCAGATGCCGCGCATCCGGTTCCCGGCGGCGCCAGCTCCATTACCCAAGTGTTTCTTATGCCCATTGCCGATGCCGGCGGAAAAGCGTCGTCCACATCGCCGCAGCTGGCCGTCGTGAACTTCACGAGCGCCTTTGCGGCCGGACATCCCTCGGGACTTCAGGCCGAAACGCTGACGATTCTTTCCATCTGCGCGACGCTGGACGCCAACTTGCCGCGCGTGACCGAGGTGCGATTTCTGGTGGACGGCCAGACGCGCGCTACACTGGCCGGGCACGCCGACCTGACACGCACGTATCTTGCCACCGAAACGGTTCCAACCGAGGGAGCTCACCCGTGACCACGATCCCGACCTCCGCCACCACTCCCACCATCGGCGTTTTCGATTCCGGCTTTGGCGGATTGACGGTGCTGCGCGCGCTCATCGAGCGCCTGCCGCACGCGCGCTACGCGTTTCTCGGCGACACGGCGCGGTTGCCTTACGGCTCGAAATCGCGACGCACGATTGCGCGTTACGCGGCGCAGAGCGCACAGTTTCTGGTGCGCGAGCAGGGCGCGGAGTTCCTGGTGATCGCCTGCAACACGGCCAGCGCCCTGGCGCTCGACGCCATTCAGGATGCCGTGCCGGTTCCCGTGCTGGGCGTGATCGAGCCGGGCGCGACGGCCGCGCGCCGGGCCTCCCGCACGGGCGATGTGCTGGTGATTGCCACGGAAGCCACTGTGCACAGCCATGCCTATGCGGCGGCGTGCCAGGCGCGGGGATTGCGCGCCCTCGAGAAGGCCTGCCCGCTGCTGGTCCCGCTGGTCGAGGAGGGATGGACCGACCATCCCGTGACCGAGCAGGTGATTGACATCTATTTGAACGAGCTGCGCGCCGAAGCTGCGGCTCAGGGGCTCAAGCAGGACACATTGGTTCTGGGCTGCACGCACTATCCGCTGCTGCGGACACTGATCGAACGCGCGGTGCGGCCGGGAGTGAAGGTGATCGATTCGGCCGAATCGGCGGCGCAGGCAGCGGTCGAACTCCTGAACGGGCGTGTTGCGCCGGGGTGCCCCATCCTATCGGAGTCCGCGGCAGTGGGCTCCGATAGGGTGGGAGGGACCTCAAGTCCAGAACGGCAGACCGAGATTCACTGTTTCGCCACCGACTCCGTGGAAAAATTCGAGCGCCTCGGTTCGCGATTCCTGGGGCGGCCCGTGGGGCACGTGGAATTGATCGATCTGGGCGGGTGAGGAGGCCAAGGGCGCAGCGGCTGCAAACACGCGAGTGCAAGTTGAAGAAGAACCATCCCTCAGGGGCTAAAGCCCCATTCATTTTGCTGCTATTACGGCACGACTGAAGTCGTGCCCTTTCAAAACGGCGAGTTTTTCCGCAGCTTGTGACGTCGTGCCCTTTCAAAACCGTTGCCGACTGACCCACGGTCGCTGCGGCAAGCACGAAAATCGCTCTGGTATTCTGGAAATTGGCGCGCGGCTCCGCCGTTTTCCCCTTTGGACTAAGCACTCGGAGGAACGAACTCGAACATGATTAACCTGGCGGGCAAAACAGCCGTGGTCTTCGGGCTGGCCAACAAGCGCTCGATTGCCTGGGGCATTGCCCAAAAACTTCACGAGGCCGGCGCCACCCTGGCCATCTGTTACCAGAACGAACGCATGAAGGCCGAGGCCGAGGACCTGATCAACGAGCTCGGGAACACCAGCGGTTTTCAGTGCGACGTGTCGAACGACCAGGAGATCGAGACTTTGTTCGCGGCGCTCAAGGAAAAGTACGCGAAAATCGACATCCTGGTCCACGCCATCGCCTACGCACCCCCCGAGGCCCTGAAGGGCGAGTTCATCAACACCAGCCGCGAAGCCTTCCGCATCGCGCATGATGTGAGCGTGTTTTCGCTGATTGCCGTGAGCCGCGGCGCGTTGCCGTTGATGACGGAAGGCGGCAGCATTATCACCTTGAGCTACTACGCCGCCGAAAAAGTGGTGCCGCACTACAACGTGATGGCACTGGCCAAGGCATCACTGGAATCGGCGGTGCGTTACCTGGCGTACGAACTGGGGCCGAAGAACATCCGCGTCAACGCCATTTCGGCCGGGCCCATCAAGACGCTGGCCGCGCGCGGCGTGGGCGCACTGGGCGACATGCTCAAGTCGCATGCCGAGCGGGCTCCGATGCACCGCAACGTGGACCAGAGCGAAGTGGGCGGCACGGCGCTTTACCTGGCCAGCAATCTGGCCAGCGCCGTTACCGGCGAAATCATTTACGTGGATTGCGGTTACAACATCATGGGGTACTGATCAGCGCCTGCCCGTGAAAGAGAGCTTCAAGCGGTGTGCAGAAGGCTGAGGTGGTCGACATCGGCGCCGCCCGGATTTCTGCCGGAATATGCAACGGTCTCTGGATGCGCGGAAACCTGGTTTCTCCCGTGCTTCTTGGCCTCGTACATCGCCGAATCGGCCCGCCGCATCATTTCCTCCCACCCCTGCGCGGGATCCAATTGCGCCACTCCGGCACAGATCGTCATCCGCACAGGACCGGTTTCGAAGGACACTTCGAGATCGGCCACGGCCTGGCGCACACGCTCCGCGAGAGTGAGCGCCGCCGGCCCCGGGGTATCCGGCAACAGGATCGCGAACTCCTCGCCTCCCGTGCGTGCCAACAAGTCCTGTTGTCGCAGCATACAGATCAGGCGGCGCACCAGGGCCTGCAGCGCACGGTCACCTGCGGCGTGCCCGCGGGTATCGTTGAGGTGCTTGAAGTTGTCGATGTCGATCACGATCATGCTCAGCGCATGGCCGTAACGCAGGCTGCGCGCGGTTTCGCGCAGGGCCGCTTCTTCCATCGAGCGGCGATTCAATGCCCCCGTCAGGGGGTCGGTGCGCGCCTGGCGGGCAAGTTCTCCCTGTAATTCGATGACCAGGAACCACAGCTCGCACATGGCCATGCAGGCGGCCAGAAACGCCGCCGCGGCCAGCGAATAGAGCCAGCGCGGGTCGCTATGCGCGATGACGGTCTTCCAAGGCTGCGCGTAGCGCAGGTTGGTGAGAATGGCGCGGTACGCGGCCACGCACATCTGCGCGCAGAGAATCGCCACACTCACGCGCGCCACCACGATGAACGGTCCGCTGCGGTGTCTCCACATGGACCATGCCGAAAGGCCGCACAACGCCACGAACGGAAGATTGATCACATTACCGGTGTAGGGAATCCTGGCCAGAAAGACGACGGTGTACGCGGCTAAGACCACGCCGATGGGAATCCAAAGCCGGCGATACCGGAAGGGCTTGCGCACCACAAACCAATACAGGCCCATCCATTGCATGGCGATCGAAACCAGATACAGCTCGTTGGCCGTCATGCCGGTCCAGATCGCCGGGGCCTTGCCTTCCAGTCCTTGCAGGATGAGCTTGATTAATCCCACAATCTGTGCGGAGGCGAACCACAGCATGCCCGTGGCGCGCCGGTTGTACCAGGCGAGAACGCTGATGCACACCGTAAACACGGTGACCGAGGCGATATTCGTAAAGAAAAACGTCCCGTAGTCCATACGCCGGCACAACTCTCCGTTAGTTGCCGTTCCCCATGTGTATCGGCTGGAAATTCGTTTTGATCGGGGTAATCGGCCAACCCTTTCCGGCGATTGCCAAGAGAGGCATCGATTGCTTCCGAGCAACCTAGCAATTCTACCGTTATCTTTCCCGCCCCGAGGTAGCACTTTCCGGGGTGTCTGGTTACTGTTGGAGCACTAGAATCTGAGCCCATACGGCGGGCTCGACGGGCAGCCCAAGGCGCAGGTTTTCCTCGCGGATGCGCAGGGTTTGCTCGCCGGGATAGCGCACCTTGCCGTGTTGCGCGGCGGGTCGGGAGTTGTGCAGGGACGCGACCACTGCATCGGCAATCTGCTCAGCCTGCGATGCAGGGCCAAAGGCTGCGGGATGGAGCGCCAAAAACATCTGCGAGACGCCGGCTTCGCGCTCGGGATCGTCAGCGATCTGGTGCGTGGCGCGGCCCAGCGCCATCATGGCGGCCACCATGTCGAGCAGCACCGAGAGACCCGAGCCTTTCCAGTAGCCAATGGGCAGCGGCCGCCAGGACTTCTCGATCGCCGCCGGATCGCGGGTCAGATTGCCCTCGGTGTCGAAGCCACCGTCGACCGGCAGCAGTTCGCCTCGCTTCCTGTAGCTTTCGAGGGTCCCGTAGGAAAACTGCGACATGGCCATGTCGAGCACCACAGGCCCGCTTGAGCGCGGCACCGCAATCACGAGGGGATTGTTGCCGATGGCGCGTTCCGCTCCGCCCCAGGGCGGCAGATTGGGCATGGTGTTGGTCCAGCAGATGCCGATCATGCCCGCCTCCGCCGCCTGCCATCCGTAGGTGCCCGCGCGCATCCAATGATTGGTGTTGCCCATGGTGACGCAGCCGATACCGAATTCGCGGCCGAGCGCGATGGCGCGCTCCATGGCGGCCAACGCATTCAAATTGCCGGGACCTTTGTGCCCGTCCCAGCGCTCCAGCGCACCGCACCGCGCCGTGGCCGCGGCCTCGCCGGCAGGATCGACGCAGCCGTTGCGAATAGTGGCCACAAAACGGGGAAAACGGTTGATGCCGTGCGTGTAAACGCCATCGGCCGTGGTTTCGGCAAAGAGGCGCGCGCAGGTCTGGGCGCGATCCGGCGCGAAACCGAGCTTGCGCAGAACGGCGGCGAGGGTTTGCTGGACTTCGGCGAAGGGGACGCGGTTCATGGTCTGTCAGCCAGCGAAGCTACTCCTTCAGCGTGACTGTGATCTTGCGCGCGTCGCCGCCCTCGGATGCGATCACGATCTCGCCGGTGGCGCGCTTGCGGATGCTCTTGAACTTCTCGCCCCACTCCACCACCACCAGCGCGTCGGGCGTGAGCAGATCGTCGAGGCCCAGCGTCTCCAACTGGCGCTCGCTCTCCAGGCGGTAGACATCGAGGTGATAGAGCTTGACCGGTTTGCCCTTGCGCGCGCCGTCGAACTCATGAATCAGCGTGAAGGTGGGGCTGGTGACTTCGTCGGGCTCGGCGGCGTCGAGAGCCTGGGCGATACCTTTGACCAGCGTGGTCTTGCCGGTGCCCAGGTCGCCGCGCAGCAGCAGCAACTGCGGGGGCTCGAGCAATTCGGCCAGCTTACGGCCCACGGCAATGGTGTCCGCGCCGCTGTGCGTGGTGAATTCGTACATTTTGCCTTCCGCAACAGTTGTGGCGTCGGTCATCGCTCAGCCCTCACGGATGTTTGCTGTATGCAATCTGAGTCTACTGCATGCCAATTGAACCCGCTTCATGTGCTTTGAGGCCGCCGCTCGCAGGGTCTCCCTGCAACCAAACATACCCGTTTTTGCCGCCCACTTCAAAACCATGCAGTCGCGATTGGTACGCCCGCGCCAGAAACGCAAGGGAATCGGCGGCAAGTACGGTATGCTCATCGGCCTCGCGCACGGCCAGGTCCGCTGCCAGCCCGTGCAAATAGACCGCGGCTTGCACGGCGCGCGCGGCATCTTCAGGATGTTGCGCCAGAAGGCCGGCGATGAGTCCAGTGAGCACGTCGCCGCTGCCGCCTTTGGCCATGCCGGGATTGCCGCTGGTATTGACGGCCACGCGGCCGTCGGGGTGCGCGATGAGGGTGCGCGCGCCTTTGAGAACCAGCGTGACACCCATGCGTTTCGCAAAGCTGCGCGCCGTCTCAAGCCGGTTAGCCTGGACTTCAGCAACGGTGCTTCCCATGAGCCGCGCCATCTCGCCGGGATGGGGCGTGAGCACCAGTGTGCGTCCTTTGGCGAGCTTGGCGAGCAGAGCCGGCTTGGCAGCGAGGATATTAAGCGCATCGGCGTCAATGACGGCGGGAATTTTTGTCGCGGAGAGCAATCCGGTTGTGAATCTTGCCGTTTCCGCGCTCTGTCCCAATCCCGGACCGATGGCAAGCACGGTTTTTCCGCTGGTCAGCGCGGAGATCTGCTTCGCATCGAGGTTTTTTGCGGCAATCTGGCCCGCGGCTGTCGCCGCGAGCGGCCAGGTCATCAACTCCGCGGCGAACGACGCCACCACCGGCAGCGCAGGCGCAGGAACCGCAGCGGTCACCAGGCCCGCGCCCGCACGCAGCGCAGCCAGGGCCGTCATGGCCGGCGCTCCAGCCTTGCCGCCAACCCAACCGAAGGAGCCGCCCACCACGAGCACGTGGCCAAAGTTGCCTTTGTTAGCCGTGGCGGCGCGCGGCGTTTGTACGAGTGAGAGCGCCGAGCCCGCCCAGTCGATGCCGAGCGTGGAAACGATCGCCGCATCGGCCGAGCCGATGGGCGCGACGACCACCGGCTGATCCCAGCGGCGGGTGAGCTGCCCAAAAACATGCGCCGGCTTGGGCGCGGTAAAGGTGATGACGGCGTCGGCGGGAAAAACTGCGCCGGAAGGGGCTGCGCGGGTTTCATCGGCGGGCCAGCCAGTGGGCAAGTCGATAGCAAGAATGGGCGCAAGGACCGGCGCGGGGCAGTTCTGCATCCATTCGAGCGTGGCCAGCGCCAGGCCTTTCAGCGGCGGCCTGAATCCCGTGCCCAGCACGGCATCCACGATCAGGTCTGCCGCCAGCGCATGGTTGTGCGCAGCCAGCTCCTGGACGTTGGTTGCGATGTGAACCCGGCCGTGCATCGGCTTGGTCAGCTCGCTCCACGCCACGGCCGCATCGCCCGCAAGCTTTTCGGGGCCGCCGAGCAGCAGCGTGGTCACCTCGAGACCCGCATCGGCGAGCAGCCGCGCCGCCATCATCCCGTCGCCGCCGTTGTTGCCGGTCCCGCAGAGCACCGTGACGCGACGCGCCTCGGGGAACTGCTTACGCGCAAAATCTCCTACGGCCGCCGCCGCATTCCGCATCAAATCAATCGACGGAATGGAGTAATGCTCCGTGGTGGCGCGGTCGCAGGCCTGCATCTCGGCTGCGGAAAGAACGTGCATCGCATTCATGGTAACGCAGGGGTCAGGTGTCAGGTGTCAGGGGTCAGTGCGAGTGCGAGTGTGAGTACGCCGGACAGATACTCCCACACTCCACACTCACACTCCTCACTAGTCCCTATTCCCGGTCACTTGAGGAGCCGGGCCTGCAAGGAAGCGTGAGAGTTGGTGCGGGTGAGGACGCAGGAGCCGTTTTTGTCGCAGCGGAAGTGAATGGAAGCGGGAAAGACCTGCCACTCGGCCGTGCGGTTGTGCATGCCGGCTGCGCCCAGATAGAACAACCGTCCGCCGCTGGTTTCGACGGTGCCGCGCGTGGGATTGTCGGCAACGATCACATCGTCGCCCTCAATGGCGGTGGGCAGGTGCTGCGTCTGCCCCAAGAGGGCATTATTGCCTCCGTGGCCCTTCGGGTTCAGCGCTCTCTCGTGCCGCAGCCACTCGTCCTGCTCGGCAAGGGTTGGAAAATTGGTGAAGAATTCCCAGCTCTTGAACGTTGTGTAGGCTTTCGCCCCGCAGGGCAGCGGACCCGTCAGATCGATCTCGGCAATCAGACCGTCCTCGCCGGTCATATTTTGCACGATGTCATCAGTCTCGGTCTGCCGCGGCTCGCGTGGCGCGACGAATTTCGTGCCTGGGGTGTGGGCCACCGAAGCGGGAAAGAGAATCTGTTTCTGGCAGGCCGCGAGGCCGGCAGCATCGCGAATACGAAGCGTTACCGAGAGCTGGCGCGACGGATCCTGAGCTACGGCCGCGAAGCTCTCCACCTGTTGCGGATCAATGGGATCGAGGAAGAGTTGGTAAGAGCTGCTGCCCTCCCAGCGCGCGACGAGGCGGCCGGTGAGCCCTGCAGGGTCGTATCTCTGGCTTCCCAGATCGATGTAGGGCACGGGCGGCTTAGGCTGGAACAACGAGGGAACGGTAAGAACAATCAGCACGGCGCCCCCCAGCAACGCCATCAGCAGGAGAATTCTGGCGACCGGAATCGGAGGGCTCTTCTGCTTTGGAGCCAGTACCGCCGGCGGCGGCGCCATGGCCTGGCGGAACGAGTACAGATCCTTGTCGTCTTCCTTCTCGGCGTACGGCACGACTTCAAATGTTGAGACGGGGAGTTCTTCGCCGGAGCCTGCCGACTTGCCACCGGCAGCTAAATCCTGATTAGAGTCGTGTTGATCCGCATCGCTCATAGGAATCGGCACGCGATCATTTCATTCGGTTGGGGGATCGTGCGCGGAGATCACAGCCATTGAAACACGAGAGCGGCCCTGTGGCAACAGCCGCGGCGGTGAGCGTTTTCGCCTGCGCAACGCTCGTTCCCGAAACCCTTCCCGCGTACCGATTCTGCACTGTCAGAATTCGATTCTCCCTTGAAAGGCGATCATACGCGGCGAGCTGTCACCCCCCAGGCCGACGCCGAGTAGTCCGGTGGGCGGCATGGTTAAGCTTTGCAGCGTTCCGAATCTTGCTGGAACCGAGCCGGGCACGCCGGCCTCGACTGTGCTGGGCAGCGCAAAGTTGGGATGATTGAATGCATTGAATAATTGGCCGTCGATGCGCAGCTTGATCCCTTCCCGCATCGAAAAAGTCTTGGTGATGTACATATCCGAGTACGTGAAGTGCGGTCCGCGCACCGAGTTGCGGCCCGAGTTGCCGAACTGGCAGATCGCCGGGGTATCGTTTTGCGAGCCGAGAGCGCCCGTATAACATGCGCCGGTCGTGGGATCGACCACCGAGACGAACGCATCCGGGTTGAGCCACTGCCTGGTTCCGTTGATGGTGACGCCGGGGTATGGAGTCTTGCGATAGAGTGGCACGCCGGGGACGCGGTTGGCATAGTTCGGTACGGCGAACTGGATGGTCTGCGCCGGGTTCGACGCTTGAAGCACACCATTGCCATTCGCGCTATATTGCTGGCTGAGCACGCTGAAGGGCAGTCCCGCATGAAGGAACCCCGTCTCCGAAAAGGACCAGCCACCAAAGACCTGACGCAGTATCGGACTGCCGGAGTGGAACGGCACCTGGTACACCCCGAACGCGGAGATGTTCTGCCGCACATCGTAGTCGCAACTGGCATGCTGCCGGCTCAACTCTCCCGGTAACGGTGATTCCAGCCCCTGTGTGGAGAAGGCAAGCAAGCCGCCATTCGATACTTCGTCGAAGCAGTGACTGAAGGTGTAATTGCCGCGCAGGGTCAAGCCGCCCCATTGTTGCGTGTAGACGGTCTGCAGTCCGCTGTAAGTGCTGTTTGCGCCGGTTTGGAACTCGGTGACATTTCCGAATCGCTGATCGAGCGGCTGCGCGTAGGGGAATGGCGCAAAGCATCCATTGCAGACGTTCTGGTAGCCGTTGAGCTGCACCTGGTAGGGTTCGTGCAGTCCGCGCGTGCCCACGAAGTCGGCGCGCAAGTTGCCGCGCGCGCCGATCTGTTGCTCGACGCCGAGATTGTACTGGTAGTAATGCGGGGTCTTGAGCGTTCCCGTGGGGAAGGTGTTCAGGCTGACGGCCAACGGACAGGTTGGAGCGCCCGGCTGGATGCCCGCACAGGGCGCGCCGCCGGAGCTGAAGGTTGCCTGAAACAATTTATTGGCGTTGGCTGCCGCATCAACAGCGCTTCCGGGAACGCCGGGAGCAATCCCCAGGCCGCCCACCTGTCCCCCGATGCCGCCGGTAAAGGAGGGATCGTTGGGCGCGTTCATCAGGCCGCTATCCGCAATCTGCTGCGGGATGATGTCGCTGAAGACTCCGAATCCGGCATGAACAGCCGTGCGCGCACGAAGCTGATAAGCCATCGAGGCGCGTGGCTGCGAGACAAACAGCGGTGTCGCCGGAAACAGTTGATGGACATTGCCCAGAACTACCTGATTCAGCGGCTGATTGGTTGCATGCGAAGCATCCAGGAAGGAGCCGGCCATGCGGGAGAATAGTGTCTGCGGGCTCGAGACGTTGGTGTTCCAGGTGACGCGCATGCCGTAGGTGAGGGTCGCCTTCGCCGAGGGCTTCCAGGTGTCCATCCCGTAGTATTCGAGATTGCCGACGGCCACCCTTTCCCTCAGAGAGACCGGGAAGTTCTGCTGAGCAGTAAATGCGGCTCCATAAGTGAACTCCGCCAGGTCGTTGTAGGCGACTGTCGGCACAACGCCCTCTCCGAGGTCGTAGTCGCTGGTGTCGACGCGGCGCGTATTCACGCCGAAGTGCAACGTGTGCCGTCCGCGCGTCCAGGTCAGATTGTCGTTGATCTGCCACTGCGTAACCTTGCGTCCCTGCGGAAACGTATCGTTCAGACCGCCGATGGTCGTGAAGGGCACGCTGTCGCTGCCCGAGGTGAGCATGATGGGAAAGGTCGCGAGCGCCTGGGAGTAGTTATTCGGCTCAAAGATGCTCGAGTACCAGCTTGCGCCGGGGTTGAACTGGTTCACCAGCCCCGGACTGAAGATGTGCGTGTAGCCGATGACCAGCGTGCGCTGCGGCTGCGGCGAATAGGCGTTAAAGATAGAGTTGATGGGGTCTGTCCATTCCGCCTGCAGGCCCGTGTCCTGCTGGAAGCGATACCAGATGCTGTCTTTGGTGTTGATGGTGTGATCGATCTTCACCACGATCAGGTTCTCGCTGTCGCTGTTGTTCAGAGGGCGCTGCTGCTGGGATGCACAACCGCTGCCGTTAAGCAGCGTGCCGGCCGGCGGAGCGGGCAACAGCGTACCGGATGCGTCCAGCGGGCAGGCTGTGATCGCCACCGGCGACCCGCCGGGAGGCGGCAGCAGCGCGAACATGTTTTTGTAGAAAGAAATCTCCGCGGGTTGCGCCGGAAGGTTGGTTCCGGCTATTGGATCATTTCCCCCCGTGGCAAGCTGTCCCAGCACATATTGCTGATAGGCGGGTGTGGGCAAGGTGACCGACGAAACGATGGGCAAAGCGATACGAATGCCCTCATAGTGGGCGAAGAAAAAAAGCTTGTCTCGCCGAATCGGTCCGCCCACGCTGACACCAAATTCATTCACCACGGAGCGCGGCTTTTTCGCGGTGTTCCCCGGCGTGTCGTTGGCATGGAGAAAATCATCCTCCGCGTTAAATAGCGAGCCGTTCCAGACTTCGTAGAGATCGCCGTGAAAGGTGTTGGCGCCGGACTTGGTGAAGTAGTTCACCTGGGCCACGGCGTAGCGGCCCTGATCTACGGAAAATGAGTTGGTGTTGACCGTCGATTCCTGGAGGGCGTCGAGCCCGATGACGAGGTTGGTGGAGAGGCCGATGTTCAGGCCTAGCCAGGGATCGTTCGAGTCAAAGCCATCGAGGATGTAACCATTCGAAGTCGCCGGCAGGCCGTTGAACTCTACGTTGCCATAGCCGCCCGGGGCCTTGGCATCGCTCGACGAGCCGGCGGTATTCATCAACGCGCCCTGCGCGAATTGCGTGACGTACGTGAGATCCTGCCCAGGATTGGGCAGGTTTTCGATGGTCTTCGCTTCGATGGTGGTGGTGGTGTTGGGATTATCGAGGGTCAGCAGGCCCTGCTGCGCAGTCACTTCTACGGTTTGCGTTGTGGATTTCACCTGCAGCGTGAAATTCAGCGCCACGTCGCGTCCCACGCCCACCGGCGTCGGCGCCGACACCGCTTCGGCAAAGCCCGCAAGCCGCACTACGATCCGATAGGTCCCCGGATTTACCTGGGAAAAAAGATAATGCCCGCCGGCGTCGGTCCGCCCAACGCGCGTGGCTTTGGTGTCGACTTCCGTCGCCGTCACCGAGGCGTTGGCAACGACCGCGCCGCTCGCATCAGTCACCGTGCCCGAGATCGCGCTGGATGTGCCGCTCTGCGCGCCAAGCCCGCACGGGTTAACCGTGATTAAAAACAGAAAAAGGAGGGAGGAATACGAACTCGCTTTGCTCTGCCGCATCGCACCCTCCGGGGAAATTGGGAAAAGGAAGAAGAATCAGCGCCCCAGCGCCGTCTCCACCAGCAGCCACACGTTGAGGCCGGCGATCACGACGGCCGTGGTCCAGGCCAGCGCCTGCAGCCAGCGGGCGTTGACGAATTCGCCCATGCGCTTGCGGTCGCCAGTGAAGATCACCAGCGGCACCACGGCGAAGCTCAGTTGGAAGGAAAGAATTACCTGGCTCAGGATGAGCAGCTTCTCGGTTCCCTGCTCGCCCATGAATGCCACGACGAGGATGGTGGGAATGATGGCCAGCGAACGGGTAATCAGGCGGCGCAGCCACGGCGACAGGCGAATGTGAATGAATCCCTCCATCACCACCTGGCCGGCCAGGGTTCCGGTGATCGAGGAGTTCTGGCCGCTGGCCAGCAGCGCAATGGCGAAGAGAGTGCTGGCCGCGCTCGCGCCCACCAGAGGACTCAGCATTTTGAATGCGTCCTGGATGGCAGCGACGTTGAAGAGACCTCTGCGATGAAACACTGCCGCGGCCACGATGAGAATGGCGGCATTCACAAACAGTGCAATCATCAGCGCCAGCGCCGAGTCGATGTTGGCCAGATGAATAGCCTCGCGTTTGCCTTCGGGCGTGCGCTTGTAGCGGCGGCTCTGCACGATCGACGAGTGCAGATAGAGATTGTGCGGCATGACCGTGGCGCCCAGGATGCCGATGGCGATATAGAGCATGGCCGGATTCGTGACGATGTGCGGCGAAGGCACGAGCAGATCGCGCAAGGCCGGCCAGTAATCCGGCCGGGACAGAAGCATCTGCACGCCGAAGAGCACGATGATGGTGCCGATGAGCGCAATCACCAGCGCTTCTACGTAGCGGAATCCCCAGCGCTGCAACATCAGGATCAGCAGCACATCGAGCCCGGTGATGAGCGTGCCGTAAAGGAGCGGAATGTGGAAGAGGAGCTCAAGCGCGATGGCCGACCCGATGACCTCGGCCAGGTCGCAGGCCGCAATGGCGATCTCGGCCATCGCCCACAGCGCTAAGCTCGTCCTCGGGCCGTAACTCTCGCGGCAAAGCTGCGCCAGATCGCGTTCGGTGGCCACGCCCAGTTTGAGTGAGAGGCTCTGCAGTAGGATCGCCATCAGGTTCGACAGCATGATGACGAAGAGCAGGGTGTAACCGAACTGCGAGCCGCCGGCAATGTCGGTGGCCCAGTTGCCGGGATCCATGTAGCCTACGGAGATGAGAAATCCCGGTCCCACAAAGCCCAGCAGCCGCCGCCAAAAAATGGGCGAGCGGGAGATGCGCACGCTGGAATGCACCTCGGGCAGCGAGGGCTCGGTGAGCACGGTTCGAGTTATGACCTCTGTGGACATGGAACTGGGCGAGGAGGACGAATCGGTCTCTCAGCCACAGTATGCCACAGGATGTTAATCATGGTTAATAATATTTTTTATTTTTACTTACTATTAAACTTTATCTTCATCTTATTTACCCATTTAAACCCTTTGATTCTCTACTCCTTAGCCCCTGTTCCTTGTCTATCCAGCTTGAGCCACACCGCTTCAGCAGCCGGACGGCCGAGGATGGAGTTTCCCGTAGACAGCTCAATCAAAACGGTTTGATCGTAGTTCTGCCGAAGTACTTTGAGGGTTTTTCCGGGCCCGATGCCAGCACTGTGCAGGAATTCGAGCAGTTTGGGATCGCGCTCCTGCAGGCTGATGACGGCATAGCGCTTGCCCTCGGCGGCCTGGGAAAGCTGAATCTCGCCTTTGCGCTTACGCTCGGCCGGATTCACGGGCAGTACGGCGTTCCCGTGCGGGCACGCCCCGCCCTCGCCGAGTTTTTCTTTCAGCTTGGCTTCGAAGGCGGGCGAAACCGCGTGCTCCAGCCGCTCTGCCTCCTCGTGAATCTCGTGCCACTCCATGCCGAAGACCTCGCTGAGCATGCGCTCGATGAGGTGGTGGCGCAGGGCGGTGCGATAGGCCGTCTCGCGCCCCGCGGCGGTGAGGCGCACGATGCCGTCCTCGCCCACCTCTACGCAGCCGTCGCGCTTCAGCCGCTTGAGCGCCATGGTCACGGCCGGCGCCGAGACCTCAAGCCAGTGCGAGAGCGTGGCGGGAATCACCTGGCGGCCCTCGGCCTCTGCCTCAAGGATGGCCTTCAGATAGTTTTCCTTGCTGACGTGGATGGAATCTTTCATGGCGATGCTCAAATTCACTCTACATGGTGGACGGCGGTTCGTGGTCCTGGACTTTTTCCCTCGCGTTTGGCGGCCGCAGCGCCGACGATACGACGCGTCTGTGGGATCTGACGACGGCGCACTACCAATGCTCTGACCGCGTGATTTCGTAATTACTTTCTGATCGGTGCGGGCGTGCACGCCCGCACTACAGCCGGTCAGGAGACCGGCGGTACACGAATCTGGAGACCAGCGTCACTTCACCGTCACCTTGGGCTCGACCGAAAGGCCTGGGCGGAGCTGATGCTGCGGGTCTTCATTCTGCAGATCGGTGAAATCGATGCGCACCGGTACGCGTTGCACCACCTTGACGTAGTTGCCGGTGGCGTTCTCCGGCGGAAACAGCGACAGCACCGAGCCGGTGGCTCCGCCAATCTGCGTCACGCGGCCGCGGTAATTCTTCCCCGTCGCATCCACGTGAACCTTCACCGATTGGCCGGCCAGCATGTGCTTGAGCTGGGTCTCCTTGAAGTTCGCCGTCACCCAGATATCCTGGAGCGAGACCAGCGTGAGCAGATTCTGCCCCGGCGAGACGTTCTGGTCGATCTCGACGCTCTTGCGCGTGATGATGCCGTCGGCCGGCGCCACAATTTTGGTGTAGCTCAGATTGAGCTTGGCCTGATCGAGTTGCGCCTGTGCCTGCTCGACCTGCGCTTCGGCCTGCCGGGCCCGGGCGTTCTGCGCGGCCACCTGTTGCGGAGCGGTCTGCGCGTACTTCTGCATGGCCTGCGCCTGCTGCTCTCGCTCGTGGGCCACGCGCACTCCGTCAGCGGCTGCCTGTTCGCTGGCGCGCGCATCGGCCAGCGCGGCCTTCGAGGCGTCGGCCGCGTCCACGGCCGCGTCAAACTGCTGTTTGCTGATCACGTCCTTCTCGACCAGCGGCTTGTAGCGCTCCAGGTCGGCCTGCGCTTTGGTGAAGTTGGCCTGGGCCTGGGCCACGCGGGCGTGCGCAGCCTCCAGTTGCTTTTCCGCCTGTTCCACTCCGGCGTGCGCGCCCAATACGTCAGCGTTCGCGGAGCGCAGGTTACTGCCGGTGTTGACGGTAACAATGGGTACGTTCACATTCGCGGCCGCGGCGTTGGCGCGGGCGCTGGCGAGGGCGGCTGCGGCATTCTCCACCGCAACTTCGTAGTCGCGCGGGTCCAGTTCGGCGATCGGGTCGCCGGCTTTCACCACCTGGTTCTCCTCGACATCGACCTTGAGCACATGGCCGCTGATGCGCGCGCTCACCTGGATGAGGTGGCCGGTCACCTGCGCGTCGTCGGTATCTTCGCTGTAGGTGGAGTGCCACCAGACACCGAGGGCGATCAGCACCACCACCACGATGGCGACAACAAGAATGCCCCTGCGGCGGGACTGCGGCGCTTCGATTTCTGTCTCTGCGGCCGATTCATTTGCTTCTGGAACTGGGGTTGGGTCCGCCACTTCACTTCCCTCCTACGTATTTCTTGTAGTCCAGCCCGGCGCCCAGCGCGCGCGCCAGGCTCAGCTTGGCCAAGTTGTGCCGGTAAAGGCTGACCACATATTCGCTGTCGGCCAGGGCCACGGACTGTTGTGCCTGGCTCACGGCCAGGTTGTCGCTTACGCCGTTGGCGTAGCGTTGCTGCGCTTCTCTGAGAGCCTCGTCGGCCAGGGCCATGCTCGACTGCGCCACCTCAACCTGCTTTTGCGCCGAGCTGATATCGAGCAGGGCGTCGCGCACATCGGCATCAACCTGCGCCTGCTTGTCGCTCAGTTGTGCCCGCGCGGTGTCGAGCAGGGCCTGCGCCTGCTCGGCCTGGCCGCGCAGCGCAAACTCGTCGAAGACGGGCACGCTGAAGGTCGCCGTAGAGTCCACGGTGCCATGCGAGTGGCCCAGCGTGGCCCCGATGTCGCCGTAATCGGCGTCGGCCTCCACGGTGGGCAGCCGCGCCGCCGTAGCCGCTTTGCGCTCTTGGGCTGCGCCCGCTGCGACTTCCACCAGCGCGGCGAGGTCTCTGCGATTCTCCTTTGCCTGCTTGATCAGCGCATCCGCGTCGAGCGCGTCGAAGGGCGCGTAGGGCGCTCTGTCCGCCAAATGAAAGCTCTGCTCCAGCGGCAGACCGATGGCGCGCGCCAGCGCCAGCTTGTCTTTTTCCAGAGCGTTGCGGGCAGCGATCAACTGCTGCTCAAGCGACTGGTAGTCCACGCGGGCGCGCAGCTCATCGAGCAGCGGAGCGGTGCCGGCCTGGTGATTGGCCACGGCCTGATCGAGCGAGACTTTCGCGGTGGCTACCTGCGCCTCGACACTGCTCACCTGGGTCTCGTCGGCCAACACCAGCAGATAGGCGTTGCCCACCGTGAGCACGACCAGGTCGCGCGCGTCTTCGGCAGAAAGTTGCGCGGCGGCAAAGTTGTGGCGCGCGGCCAGATAATTGTGCAGCGATTGCACATTTACCAGCGACCAGGTCATTGAGGCGCGCAGATCGGTATAGGCGAAGGGCCCGATGATCTTGGGAAAGCCAGGAATGCGCAAGCCTTCGGCGGGCAGATCGGTTTCAGCTTCCGCTTCTTTGGCGTTGAAATCTACCGAAGGCAGCAGGGACTGCAGCTGGCTCAAGCGCTGGGCGCGCGCCCCGGCGGTTTGCGTGCCGCTCAAGATGATGCCGAGATTCGTCTGCAATCCGCGCTGCATGGCGTCATCGAGCGAAAGATCGATGGGCTGCGCCGTTGCCGTACCTCTGGGAACGCTGCCCAGAAAGCTCGGCGCCGAGGGCGGACCGGGAGCCGGCGAGGGCGGAATGGTCACGGTTTGCGCCACCAGGCCAGAGGTTGCTGAGACCGCAGCACTCAGCACAAGGCCGGCGGCCCAGGGACGGATTCTGCTCTGGATGGAATGCTTTGGCAATTTGAACCTTACTCAAGAACGGCGGTCGCGGTAGCCCAAAAATGGGGTTACACCTAATAGATGCATCACGTTCGCGGCGCGGTTCTTCAATCTAGTGTATCCAATGGGTGTATCGGTGAACTTGCGGCCCGGAGGATCACCGCTCGGGGCCGGGGTCCGGGTCACCTCAATACGTGCCCGGCTGGCGATACGGCGAGCCGGCGGCATAACGGCGCTCTTCGCCGCGGGGATCCTTCTCAACATGCGGCGTGCTCTCCCAGATCATCGTGTTGCGCTCTTTCAGGTCGTACGCAGGCCAGGTGGGCAGACCCGGATGGTTGGGATTGCCGGTTGCGGCGTAATGGACCAGCATGCCCGACATGGTGTCGGCTAGCGGCTGCGCCGCTGCCAGTTCTTCGGGCGTCGTCCCGATCTGGCCGGGGGCGGCAGCGAGATTGTCGAACATGAAAGGAATATCGATCGTGTGCATGGCGCGGGCGCCGGGAGCGTTGCGGTGCCAGTTCATCTGATACACCCAGGTGTGCGGCTGGCTTTTGGGATTGCTGGCCCTGCGCTCGGCTTCCATCACCTGCCCCGGCCAGGCGCGAAAGGCCGTGGCCGCTGCAATCACAATATCGATGGGCGATTTGTCGGGATAAATCGTGCGGTACTTGGCGACCACCTCTTCGGCGGTGTACGGGCCGAGGTAGATAGCGACGGCGCCTCGAAGCACGGCTGGCGCATCGTCCCAGGTGAGCGTTCCCCGCACCGGCACGGCGGTTTCGTCGTGGGTGTTGCCGAGGATCATGGGCACGTCTTCCGAGAGCGGAGGCGCATCCGGCGTGAAGGGATCGCGCGAAAGCACAACATGGTCGACCACCGGCAACCAGTCGGAGCTGGTGGCGATGGCCGCGGCCTGAATCCTCTGCCACGGCATGGTCTTCAGGTCCGCGAGATTGGCCTGCGTAACGCCCAACCTGCCCAGCATTGCTTCGGTTCGCTTGGATGCGATCTCAATCGAAGCGCCTTTCACCTGCTGCCCGCTCATGGTCATCACGCGATGGAAAAGACCGTGCCCTGCGGGCATGGCCATCAGCGTGGCGCATTTCGCTCCCCCTCCCGATTGCCCAAAAATCAAAACGCGAGAAGCGTCGCCGCCGAATTCGGCGATGTTTTCGCGCACCCACTCGAGCGCCAGCACCAGGTCGAGCATGCCCACGTTGCCGGAATCGGGATACTGCTTGGGGTCGATGGCGCCGAGATAGAGAAACCCGAATGCGTTGAGCCGGTGATTAACCGTAACCACGACCACGTCGCCGCGATGGCAGAGGCGCTTGCCGTCGTAGAGCGGACTGTTCACCGAGCCGTTGTTGTAAGCGCCGCCGTGAAAATAGACCAGCACCGGGCGCTTGCGATGATCGCGCAGAGCGGGCGTGAAGACATTGAGATGCAGGCAATCCTCGCTCTCGATGCCGGCCTCCGGCGCGATGCGCAGGACGGCTCCCGGCGGCGGCATGCCTGCCGGGCCAAGGCTGGGCGCGGTATTCGCGCGCAACACTGTGAGTTGTGGCGCGCGCGTCGTGAAGGCGTCGCAGGATTTTTCGCCGGTCCAGGGAGCGGGAGGAAGCGGAGCCTGAAAACGCACCGGCGCGGTATCTGCGCCGTAGGGAATGCTGCGGAAGACGTTGATGCCGTCTTCGACGTAGCCGCTGACTTTGCCATAGGCGGTTGTGGCGCTCGTCCCAAGCCTGGAGACGGCGTACCCGCCGGT
>Ga0326727_10009607_pt1 | contig 23658 bp, 22 predicted proteins | sample MB2enrmetagenome_FD_207643 | JGI IMG/M metagenome (GOLD analysis project Ga0326727, IMG submission 207643) | Lab enriched peat soil microbial communities from McLean, Ithaca, NY, United States - MB29MY | ecosystem: Environmental > Terrestrial > Soil > Wetlands > Peat | place: USA: New York... | reverse complement strand
ACAAGCTGATCGACCTTTGCACGCGGGTGGTGATCGACTGGCTGAAGGCGCAGCACAAAGCCATGGGCGATAGCGTCGAGAGCATTTTCATTCTCGACGACATCGTGGGCTTCATCAACGAAGATCATTACATGGAGTTTGCGCATCCGTATTTGAAGCGCATCTGCGACGCATTTCCGAAGGATTGGGTGAAGGTGTACCACAACGATGCCGAAGTGGACGCGTGTCTCGATCACCTGCCGGACGCGGGATTTCATGTGCTGAATTGGGGGAAGCAGAGGGACATTCGCGAGGTGAAGCGGCGGGTCGGCGACCGGATGTGCCTGATGGGGAATGTGAATCCGCTGGAGATTGCGGTGCGAGGCACGCCGGACGAGGTGAAGGAAGCTACGCTGGACGTGCTGGAAGGCGGAGGCGGCGAGGGCATGATTCTTTCGGTGGGCGGCGGGGTCAGTCCGGGGATGCCGCGGGAGAATATCGTGGCGATGCTGGAGGCGCTACGCGAGTTCAATGCCGGCCGGGTGACTCAAGGGGTCTTGCATGGTTGATTACGCCCTCATGAATCAGTATCTGTACGAGGGCAACGCCAAAGAAGTCGAGCAGATGACGAAGGACGCGCTGGCCGAGGGGCGGCCGGTGCAGGAGATCCTGAACGAGGGTTTGATTGCCGGCATGAGCGTGGTGGGGGAGGATTTCAAGCACAACGTGCTGTACGTGCCGGAGGTGCTGATTGCGGCGCGCGCCATGAAGGCGGGGATGGCGGTGCTCAAGCCGCTGCTGAGCGCGAAGGACAGCGTCACCAGGCGCGTGGGGGTGCTGCTGATGGGCACGGTGCGCGGCGATCTGCACGATATCGGCAAGAACCTGGTAGGGATGATGGCGGAAGGCGCGGGATTCGAGGTGCACGATATCGGGGTGGACCAGAGCTTGGAGAAATTCATGGCCGCGGCGGATAGATGCAAGCCGGATATTATCGGCATGAGCGCGCTGCTGACGACTACCATGACTTACATGAAGACGGTGATCGATGGATTTCGCGCGGCGGGGCGTGGGGACATACGGTTTGCCGTGGGAGGGGCACCGATCAGCGAGATGTTCGCGGATGAGATCGGCGCGGATGGTTACGGGGCGAACGCTTCCGCCGCAGTGGATTTGTTTTTGAGGCTGGCTGAGAAGAAGAGAGAAGCAGGTTCATTATTAGCCGCCGATGAACGCAGATGAACGCCGATAAGGACTTGGTTTTCAATCCGCGTTCATCGGCGTTTATCGGCGGCTGGATTTGTTTACAGCTTCTCACGGTCGCGGCTCACTAGGCGTTGGGATGAGGTTATTCGGTGTCCTGGTGCCTTCGCAGATCAAGGCAGAGGACGAATTCGACGAAGTGGGTCTGCCGATGGCGGGCTGAAGGACTCGGACGATTACCTGGCGCAATGGAAATGGAGCGAGGAAGGGGTGAAGGCGGAGATCGAGTCGGCCGGGCTTTGGTAACCATCAACGGGCGGGACATGGAAGCGGTGCCCGGCATGTCGCTGTTCGAATGCGCCGGGCACGTGGGGGTGCGGGTGCCGACGTCCTGCAACCGGCAGGGCAAGTGCAAAGAGTGCATGGTCGAAGTCAGCGAGGGGATGGGCGCGGTTTCATCGCGCGGCGAATTGGAGCGGCACCTGAGTGGAGTGTTCCGGCTTTCGTGCCAGGCGCAGGTGATCGGGGAGGGCGCGATCACGTGTCACACCATGCGGCGCGGGAATATGCGGATCGAGCGGCGCGCGGTGGGGTTGGCGGAGCGCGATTTCTCCGATTCGCGCCGGTCCGGTTACGGCATCGCGCTAGATCTCGGAACCACTACCGTGGTTCTGCGGCTGCTCAATCTGGAGAGCGGCGAGATTGTGGCCGACGCTTCGTTCGAGAATCCGCAACGCTTTGCCGGCTCGGATGTGATGGCGCGCATTCACTACGATTCCGAGCATCCGGGCAAACTGCTGCGGCGCACGCTGGCCGGGTATCTGAAACATGCCATCGAGGAATTTCCGGTCGATCCGGCGCGGATTGGCGAGATGGTGGTGGTGGGCAATTCGACCATGCGCGACATTTTCTTCCGGCAGAGCGTGTACTCGATCGGGCAGAGTCCGTACCGGTCGATTACGGAGATCGAGATGGCGGAGGGAAAGCGCGCGAGTACGAGCCTGGTGGAGAGCGGGCGGCGGTGTCTGCTGCCGATCGATCCGCAAGCGCGGGTGTATGGGGCGCCGCTGATCAGCGGGCATGTCGGGGCGGATGCGGCGGCCTGCATGCTGGCGTTCGACCTGGCGCATGAGGAGCGGCTGGTGGCGATCATGGATATCGGCACCAATACGGAGTTGATGGTAGGTAATCGCCATCGGATTCTGGCGGCATCGTGTCCGGCCGGTCCGGCATTTGAGGGGGGTGGGATTGCGTGCGGGATGCCGGCGCTCGATGGCGCGATCGAGCGCGTGCGGATCGATGAGGAGGGCGGGTTTGAACTGGAGGTCATCGGAAATGGCGTGCCTGCGGGGATCTGCGGGTCGGGACTGGTTTCGCTTTTGAGCGAGCTGATGCGCACCGGGCGGATGAACGAACGCGGGCGGTTCGAAGATGGCGTGGAGCGCATCACGCTGGATGCGGAACACGGCATCTATTTTCTGGAGAGCGATGTCAACGAGCTGGCGCAGGCGAAGGGGGCGAATGCGGCGGGGTTGGCGGTGGTACTCGATCGTTACGGCATCGGGTTTCAGGATATCGAGGTCTTTTATCTGGCGGGGGGGTTTGGACGCCATCTGGACGCGGATGCAGCCAAGCGCATCGGTCTGATTCCGCCGATTGATTCTTCGCGGATCGTCCAGGCGGGCAATGCAGCGATTGAAGGTGCAACCATCGCGCTGCTGTCGGAGGCGAAGCGCAAGGAAATGGAGGAGCTGGTGCTGCGGGTGGAGCATTGCCGTCTCGAAACACATCCGCGTTTTTTTGATTTTTTCGTGGATGGCTGCCAGTTTCCTTTATGATGGAGATCGCCGATACGCGGCCGGATGTGCAGGTGATGGAGGCCGAATACCTGCGGCTGTTGGGCTATCCGCTGGGTCATAGCATGGGCGATCGCGCGGCTGAACTGGCTGCGCAGGCGCGGGCGTGGTATGCGGAGCACGGGCGTCCGTGGGTTTATGCGCGGGAGGTCGAGGCGGCCGCTGTCGGTGTCTTTCATGGCGTGCGTCTGCGGGAGAGCATGCGGCAGGCCGATGCGCAGAGCGCGATTGTGGCCGCGATCAGCGCGGGTCCGGAAGCCGAACTGGAGGCGCAACGGTTGTGGCTGGAAGAGAAGCCGGACGAGTATTTTTTTCTGGAGACGTATGCGTCAGCGGTGACGGAACATCTCACGACGTCTTTGGGGGCGCGGCTTTGTGCGTGGGCCGAGGCGCACGGTCGGGCTGTTTTGCCGCATGATTCTCCTGGGTATCCGGGATGGGACGTCGCGGAACAGCCGGGACTGCTGGAGTTGGTGCGAGGGAAGCTGCCGGGTCCTCTGGAGACGCTGGAATCGGGCGGGCTGCGGCCGAAGAAATCTTTGATGGCGGTGTTCGGTATTACGGGCGATCCAGCTTCGGTGTACCGGCTCAGGGACGGGGTGCCTTGCGTGCACTGCTCGTATCATCCGTGCCGGTACCGCAGGGCGGCGTATGTGAGATTGAATGCTTACACGGTGAACGCACGGGCTCTGGAGCGATGGTGCGCGGAGCGGTTGCGGTTGCGCCGGTACGACGACGGGACGATCGAAGCGCGCTTCAGATACGACGGCAGCACTTGCACCAACATGGGGCGTCCGCTGGCGTTCGAGTATGTGGTGAAGCTGGGGCCGGGGGAAGAAGGCTACCCGTTACGCGAACAGCATTGCGCACCGGTTGCAGGCGACACGGGACACAGGGCAATGTGCGAATACGACGACGAGTTGATGAGCGCGATCGATGAAGAGAAACCTCTGGCGGGAAGGCCGCTGGATGAGGTGCTCGAGTGGCGGCGTCCGTCGAGCCCGGCGGGTTGCTATTGCGAGGCGGCCAGCCGCGATCACAAGTGGGGGCTGGTGCTCGAAACGATTCACTACGCTTTGCACAAGACCGCTAGCCCTACGGGGTCATAAAGGTGGGGCAGCCAAAATCCTGGCTGTGGCTCCCAGCGTGTACGCCTGGTGAAAGAAGGCCGCCTGAAAGGCGGCTGCAGCCAGGATTGGCTGCCCCACAATGCCCGCGGTCTATCGCCGCGCGGGGCAGGATTTGCAGTTGGTAGAGAGCCGCTAACCGCGGGGCCTTGTCTCGCGGTCCAAAGGAGTGGCCGACTGCGGTCGATTGGCGCGGGGCTGGCTTTGCAGTGGGTGGAGAGAATTATGAAGAAAGCTCTTTTAGAGGCGATCCGGGAACGTCCGCTGCTGGGCGACGGCGCGATGGGTACGCAGTTGATGCTGGCCGGCCTGGAACAGGGCGGCTGCGGCGAGGCGTGGAACCTCAGCCATCCGGATCGGGTGCTCGCGATTCAGCGGCGATATGTGGAGGCGGGGTCGGATTGCCTGATCTCGAATACGTTCGGCGGTTCGCGGATTATGCTCAATCGGCACGGCAACGCCGCCAAGGCTGCGGAGATTAATCGTGCGGGAGTGGAGATTGCGCGCGCGGCTTTCGACGGCAAGCCGGGATATGTGATCGGCGATATCGGTCCGTTTGGCGGACTGATGGAGCCGTTCGGCGAGTTTCGGGAAGCAGACGTGCGGGACGCTTTTGCGGAGCAGGCGCAGGCGTTAGTGGAGGCGAGCGCGGATGCGATCATCATTGAAACGCAGACCTCGCTCGAAGAACTGCTGCTGGGTATTTGCGGGGCGCGAAAGGCGGGTGCGCCGTGCGTTATCGGGTCCATGGCATACGATGTTACGCTGGATGGCTCGACGTTCCGCACGATGATGGGCGTGGATCCGGAGCGGGCGGCTGAATTCATGGAAGAGAATGGGGCGAATATTATCGCGCTGAATTGCGGCACCGGCATGGATATGGGGCGTGCGCGCGATGCCGTGGAGCGCTATCGCGCGGCAAGTTCGCTACCGGTGATGGTGCAGCCCAATGCGGGTCAGCCGAAGCTGGTGAATATGAAAGTGGTGTACGACGAGGCTCCCGAACAGATGGCGAAGGGCGTGGCGCCGCTGCTGGATGCGGGCGCGAGGATCGTGGGAGCGTGCTGCGGCAGTACGCCGGGGCACATTGCGGCGTTTCGGCGCGAGATCGACAACTACAGGAGATGATCATGACGACCAAACTGTGCGATATCGATGCGGCAATCGAGCAGCGGCTGCCGGCGTTCACTGGCGATAAATCGGGAATCGGGGTTCACTATGTGGACGCATTTCTGAAACCGATGAATCGGAAATTGGAGGATGGAACGGCTGTGCGGGCGAAGCGGCGCGGGCTGAAGATCGTGTTTTCCGCGGGGACGCATAAGGGTGAAGGCTTGATGCGGCGGCTGGAGTTCGGTCCGGATCCGGTGGTGATGCTGAATCACGCGCTGCAGGAAGCTGCACAAGCGGCGGGTGTGGACATTCGCGTGGAAGAGAAGCAAATCTTTCTGGATTTGTAGCGGGCCGCTTGAAAAGCGGCTGCGGCCGAGATTGGCCGCCCCACGAAGTGGTGAGCGATCGGTTGTCGGGGCAGGAGTTCACAGACTGAAGTCTGTGTTACGGCCAAAGGCCTGGTCCACAGGGATGGCATATACTGAGGGCCATGGAATCAAACCAGGATAAGAGTCCTTCCCGCCGTCAGTTTTTGACGGTGTCTGCTTTGGCTGGAGTGGCGCTGCCAGCGGTGCACGCAGCGGGCAGCGATACCATTCAAATGGCATTGGTCGGGTGCGGAGGCCGGGGCACGGGCGCGGCGATCAATGCGCTGGGCGTGAAGAACGGCCCGATGAAACTGGTCGCGATGGCGGACGTGGTTCCGGCCAAGCTCAACAGCAGCTACGACAAGCTGAAGACCCAGTTCGGCGATAAAGTGGACGTGCCGCAGGAGCGCAGGTTCCTCAGCTTCGAGGCATACCGCCAGGCGATGGATGCGCTCAAGCCCAGCGATGTCGTGATCCTCGCCACGCCGCCGGCGTTCCGCTGGGTGATGTTCACCTATGCCATCGAGAAGGGACTCAACACTTTCATGGAGAAGCCAGTCTCGGTGGATGGTCCCACTACGCGCCGGATGATGAAGCTGGGGCAGCAGGCGTCCGAAAAGAATTTGAAGGTGGCGGTGGGGCTGATGGTGCGGCATTGCCGCGGACGCCAGGACCTGAAAGCCAGGATCGATGCGGGCCAGATCGGCGACATTGTGGCGCTGCGCGGTTATCGCATGGCGGCAGCGTCGGCCACGGTCGGACCCAAGCCGGAGGGCGTGAGCGAGTTGATTTACCAGATCGCCAATTTCCATTCGTTCCTGTGGGCCAGCGGCGGGTGCTTCAGCGATTACTACATTCACCAGATCGACGAATGCAGTTGGATGAAGGGCGCGTGGCCGGTGGAAGCGATGGCGGTGGGCGGACGGCATTATCGCGGGGATTCGCTGGATCAGAACTTCGACGTCTATTCGGTGGAATACACGTATCCCGATGGCACCAAGCTGTTCTACGACGGCCGCAATATGAACGGGTGCCACAACGAGTTTGCCAGCTACGCGCACGGTTCGAAGGGATCGGCGGTGATTACCACGATGTCGCATACGCCGGGCATGGTGCGGATCTATAAGGGCGAGAAGATGCCGCGGGTGCTGTCGCGCAAGGATCTGCCGCTGGCGAAGGATCCGAATCTCGAATGGGCGTTTCCGCAACCGGAGAAGAGCCCGTACGATTGGGAGTGGGACGATCTGACGGATGCGATCCGGCAGAATAAGCCGTACAACGAAGTGCAGCGCGGAGCGGAAGCCAGCCTGGTGGCCTGCATGGGCCGCATGTCCGCGCACACGGGGCAGATTATAACGTTCGACCAGATGCTGAATTCGCCGCACGAATTCGCGCCGGAGGTGGATAAGCTGACGATGGATGGTCCGGCGCCGTTGCAGTTGGGGCCGGATGGCAAGTATCCGATACCGGAGCCGGGGATCAAGAAGGATCGGGAGTATTAGAGAAGGAGGCGGGCAGACCACGAAAAGCGATGGTCTGCCCCACGGGGCTATTTGGGGAAGGGGAAGCGCGAACGGACGGCCAGCACCAGGTCGTGGTCGCCACTCTGGGAGCCGCTATAGAAGCCGACAGTGGCGTTCAGCCGGATGAAAAATGCGTCTCCTTCCTTCGCCGGATAGCGGCCTTCGCCCGCGACCATGTCGCCGTGTCCTCTGAGGACGTAATAGATTTCTTCTTCCATCTCGTGGTGGTGCGGGATGTTGGTTCCTCCGGGTGCGAAATCCATGATGAAGAGGCTCACCATGCGGTTGGCGGCGGCGAGTTTGTCGCGAGTGCTTTCGGTGGTGCCCATCAATAGCTTGAACAAGGCCGTCGGTCCGTGGCCCTGCACGGGAACGAGGGGGACGTCGTCCGCGTTGGCCAGCATAAGCTTGGGCGTGGGAGCCACTTTCACGCCCGCCGGGATCTTGAATCCCATCACCAGCAGGCGGAGGGGTTGAGCGGACGCGTTGGCGATGCCGTGTTTCACGCCGACCGGAAGGTACATGAAGTCATTTTTTTTGACCGGCACTTTCTGGTCCTGATAGAGCAGCGTTCCGAGTCCCTCTAGAATGAAGTAGATCTGCTCCTCGGCGGGATAGCTCACGAGCGTGCTGGTTCCGTTGGCGGCTACGGTTAACTCGCCGTAGCGGGCGACGCCTTTGAGTTGCTTCGCGTCAGCGTCTCCGGCTCCGAAGGCCGGCTGGTAGGACGCGCCCACGGCAGCTCGTCGGGCTTGGGTGGAATGTCCGGGAAGTAGCGCCGGAGGTAAGTCGGGTCGGCCGCAAACGCGCTGCATGAGGCCAACGCCGCGGTGATCAACAGCGTCGATTTATTCATAGGTCACGCACACGCACCATTTGCCGGTTTCATCATAATGCGGCCAGGCGCCACCGAGGCGAAACCCCGACACGATGGGATCGTCGAACATGGGCGTGGGCTCGAAGTATCCGGGGCGGCGCAGGTGTTCCTTTACTACCGCGTCGTTGAGTTCGAGGCCGAGGCCTGGTTTATCGGGGACGGTCACGTAGCCTTTGTCGATGATGGGCTTGGGAACTCCGGTGACCAGATCCTGCCACCACGGCATGTCCAGCGCATGGTTCTCCATGGCGAGGAAATTGTTGCCGAAGGTGGCTGCGCAATGGTAGCCGGCGAAGCCTCCAATGGGCGATCCGGCGTGATGCATGGCCACCTGGATGCCGGCCATCTCGGCGTAGTCCGCAATCTTTTTGGTCTCCAGCAAACCGCCCGAACTCTCGATGTCGGGATGGATCACATCGATCGCATGGTTATCGATCAGCGGACGGAAACCTTCTTCGAGTCCGAAGATATCCTCGCCGGTATTGGTGGGGGTGGTGGTGGATTCGGTGATCTGTTTATAACCGCGCCAGTTCTGCCAGGGGAACTGATTGCCTTCGCGGACCTGAAGGAGATCCTCGGCCCAGGCGAGCTGGTACTTTTCGAAGGCGCGGGCGTAGCGAATGGCGTCCTGCACGTTGAGGGGTCCGAAATGATCGGCGGCGAGAGGGGCTGACCATCCGATGACGTCGCGGATGGCGGCGATGAATTCACACATATAGCCGAGGCCTTTATCGGTGGCGATGCCGCGATCATTGACAGCGTCCGGCCGGTCTTTGATCAGTTCGGTGTGCAGATCCATTTTGAAAAACGTGATGCCCATGTCTTTGCGGCGGCGCATGCGCTCGGCGTAGATCTTGGGATCTTTGTGATCGGTAGTGTCGGCGTAGATGCGGATGCGATCGTGTTTCTTTTCGCCGATCAGCCGGTAGGCGGGGACGCCGTAGACCTTGCCGGCGATGTCGTGCAGCGCCATGTCCACGGCGCTGAAACCGCCGCTCATGCGGCCGGAGCCGGAAAACGGGCGCACGGTTCGCAGGATTTTCTCGATCTCCAGCGGGTTGCGGCCCAGCAGATAGGGCTTGAGCACCAGCGCAATGCCTTCCACGCCGGCATCGCGCACTTCACCCAAACCGTACACATCCTGGTTGGTGTAGATTTTGATGATCGGGTAATCGTAATTCGCGGCGACGCGGCAGGCGCGCATATCCGTGATCTTGAGCCCGCTGGGAGCTGAGTTGCGATTTACCTGCGCACTGACCGTTCCCTCAGTCGCCTTAAACAAGGGACCGAACATGGCGGCCGCGGCAGCGCTGCGCAGCATCGACCGGCGGGTTAAACGCGATTTCTCCAGCCTTGTCATTCCATATCTCCTGTGGTTCGAATATATAACTTTTTTGTTCCGGCTAGAGGCTGGAGGCGCCGTCGAAGGAACTGGGGTTCCAGATATCCGGCGGAAGAGTGGCGTGAAGTTCGGGATCGGGGGCGTGAAAGAAGATGGGCCAGGAGGGCAGCTTGCGCGTGTAAGGAGCGTCGTCGGTGAGGCGGGTGTCGGATATGCCGCGGCCGACCTTCTCCAATGCGGTCGGTTTGCGCGAGGCGTAGGGCTTCGAGGAGGAGCGCGGTGAGGCAGGCCGTTTCATCGGAGAGGGGGTCCTGGTATCCTCAGGACTTTCTCGTCAGCCGATGTTGATGTTGAGGCCCGTCCCCATGTTCGGCGGAGAGATTTCCTGGAAGGGGACGCCGAGGAATTCGGCCACTTGATTGGCCATGGCGATTTCCTTGCCTTGGCCGCTCATCAGGACCACGCCGCCGACGGAGGTATTGGAAGAGGTCTTCTGATGATCGAGAGGCACCTCATTGCCGTTCTTCAGTACAATCACCGACTGGGCCACCAGGACCGGTTGGGGCATGTTCCCCTCCTGGTTGCCCGGATTCTGGGTATTTTCGAGACGCCATTGCCGGCGGGTCTCGATGCGCAGAATGTCGTTGATGGGATAGGTGACGTTCTTTCCGCCGATGAGCCGCTTCTTCTGGTAGAAAACCTGGCCGCTCGACCGGCTGGCTTTCACGGTAATGGATGAACTGAAAAGGAGCACGCCAATGCCAACCAGGGCGAATGCCAGGGCAAGCCAGATGATGTTGGGATTGGTGTGCCGGTAAAATGCCGCAACCCCCGCGACGATCAGGAAGCCCCCCCCGATCAACATCCCCGATACATTGCCTTCCTGAAGCAATAACTCATCCGACGTCTGGCTGATAATCTTCATACCGACCTTTCCTCGCGATATTCTCTGCCAGAACGGGCCAATAAGCAAGACAAATCTTCAATAAACAGTTAAACTGCGAGCCATGAGGATCGTCATTAGCGGAGCGAGCGGATTCATCGGCAGCCACCTGGCGGCCACGCTGCGCCAGGCTGGACACGACATCGTCACGCTGGGCCGGGGAGGCTCGGCGGACCATCGCTGGGATGCCGCCAAGGACGCGCCGGCAGAGGCTTTTGAAGGGGCGGACGCGGTGGTTCACCTGGCCGGCGAACCGGTGGCGCAGCGCTGGACGCCGGAAGTGAAGCGGCGCATCCGCGAGAGCCGCGTGCTCGGGACGGAGCGGCTGATTCACGGTTTGTCGATCACGCGCAACCGGCCGCAGGCGCTGGTCTGCGCGTCGGCGGTAGGATACTATGGCGACCGTGGGGATGAGGTACTTACCGAAGCCTCGGCGCCGGGCTCGGGTTTCCTGCCGGAGGTCTGCCGGCAATGGGAAGAGAAAGCCGACCTGGCGGCGGCGCTGGGGCTGCGTGTGGTCAAGGTACGAACCGGCGTGGTGTTGGGCGCGGGCGGCGGCGCGTTAAAGAAGATGCTGCCGGCTTTCAAGTTGGGGGTGGGCGGACGCCTGGGCAATGGGCGGCAGTGGATGCCCTGGATTCATGTCGCCGATATCGCCGGTATCTTTCGCCACGCTGTCGAGACATCCGTGACCGGCGCCCTGAATGGCTGCGCGCCGCAAGCGGTCACGAATGGCGAATTCACCACGGCATTGGGCCGCGCGCTGCATCGCCCGACCGTGCTGCCGGTGCCAGGATTGGCGCTTAAACTGTTGTTCGGAGAGATGGCGGAAGTGATGCTCGGCAGCCAGCGCGTGGAACCGCGGGCAACCCTGGAAAGCGGGTATAAGTTCCAGTATCCGGATTTATCAGGGGCGTTGGACACGCGCTGATAGAGCGCCGGTTATGAAAATAGCCGCCGCGACTGCACCTAATGCCGGGCGAGAGGACTGGTTCGTTCTTCCAGACGGACGATGCGTTCGTCGTGGTTTTCCAGCTTGGCTTCGATGCGGGCCAGACGGGCGATGATTTCGTCGAGGCGCCGGTTCACTTCGTCGATGCGTCCGTCCAGACGCTTAGCCATTTCATCGACTTTTTTGTTCTGCGACCATGTAGCAGCCCAGATGGCGGCCACAAAAGTCACCATCAGCGGAAGCGTCACTTGGAAGAACGGCTGCTGTAGGAGCGCGGGGTTCATGACTGCCTTTAGCGTAACAGGTTCCGATCAATCTGCGACGGCTTCTCGACGCGATCGAGGACCAGGACAGGTAACGTTAGTTCAAAAAATACGTGCGGTACAGGGTGTCCCTCTGCTTAGGTACGAAGCCGGCGTCGCGAATGAGGCGGCGCAGTTCTTCCTCCGACGCGCGGTGATGGGTTCCAGCCGCTGACACCACATTTTCCTCGATCATGATGCTGCCGACGTCGTTGCCGCCGAAGCGCAGCCCTACCTGGCAGGTCTTCAGACCGGGCGTCACCCAGGAACTCTGGATGTTGACAATGTTATCGAGATAGATGCGGGAAATGGCCAGCGTCTTCAGGTATTCGACCGCGGTTGCCTCTTCTTTCACAAACCGGCCGAGCGAGGTGTATTCACGCTGGAAGCTCCAGGGGATAAAGGCCGTGAAACCGCCGGTGTCTTCCTGGATTTGGCGCACGATTTCCAAGTGATTGACGCGCTGTTCGATGGTCTCTCCGCAGCCGAACATCATGGTCGCGGTGGTGCGCATGCCGAGCGCGTGGGCAGTGCGGTGCATGTCGACCCATTCCTGGGTGGAGCATTTGAGCCGGCTGATGCGGTAGCGGACGGCGTCGTCCAGGATTTCCGCGCCGCCTCCGGGGATGGAATCGAGCCCGGCGTCACGCAGGCGCGCGATAGTGTCGCGCACCGAGAGTTTGCTGATCTCCGCGATATTGGTGATCTCGGGCGCGGAGAAGCAATGGCAGTGGATATTGAAGCGCGCCTTGATGGAGCGCAACAGGTCCTCGTACCATTCGATGCCAAGCCCGGGGTGCAGGCCGCCCTGCATGAGGATGCCGGTGCCACCGAGGTCGATGGTCTCCTGAATTTTCTCAAAGATGACCTCCTTGGGCAGCACGTAGCCTTCCTTGTGCCCCATCGGCCGGTAGAACGCGCAGAAACTGCAGTACTCGGTGCAGAAGTTGGTGTAGTTGATATTGCGGTCGATGATGTACGACACCACGCCTTCGGGATGGTGTTTGCGGCGCACGGCATCGGCTTCCATACCGATGCCGATCAGGTCGTCGGAGGCAAAAAGATCGAGGATTTCCTGTCGTGTCATGATCGGGGGGTCTTCATATCTATTATGCTGGTTCGAAATGGCACTTCGCACGCTTATCCCCGCCGACAAGATCCGCGCCCGCATCGGCGAACTCGGAAAAGAGATTGACCGCGACTATCCGAATGGCACGCTCTACCTGATTTGCATCCTCAAGGGCGCTACGATTTTCCTCTCCGACCTGGCCCGATCGATCAAACGCGATGCGTTCATCGACTTCATGGGCATTGCCAGTTACGGCAAAGGTAAGACGTCGTCGGGCGAGGTCAAGGTCACCAAGGACCTGGACATCTCGCTCGAAGGCGCCGACGTGGTGATCGTCGAAGACATCGTGGACAGCGGCATTACGCTGAACTACCTGATGCAAGTGCTGCGGCAGCGGCGTCCGCGGTCACTCGAGATCTGCGCGCTGCTGGACAAGCCGGACCGGCGGCAGCGTCCGGTGCCGGTGAAGTATGTGGGGTTCCAGATTCCGGATGAATTCGTGGTGGGATACGGGCTCGACTACGCGGAGAAGTACCGCAACCTGCCGGACGTGTGCGTACTGGAGCCGGATAGCGCGGCGTGACCAGGAGACGACTGCTACGCAGCCGGGCAGGCCACGCAAAACGATGGCCTGCCCCACGGATAAACTATTCAGCTAACCGCAACCGTCCGGCGTAGTCTAAACTGTCAGCCGGATGGAAATCAGCGACCTAGCGGCCGCCGAACTGACGCGGCGCGGCGATCCTGACGCGTTTCGCGTCCTGGTCGAGCGCCACAGCCGCGCTGTCTACCGTCTGGCCTGGCGTATGACCGGCAATTCACATGAAGCGGAAGACATCGTGCAGGAGACATTTTTGCGGGCTTACAAACAATTGAAGCGCTTCGACGGGCGGGCGGCGTTCGGCACCTGGATCCATCGCATCGCAGTCAACTGCTCGCTAGACCTGATCCGTTCCCGCAAGCGGCGGCAGGAGACTTCGGTCGATGGACCGGAAAATGGCGGCCTCAGCTTGCCTGCATCCGATCCGTCGCCGGAGCGGTCGGTGCAGAGCGCACAGGTTCGCGAACTGCTGGCGCGCGCGATGCAGGAATTGAGCGCAATGGAGCGCTGCGCGTTTACCTTACGGCATCATGACGGGCTGGGGATCGAGGAGATCGGCCGCGCACTGGGCGTGCAGCCCAATGCCGCCAAACACAGTATTTTTCGGGCGCTGCGGAAATTGCGCCGTTCGCTGGAACCGGCGCTCGATTCGGCGAAAGGAGTAGTGTGATGCATCCGAGCGAAGAGGACCTGGTGATGCTCTACTATCGCGAGGCGCCGGAAGATATCCGGACGCATCTGGAATCGTGCGCGGAATGCCGTACCGCGTACCGCAATCTGGTGCGGGTGCTCGACGCCTGCGACGATCTGCCGGTTGCGGAACCGCACGCGGCGTTCGAATCGCGCATGTGGCACCAGATCCGGCCGCGGCTTCATCCGCCTAGGGAGCGCAACCGCTGGTGGGTGCTGGCGGGCGCGGCGGCGATGCTGGTGTTGGCGTTTCTCGCCGGGCGCTTCAGCCGGCCGTCACACGAGGTGCCGTTGGCGGTCTCGGCGGAAGGACGGCGGAGGGTGTTGGAAATGGCGTTGACCGATCACCTGGAACGCTCGCAGATGGTGCTGACCGAGTTTGCCAACAGCCCGGACGCTCCGGAAGAGCGCCAGCGCGCGCGCAACCTGATCGACGAAAACCGGCTGTACCGGCAGACCGCCACGGACCACGGAGACCGGGCTCTGACGCAGGTTCTGGACGACCTGGAGCGGGTGCTGCTGGAGGTTTCGCACGGCACCGATCCGGCGGAAATCAAATCGCGCATGGATTCCGAGAGCCTGCTGTTTAAACTGCGTGTATTGGAATCACATCTGAATCGCTCCGAGGATAGACTATGACAGCCCGTAAGAAGTCGTCAGTTATCAGTTTTCAGCCGCTAACCGCCGGGCCTTGCTCGCGGTCCAAGGAGGTCTCCGACTGCGCCGCATCGCCGCGGGCGGGCACTAAAGTCAGTAGAGAGTCATCAGGTGGGTCGCAGGACCGCCTGCTTACGCGTGCGGCTCGGTATTGCCTCTTGGCGTGCCTGACTGGCGCAGGGCTGGCGCAGGAGCCGCAACCTGCGCCCGCCCCGGTTGCTCCGGTTGCACCCAAGCCGCCCAAACCGCCGAAGCCTCCCACTGCCCATGTCCACGCCAATGTGAAATCGGGCGATCGCGAGTATGACCGCGGCACGCGCGCTCTGGATGATGGACGCTGGGATGAGGCGCGGCAGATCTTCAGCGAGATCGCCGCCGCGAAAGGCCAGCGAGCCGATGGCGCGCTCTACTGGAAGGCTTACGCGGAGAACCGTCTGGGGCGCCACGACGAAGCTTTGGCGACGCTCGCCGCGCTCAAGCAGCAATATCCTTCGAGCGAGTGGCTGAATGATGCGCAGGCCCTCATGGTAGAGGTCCAGCAAGAGGCCGGCAAGCCTGTGGATCCCAACGCCGAAGCCAACGAAGAGCTGAAGCTGATGGCGATTAACGGATTGATGGACAGCGATCCCGACCGGGCCGTTCCCCTGCTCGAGAAGATCCTCAAATCGCCGTCATCGATAAGGCTGAAGGACCGCGCCTTGTTCGTGCTCACCCAGAACCGTTCGCCGCAGGCGCAACAACTGCTGCTCAGCGTGGCGAAGGGCGGCTCCAATCCGGACTTGCAATTGCGCGCGCTGAAGTACCTGGCGATGACCGGCAGGAAGACGGTTACGGCCGATATCGCCGCGATTTACAAAGCATCGCACGATGCGGCGATCAAGAAGCAGGCGCTGAACAGCCTGATGATGGCGCAGGCTTCGGACGAGCTTTTCAATATCGCACGCAGCGAGCAGGATGCCAAACTGCGGGAGGAAGCGATCCGCTATCTGGGCCTGCTTCACCAGTCGGATAAGTTGGCGCAGTTGTATAAAGACGGCGTGGCGAAAGACGCAGTTCTGGAGAATATGTTTCTGCTGGGCGATCCCAACCGGCTGCTGGAGATTCTGCGCACGGAAAAGGATCCTAAGCTGCGGGCGTCCGCTATCAGGTCTCTCGGGCTGATTCGTTCGCAGCAAGCGAGCGATGGTCTGGTGGCGCTTTATGCGGGCGAGCAGGACGCCGGCACGAAGAAGGAGATCGTGAACTCGCTGTTCATCCAGCACAATGCCAAGGCTCTGGTCGATCTGGCGCGGAAAGAATCCAACCCGGAGATGAAGCGCGACATGGTCCAGAAGCTGACCATGATGCATTCGAAGGACTCGGCCGATTACCTGATGGAGTTGCTCAAATGATGCGCTTTCTTCTGCCGGTACTCGCGGCCGCGACATTGGTTGCCCAGCAACCGGACGTGATCAATGGCAAAGTTGAGGCACGCGCGCTGAACGGGCCTCTGGCGACGGAGTTTCAGAGGCTGGAAGCCTCCGGGGCCTCGCCTCTTTGGGTCGCATACTCGTTCCCCGCGGTGCCGCGACAGGGCACCATGTGCGGTACGGATGAGCATAACAATATCGTCCGGCTGGAAGGGCCTGACACGCTGCTAGTGCTGTTCCGTCTGCAGGATCACGCGCTCGACCGGGTGCAGCTTTCGAGCTTCGATTGCCGGTTCGACGCCGGCGGATTGCCGTTCGTCTATCTCACGGGCGTGCCGCCGGCGCAAAGCGTCAGCCTGTTAAGCGGATTAGTACGCCCGGTGACGCATGGCGATTCGGCGATTGCCGCGCTGGCGCTCCATCGCGATGCCTCCGCGGACCGCGCTCTGCAGGCGATGCTGAGCCAGTCACAGCCCGATCAGGTGCGGGAAAAGGTGCTGTTCTGGCTGGCGAATGTGCGCGGACAGAGCGGATTTGAAGCGGTGAAGAAGGTGCTGCTAAGCGATCCGAGCGATGAGCTGCGCGAAAAGGCCACGTTCGACGTGACGGTCAGCAAGGAAGCCGGTGCGATGCCGGCACTGGTCGAAGCGGCGCGCCACGATCGGGCTCCGCGGGTCCGAAAACAGGCGCTCTTCTGGCTCGCGCGCAAGGGTGGTATGGCGCAATCGGCGGTGATCCTGCAAGCGGCCGAGAATGATCCGGATGAGGAGGTGCGGCGTCAGGCCACCTTTGCCCTGCGCGAGATTCCTGATGGCGGCGGCATTCCGCTGTTGATCCAATTGGCGAAAACCAGTCCCGATAAGGAAGTGCGGAAGCAGGCTATTTTTTGGTTGGGACGGTCGAAAGACCCCAGGGCCACGAGCTTCTTCGCAGACGTTCTGAAGTGACGTGATATTATTCACGCGTCATGACGGCGCTGGTGCGGCTTCTGTTGTTCACCGGCTTGGCGATCGTGCGGCTGCGCGCGGAGAGCAAGCCGGACTTCGCGGGGATGTGGAAGGTTAGCGATAGCCGGTCGTCAACTGTCTACGTCATCGAACAGAACGACGGACAGTTGCGCATCGCGATGTTCATCGAGGATAGCCTCGGCGCGAGAATACTGGACTTCAAAGGACCCGTCGACGGCCAACCGCATGAGCAGGCACTGAACGGCTCGGCAGGCAGTTTCCGCGCGGCATGGGAGGGCGATGCGATCGGCTTTGAAACCTGGCGCGATACTTCCGACGGCGTGCGGCACATCCGGCGGGTGATGAACCTTTCCGCCGATGGAAAAACGATTGCGGTACAGTGGACCCGGATCTCGCCGCTGCCGGAAGAGAGCGGGACGGAAACCTGGCAAAAACAGGATCCGAAGCCCGGCGATCAGAATCTCTTTGCGGCGCGCGATCTGCTCGAAAAGGTCCACGGTCCCAGCGCGGAAGTGAACGTCGCATGGGGCATGCTGGCCACCGCGTTTAACGACACGGTGCGTGCCGAGCGGGTGCTCGTTCCCCTGATCAGGAAGAACAAGTCCTCTCAGACCGCTAAGGATGCACGCCAGGCGCTGATCGAGCTGTACTCGCGCAACAGCCAGGTGAAAAAAGCCGTGGCGCAATGCGACCCCGACGGCTGCGATCTTCTGCGTCAACTCAGACACTATCCCGAATTGTCGGTTGCACACCGCGGCTACGCACGCGTACAAGCTACGCGGAAGCCCGACGGTAAGATTCTCCTGCCCGTGATCGCCGCGGGTAAAAAGGCCAAGTACCAGGTGGATACGGGATCGAGCATTTCTCTTCTTCAGTTATCGGAAGCCAGCCGTTTGGGTTTGAAACTGGAGCCCGTCACGTTGAGCGTTGGCGACATTGCCGGCGCGCATCACGACAGCTATCTGGCGATTGTCCGCACGCTTTCGGTGGGGAACATGCGCCTCAGGAACGCAACCTTCTGGGTTGTTCCGGACGCGCACCTCGATGTGCCGGGCCTGCTGGGGATCGACATCCTGCTGAAGTTCGAAACGCTGCGCTGGAATTCGAGCGACGTCTTCGAGGTCGGTTTCGCGCCGGCGAGGAGGGACATGGGAAAGGCGAATCTGATCTTCTCGGACGACGTCCCGCTGGTGGAAGTGTCGTCCAACGGGAAGGAGGACCTCAGCTTTGTACTGGACACGGGAATGACTGCCAGCTATTTTTTCCCGAGCTTCGCGGCGCGGTTTTTGGATCTGATGGTTGCGCGTGGCCGGCAGGCGGTCTTCGAGCTGACCGGCGAAGCGGGAGAATCCAAGCTGAAAGAACTCAGCTTGCCGGATCTCCAACTGCGGATGGGCGCGATGGACTTGAGAATCCAATCGGCGGACGTGCTTCTCGAACGGGCACCGCTCTGGGACGAACGGAATTACGGGCTGATTGGAATCGACCTGCTCAACCTCGCGCATACGGTGACCATCGATTTCCAGGCCATGAGGCTGACGCTCGAATGAGCGAGGGCGCGCCCGTGATCGAGACGCCTGCTGCGTAGGCGGAGCCGGCTGCAGCCAGTATTGGCCGCCTCACGGTTGCCGGCCAAAGGCCCACTCCGTATCGCGGCGAGCCGCAAACGGCTGCCGCTCAGCCGACCGAGAGGGGGGGCCCGGACCACGAAAGACGATGGTCTGCCACACGAGCAGGCCGCAAGGCCTACTCCACAGGATTCTTCGCGGACCTTGAAAAGCAGCAGCGGCCAAGATTATCCGCCCCACGATTTTGGTGATTACTCCGCCGGCCGGTCCTCTCGCGGCAGCTTGGTGCGCAGCCATGCGGCAGCCATGATCCACTCCCGCTTGACCCTGCGCGTGGAGACACCTAATGTGTCGGCGATTTCCTCGACCGTTAATCCCGCAAAATAGCGGAGTTCAACGATGCGGGCCTGCTCGGGGTCCACAGTCGTGAGCCGGTCGAGGGCTTCGTCGACCACCAGAATCTCCTCCGCTCGCGATCCATCCGCTTCAAAGCTGGCGATTTCGGCCCAGGCGGCTGTCCGATCCCGTTTGGCTGTTCCGCGGGCCCGCGCGTAGTCGACCAGAACGCGGCGCATCATCTGCGCGGCCACGGCCATAAACTGCGCGCGATTCTTCCAGTCCACGTGATCCTGGTGCACCAGGCGCAAGTAGGCTTCGTGAACCAGGGCAGTCGGCTGGAGCGTGTGGCCGGCGCGCTCCGACCGCAAATAGTGTCCCGCCAGCCGCCGCAATTCCGTGTAGACCAGGGGGATCAGCTTACCGTAAGCATCCTTGTTTCCGCGCTTCAACTCGTTGAGCAGAAGGGTCACTTCGCCGGGCGAATCGGTGGCTCGGGATGCCTCCATGATGTATATTTTAGCACCTTAATATCGATATTCCTGAAAAGAGGTGGCCCTATTTTCACGCGCTTCTCGCGTATTATTTGAGCTGTTCGGCCGTCTGCACTTCCCGGCGCCACGCGTCGGCCTGATCCGCTCTTCCCCAACTGGAGTAGAGCTGCACAATGCGTTGACCGGCCCGTTCCAAGGACCCCCGGTTGGGCAGCGGGATGGCCGCCTGGTTCTGCGCCAGGCCGCGATAACCCGAGATCAGATATCTTTCCGCCTCGGCGAATTTGGCTTGCTGCATCAGGCTGAAGCCCAACAGGCTCTGGCGATCATATAACTGCCAGGATTCGGAGCCGGGCTTATCCGGCGTGCCTTGGACTTCACGCAGCAGGGACTCGGCCTCGGCGTATCTTTCCTGCGCCAGCCGGAGTTCGGCCAGCGCGGCCACGGAATCTCTGAGAGCCGGGTCATCCGCACGGGACGCGTGCCGGCCGGCATCGACTGCTTTGGTCAACAACGGCTCCGCAGCGGCGTACTTGCCTTCGGCGACGTACAGCGCTCCCAAGCGGCGCATGGCAGCCAGCGTATCCGGATGCTCGGGCCCATTGGTGCGCCGGCGGATGTCTATGATGTTGATGAAGACCCGTTCCGCCTCCGCGCGCTTGCCTTCCTGCTGATAGAGAACCGCCAGGCTGTTCATGGAATTCAGCGTGTACAGATGCGCTTCTCCCAACACGCGCCGCTGCGCCTCGATGGCGGTGGTCAACAGCGGCTCAGCCTTGGCATAGTTGCCCTGCATACGATAGAGATTGGCCAGGTTGTTCAGGCTGGCGAACGTGTCGGGGTGGTCCGGGCCGCGCACCTGCCGCCGCAGCTCCAGGACTTTCGTGTAGAGCGGCTCAGCATCCGCGAATCTTCCCTGTTGGTGATACAGCACCGCCAAGGTATTCATGGCGGTGAGGGTGCTGGGGTGTTCTTCCCCCAGTACCCGCCGCTGGCCTTCGAGCGCCTTGAGCAGCAAAGGCTCGGCCCGCGCATAATTGCCTGCCTGGCGGTAGAGGTTCCCCAAGTTGTATATGTCGGTGAGGGTATCGGGGTGGTTCTCGCCCAGGATGCGCGGTGCCAAGTCCACCACCCGGCGGAGCATTGACTCGGCTTCGGCGTACTTATGTTCCTCCGAGTACACCAACGTCAGATCATTCATGGCCGTCAGCGTGTCGGGATGCTCCCCGCCGAGGATCTGGCGACGCTCCCGCAAAACCTTGGTGTAAAGCCGCTCGGCTTGCGTGTACAGGCCTTCCCGCCGGTAGATTCCCCCTAGGTTTTCCATCGTGGTCAGGGTGTCTGGGTGTTGTTCTCCGAGCGAGCGCCGGCGGAGTTCGAGCGCGCGCTCGGTCTGGCGCTGCGCCTCCGGATAGAGGCCCAGGTCGCGGTACGCATCGCCCATGGTCTGGCGGATGGAAGCCTCCACCAGCGGCCGCCGGTCAAATCTGCCGCCGATGCGCGCGGCAGCCCGATCGAGCGCGGTTCGCACCTTGAGGTCCGGGTCGGGCTTGGTGCCCGGGCGGGCCTGGACGCTCGCGCTGGCCTCGGCCAGCAGGTCGTTCTGCAGGAAATCCTTGATCGCGTTGGCGTTGGCCGCTTCGTTGTCGGCACGCTGCTTTTCGGCAAGCGCCCGATCCCGCTGGACGGTAGCGTCGCGCTCCGCGCCTATCGCCCGGTCGCGATCTTTTTGCGCGGACGCCTGGGCGGCCGCGGCCGAATCTCTCTGGCGCAAAGCCTCCTGCTCGGCACGCCGCGCACGTTCGGCTTCCCACGAGGCGACCACGGTGCCCGCGATCAGCATGACGCAAGTCACCACTGCGGCGGCCACGAGCGCGCTATGGCGGCGAGCGAACTTGCGTAGATGATAGGTCGCCGTGGAGCGGCGCGCCATGATCGGTTCATCTCTCAAATAGCGCTGAATATCGCTGGCCAGTCCGGCGGCCGACGCGTATCGCCGGGTCTTATCTTTCTCCAGCGCTTTGAAGACGATGGTCTGGATATCTCCCCGGTATGAGCGGTTGATGGAGCTGAGGCGTGCCGGATCTTCGTCGCGGATGGTCTGCACGGCTTTCGGCACCTGTCCGCTGATCTCGTAAGGCAGGCGCCCGGCCAGCAGTTCATAGAGGATCACGCCCAGCGAGTAGACATCGCTGCGGATATCCAGCTCGAGCGGATCGGCCAGCACCTGCTCGGGACTCATGTAAGCCAGTGTTCCCACCAGTTGACCCAAATCGGTCTGGCTGGTCGCCCGGGCATCGGCATCGGTGACGCGGGCGACACCGAAGTCGAGGATTTTCGGCTGGCCGGCTTCATCCACCAGGATATTGCCGGGTTTCAGGTCGCGATGGATGATACCCCGCTGGTGCGCATGGTGCACGCCTTCGCAGACCTTCACCATCAGCTCCAGCCTTTGCGCGGTGCCCAGTTGGTGCGTGTCGGCATACCTTAGGAGAGATACACCGTCAATGAGCTCCATGGCGAAATACGGCTGCGGTCCGAATCCGCTATCGGCGGCGCCGGCTTCATAGATTTGCGCGATGTTCGGATGGTGCAGGCGGCCAAGAGCTTGCGATTCGTGCTCGAAACGGCGGACCAACTCGGGGTTGGAGAGGCCCGGCTTGATCACCTTAAGAGCCACCGTGCGGCGGGGCTGGTCCTGCTCGGCTTCGAAGACCACTCCCATGCCGCCCTCCTTCAGCAGCCGGATAATGCGGTAGCGGCCAATCACCGGCGGGAGAGCGGGCACGGACAACATGCCCGCTACCGGACTTTCCAGATTGGGGTCTTCGCCCGAGGCCAGTAGTTCTTCAACTTCCTGTCGCAGCGAGGGATCGGAACAGGCGCCGGTCAGATAAGAGTCCCGTTCCTCCGGCGGTTTCTCCCGCGCGGTCAGAAACAGCTCTTTCATGCGGGCCCAGCGCGCCGAAGTCATAATTGCCGATTTTAGACCCTTATTGTCGCAAACGAAATGGGCTGGCCGTGTCCCTCGCGTCCCGGAACGATAGATTAACACTATTTAACCCAAACCTTGCTCAGGTGCGGCGCGAAATCACGCGTATTGTAATGGGTGCGGCATCGGGCGCAACCGCGAAAGATTTTTGGAGGTTTCATGAGAAACGCATTTTGGACTATCGCGCTGGGGCTGATCGTGCCCACGTTAGGCCTGGCGCAAACCAACCCGTTCGCGGGCAACTGGGTCAATTCGGACGCCAACCCGACGAACTTAACCATGCTCTACATTACGAGGGATGCGAACAATCCACAGGCGGAAGCTTACTTGCGTTGCGGCGCAAACGACTGCGACCTGGGTATGACGGATCTGGTGCTCTTCACCTCGTCCCCCGACCAGCCGGCTACCCCGTGGGGGTTTGCGGAGTTTGACACGGAGTGGGGCTGGATGCCGGTGACCATGCATCTCGACGGTAACTATCTTGTCGTCGATATGTTCAAGTGGTTCACCGACGACAGCGACCGGCCCAACGTCCGGACCCAACACCTGATGAGGATGGGGCCATCAACGCCGATTCAAATCTCGCCGGGCGATGGGACCGTATTCAACAACTATCCGCGCAACACGGTGTTCCAGTGGAACGCCGCGCAGAGAGCTGCGACATACGGCATTGAGGTCGACTACGGCTTCGGCGACCCTGACAACCCCACGTGGGCCAGCGACCAGGGAAAATCCTTCATCCAGGAAGGCTTGACCGACACCACGTACACGTACAGTTTTGTGGGCGCCCAACCGGGCAGATGGCGCGTGTGGTCGATTGCCGCCAACGGGGATAAGAGCCCGAAATCCAGTTGGTGGGGATTCGTCTACACCCAGTGACCTGTTTAGAGAAGTCTATAGCGAGGAAAAAGTCATGCGAAGAACATTCTGTATATCTCTAATGGGAATCTTTCTGGCGGCCTGGTGCATGGGGCAGTCCAACCCCTTTGCCGGTACGTGGCTCAACGTCGCCGGCTACTCGTCGGGGGAAACTCACCGGCTGGTGATTACCTCCGACTCGAGCGGCAACAGCGTCCATGGATACGGCAGTTGCAGCCCGGGTGAGTGCGACTGGGGCAGCGCTCCGCTGGCTCCATTGGCGGCCTTTATCGGAGCGCCCAATCCGACCGGCTCCTATGGCGTCGCCAAACTCAACAACATAACGCTGGCCCTGCGTCTGGACGGCCCGCGCCTGATCGTTGACGTGTACGATGCCACGGTTTCCAACGCCGCTTTCCACATCACCGAGA
>Ga0326727_10009606_pt1 | contig 23662 bp, 17 predicted proteins | sample MB2enrmetagenome_FD_207643 | JGI IMG/M metagenome (GOLD analysis project Ga0326727, IMG submission 207643) | Lab enriched peat soil microbial communities from McLean, Ithaca, NY, United States - MB29MY | ecosystem: Environmental > Terrestrial > Soil > Wetlands > Peat | place: USA: New York... | reverse complement strand
ACAAGGTTTTGCTGAGTGGCATTGGCGCCCGTGGTGTAGGTCAGTTGGGCGAACTGGGCGGCGGTGAAGCTGGTTTGGCTGGTGTCGTCGACGCCGTTCAGTTGCAGGGTCCCGCTGCCGGCGGCCAGACCCACCCGGTAGCCAACGATTGTTTGGCCGGTCGGCGCGCTGGCCGAGAACAGCCCGCTCATTCGATAGGTGTCGCCGGTCACGGCGGTGAAGTTTCCCTCGGTCTGCAAGGTGGGCTGGGTCGATCCGCCGATGCCGGTGAAGATGCCGGCCTGCTGGACGATGCTGGCGGTGGTTGCATCGCTGTTGGTCGGATCGACGCTCAGCGCGCTCATCGCGTTGATCGAGCGGGTGCCGGTGACGTTCGCGGTGATCTGCACCGCTGGGCTGTCGACCTCCTGGCTGATCGCCCCGCTGGCGAGCAGCGTGCCGGTCTGGGCGATGACCACGAGGCTTTGCTGCGTTGCGTTGGCGCCCGCGGTGTAGGTCAGTTGGGCGAACTGGGCGGCGGTGAAGCTGGTTTGGCTGGTGACGTCGACGCCGTTCAGTTGCAGGGTCCCGCTGCCGGCAGCCAAGCCCACCCGATAGCCAACGATTGTTTGGCCGGTCGGCGCGGTCGCGGAGAACAGCGTGTTCATTCGATAGACGTCGCCGGCATCCGCGGTGAAGTTGCCCTCGGTCTGCATGGTCGGCCGGGTCGATCCGCCGATGCCGGTGAAGATCCCGGCCTGCTGGACGATGCTGGCGGTTGATGCGTCGCTGTCGGTCGGGTCGACACTCAGTGCGCTCATCGCGTTGATCGAACGTGTGCCGGTGACGTTGGCGGTGATCTGCACCGCCTGGCTGTCGACCTCCTGGCTGATCGCGCCGCTGGAGAGCAGCGTGCCGGTCTGGGCGATGACCACAAGGTTTTGCTGCGTGGCATTGGCGCCCGTGGTGTAGCTCAGTTGGGCGAACTGGGCGGCGGTGAAGCTGGTTTGGCTGGTGACGTCGACGCCGTTCAGTTGCAGCGTCCCGCTGCCGGCGGCCAGACCCACCCGGTAGCCGACGATTGTTTGGCCGGTCGGTGCGCTGGCGGAGAACAGCGTGTTCATTCTGTAGATATCGCCAGCGACCGCGGTGAAGTTGCCCTGGGTCTGCAAGGTCGGTTGGGTCGATCCGCCGATGCCGGTGAAGATGCTGGCCTGCTGCACGATGCTGACCGTGTTGGCGTCGCTGTCGGTTGGATCGACGCTCAGCGCGTCCATCGCATTGATCGAGCGGGTGCCGGTGACGTTCGCGGTGATCTGCACCGCTGGGCTGTCGACCTCCTGGCTGATCGCCCCGCTTGACAGCAGGGTGCCGGTCTGGGCGACCACGACGAGGCTTTGCTGCGTGGCGTTGGCGCCCGTGGTGTAGGTTAGTTGGGCGAATTGGGCGGCGGTGAAGCTGGTTTGGCTGGTGACGTCGACGCCATTCAGTTGCAGGGTCCCGCTGCCGGCGCCAAGACCGACCCGATACCCAGCGATTGCGTTGCCCGCCGACGTCTGGCCGGTCGGGGCGGTGGCATCGAACAGGACGCTCATGCGGTAGATGTCGCCGGCAACGGCGGTAAAGGTCCCGGCAACGGCCGTGTTGCTGATGCTGATGACGTCAACCGGGTTCGCGGCAATGGCGGTTGTGGATGCGGTGGTGGCGGCGGTTGTAGAGGTCGTGGCGGTCGAGCTGGTTGCGGACGTCGTCGCGCTGCTGGCGGTCAGGCTGTAGCCGGACGGCAGTTGTAGCGAGAACGGAAGGATGCTGTCACTCATTGCCGCGTGGCACGCTCTCCTCGGAATTCGCGCTGCGTTGCGTGGTGATATTGCCGGTGCATTGGTTTACCAGTGGTGAATATTTGTTGGTTATTGCTGGAGGTTTTTGGGGCGGGTGTGGGGCGAGCAGCAAGCCTGCCGGGGGACCTGGCGGGAGCACCCGGTGGAGCGGCAATTTCTTTTCGCGTTTATCACCTGCTTTTTGCGTTCATTTGCGTTGCAACTTCCTTGCTGACATCGGGTGCGTGCGCGTCAGCCTGAGGTTGCTCGGCCCTGCGCGTTCACGCGTGAGTGAGACGTGCTATTGCAACGCATCGCGCCATCTCACGCCAACGCTGCCGCCGCCCGCTCCACCGCTGCGCGCCGTATCAGCATGATCGGCGCCATCCGCTCACGCACCAGGGCCAGCACCTCCGCCGGCGCCGTCTCCGGCCGCCCGGCATCGAACGGCGGCGCCGGTGCATACTCCAGGCCCAACTGGATCGTCTGAGCAACAACCGGGCCGGCCAGCTCGGTGGCCAGCGTCAATGCGAAATCGATGCCCGCCGTCACGCCGCCACCGGTCAGCACGTTGCCGTCGCGCACCACGCGCGCCGGGTCCGGCACCGCGCCGAACGACGCCAACAGGTCGCGCCACGCCCAATGGCACGCGGCGCGCCGGCCGCGCAGCAGCCCGGCCGCGCCCAGGATCAGCGAGCCCACACAGACCGAGGTGACATAGCGCGCCGTCCCTGCCAGCCGCCGGATCGCCGCCATGTAGACTGCGTCCTGCATCGCGTCGGTGCACCCCATGCCGCCCGGCACGCACAGCACGTCGCAGCGCTCGATCGCCTCCAATGCTGCGAGATCGGCGAACACCAGGCCGTCGGCGGACACCGGCACGCCGCCAACCGAGGCCGCGATGAGCGTCGCTCCCGGCAGGCGGGCCAGGAACTGGTGCGGCCCGGTGAAGTCCAGTTGGGTGACGCCTGGATAGAGCGGGAAGACGATCGTTACGGGGGTGGGGGTGATCGGCGTGGACATTGCGGAGCCTCCTGTCGTGCGTTGACCCAAGAGTGAGTTGACCCAAGAGTGACTGGCGCAGCATCGCGCATCGCGGTCGCCGCTGAAATGACTCATATTCCTGGTTTTACTTCAGTCGCCGCGACATCGCCTTGACCGTCTGCCCCGGCTTCCGGTGGGCAATATGACGTGAGGGACGCGGTGCCGATCCTCGCCGGCGCGTGCAGGCCGCGGCATAGCGGCGTAATCTCCGCGCGTGATGCTGCTGCTGGACCCAGGCACACGCGGTGAAAGGATGATCACCATGCAAGCTGCTCACATCGTGCTGGTTTCCACGGCTTGCCTGGCCCTCGCGGGTTGCACCGCCGCGCCACCGCCCGAGCCGGCAGCATCCCTGACAACGTCCAAGGTCTGCGCGTTCCACAACAGCGGCTTCGCCTACGCGGGCGGCTCGCCGCCACAACCTGACATCATCACCATGGACAACGACGGTGGGTGGTGCGGCCATCTCAACGTATCGGTGCACGGCAGCCTGGTGTTCGGCGAGCAGATGCATGTGGTCCACCAGCCGTTGCATGGTCAGGTCGCGATCGCTGTCGAAAGTCATGGGACGCGCGTGCTTTACCGGCCGAACCCTGATTTCACCGGCGACGACAGCTTCAGCGTGCGGGACGCGACGTTCAACATCACGCTGCCATACAATGTGGTGGTCGTTCGGTAAGGTCGTTTCGTCTGCATCGGCAGGGGCCACCGCCTCCGCTGAGACCTTACAGGCCGCTACACGAGTGACTCTGGGTGCATCGTCGCCGGGCCGAGACTCCTGGCCGGATCCGGTGATGGGGATCACCGGGCCCCCAGCCCCAACGGGCCACGGGCGGCGGCAGGCTCCGCTTGTCCGCGGGCCCGCCGCTGGCCGGACCCCGTCGCCCTGCCATCGACGCGCCGACGCATGGTTTGTCGGGACGTTCGGCCGGTGGCGAATTTCCGGGCCCTGGAAACGCCGCGTTAACACTAATCTGGCAGACCTGCCGCGAGCGTCGGCGCCAGGAGGCCGGATGGACCAGCAACGGGGTTATCCGCCTGACCCAGCGCCGCCCAACGCGGCGCCCCCCAACTTGGTGTCCCCCAACTTGGTGTCCCGAGACGCGGGCCCCCAAAACGCGGGCCCCCAAAACGCGGGGCCCCAAGTCGCGGGGCCCCAAAACCCCGTTTGGCCTGCCGGCTGGCCGGTGCTGTCCGCCGAGGATCGCTTCGCCCGCGTGGTGGAGGCGGCGCCGACGGCTCTGGTGCTGATGAACCGGGCGGGACGCATCGAAATGGTCAACCGTCAGGCCGAGCGGATGTTTGGCTACGACCGCGCCGAGCTGGTGGCGCAGAACCTGGAACTGCTGATGCCGGACCGGTATCGCGCCGGCCATGTCGGGCTGCGCCAGGGCTTCCTCGCCAGGTTGGAACCGCGCCTGATGGGGGAGGGCCTGGCGCTGTTCGGCCGGCGCAAGGATGGCAGCGAGTTTCCGCTGGAGATCGGCCTCAGTCCGATCGAGCTTGACGGCGAGGCGATGGTGCTGGCCGGGATCATCGATGTCACCGCGCGGCGCGAGATCGAGCGCGAGAAGGAACAGCAGCGGCTGGAGCTGGCGCGGTCGAATGCCGATCTGGAGGAGTTCGCCTACGCCGCGTCGCACGACCTGAAGGCGCCGCTGCGCGCGATCGCGCATCTGGTGACGTGGATCGGCGAGGATGTCGCGCCGACCGCCAGCCTCGACACGATGGAGAATCTGAAGCTGCTGGCTGGGCGTGCAGCCCGCCTGCAGATGCTGCTGGATGGGCTGCTGGCCTACGCGCGGGTGGGGCACACGCCGACGCCGGTCGAGCCGGTCGACATCGCCGCGGTGGTGCGTGACATCGCTGCCATGCTGGCGCCGCCGCCGGGCTTCGTTATCGCCTGCGAGGGGGAAATGGCGGTGGTGCACACGCATCGGATGCCGATTCGGGTCGTGCTGGAGAACCTGATCGGCAACGGGCTGAAACACCATGACCGCACTGTGGGGCGCATCACCGTGGCAATGTCGCTGTCGGATGGCGTGGCTGAATTCCGCGTCAGCGACGATGGGCCGGGCATTCCGCCGCGGTTCCACGATCGAATTTTCCTGATGTTCCAGACGCTCGCCAGTCGCGACGACGTCGAGGCCAGCGGCATCGGCCTGGCGATCGTGAAGAAGAAGATCCAGAGCCATGGCGGGCAGATCAGGGTCGAGAGCGCGCCGCCCGCGCGGGGTGCCAGCTTCATCTTCACGTGGTGGGAATCGGCGCAAGAAGTGGCACCATGAGGGCGATGCTGGATCACACGGTGACCATCCTGGTGGTCGACGACGACAAGGTCGACACCATGGCGGTCAGGCGGTCGTTTCGCGACCTGAAGATCGCCAACCCTGTGGTCGAGGCGCGCAACGGCATCGAGGCGCTGGAGCATCTGCGTGGCCAGAGCGGGCGCGCGAAAGTGCCTTCGCCGTGCCTGGTGCTGCTCGATCTGAACATGCCGCGGATGGGCGGGATCGAGTTTCTGGAGGAGCTGCGCGACGATCCGTTGCTGCGCCGCACGCTGGTGTTCGTGATGACGACCTCGGCGGCGGAGGAGGACCGGATGCGGGCCTATGACAAGAACGTTGCGGGGTATGTGCTGAAGCACAGTCTGGGTCAGAGCTTCATGGAGTCGATCAGCATGTTGCAGTTCTACTGGCGGGTGATCGAGTTTCCCGACTGATCTGCGAAAGCGCGGAGATTGGCCGGCGATGCGGATGTTCGGCGGCGTGCGCCAGTCTTTGCGCTGCCCGGTATGACATGCGGCGACAGCTATGTGGCAGCGAGTTGATTGTTGCTTCGATCATGTGCCGGGTGCGTCAACCGCCTGTTAACCTGTGCATGCTACTCCGGACGTTCGCCCGCCGGCTCTCGGGTCCGCCGGCACTCCGGGGGTCATGGTCGGAGCGAATGTCGGATGACGGCTTTCGCCGCACCGCCGGTCTTGCTGGAAGGGATTAAGGACGGATGGACACGACGGTGCCGATACAGCGAGACGGGGGACAGCGAGACGGGGAACAGCGGGACGTGGGCGCCGGGTTATCCGCGGTGACGCGGCTTGCGCCTGGCTCGGCGTCGCCCGCGGTGCAGGTTGTCAGTCGCGCGCCGGATGGTGCCGGCATTGCAACGATTCTGCTGGTCGACGACGATGAGGTGGATTTGCGCGCGGCGCGACGCGCGTTCACCACGCTGCGCATCACCAATCCCCTGGTCACCGCACGCGACGGCCGCGAGGCGCTGGACCTGCTGCGCGGCAAGAACGGCCGCGCGCGGCTGGCGTCGCCGTATCTGGTGCTGCTCGACCTTAACATGCCGCGGATGGGCGGCGTCGAGTTCCTGACCGAGCTGCGCGACGATCCGGAGCTGTGCCAGACGGTGGTGTTTGTGATGACCAACTCGGCGGCGGCGGGCGATCGGACGCTGGCCTACCAGAAGAACATTGCGGGCTATGTGTTGAAACAGGAGCTGGACCGCAGCTTCGTCGACGCGATCGCGCTGCTGCACCATTACTGGAGCATGGTGCAGTTGCCGGATTGAAACGAACCGGCAATCGGGGATTTCAACCGGGCGGGGCGGCGGCACGACGCGCCGGCGCCGCATTGCGTGATGGCGGCGTGCCGCGTCCGCAACATTTCGATGGGCGGGCGTAACGTTGGCGCCTTCTAGCCGTCACTGCCGCCCCAGACCAGGAACAGGCCGATGTCGCCGGGCATGCCGCCGGGATACTCCATCACGCGCGCCGCGAGGTGAAAGCCGCGCTGCTTCAGCTCGCGCTCCCAGCGCAGATACAGTTCCGCCGGCTCGCCACGCAGCGTGGCCGGCCACCTCTCCTCCGCCACATCGATCGCGCGGCCGCCGTCGCTGCACAGTTCGTTGGGAAAACGCAGCAGCAGTGATTCCTTCTCGCCCACCGCCGCGGCCTGGCGCGCGTGATGCAACAGCGCCTGCCAGGTCTCATCGGAGACATGGGTGTCGATCAGTTGTTTAGCCAGTTCGTGCCGCTGCTTGGCTGCTGCCCGGCGCTCCGCATCGTGATGCTGCGATTCGCCGGTGTGGAAATCCTCTACCAGCGAGCGGAACGTGGTCGCGTTCACCTCGGGTTCGGGGGTTGCCGTTGGCCCGGCAGCCGGGGCGTCTGGCTGCGGCGCAATCACCTGCCACGCCGGCCGGTGGTATTCGCCGAACATGCTGAACAGGAAGCCGCGCCCCCGGGGCTTGCCTCGCTGGGACCCGTGTGGCGGTGCGGTGCCGGGTGCGGATGGCGGTGTGCCGTTGCGCGCCCCGCCATCATCAGTGAGTGCGCGCAACAGATTGGCCCGGCTCACGATGCCGACCACGCGACCGTCCTTCACCACGGGCACGCGCTTGATGTGATGCTCACCCAGCAACCTGGCGATGTGGGTCAGGTCGGTGTCCTCGGCAACGGTGACGATCGGGGCGGACATCACGTCCCGGGCGGTACGGTCTGGCGCGCGAAGGCCGGCGATGAAGGCGTCATCCGGCGCGGTGTCGTCGGCGACCAGCTTGAGCCACCAGTCGCGGCGTTCTAGGCGTGCCATGTCGTCGCGCTGCACAAGGTCGCCCTCGCTCACCATGCCGATCGGGGTGCCGTCTGCCGCCAGCACGGGCACAGCACTGATGCCGTGTTGCAGCAGCAGGCGTGCCACATCGCGCACCGAGGTCTCCGCGGTCGTGGCTATGACGTCCGTGGTCATCACCTCCGATGCATGCATGCAGTGCCTCCTGTCATGATGGACGGCGCGTTTATGTGGGCCAATCTATGCGGGCCAATATATGCGGGTTGCCGGCGGGCGGTATGATGCAGGTCAATCGTGACAAATCGTTTAGGCCGCGCGCAGGTGGGTTGGGCTGGCGCGAGGCGTGATCGGGGCCGATGAGGGGCGGTGGCTGGCTGTTGTGATGGGGTCTGGGCTTTTGGGGCGCCGCGCCCTCACCCGGCGCTGCGCGCCCGCCCTCTCCCGCAAAGCGGGAGAGGGGTTTCAGAAGAGTTCTGCGACGGGGCCCAAGGCTATTGCGGGGAAGAAGGTCAGGCCGCCGACAATCCCGGCCACGCCGACCAGCAGCACGACGAACAGCGCGCCATGTGTCGGCAGCGTGCCGCCGGAGACGGGCGCGATCCGTTTCGCTGCCAGCAGGCCGGCGATGCACAGCACCGGAACGATCACGATGAAGCGCCCGGCGAACATCGCCGCCGCCAGAGTCAGGTTGTAGAACATCGTGTTGGCGTTCAGTCCGGCGAAGGCGCTGCCGTTGGTCGCCGCGCCCGAGGTGTAGGCATACAGCGCCTCGGAAAATCCGTGCGGCCCGGCGTTGGCCATCCCCGAGAGCCCGGCCGGCAAGACCACCGCGACGGCGCTGAAGCCGAGGATGCAGGCCGGCACGCAGAGTAGCGCCAGCATGGTCATCTTGACCTCGTTGCCCTCGATCTTCTTGCCGAGGTATTCGGGGGTGCGGCCGATCATCAGGCCGGCGGCGAACACCGCGACGATGGCGAACAGCAGCATGCCGAACAGCCCGGAGCCGGGGCCGCCGACGACCGCCTCGTCGAGCATCATGTTGCTCATGAGCACCAGGGCGGACAGCGGATTGAAACTGTCGTGCATCGAATCGACCGCGCCGTCGGACGACGCGGTCGTCACCGTCGCGAACAGCGCGGACTGGCCGGGGCCGAAACGAACCTCCTTGCCCTCCATGTTGCCGCCGGCCTGCTGGCCGGTCGGTGACTGATCGACACCCGCGGCGATGAATGCGCTGTTGGGCGTCGTTTCGCCGCTGTAGACTGCCAGCAGGCCGACCGCGAACATCAGCATCATCGCCGCGAACAAGGTCCAGCCCTGGCGCTGATCGCCGACCATGCGGCCGAAACTGTTGGTCAGCGCGACGCCGATCAGGAAGATCAGGAGCATCTCCAGCATGCCGGTCAGCGCGGTCGGGTTCTCGAACGGGTGGGCCGCATTGGCGTTGAAGAAGCCGCCGCCGTCGCCGCTGAGCACCGCGACCGCGATCTGCGAGGCCACCGGGCCTCGCGCCAGGAGTCGTGTGCCGCCCTCCAATGTCGTCGCCTCGACATAGCCGCCGAGGGTTTGCGGCACGCCCTGCCAGACCAGGATCAGCGTGGCGACGACCGAGATCGGCAGCAACACGTAGAGCGTCGCGCGGGTCATATCGACCCAGTAATTACCGATCGTCCGCGCCGAGCGGCGGGCGAAGCCGCGGATCAGTGCCAGCGCGACCGCGATGCCGGTGGCCCCCGAGGCGAACGACTGCACGACGAGGCCGGCCATCTGCGTCAGGTGGCTCATGGTCGTTTCGCCGGCGTAGGATTGCCAGCTCGCGTTGGTGGCGAAGCTCACCGCGGTGTTGAGCGCGAGATCGGGCGGCACGGCGTCGATGTGCTGCGGATTGAGCGGCAGAACGTTCTGCAGGCGTTGCAGCGCATAGAGCACGGCGATGCCGGCGACGTGGAACGCCAGCAGCGCGAGGGCGTAGGCCACCCAGCCTTGTTCCTCGTCCGGGTCGATCCCGGCGAGGCGGTACATGGCGGCCTCGCACGGGGCGAACAGCCGCACCACACGGCTGCTGCCGTCGGCGATGCGGGCGATGTAGCCGCCGAGCGGCTTTACCACGGCGGCGATGAGGGCGGCGAAGACCGCGATCTGCAGCCACCCCTGCCAGGTCATCGTTTCGGGGCCGTGGCGATATGGTGGCGCACGGCGGCAACCGGTTGGATGACCCGCACACAGGCGCGCACGTAGCCGAACGCGGCGGCAAAACCCACGGCCAGCATCGTCAGCATCAGCAGATCAAGCACGGTTTGGCCTTATGCGTAAGCGCGGCATGCGGCAGCGTGGCCGCCGGGTCGCCCGGGCATTCGGCTTGCGAGGGCATAGTGGAGCCTGCCGCCGGCCTGTTGCTCCGCCAGCATCATCGTCGGCAGCACGTGTGCCAAGCCCTCGCGTGTGGCGGGGGTCGCGCGTGCCGCCGACGATCAGGGCATGGTCGCCGCTGACCTTGCCGGCGAGTTGCAGCAGGGCAGCGTCGGCGTCGGGGTTTGGAGTGGATGACGTGGCGGGTGGTCTTCGTCGTGGGTCGGTGCGGGGGCTGCGCGGGACGGTGCACTGGGTGGTGCACGCGGCGCATTGGGTCGGACTGGACATTCAGAGTGCCTTGACAGTGCTGCGGCGGAGGCGTGGTCCCGCATCGGCCGCGGAAGCTCGGCGCGACCGCATAAAATTTCCATTGGGGAGATGGGGTGGCGGCATGGGGTCGGCGTGGGGCGTTGGTTGGGGGCGGGTGTCGCAATCCGGATGCCTGCCGACAGGCGGTGGCGTGAATGAGGCTTTCGAGTTGGATGGCTCGGCCGTGGTCTTCTGGATGACTTCGGGGGCGCTGGGCCGATGCGCGGTGTTTGCAATTCCAGGTTTGCTTGGCTGGGGATGTGCAGCCAGGCAAGGCGTATTCGTAACGAAACGAAAATGCACTGTTAGTTATTGGTGGAATGGCTGGATTCGCGGTTCCGGCGGGCGTGCGTGCTCTGAGAGACCGCCTTGAAACCATACGTTGCGGGAAACCTACAGATTTCCCGAGGTCAACCGGAGGCTTGCACGTGTTCCGGTCGCCGGCGGTTTGATCGATATGTCGGTTGTTGGGGACACGCAACTTGACATTCGCAACCTCCCGAATTCCGGTCAGGCTTGAGCCAAATAAGGCCGCTGCGCGGGGTTGGGTGGCGTCCGTAAGAAAGCAAGTAAGTAAGTTTTGGTTTTTATCACACAGGAGCAGGGAGGCAGAGGAGGGCACGGAGAAGCAAAAAAGTAAGGTTTTTTGGCGCTTCGCGCGGTGCATGAACGAACGCGCGAAGCGCCAGTAATTTCCTTCTCCGTGTGCGCCTCTGCCGCCCTGCTCCTCAGTGGTTAGAAGCTTGACCTACTTGCTTTCTTGCTGCCGCTCGTGCGCCGGTGGCGTCGCCAGAGTGCCGCGCTCGCCGCCTGGGAGACCTCTCGCGGCATGCGGGCAAAACGACAGACGGATGCTGTTCCGGAACAAGTCCGGAGGCAGGCTCTCTGCCTACGGGTGAGGTGTTAAGGGAATGGTGCTACGCCCGCACCAGCAGCGTGGCGTGCGAGGCCAGTCGCCGGTGCAGCACATAGGCCGGGATCCCCGCGGCGGACACCGCCGCCGCGCACAGCAACGCCCCCGACGGTCCGCCGGTCAAGTCGGCGGCGGCGCCGCACAGTGCCGGCACAACCGTCCCGGCGGCATAGTAGACACTGTAGAAGATCCCCATGCCGGCCGCGCGCGTCTCGACCCGTGCCGACAGCGTCCCCACCGCCTGGATCACCCCCGGATGGACCTGCCCGATCACCCCCAGCACCACCGCCCACAGGATCGGCGTGTCCGTGAGGGCGCTGCCGGCGATGCCGATCACCCCCGCGACGGTGCCGATCAGGAACACCCGGAAAGCGCCATAGCGGTTGGCCCACGCCGCGCCGAACAGCGTCGGCGGCAGGCTGCCCCAGGTGGCGATCGCGATGACCACGCCGGTCATCCCCATGCCCTCCCCGCGCAGCGCCATCATCGACGGCGCGTAGGACAGGAAACCGGTGTAGCCCGCGGTGTAGCCGGCCCAGACCAGCCCCGCGATCGCCGCCAGCAAGCACTCCCGCCGGCTCGGCAGGGCCAACCCACGGCGCTGTGCCACCACGCGCGGCGACGCCCGGTGGCTCGCCAGGAACAGGGCCAGCGCCACCGCCTCGATGGCGCTGCCGGCGAGGAACGCGGCGGGCCAGCCGAACGCGGCGGCCAGTGGCGGCTGGGTGAGCTGCCCCAGCCCGACGCCGATCGGATAGGCGCCCACCGAAGCGCTGATCGCCAGCATGAACCACCGGCCGTGGAACCAGTCGGCGATCACCTTGCCCTGGATCACCACCATGGCGACGGCGCCGAGACCGCACACCGCGCGCCCGGCCGCGATGCCGCCGGGCCCGGTGGCCATCGCGCTGAACACGCCGCCCGCCACCATCAGCGCGAGGCCGCCGGCGAGGATCACCCGGTCGCCGAACCGGCCGCCCGCCAGTCCGAGGGGCAGCGCGGCGAATGTCCCCACCAGCATGAAGGCGCCGATGAGCTTGCCGAAGGTGGTGTAGTCCATCCCGAACAACGGGATGAGCGTCGGCCCCAGGCTGCCCACGGTCTGGAACTGGTAGCCGAATCCCAAACGCGCCACGACGATGGCCGTCAGGATCACCACCGGCCTGACCCACCGGTGACGGGTCAATGGCGGCGTGACCGAGGGAAGGCTGGCCGAGGGAAGGCTGGCCGAAGGAAGGCTGGCCGATGGGCGATCACCCTGTGAGGGTCTGATCGTGGGCGGCCCTGCCGGGAGTCCGGCCCTCGATTGTTGCTTGTTCACCGTTTCCTCGCCGGCGCCGGGGATCGCCGGCCCGCACAGCCTAGTCGAGCGGCGCTGGTGGCTCCAGCCGCTTCTCCATCTCCACCCAGGTCGGCGCGGCGTGGCCGGGATGGGTGTGCAGGGCGATCTCGACGAAGCCGCACGCGGCGAACAGCCGACGGTTGGCGGTCAGCACCAGGCGGGTGCCCAGATGCACCCGCGCTGCCCGAGCCTGCCGCGCCGCCGCTTCCACCTCTGCGACCAGCGCGCCCGCGATGCCGCGGCCCCGCCATGCCGGATCAACCGCGAGGCGTTCCAGGTACAGCCCGCCGTCCTTCGGCTCCCACAGGATGTTGCCGATGATGTGCCCGGCGGCGCAGGCGACGGCGCCGCCGCCCGCTGCCAGGTGTGCCGCGACGCTGGCCGCGTCCTCGCGCAGAGCCGAGGGCGGCGGGTCGACTGGCACCGGCAGTGCGGCGAATGCCTGGCGGATCAGCGCGGCCACCACGTCGCAGTCGGCGGCCAACATGGCGCGTATCTGGGTGCGGATCAGGGCGCCTGCCGGGACGCCCGCTGGGTCGCCCACTGGGTCGCCCACTGGGTCGCCGGGCCGGACGCCCGCTGGGTCGCTCATCGGCATGCTGAACCGAGGGGGATGGATGGTAGCGCTTCTCATTGTGGCCGGCGTTGCATCCCTCTTTTGGAGAGGCTATCGCGGCGATCCCTCACCCGGAGCGCCAAGCGCTCCGACCTCTCCCGGAGGGAGAGGTGTAATACGGAGAATTGGTGGTGCATCGGGGGGAAGGTAGCCGGTGCGCGGGCGGATGCCTATGTTGGAGCGATGTCCGAGACCCCTGACTTCGTGCCCCCGGCGTTTCTCGATGGCGGGCGGCCGCCCGTGCCCGATATCGTTGTGCCGCGCGGCGTCACCTCCTTCTACCTGCTGCGCCAGCCGGTGCGTGGGCGGCTGATCCGCCTTGGCAAGCTGGCTGACGCGCTGCTGACCCGCCATGACAATGCGCCGGTGGTGACGCGGCTGGCGGGGCAGGCGCTGGCGCTGGCGGCGGGATTGGCCTCGGCGCTGAAATTTCAGGGCTCGTTCAGCCTGCAGGCGAAGGGGGACGGGCCGGTGGGGCAGCTTCTGGCGGACTGCACCGATACCGGCGATCTGCGGTTCTACGCCCGGTCGGACGCGGCCCGGCTGGCGGCGCTGCTGGCGCGGGATGAGCGGCCGGGTGCCGACCGGCTGCTCGGCGCCGGGTATCTGGCGTTCACCGTCGACCAGGGGGCGGACCTGAATCGCCACCAGGGCATCGTTGCCATCGAGGGGGCGACGCTCGCCGAGATGGCGCTGCATTATTTCCGCACCTCCGAGCAGTTGCGCTATTTCGTTCACCTTGCCTGCGAGCCGGGGCCAGAGGGCTGGCAGGCCGGCGCGCTGATCCTGGAGAAGATCGCCGGCGCGGGCGGGGTGGACCCCGCGCTGGACGAGGCGGCGCAGGAGGAAAGCTGGATCACCGCCACGACACTGGCGGGCACGCTCACCGATTCGGAGCTGCTTGATGCCGCGCTGCCGCCCGAGCGCCTGCTGTTCCGGCTGTTCCACAGTGTGGGCGTGGCGATCGACCGGTCGCGCGCGCTGTCCTACGGCTGCCGCTGCTCGCGGGCGCGGCTGGCGGGCATCCTGGAGGGGTTCTCGCCGGACGACCTGGACCACATGTCGGTGGACGGCGACATCGTCATGACCTGCGAGTTCTGCAACTTCGACTTCCGCTTCGCGCGGGAGAATGTGCGCGGCAAGGGCGCTGCGGGGGAGCAACCGGCGAATGGGCGACCAACGGGCGACCGGCGGGTGGGAGACGAGGGGTTGGGAGACGACCGGTCGGGCGACGGGGGGCTGGGCGACGACCGGCCGGGCGACGGGGGGCTGGGCGAGGATGGGCCGGGCGGGGATGGGCTGGGCGAGGGTGGGCTGGGCGGGGATGGGGCGCCCCCGGGCGGGGGGGGGGGGGGGGGGGGGGGGGGGGGGGCGGGGGGGGGGGGGGGGGGGGGGGGGGGGGGGGGGCGGGCCCATGGGCTGGGCGATGGGCGGCGCAGGATCAGTGATGGGTGATCGGTCGGCCGAGGCGGGAAACCATAGGCCGGTAATCCGTTACCGGCTACGCTTGCCCGACTGAACTGATCCCAGAGCAACGAACAGGGTTCGCCATGCCAGCTTTTTGCCTTAGCCGACGCGCGTCCCTGCTTTTGCCGTTGGCGTTCGCGGCCTGCGGTGGCCCACCGCCGAGCTACCGGACGCTGCGCTACGATTACCTGCCGCCAATCCGGTTGAACGTCGCGACGATCGAGGTGCGGCAGGATTTCTTCCCCTCGGGCACCCCGCCGGACGTGTCGCCGCTCGATCCGGTGCAGCCGGTTGATGCGCTGCGCCAGATGGCCCTGGACCGGCTGCAGGCGTTCGGGCCGGCAGGCAAGGCGGTGCTGGTGATCGAGAACGCCTCGCTGACGCGCGACGGCGACACCATCACCGGCACATTCGCGGTCCGGTTGGATATCTACACCTCGGCGAACATCCGGGCAGGATATGCCGAGGCGCGGGTCTCGCACACGCATACCGGCGACGTCGGCGATATCCGGCAGACGCTGTTCGACATGACCAAGCAGTTGATGGATGAGATGAACGTGCAGCTCGAGTATCAGATCATCCATTCGCTGCGCGACTGGCTGGCGCCGACCAGTGCGGTGCCCATCGGGGTGCAGCAGGAGCCGCTGGTGCCGGGGGGGCCGTTGGCGCCGCCGGGGCCACCACCGAGCGGGCCACCTCCGAGTGGGCCACCTCCGAGCGGGGCGCCGCCCGGGCCACCTCCGGGGCCGCCACCTCCGCTCGGATCTCCGCCGCCGCCGATTCCGCTGCGGCCTTAGGCAACATCGTTCCGGGAAAACCGGGCTTGGCGCCAGGGCTGTCGCGTGCAGCCCGGAATTCTGGCGATTGGCCGGCCACGCCGTGTTCCGGTCCCGCTGTCATCGCGAGCGGCAGGCGTGGCTATCCCGATTCAGGTGCGTTCCGGGAGGGAGATGGCTTCGCCTGCGGCTAACGGGAAACTGCTCCCCCTCCCCTTGAGGGAGGGGGCGGGGGGAGGGGTGCGTACATCCAATGGCCGCGGACGTACGCACCCCTCCCCCCAAACCCCTCCCTCAAGGGAAGGGGGAGAGGATCGCTGGCCCTCACGCGCCTACATCCCCCCGCGCCTACATCCCCCCGCACCTACATCCAGTGTGCGGGTTGCCAGCTCCAACCACCGTCCGGGGTGTTTGCCCAATAGCCGGGCATCCACAAATTGCCGTGCCCTGCGCTTGGCACGAAGTCGCCCGGCACCCAGACATACCCGCCGCCCGTCCAATCCCAATGCCCGGGCTGCCAGATCAGCGGAGTCGTTGTCACCGGCGGCTTGTCCATCACCTCGGGGCGCAGCGGCGGCACCGGCGGAGGCGAGGATCCCTGGGGGGCGCCGGATGGGGCTGCGCAGGCGGCAAGCACCAGACCCGTTGCCCCCAACATCGCCCAGGCGGTTCTACGTCCGATCATCGTCAGCCCCCATTCGGTGTGACCGTGCGCGCCGGCGTGACGGCAGGTCCAGCCGTGGCACTAGGGCCGGGCAGGTCCGGCAGCAAGACCGTGGCGACCGCCTGCGCGGCAATCCCCTCGCCGCGGCCGGTGAACCCGAGCCGCTCAGTCGTTGTGGCCTTCACCGAGACCAGCGAAGGATCGACCCCAAGCAGCGCGGCCAGGCGCTCGATCATTGCCGCGGCATGGGGCGTGATCTTGGGCCGTTCGCAGATCAGCGTCACGTCGGCGTTGGCGAGGCGGCCGCCGCGCGCCGCGATCCGCCCGGCCGCATGGGTCAGGAACCGCGCGCTGTCGGCGTCCTTCCAGGTGGCCTCGCTGGGGGGGAAATGGCGGCCGATATCGCCCTCGGCCAGCGCGCCGTAGATCGCGTCGCATAGCGCATGGATGCCGACATCGGCGTCCGAGTGGCCCGCCAGGCCGCGCGGGTGGGGGACGACAACGCCGCACAGCACCAGGGGCCGGCCGTCCGCGAAGGCGTGCACGTCGAATCCGGTGCCGACCCGCGGCAGCAACATTCCGCCCATCACGCGCTCCAACCGCTGCAAGTCGGCCTGGTAGGTCAGTTTGATGTTCTCCTCGGCGCCTGGCACCAGAAGGACCGCGTGGCCTGCGGCCTCGAGCAGCGCGGCGTCGTCGGTGGCGGGTTCGGTGGCTGGCGCCCTATGCGCCGCGAGCAGGGTGGCGAAATGAAACGCCTGCGGGGTCTGGGCGCGGAACAGGCCGGCGCGCGGCACCGTCTCGACGATGCGCCCGTTGTCGCCGCGCTTGAGGGTGTCGGCGACCGGCACAGCCGGGATCGCGCCTGGTGCGTGGCCGAGGGCCGCCAGCAGGGCGGCGATGGTTCCGGCGGGGATGAACGGCCGCGCCGCGTCGTGCACCAGGACAAGGTCTGGGCGGTGCGGCGCCAGGGCTTCCAGGCCGGCCAGGACGCTGGCCTGGCGGTGCGCGCCGCCGGCGACCACGGGGAGGTATTTCATGCCGGTAAGGGCCGCATCGATCGGTACGGCGTCGCCGACCGGTTGCAGGAGATCGACCTCGCGGGCGAGGGCCTCGGCGGCGTGGCGGATGACCTGTCTTGTGCCGAGTCGGAGGAATTGCTTGGGAGTTTCCGCGCCGAATCGGCTGCCTGAGCCGGCCGCGACCAGGATTGCCGCGATCGTCATGGCGCTGCCTTGTCGCCGATGACGTTGGGGGTGAGGCTTGCGCGTCTGGTGGGCGCGCGGTCGCGGTTGAGGGTTACGCGGCGTGAGGAAGTTGTTGGACTTGCGGCACGACCGTCACCCGGAGCGCTGCGCGCTTCGACCCGCGGGTTCAGCAGTAGGGGGCATGCCTCTCGCGATGGGAGAGGGGGAAGGGACGGGCGCTGAGACACTTGCTGCACTTCCTGGACCTCGGTGTCCGCTTGATGGCCGGGTTGCCGGGCCGCCGGCAATGCCGCATGGCGCACGTTCCGGCCGAACGCAAGCATCCGACGCAGGGGGGTGTTGTTGTGGCCGGCGTCGCGCGGGTGAGTGGGTTGCCGTTGGTCCGAGGGTTGGTCCGTGCCGCGCACCCTCACCCGCCGCTGCGCGGCGACCTCTCCCGGAGGGAGAGGTAAAAAGGTCATCACCTTACCTGTGCGCGGATGCCGCCGATTCTGCTCAGACTTCCGCCATTTTCGTCGCAAGCGCCGGGTCAACCGCACCGCACTTTCAGAAACCGGATTGCGCTCGCCATACTGTGTCGGTAACTTGCCCAAATCATGAGCATGTGTCGTAACGCTGTCACGAATTCTGCCGAGTTGTATTGCAGCCCGGAGGCAACGGCGTTGCCGCCTGTCAATCTGGGCGGCGGCGTTCGCATCGAGACGCCGGTGATCCTCGCGCCGATGTCTGGCGTCACCGACCTGCCGTTCCGCCGCCTTGCCAAGCAGCTTGGCGCCGGCATGGTGGTCTCCGAGATGATCGCCTCCTGGGCGATGATCCGCGAGAACCGAAACACGATGCGGATGGCCGAGATGGACGGCGGCGGTGTCTCGGCGCTGCAGCTTGCCGGCTGCGATCCGGTGGCGATGGCCGAGGCGGCGCGCATCGCGGTCGGCGGCGGCGCGGATCTGATCGACATCAATTTTGGCTGCCCGGTGAAGAAGGTGGCGTTGGGCCAGCAGGCCGGCTCGGCGCTGATGCGCGATGAGGCCGCTGCGGCGTGCATCCTCGAAGCGACGGTGCGCGCGGTGCCGGTGCCGGTCACGCTGAAGATGCGCATGGGCTGGGACCATGCCAGCCTGAACGCGCCGCGTCTGGCGCAGATCGCCGAGCAGGCGGGCATCCGCATGGTGACGGTGCATGGCCGCACCCGGCAGCAATTCTACACCGGCACCGCCGATTGGGCGTTCATCCGCCAGGTCAAGCAGGCGGTGGGCATTCCCGTTGTGGTCAACGGCGACGTGCTCACCGAGGACGACGCGGCCGAGGCGCTGCGTTGCTCCGGCGCCGACGGGGTGATGATCGGGCGCGGCTGTTATGGCCGCCCGTGGTTCCCGGCCCAGGTGGCGCATTTCCTGCGCACCGGACGGCGCCTGCCGGAGCCGCCTCTCTCGCGGCAGAAACAGATACTTTCAGAACATTATCAGATGATGCTCAGCCATTTCGGGCACGACGCGGGGCTTCGCCTGGCGCGCAAGCATGTCGGCTGGTACTCGCGCGGCCTGCCCGCGTCGGCGGAATTCCGCGCCAGTGTCATGCGGCTGTCGTCCGCCGCCGAGGTTCTGGCCCTGATCGGCGCCTTCTACGACCGCCATATCGGACGCGGCGCGGTGCGCGCGTTGCCGGGACGCGCCGAGCTGGCGGCCGAGGCGGCATGATCAATCCTGTCACCCGCGCCGCCCGCGCCATGATCGGCCGAGCCTCCGACAAAGGCCGGGGCGCCGACAACAGCCGCGGCACCGATCGCCAGCCGGTGCCCGATGCGGGCCTGATCCTGGGCGCGTTGTCGATGCCGGTGGTGCTGATCGATGCGGAGAACCGCTTTCGCTATGTCAATCACGCTGCCGAGCAGTTCCTCGGGATCTCCGCCGCCCAGTTGGCGGCGCTGCGCCTGACCGACCTTGTGCCGTCCGATAACCCTCTGTTCTTGCTGATTGACCAGGTGCGCAACGGCGAGGTCACGGTGTCCGACCACGAGCTCACGCTGGACAGCCCGCGGCTGCATAAGCCGGGGATCGCAGTGCAGGGCTCGCCACTGCCGGAGGAGCCGGGGGCGGTGCTGCTGGTGATGCAGGACGCCTCGGCGGCGCGGGCGCTCGACCGGCAGTTGGCGTTTCGTGGCGCCGCGCGGTCGGTCAGCGGCATGGCGGCGATCCTGGCGCACGAGGTGAAGAACCCGCTGTCCGGCATCCGCGGCGCCGCACAGTTGCTGGAAAGCACTGTGGCGCCGGAGGATCGGGAGCTGGCCGTGCTGATCCGCGAGGAGGCCGACCGCATCCGTGGGCTGGTCGACCGCATGGAGATCTTCGGCGAAAAGCCGATCCAGCGCGGCGCGATCAACATCCATCGCGTGCTGGAGCATGTGCGCAAGCTGGCGCAATCCGGCTTCGCCGCGCATGTGCGCTTCCAGGAGGTCTACGATCCCTCGCTGCCGCCGGTGTGGGGCAATCGCGACCAGTTGGTGCAGGTGGTGCTGAACCTGGTGAAGAATGCCACCGAGGCGGTGACCGATGCCGGGGAAACCAACCCGGAGATCGTGCTGTCCACCGCCTACCAGCATGGGATGCGGCTGTCGGTGCCGGGGTCGACCGATCGGGTCGAGTTGCCGTTGACGGTTGCGGTAAGGGATAACGGGCCTGGGATTCCGGACGACATCCGGCCGCATCTGTTCGAGCCGTTCGTGACCAGCAAGGCCGCGGGGAACGGGCTTGGGCTGTCGCTGGTGGCCAAGATCATGGGCGATCATGGTGGGCTGATCGAGGTCGACAGCCGGCCGGGGCGGACCGAGTTTCGCCTGCATCTGCCGATGCTTAGCGAGCGGGATGCCGATGCGTTCTAGGTCGGCGGAGTCTGCCCCTCCCACAAGGGTAGGGGGTTGCGGGGAGAGGTCCGCGCGCGAAAGACATTGGTGCATCCTTGGAACCAACCCCTCCCCCCAACCTTGGTTCGCTTCGCGACCCAAGCCCACAAGGGGCGGGGGAGAATAATTTTCAGTTAGGATCGATTATGACTCCGCCCACTGTGCTTGTTGCCGACGATGACCGCTCGATCCGCACGGTTTTGACCCAGGCGCTTGGCCGCTCCGGCTACCAGGTGCGCACCACCGGCAATGCCGCCACGCTGTGGCGCTGGGTCGAGGAGGGCGAGGGCGACCTGGTGATCACCGACGTGGTGATGCCGGACGAGAACGGGCTGGACCTGATCCCGCGCATTCGTCGCATCCGCCCCGATCTGCGCGTGGTGGTCATGAGCGCGCAGTCGACGCTGATGACTGCGGTGAAGGCGGCCCAGCGCGGCGCCTTCGAATACCTGCCCAAGCCGTTCGATTTGCAGGAATTGCTGTCGGTGGTGGCGCGCGCCCTGACGGTGACCCCGGAACCCACCGGCGTCGCGCCGGAGCCGCGCGACGCCGATGAGCGGCTGCCGCTGATCGGCCGCAGCCCGGCGATGCAGGAGATCTACCGGACCATCGCGCGCCTCACGACCGCCGACCTGACGGTGATGATCAACGGCGAATCGGGCACCGGCAAGGAGCTGGTTGCCCGCGCGCTGCACGACTACGGCAAGCGCCGCGCCGGCGCCTTTGTCGCCATCAACATGGCCGCGATCCCGCGCGAGCTGATCGAAAGCGAGCTCTTTGGCCACGAGCGCGGCGCCTTCACCGGCGCGACCAACCGCAGCCAGGGCCGCTTCGAGCAGGCCAATGGCGGCACCCTGTTCCTCGACGAGATCGGCGACATGCCGCCGGAGGCGCAGACGCGTCTGCTGCGCGTGCTGCAGGAGGGCGAGTTCACCTCGGTCGGCGGGCGTCAGCCGATCAAGGCGAATGTGCGCATCATCGCCGCCACCCATCGGGACCTGCGTAACTCGATCCGCCAGGGGCTGTTCCGCGAGGATCTGTTCTACCGGCTGAATGTGGTGCCGATCCGCCTGCCGCCGCTGCGCGAGCGCACCGAGGACATCCCGCCGCTGGCGCGGCACTTCCTGGAGCGCGCGCGGGAGGATGGGTTGCCGAACAAGTCGCTGGACGCCGGCGCGCTGGATCGCCTGCGGCAGTATGGCTGGCCGGGCAATGTGCGCGAGCTGGAGAACCTGATGCGCCGGCTTGCCGCGCTGTGTCCGCACGAGGTGATCTCCGCCGAGGTGATCGACGCCGAGCTGACCGAGGCCACGCCGGCGGCCGAGGCGCAGGTGCAATCGGCGCCGGAGACTTTGGCGCGCGCGGTTGAGCGGCATATCCGGCAGTTTCTTGCCGCGCATGAAGACGGGCTGATGCCGGCCGATATCTACGACCGGGTGATCTCGGAGGTGGAGCGTCCGCTGATCCGGATGACGTTGGCGGCGACGCGCGGCAACCAGATCAAGGCGGCGGCGATGCTTGGCCTCAATCGCAACACATTGCGGAAGAAGATCAGGGATTTGGAGATTCCGGTGGTGCGGGGAATTGCGTGAGGTGCGAGGTCGGGGTGACTGCAACAAAGCGCCCCATCAGGTGTTGCCGGGCCGCATGCCGTTGGCGTCAGGTTGGGACGATGGGAGTGCTTGATTTTACCTCTCCCTCTGGGAAGAGAGCTTGCCCGCGGACTTGTACCGGGGGTCGCCGCAAAGCGGCGGGTGAGGGTGGCGCCGCGCCTGGGGGCCCCCCGGCGTTGCCGCGCCACCCTCACCCGGCGCGCTGGCGCGCGCCGACGTCTCCCGGAGGGAGAGGTAAAACAGAGCGGCCCCCCGCGAGCGTTGATCGGTCCTGATGAACGACCAACCACCATCTGATACAAGGGTGCCTGGCCCGATCCAGGACGCGCCGCGCCGGTCGCGGATCGGCCGCCTGGTCAACCTGTTGCTTGGCAAGCTGGCGACCATGGTGCTGGCGGCGCTGGCGCTCGCGGTGGGCATCGCCACGTTTGTCCTTTTGGCTGCCTCGCCCGGGATGGTGCGGCCGGGGATTGGCGTCGGGCTGGTGCTCGCCAACCTGATTTCCCTGCTGCTGCTTGGCGCCGCGCTGGCCGGGCGGCTCACCCTGATCTGGGTGGAGCGGCGGCGCGGCTCGGCCGGCTCGCGTCTGCATGTCCGCCTGGTTGTGCTGTTCAGCGGCATCGCGGTCGCGCCGACCATCCTGGTTGCCTGCTTCGCGGTCGCGTTCTTCCATTTCGGCATCCAGTCCTGGTTCAACGACCCGGTGCGCAGCGCGCTCGACGAGTCGCTCCAGGTCGCCCGCGGCTACCTCGACGAGCACCGCAACAACGTCCGCGCGGTTGCGCTGGAAATGGCGAACGACCTGACGCGCGCCGGGCAGATGATGCCGGCCGATCCGCAGGCCTTCGCCGAGGTGCTGGGCGCACAGACCGCCTTGCGCGGCCTGACCGAGGCGGTGATCTATGACGCGACCTCGGGCCAGGTGCTGGCCTCGGCGGGGCTGTTCGCCGGTCTTGGCGTCGAGCCGCCGCCGTCCTGGGCGATCGAGCAGGCGCGCGACGGCGACGTGGTGGTGCTCAACACCGGCGACGCCACCCGCGTCCGGGCGCTGATCCAGCTCAATTCGCAGCCGCCGATCGTGCTGATGATCGGCCGGCCGGTCGATCCGCAGATCCTCACCTACATGACGCGCACCGAGCAGGCGGTCGCCGAGTACCGCCGGCTCGACGACAACCGCTCCTGGCTGCAGATTGCGTTCGCCTGGATCTTCGCGCTGGTGGCGCTGCTGGTGCTGTCGGCCGCGGTTCTGATCGGCCTGGTGATCGCCAATCAGATCGCCCGCCCGATCGGCCGGCTGATCAACGCGGCCGAGCGCGTGCGCGGCGGCGAGCAGGGCGTGCGCGTGCCCGAATCAGCGACTCAGGACGAGGTCGCCGGTCTGTCGCGTGCGTTCAACCGGATGACCGGCCAGCTCGCGGCCCAACGCGCCGAACTGATGGACGCCTACAGCCAGATCGACGAGCGGCGGCGATTCACCGAGACGGTGCTTGCCGGCGTGTCGGCTGGTGTCGTTGGCCTCGATGATGGCGGCCGTATCGAGCTGCCCAACCGCGCCGCCGACGAACTATTGGGCATGGACCTGATCGCCGAGGTCGGCCATGAGCTTGCGGCCGTGGTGCCGGAATTCGTCCCCCTGCTGCGCCAGGCCACCACGCACCCCGAACGTGCGGCGGTGGGCGAGATCGTGGTGGGGCCGCCAAGCGCGCGGCGGACGTTGCTGGTGCGCATCGGTGCCGAGCGCGGCGGCGGCCGCACCGACGGCTTCGTGGTGACGTTCGATGACATCACCGAGCTGCAATCGGCGCAGCGCAAGGCGGCGTGGGCCGACGTGGCGCGGCGCATCGCGCATGAGATCAAGAACCCGCTGACGCCGATCCAGTTGTCGGCCGAGCGCCTGAAGCGGCGTTTCACTCGTGAAATAAGTTCGGACCCGGAGACATTCGCGCAGTGCGCCGACACCATCATCCGCCATGTCGGCGATATCGGTCGGATGGTCGATGAGTTCTCGGCGTTCGCGCGGATGCCGCAGCCGCAGATCAGCCGCGAGGATGTCGGCCGGATCGCGCGCGAGGCGCTGGTGCTG
>Ga0326727_10009605_pt1 | contig 23663 bp, 23 predicted proteins | sample MB2enrmetagenome_FD_207643 | JGI IMG/M metagenome (GOLD analysis project Ga0326727, IMG submission 207643) | Lab enriched peat soil microbial communities from McLean, Ithaca, NY, United States - MB29MY | ecosystem: Environmental > Terrestrial > Soil > Wetlands > Peat | place: USA: New York... | reverse complement strand
CCAGGTCGCCCCCGGCAGGAAGTACGAGGTCGGGCCGCTTCGGCCCGGAGACGGGCAGGGAGTGGCCCAGCTGTTCTCCACGGTGTACGGGGACCGATATCCCGTGGAGGACTACTACATCCCGGAGCGGATCGAGCAACTCAACAACGAGGGCAAGCTGCTGACGGTGGTGGCCAGGCTTCAATCCGGGGCCATTGCTGGACAGGGTGCCTACTACCAGAGCTCGCCCCCGAACAAGGCCTTGTTCGAGTTCGGCCAGCTGCTGGTCGCGCCTGAATACCGCCACACGCCCATGGCGGCCAAAATCACCATAGAAATGAACCGGCTTTCGCATTCCATGGAACAGGCCCAGGGTTTCTTTGGCGAAGCGGTATGTAATCATTTGACCACCCAGAAACTTATCGCGCGGCAGAGGTATTCGGAATGCGGCCTGGAGTTGTCGCTCATGCCCGCCGGAGCCTACGCGAAGGAAGGAGCCGGGGCGCAACGGGTCAGTTGCCTGCTTGCCGCCAGGGTGGATCGCGACCGGCGCATGTCCCTGCACCTGCCCGAGTGCTATCGAATGGAGATGGAGCTGATCCTGGGCGGGTTTTCCCTCAACCGCGACATCCGCTTCAGTTCCCTGGACGCGCCTTTGGCCGACCGGACTTCGCTGGACTCCCGGACGTTCGATTTCGCCGCAGTGGAGCGGGTGCAGGTCTCGGCTGTTGGGACCGATTTCCCCGAGCGCGCTCTCGAGATGGACCAGCATGCCAAGAGTCGCGGCCTGGCCGTGCTCCAGGTGTTCGTCAACGCGGGTGAGCCCGGAGCGGTCTTCGCGGTCGAGACATTGCGCGCTCGCGGGTTCATCCTTGGGGGGCTCATCCCGCTCTGGTTCGGCCCCGACGGCATGATGATGCAGAAGCTCTATGTGGAGCCGGAATTCGAGACGATCAATCTGCTCTCGGACAAGTCCAAGGCGCTCCTTGCCGGAATTCGCGCCGAGTGGAACAGCGCGCGAGCCAAGGCGTGAGGACGCGGTGAGCCCATCCGCCCCTGCCGATCCCGGCTCGTTTACGGGCATGTCTCAGAACAGGGATCCCCTGTCCAAGGCCGTTGGGGCCGAACGCTACAGCACGGATTTCATCCCGCCCGGATGCCTCTGGGCCGCAGCTAAGCGCGCCGGCATGCCTCACGCCAGGATAGTTGCCGTGCATGTCGAGGAGGCCCGGGCCGTGGACGGCGTGACGGCGGTGCTCACCCGGGCGGACGTGCCCGGCTCCAACCGGCAGGGCATCGTCCACAAGGACCAGCCGGTGCTGGCCGGCGACATGGTGCGCCACGCGGGGGACGCGGTGGCCCTGGTGGTCGCCGAGAGTCGGGAAGCCCTGGCCGAGGCCCTGTCGCGCATCCGCCTGGAGTTGGAACCCTTGCCCGGGATCTTCGATCCGGAAGATGCTTTGGCGCCGGACGCGCCTCTTGTCCACCCCGGCCGGGAGAACGGCAACCTGCTGGCCCGGGGGCTGGTGGCGAAGGGCGATGCCCGGCAGGCCATGCGGGCCTGCGACGTGGTGGTTGAGGGCGAATTCGAGACCCCCATGCAGGAGCACGTCTTCCTGGAGCCGCCCAATGGCACGGCCAGGATGACGCCAAACGGCGGCCTCGAGATGATCGTGTCCACCCAGGCGCCATTCCGGGATCGCTTCGAGATCGCCCACGCCTTGGGGCTCGACCCCATGCGCATCCGCGTCCGCGCCCCCTACCTGGGCGGTGCGTTCGGCGGCAAGGACGGGGCCACGGTGCAGTGCCTGCTGGCCCTGGCCGCGCTGAAATGCGGCGGCCGGTGGGTGAAGATGTGCTGGAGCCGCGAAGAGACCTTTCTAGCCGGCTACAAGCGTCATGCCGCGCGCATGCGCATCCGCCTCGGGGCCTCAAGGGATGGCGAGTTGCAGGCTCTGGACTGTGTCATGTATCTCGATTCCGGCCCCTACGCCCACTTGGGCGTGGAGATCATGGCCCTTGGCCTTGAACACGCTGGGGGACCATACCATATCCCGCATACCCGCCTGGAGGGTTTCTGCGTCTACACCAACAACCCCGTGGGCGGTGCCTTCCGGGGATTCGGCGTGGTGCAGGCCGGCTTCGCCTTGGAGCGGAGCATGGACCTGCTGGCCTCACGGCTCGTCCTGGACCCCGCCGAACTACGCCTGAAGAACGCCCTGCGCACCGGGGAGCAGGGCGGCGCGGGGGTGACCATGGAGTCTCCCTCGGGCGTGGCGCAGTGTCTGGAGGCGGTCATGACCCATCCCGTCTGGGCGAACCGGATGGCCTGGAAGGCCAAGGCGCCCCCATTCAAGCGCCGGGGGGTTGGGATCGCCGCCTCGCTCAATGCGATGGGTTACGGACGTGGCCTGCCGGACGCAGCCGCCGCCAAGCTGGAGCTGACGCGAACGGGTACCTTCAAAATCTTCAATTCCGTTCCGGACATGGGTCAGGGCAACGCGGCGGCGTTCGTCCAGATTGCGGCCACAGCTCTCAGCCAGGGCTCATCGTGTTTCGAGCTGGTCCAGCCGGACACCCGGCTGTGCCTGCCCGCGGGGTCGTCCTCGGCCAGCCGCACAACGTACACCTTCGGCAACGCCCTGCTGCGGGCCTGCGAGGCCATGCGCGAGAAGCTCATGGCCCGGGCGGCCCTGGTCCTGCTGGCGGACGATCCGTCCCGCCTGCGCCTTGTGCCAGGGGCCGTTGCGGATGAAACCACCGGCCGCTCGGTGCCTCTTGCCTTGCTGGGGGCCATGCTCCAGCGTGACGACCGCATCTGCGTGGACCAGTTCGTGATGCCCGTGGTGGAGGACCCGCCGGATACGGGAAAGGAATTCAAACTGGGATTTCCGCACCGTTTTTTTTCTCACGCGGCGTGCGTCTGCGCCGTGGAGGCCGACGAGCTGACCGGCGGGGTGGAACTGGTCGCATGCGTCACCGCCGTGGAGTGCGGCCGGGTGTTGAACCCTCAGGGCGTCGAGCGGCAGGTGCAGGGAGCGGCGGCGCAGGGGGCCGGTTTCGTCCTTCTGGAGAAGATTTCTTCAGAGGGAGGGCGCATCCTGGCCGGCGACCTCTCCACATACCTCATTCCCACGTCCCTTGATCTGCCCGACCTGGAATGGGTGGCCGTTGACGGCGACGAGCCCAGCGGTCCATCCGGGCTCAAAGGGATGGGGGAGGTGGGCATCCACGGCCCCGCCCCAGCCGTGGCCCAGGCCCTGGAAGACGCCGTGGGTCTTAAAATCAGCCGGATTCCTGTCGAACCCGAGGACGTGCTGCGGGCGTTGCGAGGCGTAAGGACATGAGTAAGAACATCACCCTGGCTTTCACCCTGAACGGCGAACCGGTGAGTATCGAAACCAGGCCCGGCAGGCGGGTGCTGGACCTCCTGCGCGACGACCTGGGCCTGACGGCGGCCAAGGAGGGCTGCGGCTCGGGCGAGTGTGGCGCGTGCGCGGTACTGGTGGATGGGACCGCTCGGCTTTCCTGCCTCATGCTGGCCGCGCAGCTGGAAGGCCGTGAGGTCATCACGGCGGAGGGACTGGGAACGGTGGAGAATCCGCATCCCCTCCAGGTGGAGTTCGCCGCGCACGGGGCCGTACAGTGCGGATATTGCACGCCGGGCATGACCGTGGCTACGGCGGAACTGCTTGCCCGTGCCCCTTGCCCTGACCGAGACGAGGTACGCGAGGCCATATCCGGCAACCTGTGCCGTTGTACCGGGTACGTCAAGATCGTGGACGCGGTGCTGGCGGCGGCCAAGGCCATGCGCGGGGAGGAGCCGTGAACGCGGACGTGCGTTGCCCGCACGACCTCGCCGGACTGTGGCCCCTTCTTGAGGACGGGGCTGTGGTGATGGCCGGCGGCACGGACTTGCTGGTCCGCCGACGTGGCGAACTTCCCACAGTCATAGCCTGCCTGGAGCGCATCGTGAGCCTGCGGGGGGTCGGCGAGGAAGACGGGTTCGTCCGCATGGGGGCGTGCGAGACCCACGCGCGCCTGCTGCTCCATCCCCTGGTGCGCGATTGTCTGCCTGTGCTAGCCAGGGCGCTCGCGGTGCTCGGCTCGCCGCTCATTCGCAACATGGGCACGCTTGGCGGCAATATCGTCACAGCTTCGCCCGCTGGGGACACTCTTGCGCCGCTCTATGCCCTGGACGCACAGGTGGAGCTGGCTTCCAGGCTGGGAACCCGCCGCGTGTCCCTGGACGGGTTCATCGCCGGGCCGGGGATCACGCGGCTTGATCCGGGGGAGATCGTGGCGGCAGTGCTTGTGCCCCTTCCGGCCCCCGAGGCTAGGCAACACTTCGAGAAGGTGGGCCGTCGCAAGGCCCTGGCCATTTCGGTGGTCAGCCTGGCGGCCGTGATCCGGACGGACCGGGAGGGCGTGGTGGCGGAAGCCCGTCTGGCCTTGGGCAGCGTCGGGTCCACGGTGATTCGCTGCAAGGAGGCGGAAGAGTCCCTCGCGGGCCGGCATCTGGACCGCGAATCCCTGCTTGCCGCCGGGGCGGCCGTCCGGCGGGAAATCGCGCCGTTGGACGACCTGCGGGCCTCGGCCGCTTACCGCCGGGATGTGGCCGGAAACCTGCTGCTGCGAATCATCGCCGCCACTCCTTAACCGCCAGCGGCGCGACCAGCGCCGCCGCTGCGCAGGCGCATCCCGCGCTGACCGTGAAAAGCGCCGGGTATCCTCCCGCGCCGGCCAGCAGCACCCCACCGGCCAGGGGGCCGAGGGTGTATCCCGCATCCATCGTGAAGAGCATCAGGTTCATGTTCATGCTCCGCAAACGCGGCGGGGATTCGAGGAACATGGCCGCGTTGACCAGGGGCATGGCCATGCCCAGGCAGAGGCCGTAGGCTCCGGCGAGCACGAAGAAGGGTGCGTTCGAGCCCGTGAATGGGAACAGGGCCATGCAGGCGGTCAGCCCCAGAAGAGCGAACATGGCCGCGACGCGCCGGGGCAGCCTGTCGTAGAACGGCCCGGCCACGAGCCGAGCCGAGATGGATGCCGCGGTGGATATGGTGAAGAAAAGCCCCGGTTCGGCAAGCCCCAGAATCAGGGCGTAGGGCTTGATGAAGAAGAACACCTGCGTGGTGCCGGCGAAGATGAGCAGATTCGCCGTCAACAGCAGCACCACCGGAGTTTGGCCCAGATTGCTCCGGATGTCGCGCATCGAGGGACGCTTCCCCTCGTCTTCGGTGAAACAATTCCTCCCCAGGCGCACTCCCAACGGTGCGAGCATGGCAAACGACGGCACAGTCAAAAGGGCGGCCCAGGCGTAGACCCGGGCTTCTCCCCCGACAAGCGCCAGCAGCCATTCGGTCAGGGGGGGCATGATCGCGTAGGGCACCAGGGAGGAAAGGGAAAACAGGCCGAAGGCCCGCCCGGCCTGGCTCGGCGGCACCACCTTGGTGAGCAGCGTTACGACCGCGCTCACCAGGCAGACGAACGACAGCCCGTGGAAGACCCGCACGGCGAGAAGCGTCGGTATGGTCCCGGCGAACAGGTAGCACGGCAAGGTCACGCCGATGGCCACCAGGGAGAAGCGCGCAACGGATAGGGCATGGCGCGGGGTGAGCCAGACGCTCAGGAAAGGCCTGGCCAAAAAGGCCGCCATGGGTTCGGCCGCGATCACCGCCCCTCGCCAGGCGGGATCGACGCCGATGCGCTCCAGATGGCTGGCCAGGCCGTAGAATACGGCGATGTTGCAGAATCCGAACGTCGCCGCCAGGGTGAGCACCACGAAGTCATACGTGAACAGACGCTCGGGCGCGTCCGCTCCATGAGCGCTCACCGCTTGTCCAGAGTCTGTTTCAGGGCCTTTGCGAAGGCCTCCATTTCCGGCTCCCGGGCCAGGGTGACCCGGATCCAGTTGGGGAAGCGGAATCCGGTCATCGTCCGGATCATAACCCCCTGGCGCATGAGCAGCCGGTAGAGCAGGGTGTCCGGCATGGGCACGCGGGCCATGATGAAGTTGCCCGCCCCCGAAATGTGCTCAAACCCCAAGGCGTCGAACACGTTTCGGAGATACCCGCCCGCCTGGGTGACCATGCGCCGGGTGGCTTCCACATGGCCGCCGCCGTCTTCCAGGGCGGCCTTGGCGGCCAGTTGTCCAAGGCTGCCGACCGAGTAGACCAGATGCGTGCGCCTGACGATGTTCACGGCTTCGAGGTCGCCGCAGAGGTAACCCACCCGAAGCCCCGCCAAACCATACATCTTGGAGAAGGTGCGGAACACCAGCACGTTGGGGTGGCGCTCCATGACCTCCATGCCGTCCGGAAAGTCAGGCGACTCCACGAACTCGCGGTAGGCCTCGTCGAGAACCACCACGGCCCGCCCGGCGAGCCCCTCAAGAAATCGCTCCAGGGTGGCTTTGTTCCACCAAGAGCCCGTGGGATTGTTGGGATTGCACACGAAGACGATCTTGGTCCTGTCCGTCACGGCGTCCAGCATGGCCTGCGGGTCCAGGGCGTAGTCCTTGAGCGGGACCAGCCGGGCGTCGATCCCGGAAAATGCCGCCACCCACTCGTACACCGCGAAGGTCTTGTCCGCCGTGACGAGAGAATCGCCCCGCTGGCAGAAGGCCTTGATGACGGAGGTGATCACCTCGCAGGAGCCGTTGCCGACCAGGAAGCGTTCCGGAGCCTTGCCAAAGGTCTCGCCAAGGGTTTGGCGTAGGGAAAAGCAGTCGCCGCTGGGGTAGATCGCGCTCCGTTCGGGTGGAAACGCCGCGAGCGCTTCCCGCGCGGCCGGGGGAGGGCCCAGCGCGTTCTCGTTGTTGTTCAGGCGCAGGAGTCTGTCCACGCCGTATTGGCGCATGAGAATTTCGTCCGGGCGGCTCGGGACATAACTCTCGAAGTTCAGGACGTGGGGGGGGACGAGATCAGTCAGCCTGCGCATACTGGAACAAAGCCACGTCAGAGCGGCCGGCGAAGGGGAGAACCAGCCTGGGTTTGAAACCGGCCGCCAAGACAGGCGCGGCCAGAGAGGCTTCCCAGGCGTGGGAGAGGTCCATGTACAGCAGGATGTTCGTGAAGCCCTTGTCCGACAGAACGCGGACGTGTCCCGCGAGATTCGCAGCCACGTCAGACCCGTCTAACAGGGGTTTCAGCACGGCCAGGCTCTTGTCCTTGTCTATCATGGTGGAGAAGAGCGAGTGTGTGCGCTCGAAGGAGGCGGGAGGATGAGCCTCAAGAACGTCGCGGCACATGGCCAGCCGGTCGTAGACGCCGCGCAGGAAGCCCTCCAGGGCCGGATCAGCCCACACGGTCGCGCCCATGTCTTCCCGGAGATGGCGGTAGAGCACCGGCTGCTCGTCCTGCCCTGACGGGCTGTGACGCGTCAGTGATCCCAGGGTTTCGAAATACCCGTCCGGCGTATCCGGCGTGGCCCGTTCACTGAAGACGATTTCCACGTTCTCGCGCGCCACCGTCGCCAGAAAGGCGTCCGTGAGCAACCGGGCCACCTGGGGCGTGTCCGCCGGGGGGACGAAGACAAATGGGCCGGAAAAGGCGATCCCCCTGTCTCCGGACTTCGTCCAGCACAGAAGTCCGGCGGGATTGGATGCCGCATCGAGGGCCAGCACGCAAGAGAACTGGCCGGCCCCGACCATGTCCGCGAACTTTCCGGGAGTCTGGAAACTTGCCGGGCAATGCCAAGCCGGATAGCGGGCCGTCGCCAGCGCTGCGGCGTGCATGAGCCGGTCCGGATCGAGCTCGAGGCCTGCCCGGAAGGGAGCCCTCGGTGCGACGGTCGAAGACGCGGCCGTGATCGGGGGGTAAACCTTGTCCACCTCGACGTGCAGGATGAAGGCATTGTCGTTTTCGCGGGTGATGCGGAAGCGATCCGCCATGCGCCCGGTCAGGATGAGTCGCAGATCGCGGGCGGCTTCGACGTCACCGTCCACAGTAGCGGAGAAACTGGCGTCGAGCGCGCCCAGGCATAAATCGGAGCCCTGGAAACGGATGGAGGCGCACACCTGGTATGTCTTTCCCGTGAACACCGTCTGGATCGGGCCGTGTTCGGGAACCACCTGTGCGAGAAAGGTGAAGAACTCCTCCACTGCCAGTTGAAAGCGCATTTCCTCGCGCTTGTCCAGACCGTGCGACCGGGCCAAGATCTCGGCGGCGGTGGTCAGGACGCGTACGTACCCGATGTCGGGAGGGGTCGTAAGCGAAATGATGGTATCCATGATCTCCGCCGTGTTTCCAGAGTTGGTGAGCCCAAAGCCGCGCTCAAGGGGCCGTGCTGTCGCGGGCGCGACGAGACCACGCCGTCACCCGGGCGTATAGCCTGATCATGCCTTGCAGGCAAACAGCAGGGGAGGATGAAAAGGTGGTCTCCATGGTCGGACAGGATGGCGGCTCGAACAAAGCCCATCCGGGGAGGCCGCCAGCATCTAGGAAGGCGAGGGATTTTGCTCCAATTTTGCTCCACTGCCAGTGCAAACTGGTGAATACTGGAGCAAACCAGTGAACACCTATGCACGCGTCATCATTGGATCACCGAAAAAAATCACCCTGATATCATTGAATATTTGAAGAGACTTACAATCCTTTGATCCGAAAGGGTCGTGCCGGTTCGAGTCCGGCCTCGGGCACCATAATGCTTGGTTTTAATTGAATAAACTCGAATGTTTTCAACCTGGCAGAAGTATCTTGCCATTAGATGGTACCGTAGAACTTGAGCATTGGATGTGTCCCAGGCGAATATTTGTCGCATCTATACTGGCCTTTGTGCTTGATTGTCTTGATCACTTTTCCCTAAAGAAGTGGCCTTTCTATATACGGTGGGATGCGCGTTCCCTGGATTCGGGGAGTGTGCCGAAAAACGTATACTTTTCTGACCAGTCTAGCTGTAAACTCAGGATAGAGGTGTAACTCAATAACTTCTGGGCCAAAGTTAGCAAGTCGCATGAAGGTGGACGCTCAACAATTACTATGCAGAAGTTTCTTGCCGACTTTGACGAGATATAAATAAAGCATGTTCGGTTACGGCAGTGGTTGAGGGGCATTCCCACTGTCATGTCCCACCTGATGCAGGTTCTTGATATCACGTAGTGGGGGCGCTCCGAACTTCCGTTTGTACTCGCGGTTGAACTGAGAAGGACTTTCGTAACCAACTAGAAATGCGGCGGTTGTCGCATCCTTATTCTCCGACAGCATCAGGCGCCTCGCCTCGTGCAAGCGCATCCATTTCTGAAACTGAAGCGGACTCATTGCCGTCAGGGATCGAAAATGGTGATGAAACGTCGATGCGCTCATCCCTGCCCGAGACGCAAGCTCGTCAACGCGTAACGGCTCGGAGTAATTCTCCTTCAGCCAGTCAAGCGCCTTCGTAACCTGATGCCCATGGCTTCCCGTTCTGGCGATCTGGCGCAAATGCATGCCCTGGCCGCCAACAAGCAGACGGTAAACAATCTCCTTTTGTAACAATGGGGACAGGATGGGAATGTCCGTCGGTTCATCGAGCAGGTCGATCAACCGGATAAACGCATTGAACAAGGATGGTGTCACCTCGCTCACGGCCATTCCGCGCGTGGATTGCTGAACACGATGGACGGGAAGATCGCTGTCCACCAACAACTGCGAAACCACGCGCAAATCCAGTTTCATGATCAAGCCAAGCAGCGGAACGTCCTTGCTGGCCTCGGTGACATGGGCCACGACAGGCAGCCCCACGGACGTGATCAGATAATTGTTGGCATCGTACACGTATTCCTCATCGCCGAGCAGTACGCGTTTCGCCCCCTGCGCAACCAGGCATATGCTGGGGTCGTGCAGGTAGCTTGCCGGGTCCGTAGGGCTTTTATACCTTCGGAGCCCCAGGCCGGGAATCGCGGTCTGAAGCCGATCGTTGTTTTCCGTCCACCGGGAGATTCTTTCCGCAAGCGCATGTCGTGAAGCCGTCAGGTCGTCTGGTGTCGATATCCTTGGAGTATTCATCACCAACCTCGCTTTTCGAAAATTCCTATCAGGGCTGAGTATTTCCGGACAATAAAATTTACGAGCGTTCGCAGGATCAGGCAATAATCCGACAGGATCAGTCTACCCGGTTTTAAAATCCTGGCCATAATCAGGAGCCTGGAAACGGTGTCGCCCGGCATGGCTGACGCCATGGTTTCATCCGTACATGCAATCATTCACTCTGAAACGCCAAAGGGAGGCGAATCATGAATTTTGAATATCAGAACCCGACACGGCTCATATTCAGCGCTGGGGCATTGTCACGGTTGGGCGAAGTAGCAAGCGAATACGGCAAGAAGGCCCTCATCGTCACCGGTGGAGGCAGCGTTAAGAAAAGCGGCGCGTTCGACCGCGCGGTCGGCAGTCTCAAGTCCGCCGGGATTTCGTTTGCCGAATGCGCCGGAGTCGAACCCAACCCGCGCATTACCTCGGTGGCGCGTGGAGCGAAAACCGCCCGAGAGGAAGGCTGCGACGTTATCGTCGCCTTGGGAGGCGGCAGCGTCATGGACGCGGCCAAGGTCATCGCGGCGGCCGCCCTGTACGATGGAGACCCTTGGGATTTGATCGGGCATGGCCAGCAAAACTGGGTCATACCGTCAGAGGCGCGTCCGATAATCACCATCCCGACGCTCGCCGCCACGGGATCAGAAATGAATTGTGGCGCAGTTATCTCCAATGACGAAACAAAGGTGAAATCCTTCGTCATGACAAAGTCCCTCTATCCTCGCGTCGCCCTGGTCGATCCCGAGCTGACCCTGAGCGTTCCGAAAGACCAGACCGCATACGGTGTCTGCGATCTCATCACCCACGTGACGGAAACGTTCTTCAACGGCATTGGCGGCACTCCGATTCAAGACCGTTTCGCCGAGGGAGTCATCCTTACCGCCATGGAGTGGGGGCCGAAAGCGATTGAGAACGGAAACGACCTCGAAGCACGCACACAGGTGCAGTGGGCGGCCCTGGTCGCCCTCAACGGGTGGTTGCAGGTAGGGACCGACTACAAGGCTCCCGTGCACATGATCGAGCACGCACTTTCGGCACACCACAATGTCACGCATGGGGCAGGTTTGGCTGCGATCAACCCTTCCTGGATGCGCTTTGCCGCAAAAGCTCGCCCCTGGCGTTTCGCGCAGTTCGCCCAACGCGTTTTCGGCCTTTCGCCGCAGGGCAAGGATGACCTGACCCTGGCCATGGAAGGCATCGACGCCTTCGTCGCGTTCCTGCGTTCCATAGGATGCCCGACCAGCCTGACGGAGCTCGGCATCGGGGACGAACTCTTCGAGCAGTATGCCGAGGACGCCACCCTGGTGGCGCATGACCAGGACGGCAACCTTCTCGGCCGCCCCCCCATGAGCAAACGCGACATCATCGAAGTTCTGCGGACTGCGCTGTAGATTAAAGAAGACAGAAATGGGCGCTGAACTCGAGAGAAGGGTTCAGCGCCCATAACCTATCAGTAACGAACGAATGCTGAAGGCACTTCTATGAGTGATCATAAAAAACGACTTATCGACAAAGCCGAAGCGGAAAGGTCATCCTCCTGTTTGTCGCGTCGGAACATGCTCAAGGCAGCCGGTGTCGGCATTGCCGGAGCAACCGTCGCCTGTGGGCTGGACAGGCTTGGGGTATTCTCTGGAAAGGGGCGTTCCCTGCAGGAGCCTCCAACGGACAAGATGACTTATCGGGTCCACCCGACGAGCAATGATAAAATATCCCTCTTTGGCTTCGGATGCATGCGCTTCCCCATGCTACCGAATGCGGACGCATATAACGGAACAGATATCGATGAGGCCGCCGCCTTTGCGTTGGTGGATTACGCCCTTGCCCACGGCGTCAATTATTTCGACACCGGCTGGCGCTACCACCAGGGAGCCTCCGAGGAGGTGATCGGCAAAGCCTTGCAACGGCATCCCCGGGAAAGCTTCTTCCTCGCCACGAAAATGCCGGGTTATTTGAATCCGACCCTGGAACAAGCCAAGGATATCTTTGAAACGCAACTGAAAAAATGCCGGGTCGACTACTTCGACTACTACCTCCTGCACGCCATTATCTCTACAGACGCTTACAAAACTGTCTATGAAGAACAAAAAGTGCTCGACTTCCTCCTGGAACAGAAGGCGCAAGGCCGAATTCGCAATCTAGGCTGGTCCTTCCACGGCGACAAAGAGGCGCTCGAATACCTCCTGTCCCGTGATGTCCATTGGGATTTCGCCATGGTGCAGCTCAACTACTATGACCTTCTGCATGGGTTTGTGCCCGCCCCTTTCCAGACATTCATCGCTAAAACTCCCGCACCATCCCAGTGGATGTATGAAAAACTGGTGGCCAGCGGTATTCCGCTGATGCTCATGGAACCCCTCAAGGGCGGTCGTCTTGCCCGGCTCAATAAAAAGACATTGGCGGTCCTTCAGGCTGAGCGCCCGCAGTCAAGCGCCGCTTCGTGGGCCTTCCGCTTTGTCGGAGAGCTGCCGAACGTGCTCATGATTTTAAGCGGCATAACGTACATAGAGCACCTCCAGGACAATCTGAGGACCTTCTCTCCTTTGGAACCGCTGTCCGAGAGGGAACACACGACGCTGAAGAGAGCGCTGGATATTTTCCTGACCCAGGGGGATATCGGCTGCACCACCTGCGGCTACTGCATGCCCTGCCCTTATGGAATAGATATCCCCGGGGTGTTCAGCCATTACAATCGCTGCCTGGACGACGAGCAGATTCCCAAGGGCGCACGCGATGCGAACTACGAGAAGGCCCGGCGGGCATTTCTTGTGGGTTATGACCGGTCCGTCCCCGAGCTGAGGCAAGCAGAGCGCTGTACCGGCTGCAACCAATGCGTGAAACACTGCCCCCAGTTCATCAACATTCCATCTGAAATGGTAAGGCTGGGCAAATTCGTCGAAGATCTGAAAAAGCAGGTGTAGGGCAATGCTCAAAATAACGCGCACTTTCTTGGCGGTCCTGTCTTTCGCAGACCTGTGCCTCCTTTTCCTTGACACCAGCGGCACATTGCCGACTCATCTGGCTTTCCTCGGCAAGATTCAGCTGATCCCAGCCTTCCTCTCGGGCAGTTTCGCAGCCGTTGCCGCCTTGTTGGTCCTGACGTTGGTCTTCGGCCGGGTATACTGCTCCGTGCTCTGCCCTCTGGGTGTCTTGCAGGATGTGCTCGCACGCGCAGGCCGTAAAGGACGCTTCCGCTTCGTCCCTGGCAAGACAGTCATGCGCGTCGTGGCTTTTGTCGTGTTTACCGGAGCTTTTTTCACCGGCGTGCCGATGGTGTTCGCCCTCATGGAGCCTTACAGCTCATTCGGACGTATCGCCACTGACCTCGCCGCCCCTGTCTGGCAGTCGGGGAACAATCTCTTGGCCTTGATGTCTGAACGCGTCGGCAGTTTTGCCGTGGCCTCCACGCCTATCTTGCAGAAAGGTTTGGCCGGACTTTTTGCAGCCATCGCCACACTTGCGGTTATTGGGTTCCTTGCCTGGAAATCCGGACGCACGTGGTGCAATACTGTCTGTCCAGTTGGGACTGCATTGGGTTTTTTAAGCCGGTTTTCGCTTTTCAAGCCACACATCGATAAGCAAAGATGCGTGCACTGCGGCCTATGCGTCAAGTCCTGTAAGGCCCACTGCATTGATGGCGACAATGGCGACATTGACTCCAGCCGCTGCGTGTCTTGTTTTAACTGTCTGAGCACATGCCGCCGAGAGGCGCTTGCTTATGTTCCGGCCTGGACTGCGCGCGCCCAAGCGGGGAAGGAGACATCGTCTCCCGATCTTACCCGCCGTACCCTGCTCACCGCTATGGTGGCAGTGGGGGCTCCGGTTATGGCTTTCGCCAAGGACAAGAACAAACCAATCCCAGCCTTGACTCGCAAAACGCGGCCCGAACGCAACACACCCATAATTCCCCCGGGTTCCACCGGGCTCAAGGCATTCACCGAACGCTGCACGGGTTGCCAGCTCTGCGTTTCGACCTGTCCCAACCAGGTATTGAGCTCTTTTGATCGTGGGGAGGGCATGCTGCAACCCGCTCTATCCTTTGAGCATGGTTTTTGTCGGGTGAACTGCGTGAATTGTTCCACCGTATGCCCCACAGGGGCCATACGCCCAATCACTGTGGAAGAGAAAAGCTCCACGCAGATAGGCCGGGCATATATCAACTATGATGCCTGCATCGTCAATAAAGATAAGGTGGCGTGCACTTCCTGCTTCCGCAATTGTCCGCCGAAGGCCATCACCCTTGTGGGGGATGGGGAGATCAAGACCCCTGTTGTGGACAACGAACGTTGCACGGGTTGCGGGGCTTGTGAGTATCTCTGTCCGGCTCGTCCGTTTTCAGCCATCTGGGTTGAAGGCAATCTCGAACACCGGCGCGTATGAATTGAGCCCTCAAATCTGACCTGCCAGCCAAACGCCGCTCAAAGGCAAGGAGACCTTTATGAAGAAAAGAAAACTTGGAAGGAACGGACTGGAAGTTTCAGCACTCGGGCTCGGTTGCATGGGCATGAGCTACGCCTTCGGCCCTGCGGCGGACAAAAAGGAGATGACCGGACTGATCCGGGCCGCCGTGGAGCGCGGCGTCACCTTCTTCGACACCGCCGAGGTATACGGACCCTTCGTCAATGAGGAACTGGTGGGTGAGGCCCTAGCACCATTCAAGGGTGCGGTAGTCATCGCTACCAAGTTCGGCATCTTGATCGAAAACGGCAAGCAAACGCTCAACAGCAGGCCGGAGCAGATCAGGCTCTCCGTGGAAGGGTCCCTTAAGCGTCTTGGAGTTGAGGCCCTTGATCTCTACTACCAACATCGCGTCGACCCTGACGTCCCCATTGAGGATGTTGCCGGGGCGGTCAAGGAGCTGATGGAGGAAGGCAAGGTCAAACATTGGGGGCTCTCGGAAGCTGGAGTTACGACTATCCGCCGCGCCCACGCCGTGTTGCCCGTGACAGCCATCCAAAGCGAGTATTCCATGATGTGGCGTCAGCCCGAAGAGGAACTTTTGCCCGCGCTCGAAGAACTCGGCATCGGCTTTGTCCCCTTCAGCCCACTGGGCAAGGGATTCCTGACCGGTCGATTTGACAAGAACTCCACCTTTGGCAAGGACGATTTCCGGAGCATCGTACCGCGCTTTACCCCGGAGAATCTTGATGCAAACCAGGTGTTGGTCAATTTGATCAAGGAAATAGCAGCCGGCAAAAATGCAACGCCAGCTCAGATCGCTCTTTCATGGGTGCTCGCGCAAAAGCCCTGGATCGTTCCCATTCCGGGCACACGAAAGCTTGAACGCTTGGAAGACAACCTGGGCGCGGCGAACATTGAGCTTACGGCCAAGGATCTCGTTGCCCTTGAGGAGGCGCTCTCGAACATACAGATTTCGGGTGACCGCTACCCTCCCGAACTCGCAAAACGCGTCGGGAAATAACACCGGAAACGCGCACCTTGGCCACGGGGTACGCAAAGGAAACATGCCATGAACGAAATCGAGCTGAAAAACGGGGTCATTTTCCCCATCGGAAAAAAGCTTGAGAGCGAGAACTTCAACGGAACCGTATGGCTCAACATGCTCACGCCTGCCGGTTCAGCCTTGCCGATCGGAAACGTGACCTTCGAACCCGGCTGCCGCAACAACTGGCACAAGCACGCAGGCGGTCAGGTCCTCCTGGTGACGGGAGGCAGGGGATACTACCAGGAATGGGACAAACCGGCGCGGAAGCTTCGCCCCGGCGACGTGGTCGAAATCCCCGCCGACGTCAAACACTGGCATGGAGCGGCCAGAGACAGCTGGTTCGCTCATATCGCCATCGAGGTCCATCCTGAAAAAGGCCCGGCCGTCTGGATGGAACCCGTGACGGACCAGATATACAACGCCTTGGACTAAGGAGTTTTTCCATGGCTATCAGCGACACGGCGCGGGAAAACCACCGGAAGCTTTTCCCCAAGCATATATCGACCCTTGCGGTCACGGACCCCGAGCTTATCGAAATTTTCGACAATTTCGCCTTCGACGAGGTCCTTGCCCACGGACGGCTGGACATCAGGACGCGCATGATGGCCATCCTGGCCTCCCTCATCGCTCAGCAGACGCTCAGCGAATACACGGTCATGCTCGGAGCCGCGCTCACCGTGGGCGTCACGCCCGTGGAGGCGAAGGAGATTCTGTACCAGAGCGTGCCCTATGTCGGCATCGCCAAGACGTTCGACTTCATCCACGCGACCAACGACGTCCTGGAAAAACGAGGCGTCAAACTGCCGCTTGAAGGGCAGTCCACGACCTCCCAGGAAACACGGTTTGAGAAGGGGCTGGCCCTTTCCAAATCCATCTTTGGCGAGATGATAGACGCAATGTACGCACAGGCCCCGGAAAACCAGAAGCATTTCCAGCGGTTTCTCTCCGCGAACTGCTTCGGCGACTACTACACGCGATCCGGTCTCGACATCAAAACCCGGGAGATGCTCACCTTCTCCATGCTGTTGTCCATGGGCGGATGCGAACCGCAGCTGAAGGGCCATATCCGTGGAAACGCCGCCGTGGGCAATGACAAGGAAACCCTGATCGGCGTGGTGACGCAGCTTCTTCCGTACATCGGCTATCCCAGGGCGCTGACAGCCCTGGCCTGCCTGAACGAAATCTTGCCGGAAGGCGGCCCCGGTGCGCAATAACCGGATTCAATAAGGAGCATATCCCAATGGCTAATGTTATCGTAGTAATCGGAGCAGGGTCTATTGGCCAAGCGATTGTGCGGCGTATTGGTGCCGGTAAGCACATACTCCTCGCTGATTTGCGCCAGGAGAACGCCGATACAGCGGCAAAAACTCTGGCTGATGCTGGCTTCAACGTGAGCACAACAACTGTTGACGTGTCATCTCGCGTCGCAGTTCATGCACTCGTTGAGAAGGCCACTGCCTTGGGCGTTGTCTCGGGTCTCATCCATGCCGCAGGTGTATCCCCCTCACAGGCGTCACCGGAAACGATTCTCAAGGTTGATCTTTACGGAACCGCACTTGTGCTGGAGGAATTCGGCGACGTCATCGCGCGCGGGGGCGCTGGCGTGGTGATCGCTTCCCAGTCCGGACACCGCTTGCCGCCTCTTTCATCCGAGCAAAATGCAGCTCTGGCAACGACGCCGGTGGAAGAGTTGCTCGATCTCCCGATGCTTCAACTCGACCAGGTGAAGGACTCTCTTCATGCTTACCAGCTTTCAAAGCGGGGCAACTCGTTGCGAGTGATGGCCGAGGCAGTCCGTTGGGGAAAGCGCGGCGCGCGAGTAAACACCATCAGCCCAGGAATCATTATCACCCCGCTCGCGAACGATGAATTAAATGGGCCGCGTGGCGCGGGCTACCGGCGCATGATCGAAGTGTCCGCAGCCGGACGAGCTGGAACCCCGGACGAGGTGGGAACCGTCGGCGCACTCCTTATGGGCTCAGACGGCGCGTTTATTACCGGCAGCGACTTCCTCATGGATGGTGGAGTCACGGCTGCCTATTGGTTCGGCGAACTTGCTCCCAAGTGATGCACTGAGGTGACCGGTTGGGGTGGAGGTGCTTTCGGAATGGATGACGGAGCACAAGGAGAACTGTCATGAAAGTGATTCTGGTGAACGGTAGCCCGCATCCCAAGAGGTGTACGTATACGGCCCTGGAAACCGTCGCCGGCGCCCTTGCAGAGGAAGGTGTGGGGGGCGAGTTTTTCCACGTCGGGACCAAACCCCTTTCCGGGTGTATCGACTGCCGTAAATGCGTCAAGAAGGGGCGTTGCGTCTTCGACGACAAGGTGAACGAGTTCCTGGACATCGCTGCCGCGGCCGACGCGTTCGTCTTCGGCTCTCCCGTGCACTACGCGGCAGCTTCCGGGGCCATGACCTCCTTCATGGACCGGGCGTTCTTTTCGTCCTTCTGCTCCGGACGCGACCTCTTCCGGCTCAAGCCCGGCGCTGTCGTTGTTTCCGCTCGCAGGGCAGGGACCACCGCCGCCCTGGACCAGCTCGCCAAATACCTCGCCTGGGCCGAAATGCCCGTCATTTCCTCGCGATATTGGAATATGGTGCACGGGAATACCTCGGAAGAGGTGAAGCAGGACTTGGAAGGCATGCAGGTCATGCGCGCGCTGGGGAGGAACATGGCCTGGTTTCTGAAATGCAAGGAAGCGGGCGCAAAGGCGGGGATTCCCCTTCCCGAACGAGAACCCCGAGTATCAACCAACTTCATCAGATGACAGGCCCGTATGGGCATCCCCAAAGCCGCGTAAGCAAGAAAGGTAAGGACTATTATGGAAACAGTCGTGTTGAATAATGGCGTGGAAATGCCCATCTTGGGATTTGGAGTTTTCCAGGTGACAGACCCTGCGGAGTGCGAAAGAAGTGTCTCGCTGGCCTTGGAAACAGGCTATCGTCTTATTGACACCGCAGCGTCCTATCTGAACGAAAAATCTGTGGGAAAGGCGCTGAAAAACAGCGGCGTTCCTCGCGAAGAACTCTTTATCACCACCAAACTCTGGATTCAGGATGCTGGTTACGAGAGCACCAGGAAGGCATTTGAAAAATCGTTCTCCAAGCTGCAACTGGACTATCTCGATCTCTATCTGATCCACCAGCCCTACGGTGACGTTTATGGCTCGTGGAGGGCGATGGAAGAACTGTATAAGGAAGGCAGGATCAAGGCGATCGGCGTCAGCAACTTCCAGCCTGACCGCGTCATGGACCTCATCGTCCACAATGAAGTTGTTCCGGCAATCAACCAGATAGAAACCCATCCATTCTGCCAGCAGATCGCAACCCAGAAGTTCCTTCAGAACAACAATGTCCAGATCGAATCCTGGGGGCCGTTCACTGAAGGCAGGAACAATCTCTTCGAAAACGAAACCCTGAAATCCATCGCTTCACGACACGGAAAAAGCGTGGCGCAGGTTGTCCTTCGGTGGCTCACTCAGCGTGGTGTCATCGCCATTCCCAAGTCTGTTCGCCAGGACAGGATGGCGGAGAATTTCGATATCTTCAGCTTCGACCTGAGCTCTGAGGACATGTCAGAAATCGGCACACTGGATACTGGAACCAGCAGTTTCTTCGATCACCGCGACCCCGAAATCGTCAAAAAGCTGGGATCGAGGAAGTTGGACCTTTAGCTTTGCGCGGCTTCATTCATTTCCCCTCCAGGCCTAAATGAATTGAACACAATGCCAATGGCTCAAGTAGCCGAATGATCTGCAGGACAGGAGCGTGCGACATGACGAAGAAGGACGGAAGAAAAGGTTTTGATCCCACCAGGCGAAGCCTCATGAAGTATACTCTCGCTGGACTTTTCGCAGGGGTCGCGGCTCCGGGGCTCTTGCGCGACGCTGCCGCGCAAGCCGCCGAACCGGCCCTTGAAGGGAAGAAAATCCTGGTCGTGTATTATTCACGAACTGGCAACACCCGGGCCATGGCCGAGGTCATCCACGCCACTGTCGGTGGCGACATCGTGGAGATCAAAACGGTGAATCCCTACCCAGCCGAATACAGAGCGACTACAAAGCAGGCGAAAGAGGAACTGGAGTCGGGCTATAAGCCTCCGCTTGTCACGAAGATCGACAGCATGGCTTCGTACGAAATGGTGTTCGTCGGCTCCCCCTGCTGGTGGGGTACGATATCCACGCCGGTGATCTCCTTTCTCTCCGAATACGACATGTCGGGCAAGACGCTGGTTCCCTTCATGACCCACAAGGGGAGCGGTCTGGGGAGAACCATGGCACACGTCCGCTCCTTGTGTCCCAAGGCTACGGTCAAGGAAGGCCTGGCCATACGGGACGGCGAGGTGGATTCCTCTCACGATCAGATCGCCACATGGTTGCGCGTGTAGATCGTGTGTAAAACACGTGTCCACTCAAGGGGTTTCATGGCCTCTCGTGTCCAAAGAACTCATTGATATTGCACACGAATCAAGTGCGAACTGGGCAGAGCCACAGTTCTCTCACGCCGCTAACAGGCGGTTCAAATCCCCTTGGGGACTGACCCAGTTTCGTGAACAGCTAGTCTCTCAGGGAGATGAAGTTCACGAGGCCTAAACTATTGAACTCCAAGCGTGTGGAGGCAAGGGATTTTGCTCCACTGCGAGTGCAAACTAGTGAATACTGGGGCAAACCAGTGAACACCAATGCATACGTCATCATTTGGTATCTAAATAAATCCCATTGATTTCTTTGGAGATTGAAAGAGACTTAAAATTCCTTGATCCGAAAGGGTCGTGCCGGTTCGAGTCCGGCCTCGGGCACCGTATAATAACCCGTTAAGGACTTTAAATAATAGCTCAATTAGCCTGGACACAGACTGGCAGGGCTACTTTTGTATTTCCACACTACCCCTTAGATTTACACACGGCTATGTGAAACCAATAGTTAACTACGTGAAATCTGGGGGGGAATTTTTCATGAAATTTTGACCTGTAATTGACCTTACCCCTCCCTCACGGGGGAGGGGACCCTACCCAAACCGAGAGATGAGCGACTTTTCCGCCTCCTGGGGCTGCTCACCGTGGCCGCCATGCTCCGGATGTCTGGGAAAACGACTCGCAAGTCAGACGGATCAAGAACGATAGGTTCTTTTGAAATGTGAAGGAATGCGAGTCTTGATTTAACCAGAGGGGGCAGGCAGGACATCCTTGTTCACCAGTCTCGTAGCGTCAGGGAAGTCTGATTGACTTTCCCGGCTCAATATGGTTCATAATATAAAAACCATTGACAAAGAGGTAGCCCATGCATGCTCGTAAAATCCACATCGTCCTGTCGGTGCTCTTTTTGACATTGAACTTGGCGGTCGGGCCGGGCATCGTCAACCTCGCGTATGCCCAGCAGAATCCCTACGGCGAGGATAGACACCGGGAAGAGAACGAACGCGAGCGCGCCCGCGAGGAAGGCAGTCAGGAAGAGCAGGAACACGAGCGAGACCGCCAGGGCAACCATGAAGAAAATCAAGGGCACCGAGGGGCGGACTGCAACGTACAGTGGGACCATTGCGTCAGGAATTGCAATACCGTTCGCGATGCCTACCAGCGCGAGGCGTGCGTTGGAAGCTGCAACAATGAGCTTCAAGGATGCAAGCAACGCTAGCGCCATGTCTCAGGTTCGTGCTTACCGGTCATAGTCCGAGAACTGGAACGATAAGCACACCACCCATGGTTTTGTTGGGTCTTTTTTCAGCCGCTAAGCGCTGCCAGGCCTTTTGTATGAAAACGAGCCTGGTCAGCGCTCTAAAAATGACAACTCTCTACTTCCCAACTCTCTTTTTAACATTTCCAATATTTTCTTGAATTTTACCTCCCAGGTTTTCGGCCGTGCCTTCGATCTCCAGGTCTCGGTCATTGACAACTTTCCCGGCAGCCTCTTTAAGTTTACCTTTCACCTGGTGCATCTTGCCTTCGACAACATCTCTGGTGCTTGACTTCATGGTGGTCTCCAATTCAGCCGTGACTCGTTAAATTTTTCCAAGCAGGAAGAGTATCAAAAGAATGACAAGTATCAGCCCAACAACTCCACCTGGTCCATATCCCCACGATCTGCTGTGAGGCCAAACCGGGATCACTCCCAAAAGCGCCAGTATCAGAATTATGAGCAATAGTGTACCGATTGACATTTCTTGTTCCTCCATTAGGAAAGACATGAAATCAAAATTGATTTTGCTTCAGCCGTAGCCTCTGCCTCGCAACGCCAGATGGTTCCAACTCGACGCCCTTCCAGTCGCCAGGAGGCCGGGTAATCTCTGAACCGGACAACGCCCCCCCTTATCTCTCGGCCGGCCTCGTAATCATCGAGATGTCGGGGGGCCGTTGTCTCTGTTCATGCCTTTCTTCCCGGAATTCCGCGAAGAACAGTTCAATGAAGCCAGTCCACCTCTGGAGATGCACGATCAGTACGGCTTGAGGCACTGCTCCCTTTGGTTGTCGCAATTCTCGAGGCAGGAACGTTTATTGCTTAAACCGGGGGCATTGTCGCATTTGGTCGAGCAACTTCTCCACTCGTCATTGCAGGACTCCAGGCTCCGCACCTGCTCGACACGGGGATAGGAATTACCCTGCAGAATGGGCAAGGGATCGATGACCCGTCCTGATCCGCCTTCTTCTATATATCTCACTCCGCCGGAGTCACGATAGTACAACCTGCCGTTCTCATCCGTGGAATATCTCACATTGTCGTCATCGATGATGTAGTACAATCCACCAGCACCGTGCTCGACACGAGCAGGTCTATCGACCATGTGGATCGCTCCTGCCTGGTCAACGTAATAGATATTTCCGTTAGCATCACGATAGTACTGGCGAGCGCCCTCATCGCCCCGATGGACGATCACCGCCCTTTCATTGGTGGACAGCGTCGCCCCTTGCGTGGGTTCCTGAGGGGACGTCATGTTTCTCCTTGTGCAGCTCCAGGCCGCAACAAGGACCATGATGGCTGTCAAACTCAATATCACTGTACGCTTGTACCCGATTCGCATACTGTTCCCCTTGGTAAAAGGATTTTCGGTTCTTGGCTTTGGCCAAGCGCCTCTCGAATAGTCGTCCGACAATGTCCGTGTCTTTTCCAGGCTTCTTCCAACATCTCCGGGCATCGGGTCAGGGTCTCTTGCCGCAACCGGACATGGCGCTTGAGCAACTGGAGATGCAGGCATCGATGTCGTTCTGGGTCCTGTCGTTCGGGTTGGAACGGCATGTTCTCACACACTGCTGGTACTGCTCCTGGCAATATTGCGGTGTCTCAGCGCCTCCGGGACCAGCCTGGCCGGGTTGGCCAGGGCGGGACGCTCCAGGATTGAAGATGAGTTCGTCCCCATCCCGGACGACGCGCTGCCTGGCCACGCAGGTCATGTTGCAATCCACGCAATCATGATTGCAGACGACGCTCGGGTCGCCTGAAGGGGCGTTGACCGTGCATACGACAGATCCGTCGGGCCGGATGCACTGGAAAGAATCCGGCCCGGCGGCAAAGGCTGCGGCGTTCAGGCAGACGAGGGCCAACGCGGTGATGATGAGATGTTTCATGCCGATTTCACTCCCATTTGTTTAAGGCTACCCGTGGGATAGCCTGGATTAAGCCTGGACAAATTCATGATTACTGTTGTCCCTTAATGCGTAAATCATTGCGAACAGCTTTCACGCCTGGAACTCTGCGCACTACATCACCAGCTGTGTTTATTTCAGTCTGTGAACCTACAAATCCGCTCAACTGCACCACACCCTTAAAAGTATCAACGTCGATCTCAGCGGACTTCAGGGAAGGTTCCTGGAAAACGGCCGTCTTAGCTTTCGCGGTAATGGCGGCATCATCAATGTATTCTCCAGTCCCTTCCTTGGTTGGGGTCGAGGCGCATCCAAGCGCAGTGGCCATTAGGATGACAAGGCACCATTGAAAAATTCGACAAGAAAACGCCATGGGAATGCTCCTTCATAACAACAAATAACACTGAATATCCGTTGTTATTTTATGGTGTATATTTCATTCAGCCCTATAAACACACACTGGCTATTGAAAGGTTAAAGAATATCTTGAAATTGCCAACAACAAGGCGCTGTGAGCAATGGAACATGATCCGCATTTATCAACCGAATCCAGCAGCGCCCAAGCGCCCGAATCAATAATGCCGGTAGTAGTGCCTTTGTTCCTGCTGGTTGCCGTAGATTCCCCCGGCAACCCCGCCCAAAGCGCCGCCGACC
>Ga0326727_10009604_pt1 | contig 23665 bp, 20 predicted proteins | sample MB2enrmetagenome_FD_207643 | JGI IMG/M metagenome (GOLD analysis project Ga0326727, IMG submission 207643) | Lab enriched peat soil microbial communities from McLean, Ithaca, NY, United States - MB29MY | ecosystem: Environmental > Terrestrial > Soil > Wetlands > Peat | place: USA: New York... | reverse complement strand
GGTCCAGGCACTCCACTTCCAGCGTGACGTGTCCGTTCAGTAGTTCCGGGATGTTCGCCATGCCCGAGATTCTACAGAATCCCGAGGCCCGTTGCTCGTCGGTTTGAGGTCGAAGACCTCGCTAGTATTACTGTGTTATAAACTGTTGAAGGTGAAAGACTTGGATAGCGCTATCCTAAGCGCTGGGTATGGGGATTCCTGCTTCTGCTCGGAAGCAATCTGCAGATGAGATTTACCGTGTGGTACGCGCGGCAGTGGTCCAGCATCGGCCGATCACGGCGCTCTACGACGGTAGGCGAAGGCTCTTGTGTCCCCACGTCTTGGGTTACAACCAGTCAGGCGATTGGCGAGTTTTCTGTTATCCGTACGGAGGAGAAACGAAAGGCGGACCGCTGCCGGTTAGCGGCGAGGGCATCTGGCGTTGTCTGGCGCTAAGGAAACTTACGAGCGTGGAATGTGCGACTGGTTCCTGGCGCACCGAACCCCACGCTCCTCAACGTTGTATAGAGCACATCGAGGTAGACGCCGATGATTACCCTGGCGGCGATCCGCAGAACGGGCAATGAGGTAGTTGCTGCAGCAGATGGCGCGAGATCTCGATGTGGAGCGTGGCAATCGAATGCGGATTATGTCGTTCGGGGCGAACGCGGCGACCCTCGCGGCCGGAAGTCCGGCGGTTGCTCCGGGGCTGATAATTCAAGATTGCCGACGCGCGCTGAGGGGGAAAAACGGTTCTGCTCGCTGATCAGGAACCCATAAGCGGCGATGCACAAGGTGGCGTGATGATGAAAGCCGCGCCAACCCCGTCCTTCAAAGTGGCCCAAACCCAACTCCTGCTTCAGTTCCTCATAGTCGCGTTCGATGATCCAGCGGTGTTTAGCAATCTTCACCAGAGACTTCAGGGACATCTTTGCCGGCAAGGTGGATAGCCAGTATTTGGTGGGTTCCGATTCCTTCTTCGGCCATTCGATCAATAGCCATTCTTCCGGATATGGTTCGGTGCGCTTGTAATCGCGATGTGCAGGACGCACGCGGACTGCGGCGAACCGCGAGCGCAACGTTTCTTCGCTGCCTTGGCGCCAACCGATCTCCCTCCAGGCCGAAGATGGCAAGCCGAGGGCCAACTCCTTTACCGAAATGGGCTGATGGTCTGTACTGCGCTTCAGGCGCTTAGGTGGTGCACCCCGGCCTGGTTTTCGCGAAGGCACCGGCAAGGGTTGTTGTCCTGGTTCCCAGACTGTGGCGTTCGATTCAATGCCCACCACATATTCCAAACCGAGTTGGGTGAGGTCAGTACGGAATTGCGTGCCCTTCCCATAACCCGCATCTGCTAGTACCACTCCCGCTGGAACTTGCTGTTCCATCGCCTGCCGAATCTGCTCCAGCGCAATCTCTGGCTTGGTTTGAAACGCCACCCCTTCGGGAACGCCCGCCTGTCGGCACCGTGCGGCATCCTGGCACCATACTTCCGGCAGGTATAATCGCCACGCAATCGGCAAACTCGAATTCCAGGTGCTCACCGACAAACTCACCGCCGCCTGACAGTTATCCGATTTGCCCAACTGACCGCAATCCTGCCGGGCGACGCCCACCGAATGCTTCCCCTGTTTCGGAAAACCCGTATCATCCACAATCCAAGCCACCACTGAACCTTGCTTCTGCATCGTGGGCAGCACATACCGCCGCACCTCGGCCAGCATCTCCTCGTTGTTCCAAGGTGCGTCCGCCACCAAATGATGGAGTGACTGATGCATGCGACGAACATCGTTGGGAGCCAAACGGGCAGCCATCGGTTCGACACTCTTGCGCTCTCCAGGTAATAACAATCCCTTGCAGTAGTTCTTCAGGGGAGTGTGCCGGTCGGCGTGCCCCGCGGCGTTAGCCAGGCCCTCGATATATGCCGCGAAGCGCCTCTGTTGGGGGCCTGGCGAAGAGAGGCGTGACCCCACGAGAACAATTCTACATCAAATTGTTCCTTTATAACACAGTAATACTAGCTTGCCTTCGGAGGCGGGCGAAGCGATCCCGATTGGGAGATTGCCTGGGTTCACGACTCGGACCGCCGTTCTCGGTAATTCAGACTTGCCGAGGAATGTATGACCGCGGTCTGGAGGTTTATTTGGTTAACGCCAACCATGTCAAGAACGTTCCCGGGCGACGCACTGACGTTTCCGACTGTCAGGGGCTGCAATATCTGCATGCGGTCGGTCTATTGCGTGCTTCATTCCGCCCACCACAGGACATTTGTGCGATTCGGTCGCTGCTGCGGCACCACGACAGCCTGATCGAAATGGCAACATTCCATGTACACCACATGCAGAAGGCCCTGGACCAGATGAACCTGCAGATCCACCATGTGATCAGCGATATTACCGAACCGGCCGGAGCATCTGTTTACACTACGGCAGTCGGTTGATCTATATCGCGAGTATCAGGGCAAAATAGTGGCGCGCGAAGCCGAGATGCAGCGGCTGATGAAGACCTTTGAAACCAGAGCCGATCCGGCCACATTGCCGCCAGCCAAAGATTCCGTGAAGAAGTGCAAGGTGATGAATAAACTATCCTGGCGGACCTGGGATCGGACATCTCGAAATTCCGGAGCGCTGGGGCGTTTAGTTCTTGTATGGGCCTATGCCCAGATAATGACATCAGCGGCAGGAAAATACTGTGGAGCGGCACCAGAAAAGTGAAGAACCGCATCGCCCTCACCCTCCGGATGGCCGCTCAGTCGCTTCAGCAAAGCCAGTCGGCTCTGGGCGAATTCTACCGCCGCATGCGAGCCAAACTCGGCGCCCCAAAGGCGATCACTGCAACAGCCCACAAACTTGCAAGGATCGTATACCATCTCCTCACCACCCACGAGCCGTATGATGACAGCGTCTTCGCGAAGGCCGAGGAGAGGTATCGGAAACGGACGGAAAGCCGGCTGAAGGCACAGGCCCAGGCACTTGGCTTCACGCTCGTACCGGCACAACTGTGGTCGGGGAGGGGAGGTTCCTTAGGAGCAGAGCCCGCCTCCGCTTCACCGGCAGTCCCATCCTAAAACCGTTCCGGGATGGGGCACAATGAATATACTGCGAACGGCGAACAGTGTCTTAACTGTCTGTCTCAGCCAAGGGGACAACCTCAAGGTATCACTAACCAAAAGGAGGCACCAAGCTGGGTCGAACCACCCTGGTGCAGTGGCTCTGACTGCCCAGCGCTACAGCCCATATCTGAAGAGCTATTACGAAAGGACCAAGAGCCGCCGCGGCGCCGGGAAAAGCGATCATCGCGCTGGCGCGCGAATTCCTGGGAATCATCTATCGAACGCTCAAGTACAAATGGGTGTTCCAAGACTTCCCCAACTTTGTACTGGTGGAGGACGCAGAGGCATGAACCCGAAGACCGCCGCCTATGCCTCCGCTCCGCTCGGCAAGACTGCGCTCCGGCTCCGGCGGCTCTGTAGTTGTTCGGGCCAGGCAAGCCAAGGAATGGGGTTCAATTTGAACCTCGGAGTGCACAAAACATCATAGGAGAACGATCGGCTAATTCTGAATTCAGGCTTAACTTAACGACAATTCCCCGGCCTTAGGGTCCCCTTTTGGGGATGGCCCGCGGGCCATCCTGCTCCGATGCGGGGAGAGCCGGACCAAGGGGGGGTCCGGCGCGGATGAGGGCGTCCGCCACACGTTTGGTTGTGGTCCTACGGCCACGGCCCACTACGCGCCCATCTCGCGGCGGATGGCCTCGGCGATGCGCGCGCTGAAGCTCTCCACTTGTTCCAGGTTGGGCCCTTCCACCATGACCCGCGCCAGCGGTTCGGTTCCGGAAAAGCGCACCAGCACGCGGCCGGCTCCGGCGAAAGCTTCTTCCACCAAGCGTATCTCCAGCGCGACGGACGGAAGCTCCATGAGCCCCTTCTTCTCCCGCACGCGCACGTTGACCAGCCTCTGGGGGTAAACCTCGAGGTCCGCCGTCAACTCGTCCAGGCCCGCGCCGGCCTGGCGCGCGACTTCGAACAAGCGCAGCGCGGTGAGAAGCCCGTCGCCGGTGGTGGCGTACTCGCGAAAAATCACGTGGCCGGACTGCTCTCCGCCCAAGGCCGCGCCCAGTCGCACCATTTCTTCCAGCACGTACTTGTCGCCCACCGGCGTGCGGATCATCCGAATGCCCGCGCGCTCAAGGGCCCGTTCCAGGCCGAGGTTGGACATCACAGTGGACACCACTGTGTCTCCCGGAAGGTGTCCGGCGGCCTTCATCGCGCGCGCCGAGACCAGCAGCACGGCGTCGCCATCCACAATCTTGCCGCTCCTGGCGACGAAGATGGCTCGATCAGCATCGCCATCGAAGGCCACGCCGAAATCGGCACGATGCGCAAGCACCGCGTCGCGCAATCGCTCGACGTGCAAGGCGCCGCAGCCCAGGTTGATGTTGCGGCCGTCGGGCGCGCAGAAAAGCGCCTTCACGTCCGCGCCCAGCCGCCGGAACAGGGTAGGCCCCAGCAGGGAAGCCGCGCCGTTGCCGCAATCCATGGCCAGCGTCACACCGTCGAAGCGCACCGAGGAAGTGGAGATCAGGTACTGGAGGTATTGCCGGACCAGGCTCTCATCCACGGCGGGTGTTGCCGGCGCCGGTGCGACACCCAGTTCCCGCAGCCGGAAGATCTCCTGCTCGATGGCATGCTCCTCCGCGTCCGGCAGCTTGAAGCCGCTGTGGCCGAAAACCTTGATGCCGTTGTCCTGGTACGGGTTGTGCGAGGCGGAGATCATCACGCCGGCCACAAACGGCCCGGTGCGCGTGAGGTAAGCGATGCCCGGAGTGGTGACCACGCCGGCATAGCGCACTCGCGCGCCGGCCGACTCCAGCCCGCCGGCAACCAGTTCCGCGAGCCACGGGCTGGACTCGCGCGTATCGGCGCCGAGAAGGATCTCTTCGGTACCCATAGCCTCGCGTCCCAGCGCCGCGCCGAATGCGAAGATGGTGGCCGGATCGAGAGGATATTCTCCCGCCACTCCGCGAATCCCATCCGTACCGAATAGTTCCTTGGCCACTAAGTCTCCTTCAACCGGTTGTCGATGCGTGGGGCGTGCCCAGCCCCTACCTCTTTTTCTTCATGGTGACAGTAACTACTACCTGCGGCGAAGAATGGAATCGCACGAAAGAGTCGTCCACGAATGCATTCACCCGGAACTCGGACGTGCCGGTCACGGAAGAAAGATCCACGGGGTCGGTGACGGCCGCGGTGATGCGAGCCACACGGCTGCTGGGACCGACGATCTCGAGTCGATCGGGCGCCACCGACTGCTGCGCCACGGTGTATCCATTCTGTCCCTGTCCGGTAAAGCGAACCACAACCGGCACGAGGCGGACCATACGCCGCTCGAAACGGAACCGGACCTCCGAGGGAATGGCGCGCATCAGGCGCACCCCGCGCGCCAGTTGCACATTGCTCGCGCCAATGGCGAACGTGCGCTCTCCGGGCTGGACGTCCGACATGTCGAGAACCACTGCCGGGCGGATGCCGTCTCCCGCGCCGCGCAGTTCGCCGGAGGGGCCGCGCAGCTCGAGCGAAACCGAGCTCACGGGATCGGAGCTGATTTCGAGATCGTAGGGCAGGTTTCTGTATTCCAGCCGCACGGTGGCGAACTCGGACAGTTCGGGCTCGCTGGCGACCAAGGCCCACAACACCACAGCGATGGCGAGGGCGAGCAGCTTCCACCAGAAATTATGAAACACCAGCCGGAGGGTCCACCGCAATGCCCCCTGCAACCTCTGCTTCATGGCCGGGCCGCTTTCTCGGCCGGCTGGCCGTCCACAGGCTCGGGGCTGGTTTCCTGCGCTGGCTGCCGCACGTCGAAATGCAGGTTGATGCGCTTCTCCACTTCGGCCACGGAAAGCCCCTGGTTCAGCTCGCCGAACGAAGCCACGGAAATGCGGCCGGTTTCCTCGGAAACGACGATCGAGAGACAGTCCGTCTCCTCCGTAATTCCAATGGCGGCGCGGTGACGGGTGCCGAGTGTCCGCGAAAGGGCGGGGTTGGTGGTAAGGGGCAGAAAACATGCCGCGGCGGCGACGCGCCCCTTCTGCACGATCACCGCTCCGTCATGCAGGGGGAGTCCGGGCTGAAAAATCGACAACAGCAGATCGCGCGAGAGAAGCGCCTCGAGCGGGACCCCGCTCTCGATGAACGTGCGCAGCCCGATGTCGCGCTCCAAAACGATCAACGCGCCGGTACTCCGCTGGGCGAGCTCTTCCACCGCGAGCAGAATCTCGTTGGCCGATTCCGGCGCGTGGAAGCCCGCGCCCAGCCACCGTTTGCGTCCGATGCGCGCCAGGGTTCGGCGAATCTCCGACTGGAACAGAACGATAATCGCCAGGCCGATATAAGGAACAATGAAGGAGAGCACCGACCGAAGCGCCTCCAGTCCAGCCCACAGCGCCACGGCGTACAGCAGAACCATCATGAAGATGCCGATGAGGATGTGCCCCGCGCGGGTTCCGCGCACCACCATCAGGGCCTCATAGACCAGGAACGAGACTACCAGAATATCGACGATCCCGGTAAGCCCCAGGTCGGGCACAGCGGGCATGAATCGGAGCATGTGCGGCATGGTGCCCAGATCTCCATCTTAACGTAGGGCCGCCGGCGCTACGTGGATACAATGAGTTATGCCTGTCGTTGGGATTCCGGAAGCCATCGAGGAGATCCGCGCCGGCCGCATCCTGGTGGTGGTGGACGATGAAGACCGGGAAAACGAGGGCGACCTCACCATCGCCGCCGAGAAAGTGACCCCCGAGATCGTCAACTTCATGGCCACTCACGGCCGCGGGCTGATCTGCCTGCCCCTGACGCCGGAACGCTGCGACTACCTCCGGCTGCCGCTCATGAGCCCCCAAAACACGTCCAATTTCGGCACCGCCTTTTGCGAATCCATCGACGCGCGCACCGGCGTCACCACGGGCATCTCCGCGGCCGACCGCACGCGCACCATCCTCACCGCCATCGATCCGGAATGCCGGCCCGAGGACCTGGCGCGGCCCGGCCATGTGTTTCCGTTGCGGGCCCGAGAAGGGGGCGTACTGGTGCGCGCCGGCCAGACGGAGGCGTCGGTGGACCTGGCCCATCTCGCCGGGCTGACGCCCGCGGGGGTGATCTGCGAGATCATGAATGACGACGGCACCATGGCGCGGGTGCCGCAGCTCCGCGAATTTTGCGCCCGCCACGGCCTAAAGATGATCTCGGTAGCGGACCTGATCCGCCACCGCATGAAAACCGAACGGTTCGTGCGCCGGCTGGCGGAAGGCTCGATCGAAACGGAGTTCGGCGAATTCCGCACGGTTGCGTACGGCAGCGACCTGAACCCCGAGTGCCATCTGGCCCTGGTGCGCGGCGACGTGGCCGGCCAGGAGCGCGTCCTGGTGCGCATGCATTCCCGGTGCCTCTACGGCGACGTTTTCGGCTCGACGACCTGCGATTGCGGCCGCCTGGTGCGCAATTCGCTGCGCGCCATCGCCACGGAGGGCCGGGGCGTGCTGGTTTACCTGCATGAAAGCGGGCCTGGCTTCCGCACCGAGCGGGACGCTTATGGCCGGCAGCGCATGGTGTCGCATAGCCGCGATTTCATGCACTACAAGGAGAAGGCCGGACAGCGGCAACTGCAGCACGAACATGGCATCGGCGCTCAAATCCTCTCGGACCTGGGGTTGCACACTATCCGGCTGCTCACCAACCACCCGCGGAAGATCGTGGCATTGGAAGGGTTTGGCATCGAAATCCTGGATCAGGTTCCGGTCGAGCATTGAAGCAATGCCGCAAGAGCCGCGCAAGCCGCGCCGACCCTGGAACTTTCGAGGTAGTTAACGCGTTAATAATAGGGCAGGCACAACGTCCTGAATGCTATGAAGGCACAAATTCTCGCCACCGCGACGCTCCTCGCCGTTTTCTCCGGCGCGCTTCCAGCCGCCGACCCGCGACTGCTCGGCCTAGTAATGCCCGACGCCACGGTTCTGGCGGACGTGAACGTGGCTCAGGCCAAAGCCTCGCCATTCGGCCAGTACGTGCTGACAACGCTGCTTCAGTCCGAGGCCCAGAAGCTGCAGCAGTTGGCGACGCTCACCGGCTTCGACCCCCGGCAGGATGTGAACGAGCTGCTGGTCGCCTCGGCCAGTACGCCCGGTAACAAGACCGGCCTGGCGCTGGCACTCGGCACCTTCGATCCCACCAAGATCACGGCCGCGGCCCAGTTGGCCGGGGCAGGCATCGAAACGTATGGCGGCATGTCCATCATCGAAGACCCTCAGCAACGGAACGGCTTCGTATTCCTGGATTCGACGCTGGTGGTGGCGGGCGATCTGGCGAGCGTCAAGGCCGCAATCGACCGCCGCGCCGGGGGGCCCACCATCCCCGCCGCGCTACTCGCTCAAGTGAACCAGTTGAGTTCCACCGAGGACGCGTGGGCCATCTCGACCGTGCCGCCTTCCACGCTGAGACCACCGGCAGCGGCCCCGCCGGCTGCGGGAGTCAACGTGCGGAACGCGCTGCAGACTATCCAATCGGCCAGCGGCGGCGTGAAGTTCGGCTCGGTGGTGGTGGTGACCGCCCAGGCGCAGACCGATACGCCGCAAGACGCATCCTCGTTGGGGGGCGTCTTGCAGCTCCTGGTGAGCATGGCTCAACTTTCGGCCTCGCAGCACCCCGAGGCAGGGGCTCTGGCGCAGTCACTAGTAGTCACTACGCAAGGCAGCACTGTGACGGTCACGCTGAGCGTGCCCGAGGCCCAGATTCAGCAACTGGTGAAACCCAAGGCGGCCGCGCGCAACGTGGTGCAGATGTAATCGCGCCGCGGAGAGGCCCACGGATTCGAGCTCTGGGGAGCTGGCGGGGCGGGTCCAAACGAAAACGGAACGGCGTGCTCCGGCCACATTTCTTGAATAGTACTCTGTTACTTTCTGTTTCCTTCCTTTTTACTTGACGACCGCTCCCGTTCAACATAAACTGGAAAAGCTCAGAGTTGGTTTTGCACCTAAGGAGGGTAGGGGATGACGGGGTCAAGTCATGTGCCGACAAGAAGAACGTTGGTGGAAATGGCTCTGCGTTCACTCGCTCTGGCAGGTGTGGCTGGAAGTTTGCCACAACGGTCAGCCGCGGCGGGCGGTGGTGGCGCAGTTGTAGGTGTTATCGCTGCTGCCGCTCGGGGCACGGGGATCGGGCGGCCAGGACCAACTGCAGCGGGCTGCGGAGTCGGTGGCGCTGCGGACGGAGTTTCCCCCGACCGGCATCGGGCGGGAGTTGAATCACGTGGCGAAGCTCATACCGGCGGGAAGCGCCGCGGGGATCGAGAGCTACTGAGGTTCGCATAATACAGTGACGGTTTTCCACAACCCAAGAACCGCCCCCTGACGGTCGCGGCTCCGAGCGAGGCATAGCCCTGCACACCGAGCTGCGACCGTCAGGGAGCGGTCTTGTCACTCTATTACGCGAACATCAGTAGGTGTTTCTGGTAACGCTCGGCGGGTTCGACACGCGCGTCTCACAGTTACCGCGCCACCATGGGCGCCGCGGTTCAAGGCGGGCAGATCCACGGCCGGTTCCCGGATATGACCTCAACCTGCGGAACGGGATTCAACCGGCTCCTGGATACCCACCGCCAACCTGGATCGCTATCACCGCACGTTGATGGAGTCGACGAACGGCTCGGTGTCATCCGGGTCGCCGGGGTTTGTGGCCATGACTCCAACACGTTCCACAGCGGTTCCGGCGAGGCCTTTCGGCCTGGCGGATTTCACTGCCAATGTGTTCCTGCCGTATGTCGGCCAGATGTTCCAATGGGAGCGGCCGCAGCCGTATGTAGGCGAAATTCGAATGTTCGCGGGCAACTTCGCCCCGGAGGGCTGGATGCTGTGCCCAGGGGCAGTTGCTACCCATTTCCGAATACGACACGTTGTTTAATCTGATCGGGACGACCCACGGGGGCGACGGGCAAAGCACGTTCGGGTTGCCCGACATTTCCAACGCCCCGCAATACCGCAACGCAAGCGGCATTACCCGCAGTGGGAACTCGCCGCCGCAGGATTCCTTCGACCTGGCAACGGACCGCGGCCTGGCCTATTTCAAAGCCAAGCTGCGATGGGTGACGACCGCGGTATACGATTTGCCCTTCGGCAAAGCGTGCAACATGCTGAGCCAAGGACCGGCGGCGGCGACCAGTTCTTCTCGCTGCGGTAGTGGTTGATCCGTGCGAACAGTTTCTGAAATCAGACCATATTCATCCACTCGGAATGTGGCAAGTTTGGCGCCTATTAGCCACAAGTTAACAGCCGAAACGATGACCAATGCTAACTGTACACAGAGTCCGGATGTATTTATGTTGGAAGCCGATGAGTGACACGTCCTTCCTCTCCATAGCGGTCTCTGAGCTGCTTCAGCCGCAAAGCTCCCAGAAATTCAGGGCTGTGATTGACATAGCTTGCATGCGGCACGGCAGTCATGCCACACTGCCGATTCTGTTGTGGGGAGAAGATAATGCTTAAAAACGAATGTTTCAATGTCTTAGTGGCATTCGACAGCCTAAAAGAGCGCGAAAAGCGATCGGCAGAGGAAAGGAAGACTCAATTCGCAGCCGAAGCCAGAATCGATGATGCTCTCCAGGAAATGAATGTCTATCTGATAGAGCATGAACTTGATAAACTCTGGGAGGTTTTGGACCAAGTAACCGATAAATTCCAACTTTCAGAGGCTCGCGAGGACACTTTACGGAAAGAGATACTCGAATCACTTGAACGACTCATCAATTATGAAGTTGATTTTACACATCCAATTTCTCTGGAAGAAAGAACAAAGAGGATCCTCGACCGTATAAGGCTCATCAAGGAAACTCTAACAAATTACAATTTCAACGAGGTCACGCGCATTAATCCAGTAGGATGCTGTCCAAAGTGTAAGACATTATGGTATGACCATAAGCAATTCTGCCACAAATGCGGTCTCAAACGGATAGATTAGTTACGGAACGTCGATGGCATCGTCTGGACAGACACTCGCCAGTATCACTCGCATCCAAATTAGCTGTTTCACCGCTTCCCACTTATTGAAAACGTTGGGCATGCACCGACTCTGAGGCTGGACGAGCATCGGCGCTTCGACCTAGACCGAAGTGAGTGCTCCCCGCGGTCTTGTCACGCTGCTTTCCGAATTACTTGGGTCACATCTCCGCCGCAAACGTTAGCGGCTTCCTTCAAGTCTCCTTATCGAAAACGCCTCGGTTCGGAGTTCGCGTCTTCGCCCCGGTTTTCGCGCGCGGAGGCGTTTCCGATGAAGGCTAGCGAGCCGGATCGTGCGATCGTGCCGACTGCCGAGCTGGCACGCAGGGCCTGCACCTGGCTCTTCTCATCCACACACAGGTCGGGAAACGGCAGGAACTCCTGATGCCGGTGCCGCCGGTAGCAGGTGCCGATGGTCACCCCGGAAGCCACATCCACCACACTGCCTCTTTCCCCGCCAAGACGGCCCGCTTGGCGAAGCGCCGCCTCCGGGTGAACGGCGACGTCGAGGAAGCGTCCGGTGCGGCCCCGCCGGTCGGCGACGACACGGTCCAGCAGAAGATGCAGGGCCAGGCGGCGCCGGACTCCTTCCCGCAGGACAGCGGCGCTTCAAGACCATGCTGGCGACCGGGACGAGCCGGCGAGAGCCGCGATGCCTTCGGGGCACGCAGCCTGTAACGCCTAGGCCGCTGCGGATACGTCCGCTGCCTGGGGCTGCTGGCCGATCAGCGATTCGGAAGGCAAGCCCAGCAACTGGATTTCGGTGGTATCCTCAGCCTTGAACGTCGCCTGTTCGCCGTCCTCGAGATAGGCGGCGGTGTACCTGCGCGTCGGTTCGCCCTCGACCGAGCCTTTCCCAGACAACACCAGGAAGACTCCGCGCCCTCTGCCGATGAAGCTGGAGCCAGTCGCAACCCGGTAACGGGCACAACTGATCTGGCAGTCGGTGAAGGTACCGAGCGTCTTCACCTCGACGCCGTTTGCGCCAGGGAGCGGCATCCACCGGAAGTGTGCGGGGTTCATCAGGATCGGATCGGCATACTGCGGCTTCGGATAAACCATCGGACGTCGGTTGGCATATTCCCAGGTCGCCTGGAAACTGTCCATGTTCTTTTGGCCGGGCACGCCTTCGTTGCGGCGATACACGCCTTTGTCAAAAACGCCGATTTTTTTCATTTCTTCGTAGGCGGCGTTTACCTGCCGCTGCGAGAGATAACCTGAGCCGCTGGGTCCGCCAAATTGAACGACGGCCACCACGTTGGATCCGGTGGAGCTCTGCGGACCGTAGTACGCGCCTTCCGGGAAATAGCCGATCGAATCGGGGAGCATCGTCCCGTTTCGATCGAAGTCGGCGTCGCCCTCGATCTGGAAACGGAACTGATCGAAATTGTGCCGATGCCGGGGCGAATAGAAATCGCCGGTCTGGTAGAACAGCCCGAATTTGAAGTTGCCCGGCGTGCCCTCGTTGCCAACCAGGAAAACCTGTTTCTTCAGTTTGCCGGTGCGTACATTGCTGGCTTCCTCATCGATCGGCATCTGGTCGCCTTGAACAATCTTCATAATGGGTCTCCTCCTTAAGTATCGATTAACGTCAAGCAATTGGCTATATTGTACTCCCTTCCCGGCGCGCGGCGCCCGGCCCGTGTCACTCGCCGCCGGGAAGTCATAAGGGGTTACGTCCCGTGCGAATGGACGCGCCTTTCGACGGCGAGAATTAAAATGTTAACGGCGGTAGCGACCAGGAACAACAGCAGTGTGAGCGCCATAATGTCGGGCACGTTGTGGATGTCCATGGCACGGATCAACAGGAAGCCAAGCCCCTCGCTGGACGCGAACAGTTCACCCATCAAAGTGCCCAGCAAGGTGGTCGAGAAACCTATGCGCAGGCCCGTGACGATTTCCGGCAGGGCGGCCGGCAACAGGATATTGCGCACCAAGTCTAGCCGCGAGAGACGCATGACTCGGCCGGTGCGCACCAGCACCGGCGGGATGTTTCGAATCGCACCGATGGCAAACAAGGCAACCGGAAAGAAGCCGTGCATCGCGCCGAATGCGACTTTCGCCGACAGGCCCAGGCCGAACACAAGCAGGACCACGGGGTAGAGCATGATCTTCGGGATCGAGTAGAGCGTGCTGAGGATCGGCGTAAGGATCTCGTGGGCGGTGCGGCTGGCGCCGATCGCAATTCCCAGCACCAGCCCGCCGACCAGCGCCAGGGCACCGGCATAGACAAAGGCGACGCCGGTGGCCCTGGCATGCTCCCAGAACCGCGCTCCGTCCATGAGCACGCCCAGGCGCTGCGCGGTTTCAATTGGCGGCGTGATCGCTTCCGAGCCAGCAAAATAATAGGCCACCTGCCACAACAAGACGCTGGCCGAGGCAAGAATGGCGTAGTCGGTCCAGCTCTGTTTCATGCCTGGTACCAGCGCCGATGGATACGCGCTTCCCAGTGTTGCAGCGCGCTGTTGATGATCGCCACGGCGATAAAGATCAGCAGGATGAGTCCATACATCGTTGCCGTGTCGAACTCGTTGTAGGACAGCGTCAGCCGGCGCCCCAGCCCTGCGGTGGCGAGGATGAACTCCCCGGCGATGACGCCGATGACCGAATACGCCACGGCGAGCTTGATTCCGGCGATCAGGTGCGGCATTGCCGCCGGCAGCTTGATTCGGAGCGCTGTCTGCCAGGGGCTCAGGCGGGTGACGCGCGCCACCTTGCCATAGACGCGCGGGATGCGGTCGATCGAGGACAGCGTGGCGGAGATCATCGCGACGATTCCGAACATCGCGCCCATCACGATCAGCGAAGCTGGGCCGATGCCGAAGATTACGATCAGCAACGGATAGTAAACAAATGTCGGCACCGCATAATAGGATAAGAGTACCGGGTTGAGTACCGTGCGCAGCCTGGGCAGCGCATGGATGACCAGGCCGATCAGAAAACCAAGAACGATCGACAGGGTGATCGCCACACCGATGTTCTGGAACGTCGAGCCGGCATCGGACCAGAACCACGGAGCGCTGCTGCTCATCCGCACGAGCGCGACAGCCATCTGCGATGGCGGAACCATAGTCACCCGATCAATGATGCCGGCACGGCAGGCGAATTCGATCGCCAGCACCGCACCGACCACGATGACTAGACGCCATAAGGCGGGGTGTTTCATCCGGCGTTCAGGGCCTTCTTGGATTCATCGCGCAGCAGCGTCCACAACTGACTTGTTAACTGCCCGAAAGTAGGTTCGGACACGATCCGGGAGTCGCGATCGCGCGGCCAGTTGGTTTCCAGCGTAGCGATGAACCTGCCGGGCCGCGACGACATGACGGCGACGCGGTCGGACAACATCGCCGCTTCGTCCAGTGAATGTGTGATGAGCACGACTGTAGCGCCCGTATCGCGCCAGAGCCGCAGCAGTTCCTCGCCCATCAGCAATCTGGTCTGTTGGTCCAACGCCCCGAACGGCTCGTCTAGGAGGATGAGACGCGGCCGCGTCACCAGTGTTCGAGCGATGCAGACGCGCTGGCGCATCCCGCCGGAAAGCTGCGAAGGGTAAGCGCGCCGGAACGCATTGAGTCCCATGAAGTCGATGGCGTGATCGACGCGCCGCGCGATTTCGGCGCTGTCCACGTCGGCGCGTCGCAGACCGAACTCGACATTGCGTTCAACGGTCAGCCAGGGAAAGCTGGCGTCTTCCTGAAATACGACCCCGATGCCATCCGGCACTTGGTCGCCGATCTCCTTGCCTTCGAATGTCCCCGTGCCAGCGGTTGGCCGCACTAGTCCCGCCACGGTTTCGAGCAGCGTGGACTTGCCGCACCCGGATGGGCCGACGACGCCGAAAAATTCGCCGCGGCGTATGGTCAGGTCGATCGGCCCGAGGGCGTGGACCTCGCCCTGGCCGGAAAGGGCCGGATAGACGCGAGTGACGCCCTTCAATGCGACATGAATGTCGGCATCACTCACCATAGATCTCTCCGCTGATCAGGCTCGAGGAACCTTTGATCTATTACTTTCGACCAGTCCACGGGCTTATCGATCTGGCCGACGAGCATCATGCCGTAGGACATGGCCGCAAGGCCTTCCTTGGAGAATTCGCCGTGTGACCACTGACCCCACTCATAGTATTTGGGCAGCAACTTCTTGGCGTCATCGAGAGAGAATTCAAATAGCTGCGAATAGATCGAGGCCGTTTCATCGCGATTCTGCTCCATGAATTCCACCGCGCGCCGACGGGCGCGAAGCACTTTGCGCAGCTTGTCTGGGTGCTTTTCGGTGAACTCTCGCGTTGCGACGACCACCGAGTAGGTGAACTTCGGAAAGACGTCGTAACCCCGGAACAGGATGCGGTATTTTTCTGGCTCCAGGGTGAGTGTGGGATCAACCAGCGGGGTTGCGTCGATGGCATGGTGCGCTAGAGCGGTGAGGCCCGGTCCCAGCCCCCCGATCGCCAGAATCTCAACCTTACCGGTCAGACCCGCCTTCGCAACGGCGGCCCGCAGGACGATCTCCGTCGTGGATCGCGGAGCGGTAAAGGCGACCTTCTTGCCGGCAAGGTCTTGGATAGAGTGGATGCTGCTGTCCTTTGTGGTCGCCCAAGTCAGGTCGCCGATATGATCGGCGTTGCACATCACGATTCGCAGGTCCATGCCTTGATTGATGGCCGCGATGGCGGCCGTGGTCCCCACGTTGCCGACGCCCAGATTGCTGGCAAGCAGGTTTCTCAGGCCGCCGCCGCCCACGCCCGACGAGATGATATCGGTAACGTTGAGTCCGCCTTCCCGCAGATATCCTTTCTTGAAAGCCACTGCCCACGGAAGCGTCGAAGTCAGTTTTCCGTACTCCGAAATTGCGAGTTTTTCTTCCTGGGTTGTCGAACCGCACCCGCTGAGCACCGCCGCACAGAGCGCTCCAAAAGTCCGCCGTCCAAGCAACGCCGATCTGTTCATGACTGTCATTCTGTCTTCCCGTCTTTTGGTAAACGCCCAATGAGGCAGTCATTGTAGCGGCAACCAACACAGACGGCTTCTCGGCGCATGCGAACGCGTTGGTCGCTGCCTTCCTCGGCCAGCGCCCCAACGTCGCATTGCACCCCGCCCGCTTAGTCGTCCCGGCTCAACCCAATCTAGCGACTCAACGTCCATTCCAAAATCGCCAAACTCTTCCGTCGGAAGGACGCCGATCTCTCGCGCCGCATCCGCCATACTCACAAATCCGTCACAATTTCTGTGCCACAGTCGACTAGCACGCTGCTGAAGAAGCGCCGCAAGGCCTCCTCGAATCAGCCTGACCAGCCGCTCGGCGCGATTTGGCCGGGTTTCCTTTTTGGCGCCCAAGTTCCAATCAGTCTATCACAGTCCGCCAATTCTCGATCCTCCCAAGTGCAGGTTTTTGGTGCTTCTTCTGCGGGAACTGGTAAGCCATGACCTCGATGCATGCCAGATATGGCGACTGAAAGAGGCGCGGATTGGTGGATGTAACCAAATTCCACCGAAGAGCGTGAAGAAAGGCTGAAAACAATTGCGGTGCATCAAAATCGCGGCGGCCCAAGTCGGTCCACGCCGATTCCGCGATTATCGCGGCGTCGATCTTCCGTTCCCAGAGAACGTCCAGCGCGGCGCCCTGGGAATCGTCGTCAATGCAGGAAAGGCTTACCAGTGTCTGCTGCTGGCCGATTCTTCCCGGTGGCACCACGTCTTCCACCAGATGCCGCCGCGCGCGAACCGAACCACGTCGCCTGGCTGCGGTGTTCAGCCGGCGTCGTGGAGAGTGGGTGTGTATCCGCGGGCAGCATAGCCCCTAATCATAGGATTTCGCACCGTCAGGTGGTGCATCGGCGCGAAAAGCTTGGAACAGGAGAGGTTTCGTCCGTCAGGCCAGCAGAGGATGATGACTGCGACGCCCGTGTTTGCGTGGGTGGTGGCTTTTCCGCGACCCCTCCTGCTTGCCATAACGTTCCAAGACGGTCCAATCCAGATCCCACGTGTAGCCCTCGGCGCGCAGCGGTAACCGTTGCATCTGCCCCATTCCGTCAGCGGCTGGTACCGGCGTTGCACGTGCCCCATGCCGAATTCCCGGAACAGGTTACGGATGGTGTCCGCGGTCAGCGCCAGAATCAGATCCCGGTCGGGACGGTAGCCCTCGCGGCGGAAGCGGATGAAGGTGGTCACCAGGATGGCATCGTTCACCTTCATGTCTTGCGTCCCGCGCCCGTAGAAATAACCGTCTTTCTCTACGAACTGGAACGGGTTGGTGGTCCAATCCTCACGCCGGGCCTCCACCACGTCGAGGTGACCGATCATCAACACCGGTTTCCGGGCGCCGGTGCCCCGCAGGCGCGCCACCATGTTGCCTTTGCGATCGTTCGGACCCAGCACATGGACATCCCCGGCCGGAAATCCGGCGTCCTTTAATCGCTTCGCCATGGCTTCCGCCGCCAGCGTGGTGCTGCCCACCGAATCGGTAGTATTGATTTCGATCAGTTCCCGAAAAATATCGCGGCTCAACTGGCGCGTGGCGTCATCCAACGCCGCGCCCCAGAATACTGCGTTGAGCAATAGCAAGCCCGCAATGCGCATGGCGACCATTGTACGTTACCCCTATTTGGTGCCGCTATGCGCCTGGTGTCCGTTACCGATACGTGGTGATATCGTTCGGACGGATCGGGCGCTGCTTTTGGGCTGAACGATCTACTCGACGGTTCGGCGGCTTCGCAATCCGCAGGAACCGTTGTCCTGGATGAGCGCATTGGCCTGTTGGCATCAGTGACGTTGTTGCCCAGGAAAATCGGCAAACCCTTGCCGACTTACCATTACTAATTGCGTAACTCGCTGAATCTATCTTAGTGGGTGGTAACCAGCATGGAGGATTCAACATTCTCAAACCTCGATTGTCTTGACCTGAGGTTTGACTTTGGTGGCGCTACTGGAAATTGCCGATCAGGACAAACGGCGCCCAGTAAAACGGGTGCGAATAACCGGCGTCCTGCTGCGCTGTCGCCGCCTCCCGCGCATTCTTGACACCGCGATCGCTCCCGACAGCCGCTTGCGCGGCGGGTCCGCTCAGGAATGCCAGTTGCGCTTGACGCAATGCCTCCGCTTTGCCGTCGGCGGCATGTTTCGTCCATCGATCGTAGAAGTCGCTCATCAGCCGGCTTGTACTCGCGTCGTTCACGTCCCAAAGTGTCGCCAGCACCGCTTCCGCATCCTTCTGCTGGGCAACCATGCCCAGGCTGTCCATCTCCAGGCCATTCCTTGATGTATAGTCTTTCGCCGTACTGCACGCCGAGAGAGTCAGAAGGCGCGTTCCGTGAAAGGCAACCGGAGAATTTTCCATATCCGAGAGATTCCACGCATATCCCTTCGCTTCTCCGGCGTCTTCTCCGCCCAGCATCAGGTAAGGTTCTTCGCCACTGCCCGTCTCCACCACAAAATGGCTGGCAATATGCACCACGGAAAAGCTCTTGCCGGCGCCAAGCTCCGTCTTCAACGCGGCCAGAGTGAACTGTTCATTGGGCAGCAGCTTTCCCTCCATCGGCCCGTGCGATTCAGGCACGGCTGGGTCGTGGACCACGGCATCCAGCTCCGGCATCACGCCGGGCAGCGCCGGCAAACCGCCATAGCTCTTGGATAAGCCCATCGCCAGCATACTTGGCTTGGCTCCGCCCAGGAGCGGTGAATCCGCCATGTGGCCATAACTTGCGGGAGTGAAGAGAACATTGTTGAAGCGCTCGACCAGGTAATGCTGGCCATCGTAGAGCGCCGCCATCGGCAGATAGCGCAAGGCGTCGTCCAGGGACCACAGCAGCGTGGCAACACGGCCTTGCGCGCCGGCGGGTGTTTCCATGGCCTTCAACTCATCCTCCAGGGGAGCTGCGACCATGGCATATAACTCCTGCAAACGCAACCGTGGATCGGAGCCGCGCGAGCCCAGCGCATTGAGCGCCTCAAAGGCTTTGCCGCGGACTTCGGCAGGTGTGGCCTTCAACTCGAACTTCTTGCGCGTGTTGGCCGTGACCACAATCGTATAGGCATGATTGTCGCCCAGAAGCAGACGGATGCCCATCACATGCGGACCCAGTTTAGCCAGCGTGTTCTCGAGATAACTCTGCGTCGCGCTATCGCCGTCGGAAGCTCCGGCTGCTTGAGCGGCGCCGGATTTCCACTCGAGCTCTGAAGAGATCGCGCTGGCGAAGAAGGCCAGTATCTCCCCGATTTCCTGCTCCATGCTCGAATTCAATGCCTTCCATCGGGCGTCTTCCCCTGAGGTGCGCACAGCTTTGCCCTGCAAGCCCGCGGACTCGACGCTGAGCTGCTCAAAAGCCAGCGCCCTCTTCTCCAGCTCCGCCAGCTCGCTCTGCGCCTTCTGCTGTGCCGGAGTGAGCTTCAGCGGCGCAATTCCGGGCAATGGATTGGCGGCGGCGCCATGCACAATGTCTTTCAACTCCTGTTCCTTCAGAAGGTCGAGAATCTCTTCGGCTTCGCCGAGCCGGTTGGCCTCAACCAGAAGCTCCGCCAGCACGCGATAGGTCTTCGCCTTCGATTGCGCAAATCCAGCTTGCAGAGCCTTATCGATCGCCGCGATGTTCCTGCGAATCTGCTGGTAGGCGTTCACCGCATCCATCCCGAAGAAGATTGCTTCCTCGGGGCGATGCTGGTCGCGGAAGCCGATCATCAACGTGGTTTCAATTCCACCCTGTATCTCCGGATCGCCCGCAGCCTTGGCCAAAGCCAATGCCGCGAGTTCGCTCGCCAACGCCTTTTCCTTCTCTTTCCGCTCCGAGTACGCCCACCCGATGGTCATCATCGCCAGCGCTTCGCCGCGACGGTCCTCGACTTCGCGCCAGATGGGCAGCGCCTGGTTGTCGAGCTCGAGTGCCTTGTCAGCCTCTCCCAGATTCGAATAATCGCGGCCCATGTTGTTCAAGGTCATCGCTTCGCCGCGACGATTCGCCGTCTCGCGCCAGATGGGCAACGCCTGCTCGCAGTACTCCAGCGCCTTTCGCGCTTGCCTCAGGTCCGCATAAGCCCTGCCAATATCGTTGAGAGCCAGCCCCTCCCCGATGCGGCTTCCCACTTCGCGCCAGATCGGCAGCGCCTGGTTGTAATAGTCCAGCGCCGTCTGGTGTTGCCCCAGATCACGATACAGGCGCCCCATGTTGTTCAGCGTCAGCGCTTCGTCCTGCCGGTTGCCGACAGACCGCGATATCGACAGCGCCCGGTTATAAACTCCCAGCGAATTCTGCTTCTGTCCCAGGTCCGCGTACGCCCTGCCCATACTGTTCAACGTCAGCGCCTCGCCGCCCTGCTCTCCCTCTTCCTGCCAGATCGGCAGGGCCTGGTTGAAGTAATTGAATGCCTCCGTGCCCTGGCCCATGGCAGAGTAGGTCTCTCCCAGGTTGTCCAGCGTGTTCGCCTCGCCGGTGCGGCCGCCTGCCTCCCGCAGGTTCGCCGGCAGCGCTTCGCCCAGTTCCTTCAGAGCCCTTAGCTGCCCCAAGTTGCGCAGCCGGTCCCTCCTGCTGAGCATCCGCGCCCCTCCCTGCCTGATGCCCAGGTCGCGCCAGATCGTCAGCGCCTCGTTCAGTTCCTTCAGCGCCTCGTCCCGCTGCCCCAGGTCGTTATGGGCCCTGCCCATATTGGTCAGCGTGTTGGCTTCGGCCGGCCGGATCCCTAACTTGCGCCAGATGGACAACGCCTCGCTGAACAGCGCCAGCGCCTTGCCCTCCTGGCCCAGGTCGAGGTACACCCTGCCCATGTTGTTCTTCGTCATCGCCTGGGCGGCATGGTTGTCTGCTTTTTGTTCGATGAGCAAGGCCTCGTTGAAGCAGGCCAGGGCCTTTTGCATGTTTCCCGCTTGCCGGTACAGATAGCCAAGGGTAATCAGCTCAACCCCTTCGTCGCTCACCTGCCGCGCCGCACGGGCCCGCGAGAGCAGTTGTTCATGTTGGACGATCTGAACTTGTACAGGCGAACTCTGCGCGCTGGCCGCTGTGCTCGCAAGCAGTCCAAAGGCGAGGCACGCAATCACTCGAACTCTCTGCGCCAGAATCATCTTTCTCCCTCCACTGCCAGGGGTTGGCACCTGATTGGCCGGTCAGTCTCATAGCTCCCGCGCTGCCGCAATGAAGGGGCATCCATCATTTGACAGCCAGGTTTTCACGCAGGAAGGCCACCACTTTGGTTACCGAATCGTTAGTCGCCTCGGGGTCCCATTTTATGTGGGCCTTCATCCCTTTGGCGGTGGGGTCGAACAACGTCATTTCGGGCCCATTCAGGTTGAAACCGTGCGTGGCGCCTGGATATTCCACCGTGGTCACGTGAAAGCCGTACTTTGTCGCGAGCAGGCTTTTGAGCTCCGGAACGGCCTTGCCGTCGCCATAGGAGTCCTCGGTCCCATAGAAGATGATTCCCGGACCACCGGTCAGCTTGCTGCCGCTCTTTTCAAATTCTTTTGTGAAGTGGTCGCACACGGGGTAGAACAAGGCAAATGCGGCGAAGCCCTTGTCATCTCCCATCCATTGTTTAACGTTGCTTTCCATGGCTGTTCGCAAGGCTGTGTTGCCGCCCAGGGAAAAGCCCATGATGCCGATGCGGTTCGGATCGACGGCGGGCTGTTTTCGCAGTTCCTTTAACGCCGCGAAGGCCATTGGCAGAAATGTGTCGGGCTTCGGCCGGTCCGTGGTGCCCCGATAAATTCCGGTCTTGAAGTCGACTTCGAAGATCCCGATCCCTGCATCGAGCAGCGGCCGGCGATAGAGTTGGCCGCGCCGGTCGATTCCCGCGGTGCCGTGAACCAAAACGATAGCGGGAACCGGGATCGTAGCGTTTTCCGGAAGATAAAGGGTGCCCGACACTTTGTAGGGATGCTGGGCATCGAGGGAAGAAAACTCAATCCACCTCCCCGCCTGGGATGCCGCAGATGGCATGACAAAAGCAGCGATAAGAACCACTGCAAGGAACCCAGCACACTTCCAACACTTCATCATCAGCCTCCTGTCCTCTGGAGTCACGATGTCGTTCCACCGTCAACCTAACACTATACGCCCAGTTGCCTCGGCTGGGTGCGCCCATCGTCCATCTCTTTAGTCATACACCCCAGCTTGCACCCCTGCTCACGCCGGCGATCATTACGTACCCGATGCTACACAGCCATTCGAGGGCGATTTCTTCAAGGATGGATTCGGTCCGCCTGCGGAATGCCGTCAAGCGCCTGAATCCGGGGGTTTCCGCCGACGCCCGCAACGAGGCCATCCGCAGAGTGCCGGTCGAACACCACGCCGTAGCGGATGAGATCGAGGAACCGCCGCCTGTCGAAAACGCCGCGCAGGAGCACTTCCAACTGGAGCAGCTTCGCCGATGCGAGTGCCTGCCCCTCGATGGTGCGCCAGGGGGGACAAGCCGAGCGGCCTGGTGGTGGATTACCTCGGGCTGGCGGAGCAGTTGAAATCGGCACTGGCGGCGTACACCGAAGGCGGCGGCCACGGGCAGGCGGCGGTGGACAAGGCCCAGGCGGTCGCCGTGATGCTGGAGAAGTACGAGATTTGCTGCGACCTGTTCCACGGGTTCGACTGGAGCGACTGGAAGGCGGAATCGGCGCAAAAGAAGCTTGGGCTGCTGCCTGCCGCGCAGGATCACATTCTGGGGCTGGAGGATGGGAGGGGCCGGATCGTGAAGGGCGTGACGGAGTTGTCCAGGGCCTTCGCGCTGACAGTGCCCGACCCCGAGGCAATGCTCATCCGCGACGACGTGGCGTTTTTCCAGGCGGTGAAAGCCGCGATCGTCAAATCCACGGGCGGCACTGGCAAGACCGAAGAGGATCTGGATTATGCCATCCGGCAGATCGTCTCGCGGGCAATCAGCGCCGAGCGCGTCATCGACCTGTTCTCGGCAGCCGGGCTGAAGAGGCCCGACATTTCAATTCTCTCGGACGAGTTCCTGGCCGAAGTCCGTGGGATGCTGCAGCGGAATCTCGCCGTCGAATTGCTGCGCAAGCTGTTGAACGACGAATTGCGAACCCGCGCCCGCAAGAACCTGATCCAATCGTGGAAGTTCTCGGAGATGTTGGAGGGGGCCATGCGCAAGTACCACAACCGGGCCGTGGAAACCGCGCAGGTGATTGAGGAATTGATCGCCCTGGCGAAGGACATGCGCGCGGCCAACAAGCGCGGCGAAGACCTGAACCTCACGGATGACGAGATCGCGTTTTACGACGCCCTGGAAGTGAATGACAGCGCCGTGGCCGTGCTTGGCGACGAGAACCTGCGCATGATCGCCCGCGAGTTGGTGGCCGCATTGCACGCGAACACGTCCATTGACTGGGCGCTGAAGGAATCGGTACGCGCGAAGATCCGCGTCCTGGTAAAGCGAATCCTGCGCAAGTACGGCTACCCGCCCGACAAGCAGGAGAAAGCGACGCAAACCGTCCTGGAGCAAGCTGAAATGCTGTGCGCGGATTGGGCGGGATAAAGCAGGGTCGCCTTGATCGAACGCATGGGCTGCGGCCGCGGAGCTTGGATTGACGCCCAAGGAAGTCGTCAACAATGTTATCACCGCCCTGAACTCCAACACCATGATCGCGCCGAATTACTGGGTCGATCACCAAACCGGCAACGATTACTTCCTCACCGTTCAATACTATGAACACGGTG
>Ga0326727_10009603_pt1 | contig 23667 bp, 18 predicted proteins | sample MB2enrmetagenome_FD_207643 | JGI IMG/M metagenome (GOLD analysis project Ga0326727, IMG submission 207643) | Lab enriched peat soil microbial communities from McLean, Ithaca, NY, United States - MB29MY | ecosystem: Environmental > Terrestrial > Soil > Wetlands > Peat | place: USA: New York... | reverse complement strand
CCATCGCTCCCAAGCCCAGCACGCCGCTGCCCAGCAGCCAGATTCCGGCCGGCAGAGGCACCGGAGAAGCCGCGGTAACTTCCAGGCCGATGCCCGTGCTCGTACTCTTATACGCGGCAGAACCGCCGGTGGAGTAGGCAAACGCGAGCGCCGGTGCGGTGCCCGTGGAAGTCGACGTCTCGGTGGGCGCATCCAGTCCCTTCGTGTCCGTCGTCGAGGCTACTTGCAGTGCCAGCCAGTAGTCGCCGGTGGTAGTCGGGGTCCAATTGACGGCGGCGCTGTTCCAGCCGTTGGTCGTGAAGGTTCCCGTGGTCGAAAAGACCGGCGACGCGTTTCTCGCAATTAAGCCGCTCCCGGAATAAATATCGAACGTGAATGTATCGCCGGGCTGACCCGCGCCCTGGGTCAGGTAAGCCGACAATTCCGTAATGTTCTCACCGGCCGTGACAGCGAATTCCCCGGCCAGAAACTGGGCCGTACTCAGCACTTCAGGCGCGCCGGTCCCCGTCGGAGTGCCGGTGTCCAGAACGAAGCTCGCGCTTGCGATGCCGGGAGCCAGGTAGGCGGCCGCGACGGCCCCTGCAATGACTGCAATCTTGGTATTCATCTTAAATTTCCTTTGCTGCGGCTTTACTGCAGGGTCGCAACGTCATACTGGGACAGATCTTGCACGGGGCCGAACTGGTCGTTGAAGCCGCTCATCTGCAAGGACACATTGCCGCTCTGATGGACCTGCACCAGCGCCCAGGCGTAGTAGCGATCGAACTGACTGGTCAGCACGGGCTCGCTGCAGGACGGGCAGGTACCGACCAGCTTGTCGTCGAACGGCGAACCGCCCGAGCCGACGATGACCTGGTAAGGCGTGTTGCTGTAGGTATTGGTGGGATCCGCATTCTGCGACACATTGGGGATGTGCTCATGGCCGCAGAAGTAGGTCGCATGGTACTGAGCGATCACTTTCCAGAAGTTGTTGCGCAGGGAGATGGGCGAGGTGGCGTCGAGACCGCCCGCCGCCACCGTACCGCCGCTCGCCGCCGAGTAGTTGTAGGTGAACGCCGGCTTGTGGCCGAAGACGAAGAACTTGATGGCGCCGCGGCCGCTCGCCGCCGCCAGATCCGAGGCCAGCCAGTCGGCAGGAGCGGTTCCATCGGCACCGGAGGGATCGGTGTTGATGACCGCGAAGTGCAGCAGGCCCGCCGACGTCGAGACGTCGAAGGAGTAGGACAGATCCACCTGGCTGCCGGTGATGGCGCCGTTGTTGGTGCTGGCCGTCGCCGCCGTGGCGGTCGTGAGACCGGACACATTCTGCGCGGTCACGCCCGACACATTGGAGAAGCGCTCGTTGGTCACCAGATCCTGGATCAGGTCGCCCATGTTGGCGCGGAAGGCATTTTCGTTGTCCGCGTAGGCCGTCTTGCCGGTCAGGTTGCCCTGAGCGGCGGTATTGCAGTTCGGATTGGGATTCGACGTGGAATACGGTGCGGCGCTATAGCTGCACTGAGTCTCGTGGTTGCCGGGCACGGGGATCACATAGGTGCCGCTCTGGAACAGGCTGGCAATCGTGCCGCGCCAGAAGGCGTACTGAACGTATTCGAATATGGTGTCCGGGCTGACGCTCTGAGCAGACGTCCAGGAATTGGGCTGTCCGTTGGCCCAGGCGGTGGGGAGGATGGGCCGGCCGTAGCCGTAAATCATGTCGCCGTTGAAGAACAGCAGATTCGGGTTTTGCGACTGTATTCCCGCGAGGATGGTCGACCAGGCCTGGGTGTTCTGCAGCCACTCCTTGTCCTGCGGCAGCAGCGTACCGGTCAGGCTGGGCGCGCCCGCACCGTTCGATACGGCCAGCAGCGTCGTGGGGTCGGGGCTCTTGAGATCCTGGCGGCTGTCGCCGACCGTCGCGAAGCTGAACACGACCGGGTCAGAGCTCTGGGCGCCGGCGATTTGCGCGCCGAAGGCGCCGACAGCGATGAGTGATGCGGTAACCGCGCGGCTCAAACGCCCGCGTCCCAAATCCTGATTCAACATGATTTCCCCTCGATTGATTGTTCGAAATCCGAATTCGTCTCCGCGATCCGGACCGAATCGCGAAGCAGTCGAACGATATAGGCCGCGTGTCTCACCGATGTTACAACTTGACGTCGTTCTTACGGCAGCAGCAACATTGCCCAAGATTCAAATCGGATGGCACTTCACCGAGTAGGTCGCGCCGGATTTCTCATCCATGCCCATCCAGTTGCCGACCTGCACTTGCTGATCGGGGAAAATCGTGCTGTTCTGGCGATCCGAGACGCTCAGCTTTTGCCCGTTCTCGAAGTACGAACCCTTCAGTTCGGTCGTGCAGCGAATGATCCGGGTATCATGGCTGGTCACCAGAATCGTGTAGACGATTTCATCGTTGTTGTAACCGGCGGTCTCCCACTTCGCCTCCGTCACGAAACGCGCAGCTCCCGCAGCGCCGTCCGCGGCGGGCGCCGACTTGTCATTCGAATCCGCACCGGTCTGCGTGATCGGCGCGCCCTTCGCTGCGGGTGCCGACGCGGTGGCCACCACCGGCGTCGAGGCGGCGGCCGAGGCTGGCGCTGCGGCCGCCTTCGGCGCCGGGTCCGAGTCGTCGGCCATGCAGAGGGCGGCGGAGAGGTACAAGGGCATTATCAGCAATAGCTTTTTCATCACGAACTCCCATCGCCAAACTGTTTAGAAAGCAATCCCATCGACCCCGCATCCCTTCGGGGCCTGGCCTTGGACAGCGACCATACGAAATCCTGCGGCCGAAACACCGGCGCCTGCCCGGCGCCGGGCGTCCCGGTGAACCACTCCTCTTTGGGCAGACCGACATAGCCGCGGCGAGCGCGAGCGTCGCCTTTGAGTTCGCCCGGAGCCGGATCGATAAATATTGGCAGCCGTTCGGGTGCCCCGGCCACCACGCCGATGGAGGCGCGCGAATGACAGGTCATGCACGATGACGAGCCCTGCATGCCGTTTTCGAGCTCGGAGCTCGCCAGCCGCTCCGGCCGGCCGGCGCCATCGACGTAGGAGGTCAGGGTGCCGCGCAGGCGGTAGTACTGCCACACCGTACCTTCGAGTCCGATGCTGGGCGGCGCCCGATTGCAATCCTGCGCGGTTCCGCGGCAGGCAAACCGATCGCGCGAGGGCAGCTGCCAGCCCTCGTTGTCGGGCAAGGCCGGGTTATCCACATGCTCGAAGGTGGCCCAAAGCCAATGCGGCTGATCCTTCGATGCGATGTGCAAGGCGGTCAGGCCGTACAGACGCGTGCTGCCGTCGGCGAAGGCCACCTCCACCGTGTGATAGCGGGAACGCTCCTCCGCCTTGATGGGACGCCACTTGGCCTTGACGTGCCGGGCACCCAGGGGAAACTCGACGCCCTGCGCGGCTGCATAGGCGCGGACCTGCCCGTCCAGGTTGTACAGCTCGCGCGATCGGATGAATTCGTAAGACCTGCGATTCATGCGGATTTCGGTCAGGCGCGAGGCGTTCGCCAGCGGGTCGGCGAGCGGCACCATGCGACCGCCCACGATGTGCCTGGCGTTGGGAAAATCCTTCAGTGACAGGGTTTCGAATCGGCTCTCCGCGCCCGCGCCGCTGCCGTGACTCGCGCCCGAGGCGGCAGGGCTGCCGCCGGTCCACGGACCCGGATCCCGGCCGTCGTTCAAGAATATGGCGCCGGCGCTTTGCCAGGTCTCCCACACCACCGGAGCATCGGCACCGAACGCCGCCTTAGGATCGGCACGGCGAGCCTCGAGGTCGGCCGGCCAGTTGAGTGCGATAAATAGGCGCCACGCGAATTCATCGGCGCTATCCGCGGTCAGTGCCTCGCTGCGCGGCTCGGCCCAGGGTTGTTGCCAGCCCGGCGCCGACGCTGACGCCGACACCGGCGCCGATGCCGACAGCGGCGCGCAGACCAGCGCGGCCGCTACCGCGAGCGGCGCCAGGACGGCAGCGCCGAAGGTGCGCATCATGGCGCCTTGTACCCGTCCGTGAGGGTCTTCAGAAAGGCGATGACATCGTTGATCTCCGGCTCCGTGAGCGCCGGCGCCGCGCCGGGGCTGCGGTCCATGGGCGCATCGTGATCGACATTGTTGGGTTGGCCCGGCGGTAAATCGTCGAACTTGTGCACGCTGCCGTCGGGGTTTCGGGAGTAATACTTCTCCGGAAACAGATCGCGCTCGACGTAGAAATGCATGACGTCGCGCAGTGAGGTGAACACGCCGTTGTGGAAGAACGCGTCGCGGATGGCGACATTGCGCAAGCTGGGCGCCCGGAAAAAACCGCAATATTCCTGCTTGTCTGCCAGGTCCTGCCGCGCCGGGCCGCACAGCCCCCGATCGTAGTAATTGGGGTCCGCATTGGCGGCGATGTGCGGATTGCGCGGCACGCCCACATTGTTGAAGTCAAAATCGGTGAATGCCGGCGGCACCCCGCCGCGATTCGCCACCAGATGACAGCTCGCGCAGTTGCCCTTGGCCGGGTCCTTGAACAGCGCAACGCCCCGCTCTTCCTCCTCGGTCAGATCGATTTCGCCGCGCAGGAAGGCATCGTAGCGGCTGCTGTAGGGATAGAATTCCTCAGGTGTTTGCTGAAATGCCTCGAGCGCGGCCAGGCCCGCCTCGAAGGCGCGCTCCGGGTCGTGAAAGATATGGGCGCCGAAGGCGGTGCGAAACTCCGCGGCGTATGCCGTCCTGCTCAGTTTCGCGGCCACATCGGCCGCACCGGCGTTCGCCATCTCGTTGGGCGCCAGCAAGGGGAGCTTGGCCTGCTCGTGCAGGCTGTGAGCGCGCCCGTCCCAGGTGAAGCCTCCGGCCGGGCCAACATCGCCGTCCAGGAAATGGTACTGCTCGTCGAATTGCGGCAGTCCGTGCAGGTAGCGCAGCGAGGGCACGGCCCGCGTTCCCTGCTGCGTCATATCCGGGCCGCCCATCGCCAGTGCCTTGCCCGGCGGCGGCCCGTAGGCGTATTGAGGATTATGACAATTGGCGCAGGCCAGCTTTCCCGAGGCCGACAGCGATGGGTCGAAGAACATCTTGCGGCCGAGGGCAGCCAGAACCGCCGCCGACGGTTCGGCGGCCATGGCCGCCGAACCCGCCGACAGGGCGCACGCGATCAACGTGCCAAACGCCAACGCGCGCAACTTGATTCGCACCACGGTAGGTGATGCCTCCCTCGTCTGTTGAATGGGGCGACAGGGTAAGATGACTTTATGAATGCGATGTGAATATTGAGCGACAACCCCCGAGTCCCTCATCCATGAAATTCGGCCCATGAAATTCGGCAAGGCGATTCTCCGCGTCTTAGTCGCCCTCGTCTCATTGCTGCCCGTGCTGCTGTTCGCGCTGTGGCTGAGGCCGCCGGACATCCTGCGCATCGGCGCCAATTACTCCGCGAAGATCGTCTGCTCCAACGTCTTTCTGGCCGGGCGCGACCCCGATGAAGTGCTGCGCACCGATGTGCAGGCGCCGGGGATCGCGCTGCTGAGCCTCATGCGCGTATCCGTCGATCGCGAACAGCGAGTGGTACACGCCGGACTGCTGGGTTTCATCGGCGGCGGACTGGCGGTGGCGCGGCCCGGCAATGGCTGCGCGGCCGTGCCCGACGGCAATCTTGACTTCGCGCTGCATGTCAGCGCCGCGCCCCCCGCCGAGCCCGCAGTGGCGCCTGCCAAGGGTGGCGCTGGTGCTGAGACGACCGCGGACTCCGGCTCGAGCACGAGCGCAAGCAAGCCGTGGCCGGACGGAACCGCCGTTGCGACCAACCCCGCGCTGGATCGCATCCTCGCCGACGATGCTCTCGCCGGTCCCGGCATGCGCGCCATCGTCGTGGTCGATCACGGCCATATCGTGGCCGAACGCTATGGGAGGGGCTTCTCCGCGGCCACGCCCCTGCTCGGCTGGTCCATGACCAAGAGCGTGCTCGCCGGACTCCTCGGCGTGCTGGTCAAGGAGGACAGGCTGGCGCTCGATCAATCCGCCGGCTGGACCGCCGGCGACGGCGCCGGCCGCGAGCGCATTCGGATCGCGGACCTGCTCGCCATGTCCAGCGGTCTGCACTTCAACGAGACCTACGGCACCGTGTCAGATGTCACCCGCATGCTGTACCTGCAACCCGACGCGGCGGGTTTCGCGCGCGAGCAGCCGCTGGTGCATCCGGTCGGGGAATTCTGGAGCTACTCCAGCGGCACCGCCAATATCCTGGCGCGCATTGTTCAAGACGCCGCGGGCCGGCAGGGTGCCGGGGTCGCGCGCGATGAGCTCTTCACCCCGCTCGGCATGACCAGCGCCACCATGGAAACCGACGAAGACGGCACCCTGGTGGGTTCTTCTTATATGTATGCCACCGCCCGCGACTGGGCACGGTATGGACTGTTCCTACTGCAGGGCGGTGTTTGGGGCGGCCGGGAATTACTCCCCGCGGGCTTCGCCGCCATGATGGCCGCTCCCGTTGCGGCCTCCGGCGGCCAGTACGGGCACGGCCTGGTCTGGCTCTGGGGCTCCGAAGCCATCGTGCCCGGCAAGAACCCCGACGCAGCCTTCGGGCTTCCCTCCGACACCTTCTGGATGGAGGGCCATGACGGCCAGAGTACCGCCATCATCCCCTCGCGCCAGCTGGTCATCGTGCGCTTGGGATTGACGCCGCGGCGCGAACACTACCGGCCGCAGCCGCTGGTGAAGGCCGTGCTCTACGCCGCCGGCTTTCGATGATTGCTACGGCGCGACCTTCAGCGATGACGCGGAAGCGGCCGTTTGCGGTGGGCCTTGTATAGGAGATCGTGCCCCAGGCGCAACAATTTTGAAGAGCCGCAGACATCGGCCGACGCGTGATGCTGCTGTTCCACCACGGCTGTCACCAGCAACGCGAGACTGATCTGGCGTGTACGAAGGAACGTGGCGTTCATATGGTGAGAGATTAAGGCCGCGATGCATAAAATTTCCGCAGCGACTGGTCCGATGCGGCGTAAAGAACTTGCAAAATCGGGACCGGGGCGCCGCCATCATCCCCTCTCGCCGGATGGTCATCGTTCGATTGGGGCTCACGCCGACGCGCCATTACGGCCGGCCGCGAACGTTGCGCAATCACGGTCACGAAATTCGCGCGGAGAGACCTGCATTCTCGAGGCAAAGAATCGGCAAAAGTAGGCCGGATCGTCGAAACCCAGATGATAGGCGATCTGGGACACGGACATGGTCGTATAGCGCAATTGCCGTTCTGCTTCGATCAATATACGCAGGTGAATCAATTCCCCGGGAGACTGACCGGCAGCGGTCAGGCACGCGCGCCGCAGGCGCTGCGTTGAGACCGATAAGCGTGCCGCATGAGCTTCAACCGTCAGGTGATTCCGGTAATGCTCCTCGATCTGCCGACGGAATCTGGCCACGAGCTCGCGCGACGGCGTGTCAGGATTCGATTTGAGTCCGTCGGGTGTATGCGCCAGGCGCAGTACATTCGCGAGTAACGCGGCAAGCAGGCCGCGCAGCGCCGCCGGGCGGCCCGGTGCCGATCGGCTGAATTCCCGCAGCAGCATCCGGGCAAGCGTTGACAGGTCGGTCGCACGCACGCTGGCCGCATCGAGCGCGCGCAGCATGGCGTGATCGAGAAAGGCAGCGAGGCCGTCCAGCGCTCCGTCGAGGTCCGGTATGAGGCCGGACGCGAAGGAGACGACGATGCCGACGGCCCCGGGCTGGAAGCGGAACGCATGCACGATACCGGGGGGTATGACGACCACGGCGGGCGCGCGCAGCGCTTCGGCCGCATCATCCACTTGCGCAACCATCCTGCCGCGCTCGGCGATCAGGACCTGATGCAGGTCCCGGTGCCTATGCGGCCGAATATTCCAATCGTGCAGATGGCTGCGGGCGGCGATGGTCTCGACATGCACGAGACGCTCGTCGGGCGCCTGAAGCGGTTCTCCGTATAGAAAGAACGCCGGAACCGGGGCGGCAGCGATCCCGCGGCTGCCCGAATGACGGCTGTATCGGGTTGCCATTGATCGAAAAGTACAAGTTTCGTTCGGTTCTGTCCATTCCAGATTCCGCGTCGATCTATAGCCTTGGAGCCGATGTTGCGAACCCAGGTTGTCATCATCGGCGCCGGGCCATCCGGATTGTTGCTGGCGCAGCTTCTGCACCGGCGGGGTATCGACTCGGTCATCCTCGAGCGGCGCAATCGGGATTATGTGGAGGCGCGGATCCGCGCCGGCCTGCTCGAGCAAGGAACGGTCGATCTTCTCGACGAAGCGGGCGTTGGTGCTCGCCTGCACCGCGAGGGACTCGTGCACGGCGGCATCGAACTCTCCTTCGGGGGTCAAGCTCACCGGATCGACTTCAAGGCTCTGTGCGGGCGATCGATGACCGTCTACGGCCAGACGGAGATCACGAGGGATTTGGGCGACGCCCGCGCTGCGGCCGGCGCAAGCGTGTTCTATGAGGCCGAGCGGGTCGCACTGAGCGGCTTCGAGACAGTCCATCCGCGCGTGACGTTCACCCATCACGGTGTGGCCCGGGAGATCAGGTGTGACTTCATCTCAGGGTGCGATGGCTTTCATGGCATCAGCCGCCGCAGCGCCCCATTGGGCGCGATTCGGACCCACGAGCACGCCTACCCTTTTGGTTGGCTCGGTATCCTCGCGGACGTTCCACCCGTTGCAGAGGAGCTGATTTATGCCAACCATGAACGAGGCTTCGCTCTTTGCAGCATGCGCTCCACCGCCCGCAGCAGGTACTACATTCAGTGTACGCCGGAGGATCGGGCAGAAGACTGGGAGGATGCCAGATTCTGGGACGAACTTCGCGCGCGCCTGCCGGAGGCCTATGCCCGCCGGCTGGTGACGGGTCCGGTTATCGAAAAGAGCATCGCACCCCTGAGAAGCTTCGTCGCCGAACCCATGCGGTTCGGGCGCCTGTTCCTCGTCGGCGATGCCGCACATATCGTGCCGCCGACGGGAGCAAAGGGGCTGAACCTTGCGGCCGCCGACGTGAGGGTACTCTACGAGGCACTCGTGGAGTTCTACCGGACCGGCCGCGAGTCCCTACTGGACGGTTATTCCGCACGAGCACTTGCCCGTGTGTGGAAGGCCACACGATTCTCCTGGTGGTTCACGACTCTGATGCACAGGTTTTCCGATGACTCCTTCGCGCGCAAGATGCAGCTCGCAGAACTCGAGTACCTCGTCGAATCCGAAGCCGCGGCGAAAGTTCTTGCCGAGAATTACGTCGGATTGAAATTCTCTTGAAACCGTGCGGAACGTCCGCCTAAAAATGCCGTTCAACGGTGAAGAATTCCGTGCGCGGCAGTCCCGGCGTGCCGAGCGCCCCGGGCGGAGCTTGGTTATACGGCGGGTACCTTGGCGTCCGCCGTGAGCTTCATCCGGCGGCGCCGGGCAATCCATGCGTAGACAGGCACGCAGGCGAGGAGCATCAGCCCCGCGAACAACGCGGATCGCCGGTCTTCGATGATCGCGGCTATCCATAGGCACACGCAGCCCACGAGCACGATGGCCGTCGTGAACGGGTAGCCGAAGGCCCGATAGGGCGGCGCCGCAATACGAAGAGCGCCGAATAGGCGGATACATAGTTCAGCAGGAACAGCACGGCGGCGACGGCGATGATCTGCTCGAAGGTGCCGCTCATGATGAGAGCCGCGGTGACGCAGCTCGACACCGCCAGGGCGACGCGAGGCGTGCCTCCCGCGCTGACCATCGCGGCCTTCTGGGTGAAAAATCCGTCCCTGCCGATGGCCAGGAGCACGCGCGGCGTCATGAGCATGGTGGCATTGACCAGGCTGAGCACGGTGAGCAGCGAAATCACGGTGACGAGTTCGCCGCCCCCGTGCGACAGCATCGCGCGTGCGGCGTCGGCGGCCGGCAGCTGCGACGCCGCCAGCACCGGCAGAGGCAGCACACGCAGAATGGCGATATTGAAGATCACGTACATCACGGTCACCAGGATGGTACCGCCGATGATGGCGCGCGGCAGCGTCAGAGCAGGCTCGGTGCTCTCCTCCGCCATGTAGATGGCTGCGTACCAGCCGTCATAGGTCAGGAACACCGCGCGCAGGGCGGTCACCAGCGCGGCCAGCATGGCCATGGACATCAGCGGCAGCGATACGGCCGCCGTGGCCGGCGGCGGCGCGCCGGATGCGGCCACCGGCGCCGTCAGGAAGCAGCCGACGATCAGCACCGCGAACATGAGCCCCACGGCGACGCTGATGATGCGCGTGAGCGTGCCGCCGATGCGCAGCCCCGTCCAGTGCAGAGCGGTCAAGACGACGATGATTGCGATGGCCAGCGCCCGCGGGTTGGCCGCCGCGGCCGGCCACAGCACGCCCGTGAAGGTCGCCGCGGTCAGTGCACCGTAGGCCTGCGTCGCCACGTTGTTGATCCAGTCGCTCCAGCCCACCACGAATCCCGGCCCGTTGCCGAAAGCGCGCCGTGCGTAGATATAAAAGCCGCCCGCCTGCGGCATCATGGCGGCCAATTCGGCCACGGAGACCGCACCGAGCAGCGAATACAGCCCGCCGAGAATCCAAAACAGCACGATCAGGCGCGAGTCGCCGAGCGCCGCGGCCAGAGTCCCCGGCAGCCGCAGGATGCCGGTGCCGACGGTGCCTCCGAAGACGATGGCAAGACCGAAACCGAGCCCGAGAATCCGCCGCAGCGGCCGCGTTTGTTGAGTCATTAATCTGTCATGTCATGAACGGACATCGCCGCAGCTTGCGCGCGAGCCGCGCCGATCGCAAGCGCACAAGAAACGTGACGGCCGCCCTCGCATGACAGCACGATGTATTCGATGATGATTGCCTACTCGATGTTCGCCGGCACGATCCGTGGATTCAATGGTAATGAGAACAATGAGTTCGGATAGCAAGCTTCGCCTTAACGCAATATGAATGATTCCAGTCACAAGACTGAAACAATGAAAATCGTCGAGTTGATCGATGGGGATCGATTGCATCCTGTCTTTCAACCCATACTCGACGTCGGTAATTCCACCATCCTGGGTCATGAGGGCCTGATACGCGGTCCCGCGGACTCCAATCTGCACATGCCGGGAGCCCTGTTCGCCGCGGCCGCGGCCGCGGATATGACCCTCGAACTCGAAGCCGCCGCGGCGCGGGCCATACTCGCGACCCATGCGCAGATCCGCGGCGCCGGCCTCTTGTTCGTGAATCTCTCGGCGCGATCCATCACTCGCCTGGGGTCCGATCGAGGCCGGCGGGCGTTTCAGGACACCTTGCTCCGCTGCCGGATGCCGGCCCGCTCGCTGGTCATCGAGATCACGGAACACGAGCGCGTGGCGGACCACCAGGCCCTGGATCACGCCATACAGTTTCTACGCAGCATCGGTGTCTCGATCGCGCTCGATGATTTCGGCGACGGCAAATCGAGCCTGCGCCTCTGGGCCGAAGTGCACCCGGAGTTCCTGAAGATCGACCGCTACTTCTGCCATGGAATCCACTCGGACGGCAAGAAAGTGCTCACCGTCAAGGCCATGCTGCAGCTGGCCGAGAATTTCGGAAGCCGCGTGATCGGCGAAGGCATAGAGAGCGTGGACGATCTGCGGGTGATGCGTGACCTGGGTGTCTCCTTCGTCCAGGGCTATGTCTGCGGGCGGCCCCAGGAGAAGCTCGCGACCGGCATCCCTCATGCGGCGTTATCGGTGCTTGCCGCGCCGGAGATCGCCGTATTTCCCGAATTGCGGCGAGCGTCGCAGTTCGCGCCCAAGGCGGGAAAGCTGCTGATCGAGGCTCCCACCCTCACCAAGGAACATTCCAACCTGGAGCTGCTGGAGATCCTGCAGTCTCATCCGAATCTTCATGCCATCGCGGTGGTGGATCACGGCCGCCCCATCGGCCTGGTGAACCGGCGGCGCTTCACCGAAAAGTACATGCTGCCCTACTATCCGGAAATCTACGGGCGGAAAAGCTGCACCGCTTTCATGGACGGTGATCCGCTCGTCATCGAGATGAGTCAGCCCCTGGAGGACCTGGCGCAGGTGTTGACTTCGGATGACCAGCGCTATCTCACCGACGGCTTCGTGCTGGTGGACGCCGGCCGCTACGTGGGCCTCGGCACCGCCGAGCAGCTGGTGCGCTCCGTGACCGAACTGCGCATCGAGGCGGCGCGGCATGCCAACCCCCTCACCTTTCTGCCGGGGAATATCCCCATCAGCGAGCACATCCGCCGCTTGCTGACGGGAAAAAGCGGATTCGGCGCCACCTACTGCGATTTGAACAACTTCAAGCCGTTCAACGATCAATTCGGCTACTGGCAGGGCGACAAGATGATTCGCCTCCTGGCCAGCATCATCGTCTCCGAGTGCGATCCCCACCGAGATTTCGCGGGCCATGTGGGAGGAGACGATTTCGTGGTGCTGTTCCAGAGTGCCGACTGGGAAAAGCGCTGCAGGCGGATCATCGAGCACTTCAACACGGCGGCGCTGACCCTGTTCGACCAGGAAACCCGCAGCCGCGGTTACATCGAAGCCGAGGATCGAAACGGCAAGTTCAACACCTTCCCGCTGACGACCCTGTCCATCGGCGGACTGTACGTCAGTCCCGAAATGTTTCGCGTCGCCGAGGACGTGGCGTCCGCGGCGGCGGCGGCCAAGCACCGCGCCAAGCGGCAAAACACCGGCCTCTACATCCATACGCCGGAATGCGGACAGTACAACCTGGACGACAATTCGCTGACGGGTGCCGTTGCCTGAGCCCGCCCCGGCATGAACGTGCCGGGATGAGATGATAAGATGCCGGCGTGGCCCAGCCCACGGAGTTCATTTGACAACCTTCCTGCAGACGTTCGGAGCCTTGTTCTCCATCGTCAATCCGCTGTCCGGCACATTCATCTTTTTCGGAGCCACCCGCGAGCTCGACCCGCGGGTCCGCCGGCAGGTGGCGCGCTGGGTGGCGATCTACGCCTTCGTGCTCGTGACCGCATCGCTGTACGTCGGCGCCTATGTGCTCAGCTTCTTCGGCGTCTCCATCCCGGTGCTGCGGGTGGCCGGCGGCATCGTCGTCGCCATGTCCGGATGGCGCATGCTGAACGCGCCCGATGCCACCGAACAGCGGCGCAGCGAGGCGCCGAACCCGGCTTCGATGGCCGTGTCGCCGAGCCGGCTGGCGTTCTATCCGCTCACCATGCCCCTGACCACGGGACCGGGAACGATTTCGGTGGCGATCTCCCTGGGGGCGGGCCGCCCCAGGGGCCTGCATGCCGCGACGCTGGAATTCTTCATCGAGACCCTCGCCGCCGTGGCGCTGCTCGCCGTGCTGGTGTACGTGTTCTACAGGCACTCGGCACGGCTGGCGAGCTTGATGGGGGCGACGGGAACCACCATAGTCGTGAGGCTGTCGGCGTTTCTATTGATCTGCATCGGAATCCAGGTGTTTTGGAATGGCGCGGCGGAGCTGCTGGGCACCCTGCCCCTGGGCAGCGCCGGCGTGAGCTGAGCGGCGGCGCCGCTGCGAATCTAGGGCCGCCGGCGCAGGCCGGCAGGAATCAACACCATTCCCAGCACCTCGAACAGGCCGTGAGCCACCAGGGCCATCAGGGCAGCCGGGATGGCTCCCATCAGGATGGTGGGCAGATCGTTCAGCGAAAGCCCGGAGACGATGGGAGCCCCGTAGCCCCCCGCCCCCACCAGAGCCGCGAGCGTGGCCGTGCCGATGCTGACGATGGTGGCGGTCTTGATCCCCGCCAGGAGCGTTGGGCTGGCGAGCGGCAGCACCACCCGGAACAAAATCTGCCGGCGATTCAGGCCGAAGGCGCGCGCATTCTCCACATGGATGGGGTTCACCGCCCGAATGCCCGTGAAGGTATTCAGCACCACCGGAAGCAAGCTGTACAAGCACAGCGCGGCCAGGGCGGGCTTGGTTCCCACGCCGAATACCGGAATGAGAAAGCACAACAGCGCCAGCGACGGCACGGTCTGGATCAATGCGCTCGACAACAGGATGGCCTGCCCGGTCGCGTGGAAGCGCACCGCCATCACGCCCAGCGGTATGCCCACCAGCACCGAAAACAGCAGCGACACTCCCACCAGCCACAGGTGTTCCTTCGTACGGCGCATCACTTCCTTCATCCAGCCTTCCGATTCCGGGGATTGAGCCCCCAGAAATCGAGACGCTATCTGCGCAAATCCGATCCTCTGAATGTCGGCCTGTGCATTCATGTCCAGCATGGCCTTTTCGCCGATCCTGCCCTCGAGCCCGAGAAGCGCCTGCCACTCGCGCGGGTGCTTCTCCACGAAGGACTTCCGGGCGACCCACACCGCCTGGTAGACGGGAAAGTAATCGTGATCGTCATCCAGCAATCTCAGGTGAAGCTTCTTGATCTTCGCGTCGGTGGAATACACATCGATCAAATCGACGGCGTTCTGTTCGATGGCCTGATAGCTCAGGGTGTGCTCCATGCGGCTGACTTTTTGCGGGTCGAAGCTCAGGTGATAGTTGCCGGCCAATCCGGGATAGCCATCTTTTCTATCCATGAATTCGTAGCTGAAGGCCGCCCTGATATCCGATTCCATGGGAATCAGATCTCCGATGGAGCGAAGGTTGTGCTTCTGCGCAAAGCCCTCCTTCACCGCCAGAGCATATGTGTCGTTGAACCCCAGCGACCCGGAAGTCGTCAGATCCAGCGCCGACAGGGCTTGACGGATGTCCTCCAGCGACTTCAGATCCGGCCTCTTGAGAAGGGCCTCCGCCAGGGTCCCGGTGTAATCCGGATACACGTCGATGGCGCCGCTCTTCAATGCCTCGAACAGAATGCCGGTGTTTCCCATCCCGAGCTTGCGATTCACCGGAACATGCGTCGCCGACTCGATGGTCTGCGCGGCGATTTCCCCGAGCACATAGCTCTCCGTGAAGATCTTGCCGCCGACGACGATGGGCTCTGCGGCTGACGCCGCGGAAGGCAATGAGGCGGCGAGAAGAATGACCATCGCCCACGCGCGCCTCATGAATGCCGCTCCGCTCATTGAAGATCAACCGCGTCGGGCAGGGTGCGCTGCGCATTGATGAACTGGGTGACGAAGGGATTGGCGGGACGCAGCAGCAGGTCGCGGTAGGTCCCGGTCTGCACCACCCTCCCCTCGTGCAGCATGGTCATCTGCTCCGCCAGGAACACTGCCTCGCCGAGATCGTGGGTGACGAGCAGCACCGTCTTGCCCAGCCTGCCGAAAATGGATTTCAATTCCTGCTGCAAGCTGCTGCGAATCAGCGGATCCAGCGCCGCCATCGGCTCGTCGAGCAGCATCACGGCCGGATCCATCATGGCCGCACGCATGATGGCCACCCGTTGTTTCTGGCCGCCGCTCATCTCGCGGGGAAAGCGCGCGAGTACCTCCGCTTCCAGGTCGACGACTTTGCGCAGCTCTTCCACACGATCCTCGATTCTGGACTTGCGCCATCCCCGCAGCTTTGCGACCAGGGCGACGTTGTTTCTCCCCGTGATATGGGGAAAGAGCCCGCCGTCCTGGGGAACGTAGCCGATGCGGTCAGCCCATTCGACCTGAGTGAGCGAGAGCAGCGCCTGGCCGTCGATCCTGACGTAGCCCTTCTCGAAAGGAATCAGTCCCAGCGTGATCCGCAGCAGCGTGGTCTTTCCCGAGCCGCTGGAACCGATCAGGGCATGAGTGGCGCCCTTGGAAACGATGAGATTCACGTCGGACAGGACAGCCCTATCTTCGAAGGTCTTGTAGATACCCTGCAGTTCGAGCATACCGATCTTGGGTCCCGTTGATCTTCAGTCCTGCCGCCGGCGTACAATGCCTACGCTATTGTAGATCCGACCATCGCATGAGTTGAGGAGAACGCATGGATTTGGGAATTCGCGGCCGGACGGCCATCGTTTGCGCATCGAGCCAGGGGCTGGGCAGGGGCTGCGCCGCCGCGCTCGCCGAGGCGGGCGTCTCGGTGGTCATCAACGGGCGCAACCGCGCGCTGCTCGAGCAGACGGCCGAGGAGATCCGGCGCGCCTCCGGAGTGGACGTACGGCCCGTGGTCGCCGATGTCTCGACACCCGAGGGCCAGGCGGCGCTGCTCACCGCCTGCCCCGCACCCGATATCCTGGTCAACAACAACGCCGGGCCGCCGTTCCGCAACTTTCGCGAGCTGGATCGGCAGGCTCTGCTGACCGGCGTCACCATGAACATGGTGACGCCCATCGAGCTCATTCGACAGGTCATCGACGGCATGGCGGCGCGCGGCTTCGGCCGGATCGTGAACATCACCTCCATCAGCGTCAAAATGCCGGTCTCGGGATTGGATCTGTCGAGCGCGGCCCGCGCCGGCCTCACGGCCTTCGTAGCCGGGATCGCCCGCGAGGTCGCCGACAAGAACGTCACCATCAATAATCTTCTGCCCGGAAGCTTCGACACCCAGCGCCTGCGCAACGGCTTTCTCGCCGCCTCCAAGAGAACGGGCAGACCGGAGGCCGACATGGCAGCGCGAGCACGGGCGGAGATACCGGCCAAGCGCTTCGGCACCCCCGCAGAGTTCGGGCAAACCTGCGCCTTCCTGTGCAGCGTCCATGCCGCATACATGACCGGCCAGAACATCCTGCTGGATGGCGGAGCCTATCCGGCGGCGTTTTAGACGGCGGCCTTGGCGGCCAGTCAATAGAGCACTTCAACCGCCGCATTGAACGTATATCCCACACCGCGTTCCGTGACGATGAACTTCGGCTCGGACGGATTGGCCTCGATCTTGCGGCGCAATCGCAGCACCTGAACGTCGATGGAACGGTCGTAGACCTCATTGTCGTACACCCGGCTGGCTTCGAGCAGCTGATCGCGGCTGAGGACCCGCTGGGGAGCCGCCAGCAACGCCGCAAGCAGATTGAATTCTCCGTTGGTCAGCTCCAGCAGTTGTCCGGAACGCTTCGCCAGGCGCCGCGTGCGCAGGTTCAGCTCGAACTCGCCGAAGCGGTAGGCGCGAACCGCTCCCTGCCTCGCCTCGGTCAACGCCGCTCCCTTGGTTCTTCGCAGCACGGTGCGGATGCGTGCGAGCAGCTCCCGCGGGCTGAAAGGCTTGGTCAGGTAATCGTCGGCGCCGAGCTCGAGACCCATGATCCGATCCGCTTCATCGCGCACCCCGGAGAGGATGATGACCGGAATCGCCGACTCTTCACGCAGCCGGCGGGCCAGCGACATGCCATCCTCAGCCTCCAGGCGCAGGTCGAGGATCACCAGATCGATGGCGTGGTCGGCGAGGATGGCCGACATTTCCCTGCCGGTCGAGATCGCGCTGACGCGCAACCCATTCTCCGTGAGGTACTCCTGCAGCAGATCGCGGATCCGGGGATCGTCGTCGACGACCAGAATGTGCGGTCGGATGGTCTCAGACATACCGATGGTCTCCGTGGCCGGGTTGCAGAGCGCGCGCCAACGACTCGGCGATATCGCCGCGCCACAGCGGCTTGTGCAATACCTCGTTCACTCCGATTCCGGCGGCACGATTCTCGAGCGGCGCGCCTCCGTGGCCGCTCATGAGAATGATGGGAACATCCGGCCGAACGCGCCGCAGTTCGCGCGCCAGCTCGATACCGACGAGATCCGGCATGGCTTCATCGGTGAGCACCAGATCGAAGCGCCGCGGCTGGGCCTGAAATGCCTTGAGCGCCGCATTGCTCGAATTGAAACCCACCGGCTCGTAGCCGAGCTCGGCCAGCATCTCCTCGGCGAGCGCCACCAGCATGGGTTCGTCGTCGACGATCATCACCGTCTCGCCGTGTCCCTGCGGCAGGTCGCGCACCGGTTCGACAACCGGCTTTCCGGCTTCGGCCGCAATGGGCAGCCAGATTTCGAAACTCGTTCCCTTTCCGGCGGCGGTGTCGACGTCGATCGCGCCCCCCAGATCCGTGACGATCCCATGCACCAGCGACAGGCCCAGGCCCGTGCCCTCCCCGACCCCCTTGGTGGTGAAGAAGGGGTCGAATATTCGCTCGAGCACCTCCGGTGGAATGCCGGCGCCCGTATCCCGGATGATGAGCCTTGCATAAGTTCCCGGGGAGAGGGCGCCGCGCGACAGGGAACGGTGCTCCGTCAATCGAACTCTGTCGAGCAGCACGGTCAGTACGCCGCCGTGCTCCATGGCATGTACCGCATTGGTGCACAGATTCATCGCGACTTGATGCAAATGCGTCGAATCGCCGATCACCGCGGCGTCGCCGGCGTCGAGCGCTTTCTCCAGGCGGATGTTTGAGGGCAAGGAAGCCGCGATGAGCTCCAGCGTCTCTTCGATGACCGACTGCACATGCACATGGGCGCGTTCACCCAGACCGCTGCGGCTGAATCCTAGAATGCGATCGACGAGCACCTTGGCGCGCCCGGCCGCGTGCATGACATTGTCGACGTAGCGCCGCAGGGCGCTGCCGGAAACGGTGTGTTCCTGCGCGAGCTCACCGTATCCGAGGATCGCCCCCAGTATGTTGTTGAAATCGTGGGCTATGCCGCCCGCCAGAGTGCCGATCGCCTCCATTTTCTGCGATTGCCGCAGTTGGGCCTCCAGATGCTCCTTGTCGGCCTGCGCCTGCTTTTGAGCCGTCACATCGATGGTGGAGCCGACGAAGCGATACGGTGTTCCCGTCGCATCGCGCAGGCAGCGGCCCCGCGCCAGCAGCCAGCGCCACTCGCCGTCATCTCGTTCGACTCTATATTCGCATTCGAAGCTCGGCGTGCGTCCTTCGAGGTGCTCTTTGACCGCGGCTTCGAGGGGCGCCCTGTCGTCGGCGTGAATGGGAATTTTGGCCATCCATTCGGCGCGGGTGGTGGTCGCCCGATCATCGGCCTGACCTTGGAGCATCTTCATCTTCGACGACAGGAATAGGTGGTCGGTCTCGAGATCCCAGTCCCAATGTCCCTCGTTCGCTCCCTCCATCGCCAGGGCGTAGCGTTCCTCGCTGTCCCGTAGCGCGCGCTCGCTCGCCTCGATGCGCCGCAGCTGATGCCACAGCGCCGCAATGGCCGCCAGACCGAGAAGGGCGACCAGGAGAGTTCGGGCCGCCAGTCGAGCGGCCTCATCTCTCCAGGGTTGCATGGCGACGGTCTCATCTCGAGTGACCGCCAGCACCAGCGGGGTGTCCCGCACGCGCGCCACCGCGACGAATTCCCGCCGGCCGTCGATCGGGCTGTGGATCGGCTTTGCCGGCGCAATCGGTGGGGCGGCGAGTTGTGGAAACGTCCTGCCGATCGTGCCCGGCGCCGGCGGGTCGCGCACCAGCAGGCTTCCATCGTCGCGCAGAAGCTGGATTGCGCTCCCCTTGCCGAGAGTGACCGACCCGTAGAACCGCTGGAGCTCCTCCAGGTCCACGACGGCCGTGATGACCCCCGCGAACTCTCCTTTATCGTTTTCGAGCCGGCGCGAGAGGACTATGGCCGCGCGGTTCTCGGACCGGGTGACCAGCGGCTCGCTCATGAAAAGCCCCTTCGCAACGCCGTCCCTCTGAGCGATGAAGTAGCTGCGGTCCGACACGTCGAAATTCGGGGACGGGCTGCCGATCGAACGGTGCCGCCGTATACCCTGGGCATCGACGATGGCGATCATCCGTAACTGTCTGACTCCGGCCGCACGGTTTGCCAGGACTTCATCGATCCGCTCCGGCGGGATCTTGGGGCCGTCGTTGCGGTACCATAGCGCCGTTTCCCGGAGCAATATGTCGATGCTCTGCCAACTCCAGGCGCTCTGCTCGGCGAGCGCCTTCGCGACATTGTTGATTTCACGATCGGTCGCAGCGAGCGTATTGTCATAGGCGCGCCAGGCGTCGTAAGCGGACAAGGCGGCAAACGCAAATACCACCAACGATCCCAGGACGGCGATCCGCAGCCGCAGCCGCCTGAACCGGATGGAAGCGGCCGGCTGCATGCTGGGATCGTCGGATGTGGGCATTCGTCGCACACCTTTTTCAATTCGGTGGGCCGATGATAGCGCGAACGGTCGAAAGCAGAGCCTCGCCTGTCAGCGGCTTTGCAAGGACCTGCTGCACGCCCAGCGTCTGCGCCAGCTCGCCGGCCGTCGACAGGTCGGCGCGACATTGCGCGGAGATCGCGACCAGCGGGGTCCGCGGATACGCCGTTCGAATTTCACCTACCAGCCGCGCACCCGCCAGTTTGGGCATGTAGAGGCTGACGATGACGAGATCCGCCTCATCCCGCACCCCTGACTCGAGCGATGCGGCGCCGTGGACTTCATAACCGGCGCGCCTCAGCCATTCCTCCAGCAGAGCGCGCATCAGATCATCCGCCTCGTATATCGCAATACTGGACATGGGAACGAACGTGCGCCGGTACGAGATCAGGAGCGCTGCGGGGGCGCCATGAACTCGGGACCGATGGGATCGGTGATGGTCTCACGCAGAATTTGCTCGACGGCCGCGCGCGTTTTTTCATCGAGTGTCCAACCCACCACACCCGCCGTGGCCTGGAGTTGCTGGGGGCGACGGGCGCCCCAGAGCGCCACACTGATTCCCTGGTCCAGCACCCAGCGCACGGCCAGATGAACCACCCGGGCGCCATGGCTGAAAGACGCAAGCTGACCGAGTCGCTTGACCGCGGCGAGATACTGCTCGAATCGCGGCAACTGGAACTTCGGATCGATGCGCCGCAGATCATCGCCGACGAACCTCGTATCCGCCGACATCCGGCCGCTCAGCAGGCCCCGGCACAGCGATCCATAGCCCAGGGTCACGATTCCATTGGCCCGGCAGTAGGGCAAAATCTCGGATTCAATGTCCCGTTCGAAGAGATTGTAGGGCGCCTGCAATACGTGCAGAGGCGCAACGGCGCGGAAGCGCTCCATTTGCGCCACCGAGAAATTGCTGACCCCGATGGCGCGGATCTTTCCCTGCTTGTACAGCCCGAGCATGGCATCGGCGGTTTCCTCGACGGGCACGAGCGGGTCGGGCCAGTGGACCTGGTAAATGTCGATGTAGTCGGTACGCAGGCGGCGCAGTGATGCGTCGATCTCCTCCCTGATCCGGGCCCGGCTTGCAGTGCGGTAGACCTTTCCGTCGCGCCATTCCAGGCCCACCTTGGTGGCAATGATGGCCCGCGAGCGCAAGCTCCCCTCCGCAAGCGCCTTGCCGACGATTTCCTCGGACACGCCAAAGCCATATACCGGCGCCGTATCGACGAGGTTGATCCCCCGTTCCAGCGCTTGGCGGATAGTGGCGATGGACTCGAGTTCGTCGGTTCCGCCCCACATCCAACCGCCCATCGCCCAGGTTCCGAGCCCTATGCGTGAGGCGCCCATCGTTGCTCCCGGGATCTCCACGGACTCACGACTCATCCGCACGGACTCACCATTCGTCTCGCCAACCTGATCCACGATTGAACTCCTGCTTGATGGATGTTGGCAGGTTGTGCGCCGCCAATGTCCAGGGTATTGCGGGAACGGCGGTCACGATTACAGTTGTAATATCGTCAAATGAGACCTCTCCGGGTACAGTAGGGGCTCACATCGGCCACTGGCTTCGAGGGTTCCCGACATGCAAAAAAACGATGCCCGCACCGGGCTGCAACTTCGCTCTCTCGTCAAGAACGACGGGGAATTGGAACTGTCGCTGATCCGCGTGCCCATTCCCACGCCGGGCGCCGATGAAGTCCTGGTCCGCGTCGAGGCGGCGCCGCTCAACCCATCGGATCTCGGCCTGCTGTTCGCCGGGGCGGATATGACCCAGGCCAGCCAGCGCGGCACGAAGGAGCAACCGGTGGTGGTGGCCCGCGTTCCGGACGGCGCGCTCAAGAGCATGAAAGCCCGCCTCGGCGTGTCCATGCCCGTGGGGAACGAGGGCGCCGGCGTGGTGGTCGCGGCCGGCTCCTCGGAAGCGGCGCAGGCACTGCTCGGCAAGACGGTGGCCGCGAACGCCGGCGCCATGTACTCGCAGTATCGCTGCGTGCCGGCGGGCCAATGCCTGCCGCTGCCGGCCGATGCGACGCCGGCCGACGGCGCGTCGTGCTTCGTCAACCCGCTCACCGCGCTCGGCATGGTCGAGACCATGCGCAGCGAGGGCCATTCGGCGCTGGTGCACACCGCGGCCGCCTCCAACTTGGGACAGATGCTCAACCGGATTTGCATCAAGGATGGAATCGCGCTGGTGAACATCGTCCGCAGCCAGGAACAAGTGGATCTGCTGCGGGCGATGGGAGCCGCTCACGTCTGCAACTCGAGCTCGCCCACCTTCCTGCAGGATCTCACCGAAGCTCTCATCGCCACCGGCGCGACCATTGCCTTCGATGCCATCGGCGGCGGCAAGCTCGCCAGCCAGATTCTGACCTGCATGGAGGCCGCCCTGGTCAGAAATGCCACGCAGTACAGCCGCTACGGCTCCCCGACTCACAAGCAGGTGTATATATATGGAGTTCTCGGTCAGGGGCCCATCGAGCTCAACCGCAGCTTCGGCATGGCCTGGGGAGTCGCCGGCTGGCTGGTCACCTACTTCCTGCAGAAGATCGGCCCTGCCGCCACGCAAAGGCTGAAAGATCGCATTGCCGCGGAACTCAAAACCACTTTCGCCAGCAGCTACGCGGGTCAGATTTCGCTGCGCGAGGCGCTGGACCCCGCCAGCATCGCGGTGTACGGCAAAATCTCGACCGGGCGCAAATACCTGATCAACCCGAACCAGGGCATCGACCGGCCCTGAGAGAGCGCAGCGCCGGGCAGCCGCCTGCAGTCTCGACGTTGTCGAAGCGGTACCGGTCCTGAAGGGAACCTCAGCCGGCCCTCGAAGCTCAAAGGGAGTCGCCCCGGGGTTGTGAATGCCATTCTGTCAAAGAGGATTTAAGGCTGATGAATCAAAAATTTGCGGCAGTACAGGATACTCGCCTGATGCCGGTGGAATCCGCCGATGGCCTGCGCGCCGCGCGCGAGACCGTCCTGGAGAACTCCACCTGGGTTGTGGCACTGCAAACGGAGATGGCGCGCGTCATCGTCGGGCAGAAGCACCTCTTGGACAGGCTCCTAGTCGCGCTCCTCACCAACGGTCACGTCCTGCTGGAAGGCGTGCCGGGGTTGGCCAAGACTCTGGCGCTCAAAACCCTGGCGAGCGGCATCGACGTGCGCTTCAAGCGGCTGCAATTCACGCCGGACATGCTGCCGGCCGACATCGTCGGCACCATGATATACAACCCTCAGGACGGCGCCTTCCGCACCAAGCACGGGCCGATATTCAGCAACCTCATTCTGGCGGACGAAATCAATCGCGCGCCGGCGAAGGTGCAGAGCGCGCTGCTCGAGGCCATGCAGGAGCGCCAGGTCACCATCGGCGATGAGACCTATCCACTGCCCAGTCCTTTTCTGGTGCTGGCGACGCAGAACCCGCTGGAGCAGGAAGGCACCTATCCACTGCCCGAAGCTCAGATCGATCGATTCATGATGAAGGTGATGGTCAGCTATCCGAACCGCGCCGAGGAGCGCGCCATCCTCGATGCGATGGCAACTTCGGAACCCCTGCCTGCCGTTCGCCCCGTCGTGTCCGCCCAGCAGATCCTGAATGCCCGCCATGTGGTGAACACCATTTATGTGGACGATAAAATCCGCAACTACATCGTGGACCTCGTGCTCGCGACGCGCCCGCCCGACACGACGCCTGCGGACCTCAATGGGTACATACAAACCGGCGCCTCGCCGCGGGCGACCATCAACCTGACGCTGGCCGCGCGCGCC
>Ga0326727_10009602_pt1 | contig 23671 bp, 15 predicted proteins | sample MB2enrmetagenome_FD_207643 | JGI IMG/M metagenome (GOLD analysis project Ga0326727, IMG submission 207643) | Lab enriched peat soil microbial communities from McLean, Ithaca, NY, United States - MB29MY | ecosystem: Environmental > Terrestrial > Soil > Wetlands > Peat | place: USA: New York... | reverse complement strand
GGCGTCCCTCCGGCGACGGGGACGCTCCACAGCGAAACTTCGACGTCGGTTCCCAGGCTGAAGTACGCTACCTTGCTGTCTTGAGAACAACTGGGATTTCGTGCGTTTCCGCTGGTCGTGAGCTGCGCAATCCCTCCTCCATCCCCCCTCATGCGAAAGAGACGAGCGTCGCCGCCGCTCCTGGGAATGCCTGTGAAGAGGATTTCACCGTCGGGGCAGGCGGCGATGAATCTCCCTGGAGTGATCTCGCCGGCATCGAAGTTGCGTACACTCCCGGTCGCGCGATCAATTGACCCTATGCTCGATCCTCTTACAATAAAGAGCAGGCGGTCCTCGCTGGCCCAGGCGATGCCATCCGGAGAGATTCTCAGCGGCATTGTTGAGGCTGGCACACCTCCATCAGCTCCATAAAAGGCGATGCTTGAATCGATATTGGTCAGCACCGTCGCCAACGTGCGCCCGTCTCCCGAGAGCGCCAATTGGCTGTATGAATTGACATCGTTAGTTACGGAATGGAATTCGCCCGAGGGGATGGCGATGACGCCGATCTGGTCTCGGTCAGTATTCTGCTTGTCGTAGAGCGCCAGCAAATGGCGATTATCGGGCAACCAGGCGAGGGTAGTGTAACCATCATTGGGGCTCGCGAAAAAAACATCCGCCGGAGCTGCGATCGTAGTGAGTTGCTTCGAAGAAATCTCCATCACGCTGAGCGCGATCCTCGTCGTCCCCGATTCAGTTTGGAGCCACGCGATCCGGCTTCCGTCCGGAGACCATACCGGCGGCTGAATCACCTCCATCGAGGTATAGAGCACTCGTTCGTTGCCGCCCTCTTTGTCGGCAATGCGGACCTCGGAAAATCCGTCCTTTCGTTCCGGCGCCCACCTTACATAGGCAAGACTGTCTCCCTTGGGAGCAAAGCTCACCGGGCCGTCGACGTTCAAAATCAACTGCCTTGGCGTTCCTCCGAAAACGGACATTGCATAAAGGTCGCGCCGCGTGTCGTTTTGAGGAGTTCCGTGCGTGAAATAGAGGTAGTTTCCGTCTGGCGAGAAGGTAAGTCCGAGGTAATCCGCTTCAATTGCGCCGAGGATCTGGGTATCGGTGTTGGTCGCAATGTTCCTGAGCCAAAGCGTCCGTTGCCCTTTGTCGTTCTTCACTTCGGCCAGGAATCGCCCGTCAACGGACAGGGCAACACGCTCGACAATCCCGATATTGGTAATCTGGCTGACGGAAACCGTTGTGAAGGGCCTGGGGCGCGGCCAGAGGCGCCAGGAGGCAAATCCAGCCGCGAGGACGATGGCCAGCGCGATGGCCGCGCTCAATGACTTTCTTAGGGCCGACGAGCCTCCCTGCGGCTTCGCTGGCTTCGCGCCCTGCGGATGAATGCCGCCGGTTGACTCGACGAGATGACCCGTCTCCGAATCCGAAGTTTGCGCAGCCACCGGCCCCGAAGCGCGATGTGCGGTACGGTCCGAATCGGCCTTGCGCTGTAGCCGCCTGATGTCGGCGCGAAGCTCGGCGGCCGACTGGCAGCGAAGCTCACGGTCCTTCTCCAGCGTCTTGTCGAGGATGATTTCAAATTCCAGCGGGAGCTGCGCATTCAGCGTGAGGGGCGCAACAGGCTGGTGATTAAGGATTTTGTCGAAGACCAGCGCGGCAGTTGCGCCGGCAAATGGATGTTGCCCGGTCGCCATCTCATAGAGAACAACGCCCAGGGAGAATAGATCGCTGCGCGCATCGAGAGGCTCTCCGCGCGCCTGCTCAGGAGACATGTAAGCGACCGTGCCGAGCAAAGACCCCGCGCTGGTGAGCGGGATAGAAGCGGTGGAAGCGGTGGCGGCCGCGGTCGAGCTGCTGGCCGACGATTCGACCTTCGCGAGTCCGAAATCGAGCAGCTTGGCCTGCCCCGACCTGGTGATGAAAATATTCGCAGGCTTGATATCGCGGTGCAGAATTCCTTTGCCATAGGCGGCGTCCAGGGCATCCGCCAGTTGCACGCCAAGCTCGACCAACCGCGGAAAAGGCATGGGATGGCCGCGATAGAGCTTCTCCAGGCTGTCGCCCTCCAGCAACTCCATGACGATGAAGGGAGATTGCGCCGATTCGTTGAGCTCATAAACGGTGCAGATGCCCGGATGATTGAGCGCAGAAGCGGCGCGCGCCTCGCGCCAGATGCGCTCAAGCGAATCGCCGCTGCCGCGAGACTCTTCGGTAATCAGCTTGACCGCGACATGGCGGCCGAGCTTCTGGTCGACGGCCTCATAGACCACGCCCATGCCACCCTGACCCAGCCGGCGGACAAGCTTGTAGTGCCCGAGGAGTGTTCCCGAGGTCAGTTCGCTCACACCCAACATCTTGACTGCCCGAGGCAAATGCAGCAAGGGATTCTTTTAGGGACCAGAGCTTAGCTGGGGACGGGAGAGCTCGCTGCGACCTCGGTCCGGTGTGGAATAATCTGCCGGTGACCGCTGCCGCCGCATCCCCGCATGACTGGTATCTGCTGGGGTGCGCCGCTGGAACGGTGGTGGTGCTTCTGCTGCTCATTGCACGAGTGCGGATGCATCCGGCGCTGGCCCTGACGATCGCGGCGCTGGGGCTGGGCGTGGGAGCGGGCATGCCGCTCGGGCAGGTGCCGCTTTCCTTCACCGGCGGGGTGGCAAACCTGATGGGGCACATCGCCATCGTGCTGGGACTGGGCGCGATTCTGGGACGGCTGCTGGCTTCGTCGGGCGGAGCGGCCGCGCTGGGCGGGCTGCTGGTCGATCGTTGCGGCCGGCGGGGATTGCCGTGGGCGTTGATGATCCTGGGAATCGTGGTGGGGATGCCGGTCTTCTTTGAAGTAGGCCTGGTGCTGCTGATGCCCATTGTGGCCGAGGCTGCGCGGCGTACCGGAAAGCCGCCGGTGCTGGCAGGGATGCCGCTGCTGGCCGGGCTCTCCATCGTGCATGGCACGCTGCCGCCGCATCCGGCGGCGATGCTGGCTGCCACTCAATATCACGCCGACCTGGGACGCACGATTCTGTGGGGGCTGGTGGTGGGGTTGCCGGCTGCCGCGCTGGCAGGACCGATGCTGGGGCGGCTGCTGATCTGGCGCTGGGACCGGCGAGCGGGAAAAACCGCGGGTGTTGCTCTTGAAGAAGCGCCGACCTTGTTTGCGCCGACACTCGAAGAGGAGTTGCAGATCGAGAAGCAGGCGGCCGCCGCCGCCGCGGCAGAGGCGACGAAGCCGGGAGCGGCATGCGATCCCGTTCCTGCGCCGGCGGGACCGATCCGCGCCGCCACGGCCGTGCTGCTGCCGATCGGGCTGATCTTTCTGGGCAGTTGGGCAGACTCGCTGGCCGCTCCGGGCAGTCTTGCCAACCAGATGCTGCGCTTCGTGGGCTCGCCGGACATCGCGCTGCTGCTGGCCGTGCTGGCGGCGCTTCTCACGCTGGGGCCACGCATCCAGACGAATCGGCACCACGGGCGGGAATTGCTGCGCAAGCTCACGGCGGAGTCGTTTGAGCCCATTGCCAACGTGCTGGTGATCCTGGCCGCGGCGGGCGGGCTAAGCGGCATTCTGCGCGACTCCGGCGCGGCGCAGGCCACGGTGGGCCTGGCGCTGGGCGCGCACATGCCGCCGCTGGTGCTGGCCTGGACCCTGGCCGCCGTGGTGCGCGTCTCAATGGGCTCGGCGACGGTGGCGATGGCCGTGGCCTCGGGCGTGCTGGCTCCCATGGCCGGGCACGTGGGTGTGCGGCCGGAGCTGCTGGTGCTGGCCACGGGCACCGGGTCGCTGATTCTGTCGCACGTCAACGATCCCGGCTTCTGGATGGTGAACGCCTTCTTCAAGCAGGAGGTGAAGGAGACGCTGGCCACATGGTCGGTGATGGAGACGGTGCTGTCGGTGGCCGGGCTGGGGACGACGCTGCTGCTGGCGGCGATGCTGCACTGATCGCAGCCCCAGCGAAGCCCGCAGACCTCACTCCGGCTTCCTGGCCGTCTTCTCCAGCGGCCTCAGGTAGGCTTCCATCTCGGTTCTGCCGATGTGGTTGGCCCAGCCGGCTGGGGTGCCGTGCCAGAGAATATCCTCGATGTCGGGACGGGCGCCGCGTTCGAGCAGGAGCTGGACGAGTTCGAGAGTGCCATAGGCCGCGGCCTGGTGGAGCGGCGTGCAATGCGAGTGACCGCCGACGGGGTTGAAGCGGTTGGGGTCCTCGCCGGCATCGAGAAGGATGCGGACGATCTCCACGCGGCAATACTGAGCCGCAACGGCCAGGGCCAGGTGGCGCTCGCCGGCGCTGGCCGTCTTCAGCATGCGCTGGAAGTTTTCCGTTGTGCCCAGAGCAGCTACGGCAAGAGTGACCTTTGCGCCGCGCCGGATCAGGGTCTTTGCCGCTGCCGCTCCGGCGTGCAGCACCGCCGCCTCGATGGCGCTGGAAGGGTCTGCTCCCCAGTCGCAGAGAAGGTCGATCAACCGATCCTGCTTGCCGCAGGCATGAGCCACGCTGCTGGTTGCGACCAGCGCCAGGGTTACGTTGAGTGCGCCGGGGGCTGCGCCCGCCTCAAGAATCACTTGAGTGACGGCGACGATGTCTTCCGGCATCTTGTTGTGGCGTGTGGGATTTTCGGCGATGAATTCGAGCAACGAAGGATTGTGAAAGTAGTTCATGCCTTCGAAGACCACACGCCGGCGCGCCAGCCCTGGATGCTGCTTGAGGTGAGCGCGCAGGCCCGCTGCGTCTCCCGCATCCAGGAGGTCCACGGCGCGGCGAAAGATGGGGTCCCCAATGCGCTCGTGATGAGGCAGGTCCAGACGATCCGAGGGGACTGGCTTCTCGATGCGTCTTTTGAGACGTGTCCAGCTGAGGAATCCGTGTTCGCGGGCGATGGTGAGCTGTGCATCGCTGAGCTTGAACTCGGCGGCAAAGAGACCGGCGTCAGCAAAGCCCGAAAAGCGGGGATGGAATTCGCGGATGAGCTGCGCCGCGGCCTGGCTGCGGGCGGCATGGGCTTTGATCAGGTCTTTGGCCTGGTTTTTGAGATGGTCGAGATTGGGGTGGGATGGGAGGACTCGAACCGGCATGACGAACTTCCTTTCATATGCCCCGGTCCGCATATTGAGGGCAGAAAGTCAGTTCGCAAGAGGAGTTGTACGTGCCAGGTGGACTCCGTCCTTTCCGCGGACCGGAAGCGCCCTTGTGCGCTGAAGAAGAATCTAGCACAACCGTAGGAATGGAAACAGGGGATGCCGGCGAAGAGCGACGGAACGGTGAGGAAAGTGCCGAGCCTGGGCGGGATGGGCGCGCCGATTGCATTGGCAGCTTGGTGAAATAGGGGATGATCCCGGGTAAAGCCGGGGGACATCCTACCGGGGCTAAAGCCCGCTCTCGTTGTGCTGGCTCAATGCGGGGGTTGAAACCCCCGCCTCCCTCCGGATTGGGTTTTTCAGCAAGTTGTGGCGGTGCGCCGCGGGCTGCAAATCCCGGGCGGGCGCTCCTGGCGCGGCGATTGCCTGGAGACGTGCGACGGGCCGCAACCCCCGGAAGGTCGTTCCTGGCCCGACACTGCTGGTTTATGGGAGCTTCTGCGCGGGCGGGGTTTCGGAAACTGGACTGGAGGCTGCGGGAAGCGCCGCGGGGTTGATGCGCGCGATGCGGCCGTTGGGGCCGACTACGAAGGGCAGCGAGAGGGCATTCCAGTTGCCGTCGTCGAGCGGCTGCCAAGTGCGGCCATCGTCGCGGCTGATGTCGGAGCCGTTGGTGCCTGCGGTGATCCAGGCGTGGAGGGCTTCGGACCATTGGACGGAGGAGCGGTAGCCGTGGGGCGGGATCGTGGAGGCGGTCCAGGGTTGATCGAAGGTGAGTCTGAATGCGGCGGCGTTAGATTCATCGTTGGGGTGAGCGTAATCGCCGCCAACTGCGATGAGCACGTAGTCGTAACGATAGGGAAGACGAGGCTGAGGCCGCGAGGCAATCGAAAAGATGCCAGAAGACTCAGTATTGTGGCCAATGGGTACCGACTGTACAAGCCATTTGTCGTCCTTCCCGCTCAGAAGGACGTCCGCAGGCGAGCAATCGTCTACACATATTGTATTTGTAGTCTGAGCATACAGCTGAGCTCCGCCGGAACCACCAGAACCAAACACTGGAGACCCAAAGTCCACAAGCAGCGATGAGTTGCTTGCCGCGAATGCTCCCTGCTTGCTGGGGTCCGCTCGTAAGCTTTCATTTTTCTGCTTGTACCAATCTTTGCCGGAATTGGCGGTGCGAAACAGAGAGAATCTCCCGTGGACAGGATCTCCAAGGAGCCAGCCATCCATCCAGTCGGAAATCCTCTGGCCGTGAGGATTCTGGTGGCGTAGCGGAAATCCAAATGCATCCCAGAAGCCATTCCCGTCGGGATTCTTGAAGACGAGCTTCCACGTCTTGCAGCCATCCGTGGTCTTGTAGAGCCGCGATAGGTTCCCTTTGCCGCTGGACATCACGATGGCCGTCGTCGCGTCCCACGCCTGCACGCCGCGAAAGTCGAGGGTCGCGCCGTCTTTGTCGCCGTCCAGCATGGCGCACCTCTGCCAGTGCGCGCCGCCGTCGACGGTCTTGAGGACTGTGCCGTCTGTCCCGCTGGCCCACGCCACAGTCCCATCCACCGAGTCGATGCCGCGCAGGCCTGCCGTGACGCCCGAGTCCTGCATCTGCCAGACGGCTTGCAATGCGGGCGACGCAATCGCGGCGGGCAACGCAGGCGCGGCGGGCGGGGACGCAGGGGCCTGGGCAGCCGCCGCGGCGGCGCAGAGGGCCATCGGCAGAGCGAGCTTAAACCTGCGCATGGCTCGAAGTATAGCGTTTTGCTCAGGCCGGCGCCGTCAAGGAGCGGTATTGCCGCGCGCCAATGGGGGAGCGCTCAACTGCTGCCGCAGGTCCCCGGCCAGGCCGGCCATCACGCGCAGGCGGTCGGCCATGGGCGAGGTTGCCTCACTGCCGTTGAGGGCCAACTGCGAGTGCAGCAGCAGGCCGGCGATGGTGGTCTTGAGCTCGGTTTCAATGGCGGCGGCCGCGGCTCGCCGGGCCAGCATCTGTTCCCGCTCGCGGCGGTGCAGAGCGGCGCGGATCTCGCGCGCCAGCCGCGCCGCGCCGGAGAGCGCGAAGTTGATCTGCAGCGGGATGGCGAGGCCGGCATGTTCCCATACCGCCTCGGCCCCTGACGGGTCGCACTCGGCCATGGTCTCGTCCATCACCACGGCGGAAAACTCGCGGCGGCGCAGCGCGGCCAGCGCCGGCTTGCGGCCGTCGGCCACCTCGACCTCCATGTCCAGTTGCGTTCCCACCACGGCGGCGCAGTTGCGGGCGCCTTCGATGCCAGTCACAATCAAAACGCTCATTCCCAGCTCCTTTTCCCGCCCGGCCATTTCCTGGCCAGGGCCGGTGTTGCCCGCCGACCCCGGAGCGATTCCGGCGCAGGCCGTGGATTTTCCCGTAACTGGCCTATCGGCACGATTCGTTCCGGCTTCAGTAACGGCTGGTTATTCGTCCCGAAGCGGGTCGGCGATGCCGTATTCCTTCAATTTCCGGTAAAGAGTGGTTTTGCCAATGCCCAGCAGGCGCGCGGCCTGCAGCTTGTCGCCGCGAAGGGTGCGGATGGCTCCCAGAATGGCCTGGCGTTCCAGATCGGCCAGCGTGGTCACCTCGGGCGCAGCGCCCTCCAGAGCCGGCTTGCCGGCAGCCGCCGCGGCGCGGCGCGCCTCCAGGCCCTGCTGCTGCAATTGCGTGGGCAGGTCGCCCAGTTGCAGCACGGGCCCGGAGCTGAGCGCACAGGCCCGCTCCACAGCGTTTTCGAGCTCGCGGACGTTGCCCGGCCAGTCGTGGCGCATCATGGCGCGCAAGGCCTCGTCGCTGAGCGTGAACTTGGAGCCATGTTCGCGGCTGAAGCGGTCAAGGAAATGCGCCGCCAGCAAGGGGATGTCCTCATGGCGGTCGCGCAGCGACGGAAGCCGCAGATTGACCACGTTGAGCCGGTAGAAGAGGTCCTTGCGGAAGCTGCCATGCTCCACCATGGCGGCCAGATCGCGGTTGGTGGCGGCCACGATGCGGGCCTTGATGGGCACGCGGTGGGTGGCTCCCACCGGCCGGACTTCCTTTTCCTGCAGCGAGCGCAACAGCTTGGCCTGCAGGTCCAGGGACAGCTCGCCGATCTCATCCAGAAAGACCGTGCCCCCCTCGGCCGAGACCAGCAGCCCGTCCTTGGCGCGGTTGGCCCCGGTGAAAGCGCCCTTGACGTAGCCGAACAGCTCGCTCTCGATCAGGGTGGGCACCAGCGAGCCGCAGTCCACCGGCAGAAAAGGCTTCTGGGCGTTGGGCCCATAGGCGTGGATGGTCCGCGCCACCAGCTCCTTGCCGGTGCCGCTCTCGCCCAGCACCAGCACCGGGTGCGAGCTCTGGGCAACCTTGGAGAGGATGCGGTAGAGCTTCTCCATCTCCCCCGAGCGGCCGATCATCGCGCCCAGCCCCTGGGAGAGGCGCAGCCGCTCCCGCAGCTGGCGGGTCGCGGTGTCGGAGACATGGCTGGCCGCGGCCCGGTCCAGCACCGTGGACAGCTCGTCGATGGCAAAGGGCTTGGTCAGGTAGTCCGAGGCTCCCGAGCGCATGGCTTCGACTGCCGCGCCGATGGAGCCGGAGGCGGTCATGGCGATCACCGAGGTCTGGGGGTAGAGGAGCTTTACCTCGGCGATCAGTTCAATGCCCTGGCTGCCGCCCGGTGGCAGGTTGAGCAGCAGGATGTCGGCCGCGCGGCCGCGCAGCAGGCCCCGCGCCTGGTTCAGGTCGCCGGTGCTCTCGACCGCGTAGCCCAGGCTGGCCGCGATCTCGGCGCAGGCCGAGCGTACCGCCGCGTCCGCATCCACCACCAGCAGGTGCAACCGCACCGCCGGTTCCGCAAGTAGAGGAAGAAACTCCATGGCCCTGCCGTTCGTGTTGCCGATCAAGACTGTTGCCAGCATTGTATGCGCCTCATGCGTGCCTGGGTGGATGGGTTCCGGGGAGTGTGCCATCGCGGACGCCGGCCGAACAACCGGCTCAGCGGTTCCGGACGGGCAGCTCGATCTCGAAATGGGTGCCCCCCGGAGAGCGGTTGACGGCCTGAATCCGGCCCCCGGCAGCCTCCACGATGGAGCGGGTGATGGACAGGCCCAGGCCGCGATGGGCGGCCGGCCAGCCGCCATTGCCGTCGTTGCCGCGGGTGGAGTAGCCGGTCTCGAAGATGGCGTCCAGAGCATTGCCGGGCACGCCCGGCCCGCTGTCCTCGATGGTCAGCGCCAGCCAGCGCGCGCCGCCCGGATTGGCTGAATGCTCGCGCAGCGACAGGGCGATCCGTCCTCCCCTGGGCATGGCCTCGGAGGCGTTCTTCACCAGGTTCACGAGCACCCTGGTCAGATCTTCGCCGGTCAGCCGCACCGGCAGGGCTCCGCCTTCGGTTTCCACGGTCAACGCAATCCACGGTCCAGCCAGGGCAGAGAGAAGATTCCGGTTAGCCGCCAGCTCGGCGGCCAGGCTCTCGATGGGCTCGGCGGGTATAGGATCCCAGAGCATGGCTCGCGCCGCCGCGCCGTTGGCGTTCTTGTCCGCCAGCGCCATGCCGCCGTTGCGGGTGGCGGCCTGGGGAGGGATCACGTCTTCCAGGCCGGCCAGCTTCTCCACCAGCCGGCGGCTGGCCGCGGTCACCAGCCTCAACTCGCTTCCGTAATGCCGGAAAGAGGAGGTGAGCACCCCCGGCTCCTCCAGCAGATCGCAGTAGAGCCCCAGCGCGGTGACCATGTTTCTGGCGTCGTGGGCCAGCTCCGTCAGGCTTTCGCCCCCTCTGCCCAGAGCGGCCAGGGTCTCCACCACCGCCTCCACGCGCTGGCGCTCTCCGTCCGCGTATCCGATCGATTGCCGCCGATGTTCCATGTGCTCCATCGCGCCCTTCCCTTTCCCATGCGCTCCGCCGCCCGCGTTTGCCAAGAGGCGTCTCCGGTCCGGCCCTGCGTTCCGTTTCCCAAGTCCGGCTGCGCCGCTTCCCGTTCCTGCCTGTAGGGGCCTCTGACTGTCCTGTTCTGTTACACGCCGCGTGCCAAACTAGCACAGACGATCTAAGTTACTGATAAGGGGTGCGTTTTACTCCGTATTGCAGAGCGTGCTCCGGGTTGCGGGTGCAGCTCTCTGTCCCAGAATGGGACAGGGGTGGGGGAGAAAACCACGATAAGTGATCCTTTATCAATGAGTTACGCGGTCATTCCCAGATCGGTTTGGTCAGCGGCTCAATTCCCATTCTGAGACTCGCCGGTCCCGCCCCCATCCTGCCTGCGCCGTTGCCCGCGTCCCTTACAATCGACCTATGCACGTCAACTCTCCTTTTTTCCGCCCTGGCGGCCGAACGCCCACGCAACTTCGCCCCCTGACGCTGAGCCCCGGATACGTTCAGACCGCCGAGGGGTCGGTGCTGGTGGCGCTGGGCAATACCCGTGTGCTGACCAACGCGACCATTGAGCAGGGTGTGCCGGGCTGGCTGCGCAACTCCGGGCGCGGCTGGGTCACGGCCGAGTACGCCATGCTGCCCCGCTCCACCGTCACACGGACGCCGCGCGAGAGCGAGCGCGGCAAGATCGGCGGACGCACCCACGAGATTCAGCGCCTGATCGGCCGCAGCTTACGCTCGGTTGTGGACATGAACGCTTTGGGTGAACGGACGGTGATTCTGGACTGCGACGTGATCCAGGCCGACGGTGGCACGCGCACCGCGGCCATCACCGGCGCGGCGGTGGCCCTGGCCCTGGCCTTGAATGCACTGGTCGCTGCCGGAACGCTGAAGCAGTCTCCGCTGAGGCAACTGGTGGCGGCCACCTCGGTGGGCATTGTCGCCGGCGCGGCGCTGCTCGACCTGTGCTACGAGGAGGATTCCGCGGCCGAGGTGGACATGAACGTGGTGATGAGGGCCGACGGCGGGCTGATCGAGACCCAGGCCACGGCCGAGAGGGGCAGCTTTTCGCGCGCGCAGTTGAACGGCCTGATCGACCTGGCCGAAGCCGGGCTTCAGGATGTTTTTGCCGCGCAGCGGGCGGTTTTGGGGGGGTGAGCGGGCGAGCCGCGGCTGGTTCGAGCCCGCGGCGGGGCGGCCGGCTTCGCGATCCTCAGCAGCCTGTGCGCACCCAGCGCAGGAATCCGCATCTAAATCGATTGAAGAGTGTGCGGCGCGGAAGAGCGCGGCGCGACGCATGCAGGGGCGCTTTCGCTCGCCTGGCGCCGCGGCCTGTTTGCCTGCGGGACCCCGATTTTCAACGGCCTGGAACCCGAACCATGTAAAATGGAAGGCAATCGATGATGCAGAATTCTTCAACGGCTTTGGCCCAGGCCTCCCGCCCGGCGCGGGGCCCGGAGCTGCGAGCGCCGATCATCGAAGTGCATAACCTGAGAAAGACCTACCAGACGGCGCGCGGCGCATTGAATCTTTTTGAGGGATTGGACCTGGAGGTTGCCGGCGGCGAGCTGGTAGCGATCATGGGCCAGTCGGGCGCGGGAAAAAGCACACTTTTGCACATTCTGGGCGCCCTTGATGCTCCTTCCGCGGGAACGGTATACTGCGCCTCAATCAATGTGGCCAATCTTCACCCGCGCGAGGCAGCGGCCTTTCGCAACCGGGAGATCGGCTACGTGTGGCAGTTTCATTACCTGCTGCCGGAGTTTACGGCGCTGGAGAATGTGGCCATGCCGCTTTTGGCGCGCGGCCAGCGGAAACGGGAGGCGCTGGCGGTGGCGACAGACTGGCTGAAGGAAGTGGACCTGGAGGATCGCGGCAGCCACCGGCCAGGCGAGCTCTCGGGCGGCGAGCAGCAGCGTGTGGCGCTGGCGCGGGCGCTAGTGAACAACCCGCGGCTGCTGCTGGCCGACGAACCCACCGGGGACCTGGACGAGATCACCGCGGGCCGGGTGTTCGACCTGATTGAACGGCTGCACGCGAGTCACGGCCTGACCTCGATTGTGGTGACGCACAACCCGGATCTGGCCGCGCGCTGCCAGCGGACGCTGCGGCTGGAGGGCGGAAGGCTGACGGCGCGGGCGGGCAGTCCCCAGAGCGTAACGGGGCAAAGTCGAGATTTTCCGGAAAAAAGCACCATTCCGGGCGATATTTGAGTCTGAATAGGTAAGCACGAAGGCAGACTGGGAAGGGATGGAGTCAAGTCTCGACCAGGGTGCGAGGGGCCGGATGGAAGCCCCCGGGGCAGCAAGAGCGCCGGGGACGCAATGGGCAGGTAACCGCCCAGGACCATCCCAAAGGGCTGTTCGGAGGGCGAAAGTTGTATTTTCCAGGGAGCCTCCGGCAGCGTAGTTAAAAGGAAGAGCGCGCGCGGGTTGGGTTGAGGCCGGAAGATGAACCGGGCAAACCGGATGGACCGGACGACCACTCCAGCCGATAGCTGCTTCAAGGGGGAACATCATGTTCGAACGCTATACGGAGAAGGCACGGCGCGTTATCTTCTTCGCGCGGTATGAGGCCAGCCAATTCGGTTCGCCCTATATCGAGACCGAGCACCTGCTGCTAGGCCTTCTGCGCGAGGACAAGGCGTTAACCAATCGATTCCTGCGTTCGCACGCCTCGGTGGAATCGATACGGAAGCAGATTGAGGCGCACACCACTATCCGCGAGAAGGTTTCGACCAGCGTAGACCTGCCGCTCTCGAACGAGTGCAAGCGGGTGCTGGCGTATGCGGCGGAGGAAGCGGAGCGGCTGGGCCATAAGCACATCGGGACCGAGCACCTGCTGCTGGGACTGTTGCGCGAGGAGAAGTGCTTTGCTGCCGAGATCCTGCAGGAGCGCGGCCTGAAGCTGGCGCAGATTCGCGAAGAGCTGGCGCGGGTGACGCAGGAGAAGGCTCCGGCACAGGCAAGGCAGCGCGAATCGAGCCTGCTGGCGGAGTTCAGCCGCGATTTGACGCAGGCAGCCATGGATGGGCAGCTCGATCCGCTGGTGGGACGCGATGGCGAGCTGGAGCGCGTGGTGCAGATTCTCTGCCGGCGCACCAAAAACAATCCGGTGCTGATCGGCGAGCCCGGCGTGGGCAAGACGGCCATTGTAGAAGGCCTGGCGCAGCGTATCGCCGACGGCGAAGTGCCGAGCTTCCTGGCCGACAAGCGCGTACTGGGACTGGACCTGTCGCTGATTGTGGCAGGCACCAAGTACCGCGGCCAGTTTGAAGAGCGGCTCAAGACCATCATGAAGGAGCTGATGGAGAATCAGAACTCCATCATCTTCATCGACGAGCTGCACACGCTGGTGGGCGCGGGCTCGGCGGAGGGTTCGCTGGACGCGGCCAACATCCTGAAGCCGGCACTTTCGCGCGGCGAGATTCAGTGCATCGGCGCAACCACGCCGGCGGAATACCGTAAATCGATTGAGAAGGACCGCTCGCTGGAGCGGCGCTTCCAGGCCGTGAAGGTGCCACCTCCGAACGAGGCCGACGCCATCAAGATCATCATGGGCATCAAGGACCGCTATGAGAAGTTTCACGCGGTGAGCTATACCGATGCGGCCATTGAGTTTGCGGTGTCGCACTCCAACCGCTATATTCCCGACCGCTTCCTGCCCGACAAGGCGATCGACCTGATTGACGAAGCCGGCGCGCGCGTGAAGCTGCGCCAGACCTCGCTGCCGGAAGAGATCACCGAGGTGCAGAAGCGGATCAAGTTCATTGTGCACCGCATGGACTCGGCCATTGCGAATCATGAGTTCGAAAAGGCGCGCTTCTACTCCGACGAGGAACGCAAAGAGCGCGAAAACCTGCGCGCCCTGCGCGACCGCTATCACCTTGACGACTCGGCCGCCGGCATCGTGGGCCGCGAAGACATCGAAGATGTCGTGTCCCGCTGGACCGGCGTCCCGGTGACCAGCATCAAGGAAGAAGAGACGCAAAAGCTGCTGCGCGTGGAAGAAGAGCTGCACAAACGCGTGATCTCGCAGGACAAGTCAATCTCGGCGCTGGCCCGGGCCATTCGCCGTTCGCGCGCGGGGCTCAAGTCGCCGGCGCGGCCCATTGGCAGCTTCCTCTTCCTAGGGCCTACCGGCGTGGGCAAGACGGAGATGGCGCGCACGCTGGCCAACTTCCTCTTCGGCTCCGACAAGGCGCTCATCCGCTTCGATATGTCGGAGTTCATGGAAAAGCATTCAGTGTCGAAGCTGATCGGTTCGCCTCCGGGCTATGTGGGCTACGAGGAGGGCGGCCAGTTGACGGAGCGCGTCAAGCGCTCGCCTTACTCGGTGGTCCTGCTCGACGAGATCGAAAAGGCGCACCCCGACGTGTTCAACCTGCTGCTGCAGGTGTTTGAAGATGGACAGTTGACCGACGGCCTGGGCAACACCGTCGACTTCAAGAACACGATCATCATCATGACGTCGAACATCGGCGCGCGGCACCTGCAGCGCAAGCAGGGGCTGGGCTTCCAGAGCGACCGCGAAGATATGGTCAGCGAGAAGATCGAGGAGCTGGTCAAGAACGAAGTCAAGAAGACCTTCAACCCCGAGTTCCTCAACCGCATCGACGAAGTGATCCTGTTCCAGTCGCTGTCGGATGCGGACCTGATCCAGATCGTCGAGCTGCTGGTGCAGCAGTTGAACGCCAACCTGGCGCAGAAGGCGATCACCATTTCGGTGACCGAGGAGGCCAAGAAGTGGATCCTCGACAAGACCCTGGTGGACCGCAGCTACGGTGCGCGTCCGCTGCGCAGGGCCTTGCAGCGCTATGTCGAAGATCCCTTGTCGGAGGCGCTGATCGCGGGGCAGATTTCCATGCGGCCGGCGTTCCTCGAGGTTTATCTCGACGCCAACCAACTCTTCTACCGGCCGGTCAGCGCGGTCGAGACCACGGGCGACGAAAAGGCGGCGGGGATTCTGCTGTTCAGCAACTGAGTCGTCTAAAGACGAGTGTGCGACGAGCCTCCGGCGAACCTGCCGGGGGCTTTTTGCTGCCGTTAATGGAGTGAACCCCGCCGATGATAGGATGTTGAAGCAACTTACGGGAGACCCTGGCAATGAGCGAAACCGCATCTATCGACGCACTCACATCCGAGCAGATCGGCAGCATCACGCGGCAGACCAACTACGGCACCTGGCGCTTCCAGAAGACCTGGAAACCGCTGCACATCGTGGATGCCGAAGGTTGCTGGATGACCGATGGCGCGGGCAAGCGCTATCTCGATTTCAGTTCGCAGCTGATGTGCGTGAACCTTGGCCACAAGAACCCGCGCGTGGTCGAGGCCATTGCCGAACAGGCGCGGGAGCTGGCCTATGTGGCGCCAGGGTACGCGACAACGGCGCGGGCGCGGCTGAGCGCGAAGCTGCTCGAAGTGCTGCCCAAGGGGATCGAAAAGTTCTTCTTCGCGACCAGCGGCACGGAGGCCAACGAAGCGGCCTTCAAGATCGCGAGGATGGTCACGGGGAAGACGAAAATCATCTCGCGCTACCGTTCCTATCACGGCTCGACGATGGGTTCGATTGCGGCCACGGGCGACCCGCGGCGCTGGGCCATGGAGCCGGGCGGCAAGGGCGCCGGCTTTGTGTTCGCGCCGGAGACAAACTGCTATAACTGCCCCATCAAGCATACTTATCCAGGATGTAACATCGCCTGCGCGGATTACATCGAACACATGATCTGCAACGAGAGCGATGTGGCGGCGATTATTCTGGAGCCGGTAGTGGGGACGAATGGGATCCTGGTGCCGCCGCCGGAGTATTTCCCGCGGCTGCGGGAGATTTGCGATCGGCATGGCGTGCTGATGATTGCCGACGAGGTGATGGCCGGCTGGGGCCGCACCGGCAAGTGGTTTGCCGTCGACCACTGGGATGTGAAACCGGACATACTGGTCACCGCCAAGGGCATAACTTCAGCCTATGTTCCGCTTGGATTGTGCGCAACGACTACAAAGATTGCCGATTACTTCGAGGATCACTACTTCTCGCATGGGCATACTTACGAGGCGCACCCGATTACATTGGGACCGGCCGTGGCCACCATAGAAGAGATGCAACGGTTGAAGCTGGTGGAGCGCGCGGCGGAGCTGGAGCCGTACGTGCGCGAGAAGCTCGAAGCGCTCAAGGCAAAGCATCCGTCGGTGGGCGATGTACGCGGGCTGGGACTTTTCTTTGCCGTCGAGATCGTGAAGAACCGCGAGACCAAAGAGCCCTTCAACACCATGCGCGACAAGGTGGAAGGCAAGCCCCTAGTGGTCGACCAAATCGCGGCGAAGATGATGGCCGATGGAGTTGCGCAGCAGGCGTGGGTGAGCCATTTCGTCATTGCGCCTCCGCTGATCGTAACCAAGGAAGAATTGGATCTGGGGATTGACACGCTGGACCGGCATCTGGCGATCGCGGATGCGCTGGTGGGGTAAGACAGCTGCTAGCTTTCAGCTCTCAGCTCTTAGCTTTCAGCATCGAAATCGAATTTGGGTTTGAGGTATCCCAGGTCTCATCCGCCGCGGCGGGCGAGACTTGGGGCACCCGGCTTTACGCGGTCTCTTCCACCGGCCCGACATCGGCGGCGGGCGCGGCCAGCTTCATGAGTGTCACATAGACGATTCCGGACGTGAAGAAGCCGACGAACCAGGCGTAATCATAGAGGAAATGGAGCGGCGCGACCGCCAGGCCGATCGGGGCGATTGCTACGCCCAGCACCAGCGCAACGATGGCGCGCGGGTTGATGCCCTTCGAGTAATGATAGGCGCCTTCGCGATGATAGAGCGAGTTTATATCCAGCTCGGTTTTGCGGATGAGGAAGTAATCCGTGACCATGATGCCGGCTACGGGGCCGAGTAATCCCGAGTAACCTACGAGCCAGCCAAAGATATAAGCATCCGGCGTGGCGAGTAACTTCCAGGGACACATGGCAAGCCCTAGAAAGCCGGTGATGAGTCCGCCGGTGCGAAAGCTGATGAGCCGCGGATAGAGGTTGGAGAAATCGTTTGAAGGGGAGACGACGTTGGCGCCGATGTTCACATTGAGCGTGGCGATCAGGATCGCGATCAGCGCGATGAAGGCCACGACAGGCTGATGGAACGCACCGATCAGCAGGATCGGATTCCAGATGGGATGTCCAAAAAGCACGGCCGAAGCCGAGGTTACAGAGATGCCGACAAACGTGTAGAGCGTCATGGCCACGGGCAATCCGAATGCCTGCCCCCAGGCCTGCGCCGTCTGCGATTTCGAGTAGCGCGTGAAGTCGGGAATGTTCAAGGCGAGCGTAGCCCAGTAGCCGACCATCGCGGTGAGCGAGGGAAAGAAGACCGCAAGAAACTGCCCTGTTGTGTGGAATTGGCTGGGCGTCGAGAGCATCGATCCAAAGCTGCCGGCCTTGATGCGTACCCAGATGAGCAGCGCCGCTGCCATCACAAACATGAAGGGTGCGCCGAAGGCCTGCAGGTGGCGGATCGATTCGACGCCGCGCCAGACAACTACCATGTTGAGCAGCCAGAAGCCCAGGAAGCAGGCCCAGAGCAGGCCGTCGACCGAAGCGATGGAGGGCCAGATGACGAGCAGCATGGAGTGGATGGCCTGGCCGCCGATCCACGATTGAATGCCGAACCAACCGCAGGCCACGACGGCGCGCAGGATCGCGGGCAGGTTCGCGCCGCGCACGCCAAACGGAGCGCGAATGAATACGGGAAAAGGGATGCCGTATTTTGCGCCGGCGTGCGCGTTGAGCAGCATGGGGATGAGGACGATGAGATTGCCGAGCAGCACGGTGCCGACGGCCTGCTTCCAGTCCATGCCTTTGGCGATCAGCGAGGAGGCAAGCTGATAGGTCGTGATCTCCATGGACATCGAGAACCACAGGGCGATGTAGTTATAGGTGCCCCAGGTGCGCTGCGCGGGCGTGGTGGGGGCGAGGTCGCGGTTGGAGAGAGATGGGTCGTAAGTGCTCATGCTTCTCCTCAGGAAATGCAACAAGCAACCGCAGGTCCTTCGACTTCGTCCGCCGCGGCGGACTCCGATCAGGATGACAGCTTATTGGTTGGGTAAGTCTAATTTACATGAGTTGAAATCTAACGGAACAGTTTCGTCATTTCCAAGCGCCGCCGCGGGCTTCGCGGCGCAGATACTGGCCGCGGCCGGGCTTGCCGATGAAGTTGCCCCGCGAGACGATCAGCTCGCCGCGGGAGTACACATCGCGGGCGTTGCCGCGCACGTGAAAGCCCTCGAACATCGAGTAGTCCACGCGCATGTGGTGCGTCGCGGCGCTGATGGTGTGTTCGGCGGCGGGGTTCCAGAGCACAATGTCGGCGTCGCTGCCGGCGGCGAGTATGCCCTTCTTTGGATACATGCCGAAGATGCGCGCGGGCGCGGTTGAAACGAGTTCGACAAAACGGTTGAGCGTGAGATTGCCCAGGCCGACGCCGTGATGGTGCAGAAGTTGAAGGCGATTCTCGATGCCGGGACCGCCGTTGGGAATCTTGGTGAAGTCGTCTTTGCCGAGAGCCTTCTGATCTTCAAAACAAAACGGGCAATGGTCGGTGGAGACGACCTGCAAGTTATCTTTGCGCAGACCCTCCCAGAGCTTGGGCTGATTGCGGCGTTCGCGCAGCGGCGGGGTGAAGACGTACTTCGCGCCCTCCCAGCCTTTGTCGAGCATGTTGTCTTCGAGCGAGAGCAGCAGATACTGCGGGCAGGTCTCGGCAAACGCGGGCAGGCCGCGGTCGCGCGCTTCGCGGACCTGATTCAGAGCGTCTTCGCTGGAGAGGTGCACGATGTAGACGGGCACGCCAGCGATCTCCGCCATGGCGATGGCGCGATGCACGGCCTCAGCCTCGGCGCGCGTGGGCCGCGTGAGCGCGTGATAGATGGGCGCGGTCTTGCCCTCGGCCAAGGCCTGGCGCACGATGACGTCAATCACCGAGCCGTTCTCAGCGTGCATGCAAATCAGTGCGCCATTTTTCGCAGTCTGGCGCAAAGCCTTGAAGATGGTAGCGTCATCAACCATGAGCACGCCGGGATAAGCCATGAAGAGCTTGAAGCTGGCCACGCCCTCGCGCACCAGATCGTCCATGTCTTCGAGGTCGGCGTCGCCGAGATCGGTGACGATCATGTGCAGGCCGTAGTCGATGCAGGCCTTGCCCTCGGCCTTCTTCCACCAGGTGTCGAGCGCGGTGCGCATTTTGGTACCGCGGGCCTGAATGGCGAAGTCGACGATTGTTGTGGTCCCGCCGATGGCCGCGGCGCGCGTGCCGGTCAGGAAGTCGTCGGCGGAGTTAGTGCCGCCAAAGGGCATGTCGAGATGGGTGTGTGCATCGATGCCGCCGGGGAGCAGCAGCAGGCCGGTCGCGTCGACGGTGGTGTCCGCGGCAGTGGGCGGAATGCCGGCGCGGATTTCCTTGATGGTAGCGCCGTCGATCAGCAGGTCGGCCTGCACGGTCGAGTCCGCGTTGACGATGGTTCCGTTTTTGATGAGGATAGTGGACATTTTGAATTCAATGGTTCTGCATTTGTGGTTTCCCAGGTCTCATCCGCCACGGCGGACGGGACCTGGGGCACCCGCATTTGTGTTGGCCCAATAATCCGGTACCGATCGAGTGCTCAGGCTTTGCCGCGGGTGCGCTCATCCCACGTCTCGGGCGCCAGGCCCGTATCGACGCGGACCATGGTGATGCATTCGTCGACGGGGCAGACCAGGGCGCAGAGATTGCAGCCAATGCACTCGGCCTCGTCCACGCGCGGGATGCGGCTAAGCGGCGTGGGATAGGGGCCGTGCGTGGCTGCGTCAACTGCCCGCTCCTTGCGCGTAACCGGCGTGGTGGTGATGGTTGCGCGGCTGCGGGCCTCGATAGCGGCTGGAATTGCGTGCAGTTTCGCATGGCCATTGCCGGGCGCGGAGGCCAGGGCGGAAGCGCGGTCGAGATGAATGCACTGGTGCGCGCCGTCCCAGCAGGCGATGTAGCAGAGATCGCAGCCAATGCACTTTTGCTCGTCGATGTGGGCAACGATTTTGTAATTCAGATTAAGGTGCTTCCACTCGGTGACGCGGGGCAGCGAGCGGCCGCGGAACTCTTCAAGGGAATTGAATCCCTTGGAGCGCATCCAGTTTTCAAGGCCCTCGGCCATGTCTTCTACGATGCGGTAGCCGTAGTGCATGACCGCGGTGCAGACCTGCACGGTGCCGCAGCCGAGCAGGATGAACTCGGCCGCGTCGCGCCAGGAGGAGATGCCGCCAATACCGGAGAGCGGCAGCGCGGACTCAGGATCGGACATCACCTGCTGGACCATATTGAGCGCGATGGGCTTGACGGCGGGGCCACAATAGCCGCCGTGCGAGCTCTTGCCATCGACGTTGGGCCGCGGAGTGAGGGTGTCGAGATCGATGCCGGTAATGCTGTTGATGGTGTTGATGGCCGAGAGGCCATCGGCCCCGCCGCGTTTGGCCGCGCGGGCCACGGCGCGAATGTCGGTGATATTGGGCGTGAGCTTCACCAGCACCGGAGTGCGCGCCTTCTCTTTGACCCAGGCGGTGATCATCTCGGTGTACTCGGGCACCTGGCCGACAGCCGAACCCATGCCGCGTTCGCTCATGCCGTGGGGACAACCGAAGTTAAGCTCCAGGCCATCCGCGCCCGCGTCCTCGGCGCGCTGGACGATGTCGTGCCAGGCTTCGCGATTTGACGCCACCATGAGCGAGGCGATGAGGGCATGGTGCGGATAGGACTTTTTCACCTCGGCCAGCTCGCGCAGGTTGACCTCCACGGTGCGGTCGCTGATGAGCTCGATGTTGTTGAGGCCCATCATGCGCTGGCCGTTCAGATCTACCGACGAGTAACGCGAGCTGACATTGGTCACCGGCTCGCCGATGGTCTTCCACACGGCGCCGCCCCAGCCCGCGTCAAAGGCGCGCATGATCTGCTCGCCGCAGTTGGTGGGCGGGGCAGAGGCCAGCCAGAAGGGGTTCGGCGAATCGATGCCGCCGGCAAAACCGCGAACACGAATATCAGGCATAGGCGGCCTCCGAGGCCTTGATCATGGCGAGGGCGGCGCGCTTGCCGTCGGCCACGGCATCCACCACTTCGCGGCCGCCATTGGCGCAATCGCCGCCGGCAAAGTAGCGGGGATTGCCGGTCTGTCCGCTGATGCGGTCGGTCACGATGCGACCGTCGCGTACTTCGATGCGGCGAAAATCCTGAATAAGCTGGCTGAGGGGGGATTGGCCGATGGCGGGCACCACCAGGTCGCAGAGAATGGTGAACTCGGAATCGGGTATCGGCAGCAAGGTCCTATCCACCTGGCGCACCTGTACCGTATCCAGCAGCAGGCGGCCATGCTCCTCGGGGCGGATGGCGACCGGCTGGCGGCGCCACAGGAACTGCACCCCTTCCTGCTTGGCGTGCTCGTATTCAAAATCGAAGGCGGCGATGTCGCTTTCTTCGCGGCGATAGAGCAGATAGACGGTCTCAGCACCCAGGCGGCGGGCGGCGTTGGCGGCGTCGATGGCTGTGTTTCCCGCGCCCACCACGACCACCGTGCCGGTGACCTCGCGGATCTGCGCGGTTTTGTAAGCGGCGATCAGTTCCAGTGCGTTGATGACGCCTTTCAAATCCTCACCGGGAATATTCAGCCTTTGCAGCGCACCCAGGCCCACGCCCAGGAAGATGTAGTCGAACTCGGATTCGAGGGCCACCAGTTCCTCAACAGACTCGATGCCTAGCCCGAAGCGGAACTCAACGCCCATGCGGCGAATCATGTCCACTTCGCGCAGACTCTCGGCGGCGCGGAGTTTGTATTCGGCGACTCCGTAGGTGTTCAAGCCGCCGGGCAGGGCTCGGCGCTCGATGACTGTGGCGTGGCCGCCCCGCCGCTGGAGTTCGGCGGCACAGGCGAGCGACGCGGGACCGGCGCCGATGCAGGCCACCCGCAGGTCAAGCGTGGCGGGCGGCGCGGTAAGCACATCGTGTCCGGCAGCGTGGAAGGCGTCCATGGCATGGCGCTGGAGGAGTCCGATCTGGATGGGGTCGCGATTGTAGCGGTGCATCACGCAAGCGCCCTCGCAAAGCACCTCAACCGGGCAGGCGCGAGAACAACTGCCGCCCAGGATGTTGGCGTCGAGGATGCGCAGGGCCGAGCCGCGCAGGTTGCCGGTGGCGATGCGCTTGATGAATCCAGGGACGTCGATGTGCGTGGGACAGGCGGCGGTGCAGGGCGCGTCGAAACAATTCAGGCAGCGGTTGGCCTCGATCACGGCGGCCTGTGCCGTGAGAGGCGGATGCAGCTCGGTGAAGCGCTCGAGCAGCTCGGCATCGGTGGGCAACAGCGTGGTACTCATACAAACCTCGGCAAAACACGGAGCGTTGCTACTTTCAATGTAGTTCCTCGGGCGGCTCCTTTGGTAGGGCTTGGCTGCTTCGGCTTCCAGGACAGCTTGAAAAACATTCCTCAGGGGCTAAAGCCCGGCCTCGTTTTGCTGCGTTTCCGGCACGACTGAAGTCATGCCCCGATACATTGCGCGACCCATAACGATTTTGCAGCGATCTGTGAAGCCGTGTCCTTTCAAGGCTTCGGGTTTTCCGCAAACGGTGAAGTCATGCCCCGATACAGGGCCGAGTATCCTTGGCGCGACGAGGAACGCGCCTTTTGAAGAAGCGGCCTTCACGACAAAACTCAATTCGAGGTGCGTCAAGAGGCAACCAGGGGACCGTATTGGTCGGGCCGGCGGTCGCGGAAGAACTGCCAGGTGCGCCGCACCTCGGCGATTTCGTCCAGGTTCAGGTCGGCGGTCAGCACTTCGTCCTTGTCGCGCGCGGCCTGGGCGAAGATCTGCCCGCGCGGGTTGGCGAAGTAGCTGGAGCCGTAGAATTCGCCAATGTTCCATGGCGGCTCAGTGCCGACGCGGTTGATGGCGGCGATAAAGTAGCCGTTGGCGGCCGCGTGGGCGGGCTGCTCCAGTTTCCACAGGTACTCGCTCAAGCCGGCCACGGTAGCGGAGGGGTTGAAGACGATCTCGGCGCCATTCAATCCCAGGCAGCGCGCGCCCTCGGGAAAGTGCCGGTCGTAGCAGATATAGACGCCGATCTTGGCAAATCCCAGATCGAAGACCGGATAACCCAGGTTGCCTGGGCGGAAGTAGAACTTCTCCCAGAATCCGGGGGCGACATGGGGAATATGGGTCTTGCGGTATTTGCCCAGATAGCTGCCGTCGTTGTGGAGGACGGCGGCGGTGTTGTAGAAGATGCCCTCCTGCTCGACCTCGTAGACCGGGACGATCATGGCGATGTGGAGTTCTCTGGCCAGGGCTTGCATCAGGGTGACCGTGGGTCCGGAGGGAACCGGCTCGGTGCTGTCATACCACTTGACGGATTGCTCGGCGCAGAAGTAGGGGCCGTTAAAGATCTCCTGCAGGCAAACGATTTGGGCGCCGTCGGCGGCGGCCTGGCGGATCAGGCCCAGGTGCTTTTCGATCATGGCCTGCTTCTGCACGGCCAGCGGCTCGGTGGCAGGCACGGCGTTGGAGGCCTGAATGATGGAACAACGGACGACACGCGGCATTGAGCGCGAACTCCCGGGGGAAATCTCTGTGAGTCTTAGACGTTAATTGAAATGAGCGGGTTGAGCAATGGGTTTGTTGGGACCGGGCACCGACGGCGGCTTGCCGATGGCCTGTCACTGCGCTCCGGGCGGAAAGATGCTAGGATTCAGC
>Ga0326727_10009599_pt1 | contig 23674 bp, 21 predicted proteins | sample MB2enrmetagenome_FD_207643 | JGI IMG/M metagenome (GOLD analysis project Ga0326727, IMG submission 207643) | Lab enriched peat soil microbial communities from McLean, Ithaca, NY, United States - MB29MY | ecosystem: Environmental > Terrestrial > Soil > Wetlands > Peat | place: USA: New York... | reverse complement strand
GACCGAGGAGCGGCGGCGCGAGGTCTGCAAGCACCTGAACAAGGTGCTCGAAGAGCACCGCACCGCCGTCCGCAATGTGCGCCGCGACGGCAACGAGGCCCTCAAGAAGCTGGCCAAGGAGAAGAAGATCAGCGAGGACGACGAGAAGCGGGCCCTCGAAGAAGTCCAGAAGATGACCGACGAGGAGATCCGGCGCATGGAAGAGCTTTCGCGCAAGAAGGAAGCGGAAGTGATGCAGGTGTGAGCGGGCCTGCACGGGTCATCGGCGGTCGATGGTTGAGGTTCATTGTCTCCCATCTCAAAATCGCGGGCCAGACGGCGAAAATGCGGCCTGTTCCGGCTGAAATCGCGGCTTTTCCGGGCTGAAAAACGGGCAAAATCCGGGGTTTGCAATTACCGATCCGTCACTGGGTAAGAATTACAAACAATTGATTGCGCGCGAGTTATAGGCGGTGCAGGGGTCGAAAGACGGCCTCCACTGGGGGGAGGGGGTAGGGGTCATGGGGGTACGGACCGGGCAGATGCCTGACAGACTGGGCCTGCCGGAGTGGGATCTCTGTCCTCATTCTTCCATTGTGTGGGCCGGGAAACTGAGAGAACACGATCCACGACGTTTGTGAAGGCCGCGTATTCGAGCGAGTGCTTCATCCGAGTTCATCATTTCACTAGAGCGCAAGAACCTCCTGGTATAGCCCTCGAAGGTGATCATCCCCAATGTCAATAATCGGCTCGTACATAAACGCATTGAGGTGAATGTTTTCAGGTGTCATCAGGAGAACACTTTGCAGCGTTCTAATCGCATTCGTCTCTTTTGGAAAGTCTTGACTGAATCGCTTGAAGAGAACCCAAGCTTGATTTCGCTTTATCTTCGCGGTGAAAGTCGCATCTGCGATTTTGGTGACCATAAATTCTTCCGCTCCTAAGCGAATTGCGATAGAGAGAACGATCTTGTGTTCAAAATTTGCTCCTGTTCCAGCGGATAAGCAATCCTCTGCTTCCTGCTTAATCAACGTGACCACTGGCGCTGCCGGGTTTGCGGATGAACCGCTTCCTCCAAATAATCTGTTATATATATCATCCAGATCACGTTGCGTGATAGTCCCGGAGTCTGCCTTCCAGTGCAAGAGAGAGGTCAACTTGAGATAATCGGGATCAGTAGTTCCATGTGTGTATTCGATGAGATTTCGCATAAAAGGAATTGACGCGAGTTGTTTCTTCTTGTCTTGAAAGAAGGCGGGTTTCCAGTCGTTTACAAAGATGTTTCTTGTCGCTCCGGCATTTGATAGCACAATACCGTTGCTGTTTCGCGTTGCCATTAGGCATCCCGCGTCACCGACGAACCTACTGCTGATCGTTCTGAAGAAATCCCAGTTGTGTGTCAGGATGATCTGCTTAAATACAGGACCCTCAGAGATGTCTTGGAGATACTGGATGATCGCGTACTTGTTTTTGTAATCGAAGGAATCCGCTATATCATCGACCACAAACAAAGTTTCCGTTTGGCTCTGACGACGGACTTCAATCTCAAATATGATATTCAAAATGTAGAGTGCCTTCTTCTCCCCCTGGCTTAAAGAGGCCATAAGTACAGTCTCGTCTATGGGAGTTGAATCTGCCCCATCTTTGTATGTATAGGAAAGGTCAAGGATGGGATTGTGTTTGAGCACGACGGCAGCCTTGTTCTTCGCTTCCAACGTAAAAGGCACATAAAACCGTTCGTTAAATAGCTCAATTGCCCTCTCCCATTGCGTGATCTCCTTGCGAGCCTCCTCTTCTATTTGCGCCCTTCTAGCCTTGACCTTCCGATAGTGACTGAGCAAGTCGTTGAACGCATTCTCGTTCGCCTTAAAATACGAACGCCAAATGTCCTCTTTGAACTGATCCATGTTCGCGAGATGGGGCAATAGGAGTTCGTGATTGCTGAGGTACTGCTGAAACATCCTGACTTCTTTGTTCTTCTCAAGTCCCTTTTTGATGCCAGCGAATATCTTTTTCAGTTGTGGGTCTTCGGTGATTTGGTCGAGTTCTTCCTTGATTAGCTTTTCGAGTTCTTGCTCTGTGCTGATTTCCCTTTTTGTGCCAGCATGCAAAACGATTGTATGCTTGGCGTCGAAAAAGCCGTTACTAGCTAGAACCTTAGCTATTTCACTCGCGTTGTAGTATTCGAACACCCCTTTCTTAAAGTAAGCAGAGGCGGCCAATAACGAATTGTAGCGGGTAATATATTCCTCTATCGCTGTCTTGAAATCTTTCCCCTTTACCATCTCTATAACCTTGTCATCGAAAATGGAGTCGTATGCAACATCCTGGAAGGGCGCAGTCTTCTGATCGGCCAACTCAATTGATGCTCGTTCAAGTGCTACGTAGAAAGAGTTCTCATCGTCCCTCTTCGTAAACGCAAGAGCGATCTCTTTATCGAGGGCCTTTTTTGATCCGTTGGACTGGGATTTCATCGCGCCGATAAATGCGGATTTGGAGTTGTCGATGTCGGTATGGAGCTTCTCGTATTCTTGTCGTAACACGTTATTGACAAGAAGAGTCGATGTTTTCTCGTTAGGCCGGAAAAACTCGCTATATGGCGGCAAGACGAGAATCCTGTCCCTCGTCAGCTCCTTCCCTTTTTCGTCGGTAATGGTTCTAGAGCTGGCACGAGAAGGGAAAATGCGATCGGTAGGTGGTTTGCCGTCGGCCATATCCTTGAACGTTTGAGCCAGCGACGATTTCATCGATCCATTGGGGGCGTAAATCGCATACGCCGAACACTTCGAAAAATCGAACTGATGGACAAGTTTACGGATTCCGTAGCAGTATTGCAGGTCAATGCCGACTTGGCTCATCAGGAACCTCCGAAAGTGGTTTGAAATGCCCATGCTACACCCCCAACCCTAGACCGATCAAGCGTTGATAAGTCTGCGATGTTGTTGTCATTACAAACAATTGAATGTGTGCAAGTTACAAGCGGTGCAAAGGTCGAAAGAAGGCCTCCGCAGGGTATGGGGGGCGGGCGGCGCGGACCGGGCAGATACCAGGCAGATAGGGCCGGCCAGAGTTGGGTCTCAGTTGTCATTCTTCCATTGTGTGCTCCAGGAGAGAAATGCTCTGCAAACCGTTTTCTCCCACATCTCAGAATCGAGATGTGGGTCACCCACCCTTCGGCAGAAACAAGCGAAGGATGGGGCACCCATCTTTGTGGGAAGAATAGGATTCCAAGAAATTAGGTGCGCCACCGGCCTTTCGGCACCTTCGGCCGCGGCCCGTGTCAGCGCACACACAGCGTCTAAGCGGCGACACGTCCCTCCCTTTCCATTCCATCCATAACCTCTTTGTTTTCAGTCGCCGGTGATTGGCGAGCCGGTTGCACTTTGTCTGGGCGCAGGCAATTTGAAAACGAAACCGGGGGATGCGATGACGGCTCAGAGACTCAGCAGGATGGCGGTGGCGGCGGGGACGGCGATGGTTTTGGCGGCACAGGCGCTGGCGCTGGGCGCGCCGAACGAGAAAGTCGAGCAGCAAGCGTCTGAGCAGAAGGCTGCCGCGGCCGAAGCGCACAACCGGGGTCCCCAGCAACAGGCCCACGTTGCTGGGGTGGAGAAGCGCGTCATCGTGGTCAGCCTGGAAGACCGCAAGCTGGCGCTGGTTGAGGACGGGCAGGTGAAGAAGATCTACACCGTGGCGGTGGGCAAGCCTTCGACGCCCAGCCCGGTGGGCACCTTCACCATAGAGCGCCGCGTGGCCAACCCCACCTACCACCACAATGGCAAGACCGTCCTGCCGGGACCGGGAAATCCGGTGGGCACGCGCTGGATGGGGCTGAGCAAGCGCGGCTACGGAATCCACGGAACCAACGAGCCCAAGTCGATCGGCAAGGCCGCCTCGCATGGATGCATCCGCATGGCCCAGGCCGACCTGGAAGAGTTCTATGAGCTGGTGGCCGTGGGCGACACGGTGGAGCTGGTGGGCGAGCGCAACCAGGAGACGGCGCAAATCTTCGGCGATGGGCAGAATCCAGCCGCGGCCGCGCAGCCGATCCTGACGGCGCAGGCCGCGCCGGCGGCGGGCCAGATTCAGACGCAAGCACAGGCTCCGGCGCAGGCCCCGGCCCCCGAAGCCAGGAACACCCGCAAGGCGAATCCGGCAGCCGGCGCGATTGCGACCCTGGTTGCCGCGCTGTAAGGAGGCCCGAGATGAATCTGCTGACGGAAGCAATGAATGGCTTGGAAGCGGCGGCGCTGCCGGTGGTGGCGGCGCTGCTTCTGGAGGAGTTGACCTACGGAGGACTGGTCCGGCTGCTGGTGGCTCCCTGGCCGGGAACCGGAAAACGCAGGGAGCGAAACGATGTTCATAGGGCAACGACGCTGTCACTGAGGCGCAAGGTCAGGGAGCGGGCCAAGGTGAACAAATTCAACCAACTCAACAACCTGAACAAGCAAGAAGGAGAAGGAAGATGATCGCACTGAAGCTGCTGCTGACGGTTGCGGGAGTGCTGTTGCTGGCTCTCGCATTGGGAATTCCACTGTACAAACTTGCGATCCGAATCTTGACGGCGCGCCGCAGGGCCGCGAGCGAGACGGAGCCTGGCCAAGGCGAATTGGCCCCAACCGAACTGTTGCCGCCGGAAGAGATTCCCTGGCGCGGTCCGCTGGCGCTGGCCATCGTGGCCTGCCTGCCCCTCCTCATGGCGTCGAGCATCGTGGTGGTGCCCAGCGGCATGGGCGGCGTGCGTGTCAGCCAGATCAGCGGCACGCTACCGGGCACGCTCTATCCGGGCCTGCATTTTGTGACGCCGTTCATTGAGAGCGTGGAAGTTTTCGACCTCCGCGATCACCTCTTTACGGCGGGCGTCGTGGAGGTTGGCGAAAAGACGCCGACTCAGAAGAACGGGCTTACCGTGCAGTCGCTTGAAGGCCTCAACATCGGGCTGGCGGTGACGGTCCGCTATCGCCTCGACCCCAACAAACTGGACAGCGTGCAGGCGCACATGCCGCAGCCGGTGGATAAAGAACTGGTGCCGCCAGTGGTGGCCAGCGCGTGGAGGGAACTCGCGCCGCAGTACACGGTGCGCGAGATCTTCAGCACCAAGCGCGAAGAGGTGCGGCAGAAAGCGGCGGCCATCATCACCCGCAAGCTGGAAGCCGACGGCATTGTCGTGGAAGAGGTGATGCTTTCGGACATTCAACTGCCCGATGAGTACGCCAAGGGCCTGGAAGGGCTGCTGCTCAAGGAGCAGGAGGACGATCAGATGGGCGTGGTCACCGACATCCAGCAGAAGCAGGTAAAGATTGCCGAGCTACAGGCTGAGGCGGAGGCGGCGCAGAAGGTAAAGCAGGCCGAGGGCGACGCGCAATCGCGCGTGGTGGAGGCCAAGGGCGAGGCCGACGCCATGCAATACACGCTGCCGCTCAAGGAGAAGCAGATCGAGCAGAGCAAGCTGGAGGCCCAGGCGCGCAAGGAAGCGACCATCGAGAACGCCGAGGCCGACGCCCAGGCCAAGGTCATCGATAGCAAGGCCGAGCTGGAGCGGCGCAACCTGCTGGCCGACGCCGAGGCCAACCGCGTGCGGCTGATGGCCAAGGCCAACGCCGAGCGCATGACCAGCGAGGCGGAGCTGCTGAACAAGTCGCCCCTGCTGATCAACAAGATCGTGGCCGAGCGGCTCTCGGACAAGATCCAGGTGCTCATGGTGCCTTCGGACGGCAAGTTCTTCTTTGCCAACGACGTCTTCAAGAGCATGGCCAACAGCCCGGTGGTCAAGCAGGAGATGGACAGCGAGGCGGAGGCGCCTCCGGCGTCCGGCCACTGAGAAGAAACCCGATCGAGGTTCGGGACGCCGGCCTTGGGCGCGTTTCAACACGCCCAAGGCCGGCGACTGCCAGAGCGGTACAATGCGAGCGAACGCTCTCAGACCGCGCCCGGCAGATGCGCCGGAATCTCGATCGAGACCAGCGTGCCCCGACCGGGATTGCTGACCACGTCGAATCGCGCCTGGTTGCCGTAAAGCACCTCCAGCCGCTCCTGAACGTTCTTCATGCCGATGCCCGCGCCCGAGCGGCGCAGCGAAGTGGCCGGCTTGCCGCCCATGCCCACGCCGTCGTCGGCAACCTCGATCAGCACCCGGTCTCCGGCGAGGCGGCTGCGCAAGGTGACCGTGCCTCCGCGCAGACGCGGCTCCAGCCCGTGCTTGATGCTGTTTTCGATCAGCGGCTGGAGCAGAATGCTGGGCACCAGAACGCCCAGAGTGCGCGGGTCGATCTCCTTCTCCACCCTCAGCTTGTCGGCGCCGAAGCGCACCACCTCGATGTCCAGGTAGTCGTCGGTAAAGCTCAGCTCTTCGCTCAGCGGGACGTAGGTGTCGTGGTCTTTGAGCAGCGCGCGCAGAATATTGGCCAACTTGACCGTCATCTCCCGCGCCATCTCGGGATTCATGCGCACCAGCGAGGCAATCGAGTTAAGCGTGTTGAAGAGGAAGTGCGGATTGATCTGCCGCTGCAAGGCGTCGAGCCGGGCCTCCAGCAGGAGCCGCTTCTGCTCTTCCAGCTTGAGCTCGATGCGCAGCGCGTTCCACACCTTCAGCGCGATGCCCACGTCGATGGGCGCGCTCAGCCACACCAGCGCCTGAATCCACAGCTGGCCGGAGAGCAGGGCAAACAGCCGGTGCGGGTAGGAGTGGACCAGCCAGTCGCGGATCATTTCCATGACCGCGATCAGGACCAGCAAAAGGATCTGGCGGTCGACGCGCGGCTGGCGCAGGTTGCGGCGCACCCAGCGGTAGAGGCTCAGGTCGATGAACGGCGTGAACGACCAGATCTCCTCCATCCCGACAAAGCGGCCCAGCAGGCCGGCCGCCAGGCCCAGGGCGGCGTTGAAGGGCAGAGCCAGGTACTCACCGTGAAGGACCGCGGGCGCCGACAGCGCCACTCCGCCCAGCACGGCCCACCTCGGCCCCAGCAGCAGGCCGAGCAGAATCACCGTTGCAAAGGAGATATCGGCGGCCAGGAAGTTGGGCACCGCGATCCGCACCCACACGCCCAGCGTCAGCGGAACGACAATGAACGCCAGCAACGCCAGGGTCTGTCGCGAACTGCGCTTCTCGGCAAAGAACAGCCGCCGGAAGGTGGTCACCCGCGCCAGCACGCTGGCCACCGAGGCGACCACGCCGAGCTTGACCAGCAGCGTGATCAGAATGAGATTGTCCGTCACCCCATCAATGTATCGCGTCGCGGAGCAGGGCATCCAACCCGCGGCCATTTACTTTCCCGTTTTGAGTACGTTTTCCCAATCTTCGTGTTGGCTGAGGCAACTGCCGGATCCCATCCCGGCCCCCCTGTTCACCGCCCCTTGCTCTGCTATCCTCAAGAGGAACGCTACCGGCTGTGTTCACGCGATCCCCAATCTCCTCCGCCCATCTCCTCCCGCGCCTGCGAGCTGCCCTGCCATCGCTGCCGGCGCCGGCTTCTTTCCTGGTCCTGAGTTTTCTGGCGCTGGCCTGCGGTTGCGCTCGATTTCACCAGCAGCCGCATGAGACGGTGTACGTCTCCGCCCGCCAGATGTACCTCCACGACCGGGTAGCCGCCGTCTCCAATCGCGTAGCCGAGGTGGTGAACGGCCAGCAGCTCGAAGTACTCGAACGCGGCCGGCGCTTTCTCAAGGTCAGGACACAGAAGAACGAGATCGGCTGGATCGAAGAGCGCGCCGTCATCGACGCCAAGACCAACGATGCGTTTGTGCAGCTGGCCGCCCAGCACAAGCAGGACCCCGTGGTGGCCACCGCTACCGTCCGCGACGACATTTATCTGCATATCCTCCCCGGCCGCGATACGGAGCACTTCTATTTGCTGGGGGCGAATGCCAAGGTGCAGCTTCTGGCCCGCGCCTCGGTTCCCAAGGCGGCTGCGCCCAGCTTGGGATCGCCCGCCAAACGAACGGCCCCCAAGCCTTCTTTGTCCGGCGCAAGTCCAGCCCCGGCCTCCGGTGCAGTAAGGACGCCGGCTTCCGCGCCAGTCACCAGGCCGTCTCCTTCGGCCTCGTCCGGCGCAGAGCCGCTTCCCGGCCCGTCTGCCGGGCCAGCCGTCGACCAGCCTCCGGCGATCATGGAGGATTGGTGGCTGGTCCGCGACACCCAGGGCCGCGCCGGCTGGCTGCTCGCCGGCCGCATCGATGTGGATGTGCCGGACGCGATAGGCGTCTATGCCGAAGGCCAGCGGATCGTAGGCGCCTACATTCTGACCAAGGTCGCCGATCCCGATTCCGGCTCCCCCGGCGACCAGGTTCCCGAATATGTGACCGTCCTCAGCCCGCCCAAGTCCGGCCTGGCTTTCGACTTCGACCAGGTGCGCGTATTCACCTGGAGCCGCAAGCGCCATCGCTATGAGACAGCCTTCCGGCTGCATCCCATCCAGGGCTATCTGCCCGTGCGCACGGGATTCCAGCCCGGTTCCGGCGGCGGTGACTTGCCCACTTTCAGCTTCCAGATCGCCAATGGCGAGAATCTCTCCGCCGATCCGGTCACCGGCGTCACCCGTCCGGCCTCGCTGCGCACCATCAGCTACGTGATGCTCGATACCATCGTCAGGCGCACCGGCCCCGACCTGGGACCGATTCCCGTGGGCCATCTGGAGGGCGAAAAGCCCAAGGCGGTCAAACCGGCGAACCGCAACCCCAGGTAGGATCGTGGAAGGTTGGCGCGGCAACGTTGCTCGCGTTTCCGGGCTGGGCTGTGTCCATTGCGATTTCAACTTCCGCTTGCCCAGCAGAAGCAACGCCGGGCACGGGGTCGATCGGAAGGCTCGCCGCGCGGGAGACTCAAGCGCGCGGGTGGGGAGGATGCCTGCCTTGCCAACCTTCTGGCGCTGTCTTGAAATGCAATTGCCCTGGCCGGAGGATTCTCTACGCTTGAACTCCCTCTAGTTTCTCTAGTATATTGGGTCCTGATTTTCGCCACCGCTATGGACTGCATCTTATTGGAGTGGAGATGAAATCAGGATTGCAAGACCGCAATATATGCCCCGCGGCTGGTCCCCTTCCGCCGCGGAGGCGCGCCGCAACATCTCTCCCGCTGGTTCTGATCGGCTTTCTGTCCCTGGGTTTGTCCGGCTGCGCAGCCAAGCGGCTGCAGGTGGACTTCACCGGCTTTGAAAAGACCTATGCCGAGACATCGAATCGGGAAGTCCTCTTGAATCTGGCGCGCCTCGACAACCGCGATCCCACCTATTTCTTCAAGATCGGCCAGATTACGAGCAGCTATAAGATGGCAGCCTCCGTGGCGGGAAACGCTTCCTACGCGCTCCAAACCAGCAATGTCGCGATTGGCTCGCCTACGGGCGGGGGCAATCCTGGCGTGACCTATGAGAACGATCCGATATTCACTTTTATTCCGGTGAATGACGAGACGAACGCGCAACTCCTCCTGAAGCCGGTTCCAGCGGAGACGTTCTATTTCCTGTATGAGCAGGGCTGGCGAGTGGATCAGCTCCTCCGCCTGATGGTGGACCGGATTGAGCTTACCAGAGTTTCAAAGCAGGACGGCACCTGCAGCGTCGAGACGTTTCGCAACGCGCCTCCAACGGTTTATCTCAGATCGGATGGCAGCCCCGACACCGAATATCTTCGCGATCAGGCCACGCTCTCCGGCTATGTGACTTTTCTCAGAATCAACGCGGTCGTTTACTGGCTGCAGAAGCACGGCTACTTGCTGCTTCGCGGCAAGAACACTTTCGTGCCCTATTCGCTGGACGCCGATTCCGGATTGGATGACGGCACGGCATCCGCGTCGAACCGCTCCAAACCGGGCGGGAGCAAGGCATCCTCGCCCGACGATTCTAAATCGGATGACGGCATGGCGTCTTCGTCGAGCGCTCCGAAGGGCACGGATTTCGTGAATGCCGCGCAGAAGAACGCTGTCTGGCAACATGATGCAAAGACCAAGAAGTGGCTTCTAGGCGAGAAGGTCTTCAATCCTATCTTCTCCCTCTATCCGCTTCACGCCGATGGCTCGACGCTCGTTCCCGACGTCGACAAGATCAAGAAGGAGATCCTGGACGATCCGGATATGAAGGAACTCCGGGAGGGGCCTGCACTCGGTGAGGTCCTCGCCATCCTCTCCGCCGGCTTTACCGTCGAAGGATCCGCGACTCAGCAAAATCAGCAAGACAACTGCGAGACAATTTCCGCGGCGACTGGAGTATCGGCTCATCTGGTGATGCGCTCTTTGATTGGACTGATGGCGGCCGCCGCCCAGGAGCAGGCGCCGTATGAGGCGCTGGAGCACGCCAACCCCGTCATCCCGCCCAGCTCCTACCTTACGCCGGAACAGAGAGCTACAATCCCGACTCTGCCCAGATTCAATGAGGCGGTTCCGGCCGTTGAACGGATCGCCCTGCTTAGCCTGACCGGGCCGGAGGAGGGCTCGGAGACGGAGCCGGTGATCCAGCTGAGCTACAGAGGAAAGACTTATCGGATTGCCGATGAGAAGAGCAGAGCCGGCACGGACAACCAATACTGGAACCGCGATGTGTTTCGCCTCATCAACCAGCTCACGTCGCAGGTGACGGTGGATATCACCAAGTTCCCGCTCACGGAGATTCTGCAATAGCGCACCCGGCACGACGGGAAGTGCGCCTCTTCCTGCAACCATGTCCTCAAACCGGAGAGAGATGAACTCGGCCATTCGACTCCCATCGGTGCTCGCGGTCGGATTCACGGGACATCGAAACCTCCCGGATGAACCGATGTGCCGCCGGCTCATCGCTGATTTTCTCCGGGAACAAAAGGCAAACACTCAGGGAGTCCTTTATGGCGTTTCGTCCGCGGCGGCAGGCGGCGACCTGCTGTTTGCGGAGAGTTGCCTGGAGCTGGAGATTCCCCTCCGGGTGTTGCTGCCCATCTCCAAGGAACGCTTCCGGCAGGACTTCGATGCGGTTACCTGGCTGCGCGTCGAGCAGGTGCTGAGCAGGGCCGTCTCGGTCGCGGTCACGGGCGATTATGAGTCCCGGGAGGAGGGGTATTACGAATGCGGTGTCGAGACGGTGCAACAGAGTCAGCTCATGATCGCCTTGTGGAACGGAGAGCCATCGCGGGGGATGGGCGGGACCCAGGAGATTGTATCTTTCGCCACCAAGATGGGTAAGCCGGTGATATGGTTTCACAGCGCAACGGGAGCCATGCAGGTCTTCAATGAGCCCGCTTTGCGGGAACTGCAGGAGCTTCGCGATCCGGAGCTTGATTTCCTGAACTCCCTGCCGGACGCCGGCGTTGTGCTCAGGACGGATTCCCCGAAAGAACTGGCGGCGGCATGGCTGCAGAAGATCGATGCCAATGCCAGCCGGCTGGCGCCGCAGGTTCGCCGTATGTCTTCCATACCGATTGTGTGCACGGCGGCGGCGGCGTTTTTCAGCGGCGCGGGATTGGAGATGTCCCACCCCAGGACATGGCTGGGAGTTGGAACAGCGCTTGGAATTGCCGCCGCCGCGCTTCCCGTTGCGCTGAGGCTCAACCGGCGTCAAATGCTGTGGGCGCGCACCCGGACGGCCGCTGAAGTATGCCGTTCGGTTCTGGCTCAATGGGGTGCGCCGGTGGCCGAAGAGACGATCGGGCCGGAGATCATTCCTGAACTTGCCGGCTTGCTGATGTCTCTCAAGCTGCTTCAGGCCCTGGATAGCGCTCGCAATTGCGCATCGATCGATGAATTCAAGGAGCGCTATCGCAGGGAGCGCGTTGCGGGCCAGGTGGAGTATTTCTCGCGGCACTCCACGCAGTCCGCGCGTGAGGCGCGAAGATACCGTGTTGTGAGCTGGGTTTGCACGGGATCGGCGATCCTCACGGCGGGATGGCTGTTCGTGCTGGGATCTGTATTGAAGAACACCCACATGGTTGTCAGGAGAATGTGGTTTGCTGTCGCAGTGTCGGCTCTCTTTCAACTCGCTACGATCTCCGGGGCGCTGCTGGTCGTGCACGATTGCGAGAGGCGCCAGGCGCGCTATCGGGAGTTGCATGACTGGTTGAAGAAATTGGATACGGAGCTCGATGCGCTGCGGACGTGGCCGACCGTGCTCCAGGTTGCCGCCAGAGTCGAACGGGCCTTGCTGGTCGAGTTGCTGGAATGGAAGTCCTTGATCCGGAACGTGAAACTGCCAAGGAAGTGAAACCATGAAACGGATTCTATCGCTGGATGGAGGCGGAATTCGGGGAGTCTTCAGCCTGGAGGTTCTGCTCCGCATCCAGGAGCTGCTTCGGGCCGAGTATGGCTCCCGCGACCTGGTACTCGCCGATCATTTCGATTTCTTCGCGGGGACAAGCACCGGCGCGATTATTGCCACCGGCCTCTGCTGGGGCATGGCGGTCGAGCAGATTCTCGAGTTGTATGTGAAGTATGGCAAGACCATGTTCCGGCCGGTGCCCTGGTATCGGCCAGTCAAGAAATTCCTCGTTTCTCGCTATGAGGCCAAGCCCCTTTCGGAGCTTCTGCAGAGGACTTTCTCTGAAGACGGCCATGGCCAGACGCCGGCCCTGCTCGATAGCGCTCGCTTGAGAAAACTTCTGCTGGTCGTGATTCGAAACCATACCACCGGCTCGGCCTGGCCGGTTACCAACAATCCGAAGGCCAAGTTCAACGATCCCTCCATGCCGGATTGCAATCTGAAGATCCCGCTGTGGAAAGTAGTCAGAGCCAGCACGGCGGCGCCGGTTTACTTCGACCCCGAGGAGATTGAACTGGGAGGCCGATCCTCTGTCTTTGTGGATGGCTCGGTAACACCCTACAACAATCCCGCTCTCATCGCCGCCCTGACGGCCGTGTTGCCGTGCTACCGGGTCGAGTGGCAGCCGGGGCCGGACAATATTCGCCTGATATCTGTGGGAACCATGCGCTTTTCCTCCGGTTTGACGGCGAAGATGGGAAAACTCTGGCTGGGGAATAACGTGTCTCTCATCCCGGTGGCTCTGATCCAGGGAATTGCATGGGAGCAGGATTATCTGTGCCGCTGCCTGGGCAAATGCATTTACGGCGACCAGCTCGATGCGGAGATCGGCGACCTGGTCGGCGCCGGCATCCAGGGGACGCCTTGGTTCAGCTACGTCCGCTACAACCAGTCCTACAATGCCGCGGCTTTGGAGAAGTTGCTGGAGACAGATGCGCAGCGATCGAAACTCGACGCGGTGCACGCAATTCCCTTCCTTAGGGAAGCCGGCCAGGCTTATGCGCAGGAGAATGTAAAGCTGGAACACCTGATCTAGAGCGGAGTTCCCGCCAGCCGAATCCTCGTGGAGCGCTGCCTGCGGTCGATTTCCGCGCCCATTTCCGGCCTCGCTCTGCGATACTGGATTGTTATGCCCATCGCCGACCTGCAAAAAGCTGCCCAGAAGATCGCCGCTTTCCTCAATGCCCTCAACAAGCTGGGCGGAATGCGCCTCAAGTACCGCATCGCCGCCGCCGGCCTTGGCCAGGACTCCGAGGGCTCGCCAGCACAGCAGCTCGCCGTTGAACTGGCCGGCCCCGACGTGCCGCTCGTCGTCCAGCACAACGGCGAGTTGCTGTTTGCGCTGGAGACCATTTGCGCGCAGATACTCCGGCTTGACCCGCGCGAGCAGAGCCTGATCAGCTTCGACGCCGCCGGCTTCAAGGCCTTGCAAGCCGAACAGGTGCGCCTCACAGCCCAAACCGCCGCCGAAAAGGTGCTCCGCTCCGGCATTCCCTACGCTTTCCCGCCCATGAACAGCCGCGAGCGCCGCCAGTTGCACATGGCTTTCCGCGGCATCGAAGGCGTGGAGACGGCCAGCTCCGGCGAGGGCCAGGACCGCTTCCTCGCCGTCTATCCCGCGGGCAAGACCAACCTGCCCGTCGCGCCGCCGGTCAAGCCGCGCGGTTTTGGACGCAGGTAGGCGCCTGAGTCTTCCCATTGCAGCAGGTGGCCGCCCAGAGCGGATTTGAGAGGTGTATGGCCATTTTGAAACCGGCGCGGCGAGCGCCGACACGCATTTCGGGCAAACGAAAAGCCCGTTGATTTAACGGGCTTTAGCGTCAAATGGCTGGTAGCGCTACCGGGAATTGAACCCGGGTTCTAAGATTGAGAATCTAGTAGCCCAGCCAATGAAATCAATCACTTGCAGCCATTTGTGACCAATCTGCGTACCACAGTGTGTACCAGAATTGCCAATTGGCAGGAATTCAAGCAGCAATTCCCGCGATGCGTTCACAGCGCAAATCTCAGGCCTGCCTGTACCGGACATCATGCTGTTTCGGAAGGATGTCAATTGACTTGGACTTCAGAAAGTCGCGGACGGCACCGGCGGCATCCCCACTAGCGCCGGGACCCAGCGTCACACCGTTAACCGGTAGTATTGGAGTCGGCGCCGCTCTAGCTGTTTAGTCCCACGGTGTGATGGAAAGGGTTGATGGAGAATCGGAGTGGGCTTTTCTGCCATTGTTGGCAGATGAACTGATAGGGGGTAAGTCCTCGAAGGGTCTTGAGGCGCTTGGCGAAGTTGTAGGCCATGAGAAAGGCCTGGAGATGCTCTTTGAGTTGCTGGTGAGTCTGGTAATAGTATCGTTTGACCGTAGCGTCCTTGAGGGTCCGGTTCCTGCGTTCAACTTGCCCATTGGTCCAAGGATGCTTTGGCCTGGTTCGGCGATGTTCGATGTTGTGCTGCTCGCAGGCCCAGGCAAAAGCATGAACCCTGAAGAGGAGAGACTGTTCGGAATCGCACTGTTCTTGGGTCGGGGCTGGTTCCGGCGTGTTGTCCACGAAGTGTGTGCCGTTATCGGTGAGCACAGTGTGGATGGTGTAGGGAACGGCGGCGATCAGAGCTCTGAGAAAATCGGCCGAGATTCGTCGCGTGGCGTGTTCGTGGAGTTGGGCAAAGGCGAATTTGCTGGTCCGGTCGATGGCAACGAAGAGGTAGAGCTTACCCTGTTCGGTTCGCACCTCCGCGATATCGACATGGAAATAGCCGATGGGGTACTGCCGGAACTTCTTCTTTGCGGGCTTGTCCCCTTCGATATCGGGCAGCCGGCTGATGCCGTGCCGTTGAAAACACCGGTGCAGCGCCGAGCGGGTCAGCTTCGGGATCGTGGCCTGGAGCGTGTAGAGGCAATCGTCGAGAGGGAGCAGAGTCTGCTTTCGAAAGGCAACCGCCACCGCCTCTTGCTCCTCAGTAAGGACTGTCGAGTGCGGGTGCCTCGGCCCCATCGCGAGATCCTCGACCGAGTTACGCTTTCTCCACTTGGCCACCGTCTTGGCGTTGATCCCATAATGGCTGGCCAATCGGCTCAGGCTCGCTTGACTATCTTGTATCGCTCGACGCACTGCCGCTGTCGTTCGGGCGCTCCCATGGAGTACCTGTCCCATAAAACCTCCCCCGATGGCAACTGCTCGTACTTTACTCCATCACACCGTGGGACTAAACAACTAAACAAGCTGATTATGGGCTAGCCCAAACAATTGGCAACGGAAAACGCCCATGTGGCCGTGAGGAGTTTTGGCTTCACGCCAAATCGCCAATTCGCTCACCGACGGCAGATTAGTCCTGACTAGTCACCCAGTGTCCGGGATTCGTGCTTCACTTGCCGGGAACTGGTCTTCCGACCAGATCGGCGTTCCGTGAGGCGGCAGGCCCTTCCAGCCGAGGGAAGCCGGTGGGTTTCATACTCGGCGATTTAGCGCAAAGCCAGAACTCTCCGGACGGCGTCGGCGCTGACGCAACGGAGCTCTCTGTTCACAGATCTTCTTGGCCGAAGCACGGCCAGCGCTCTCCTACAAGTCACCAGAAAATCTTGGGAGCCGTGGCCTGCTGCCCTACGGACCTATGGCATTAATCTCTTGTCTGTCTCATCCTGCCGAGCGGTTCTGCATGATGCACTTTGCCGCCAAGCCAAAACATGGGCATTGGTGGTACTTGTTGTAAATAATCATGCACGGACAATTGAATTTTAGCCCGTAAATAAACATTGCCAAAATGATGTAGAGCAGATAATAAATAGGATGCCATATTTGGCTCAGGCCCCATAGTGCAATCATCATCCCGGATTTGGAGCGATAGGAGAAGGCGATCTTTTCCGGCGTCAGACTGTATCCCAGGTACAGATGAACGGCAGGAAGGAGAATCACACTGGGTAAAGTCAGTCCCTGCCAAATGTAATAGCCCAAGAAACACATTGCCATGATCTTGACGGCAACGGCGTAGAAGCCGCTGATGGTTGGCGCTAACATGCGTACGCTTTCTTGATAGAAAATGTAATCTGGCAGCACGTTACTGAGCTCTCGTTCTTCTGCGCGCGAGCGTGCAATCATGAGCGGCAGAATCACGAGAGTGGAGATCGTCAAGGTAATCCAGTTGAACATCATGAAGCTTGCGCTCCAGCACCACAGCAGCAGGGATGCATACATCGGGTGCCTCGACAGCGCATAGGCTCCTGTCGAGATCAGCCTGTGATCCTGCGTGATTTCGATTCCATCGGACCACATGGCGCGAATGTTGACTTTTGCCCAGATATGCCAGGTTACGGCGCAAAGAATCAAAACAAAGCCAACTTCAAAATATGCGGATTGAAGCGAGGCATTCATTTTGATTTGCCCGATGCTACGAAGCCAGAAAGGAAACAGCGCCGCAATGCAGATGATCATCTCTCGGGTCGAAAATGGGTGGGTTATCTTTCTGGCAATCTTATGGGAGATTGCAGCGTGCTCCAGAAACTTGATCAAAGCAGCAATCAACAGGATCAAGCCCGTTAAATAGATGACGCTCATTCCAGCGATGAACAGAGATGGATTGATGGACTGATTCGCAATGCGTTGGATTAAATCAAGCATGACAGTTTATCCTTTTCTTCAATTCTTTGGCCGCCTTCCGCGCCGCGCAGGCCAGGCAGCCGCGTCTCTTCCAGATCTCCTCGATAGAACATGTTGAATGTGTCGAAGGGAATCAGCCTCTTCCCGTCCGGATGCGCTATATGAATGCAGCTCTTCTTCACGCTGCGCACGTCGAAGGCCTCCGCATCGATGAACTGGACAATCAGTACGCGAAAGAGATCCTTGTATCTCAGATCCTTGGGCAGCAACACCCTGGACAGGCAGCAAAGTAGCTCGCGGGGCAGGCTGCAGAGCAGCTCGCGCAACGTAGAAGCCTGCGCTATCGGCGAGTGATTGGTCGCAAAGAGCTTGAAGAGATGGTCGCGCAAACCCGCCTCACGCTCATAGGCAATGGTGTTCTTCGCCCCGTTGATGAGCACCTCCGGCTGCACCATCCCGGTGAGCGGCAGCGTCTTGTCGCCCATCTTGATCGCGTAGGCCATGGCCAGCGCATCTGGATGGCAGGGAACTGGAATCAGATCCTCCGGTTTGAAGACGTCCGTCTGCTCCAGGATGCGCCGCCGCACCTCGGTCAGCGTCAGACGGTGCCGCGCGCGCTCAAAGCCGAGGACGCGTCCTGCCTGCTGCACCGGCTGAAAGGTCACTCCACGCACAGCCGGGTGGGTCAACGCGAAGTCTACAATCGCGCCCAACTCGCCGTCGTTCACGCCGCGCTCCACTGTCACGACAAGCGTAGTTGAAATCCCCAGCCTGTTCAGCCGCTCCAGCGCCTTCTCGCGAATCCCTCGGAGATCCGCGCCGCGCAATCGCATCACCGTTTCGCGCAGGAGCGAGTCAAATTGCAGATACAGCTCGAACTCCGGCATGAACCCAGCGAGGCGCTTGGCAAACTCCTCGTCCTGCGCGATTCTGATCCCATTGGTATTCACCATCAGGTGGCGAATGGGCCGCTCCTTGCACATCTCCAGTACGCGGAAAAAATCCGGATGCAGCGTCGGCTCTCCGCCGGAGATCTGCACCACGTCCGGCTGCTTCTCGTTGCGCACGACGCAATCCAGCATGGCGGCAATCTGTTCAAGCGTGCGGTATTCGCTCCTGTTCTGCCCACTGCCCGCGTAGCAAATTGGGCAGGTCAAATTGCACGCATCGCAGATCTCCACCAGCGCCAGACAGCTATGCTGCTCGTGATCCGGGCAGAGCCCGCAGTCATACGGACATCCATACTTCAGCGGCGTGTTATAGACCATCGGCTGCTCCGGCGTCTTGATGAATACTTCGCGCGCCCGCCGATAGTAATCCACATCGTCGGCCACCAGCACGCGCTCGTGTCCGTGCTCTGGGCACCGCTTCAGCATCCAGACCTTGCCGTCTTCAAAGACAATCTTCGCGTCCACCCGCTTGTAGCAGGTCGAGCAGATCGAGATCGCCACGTCATAAAACAGATAAGGCCGGAGTTTCTCAGTCATTCGAATCCTATCGCGTCGCCATGCATTCAATCTTTTTCAATCGACCAGCTCATGATGCCGTGGGAGTCTTCGGTTCGATCAACGCCAATAAAACATACGGAAGACCAGCCTGTCGCTCAGTTCCTTGTCCAAGCCATCCACCAAGCCAGGTTCCTTCCAGGCATCCGCTGCGTTCTCTTCAACAACATTGCGCGTAATCCAATTCCCAGCCTCCGTCTCCCGCCACACCAGCGCGCCATCCAGCCTCGTCAGCGTCGCCGAATCCTTGACATGGAATGTCATGCTCCCGGTCTTCGCCGGCGGCGCCGCCTCCATGGTCTCACTCAAAACGGTGATAACAAGAACCGCATCCTCGCCTCCCGCTTCCTTCCCAACGTGAGCGTTGACCTTCGTCTTCCACGACTGCTCATTAATCGTCTCCGCAATCTTCCGCGCCAGAGCGGCGGAGTCCAGATGATGCGACGGGGATGCATTCGCCACCTCAACCCGGATGCTCTGAACCCCATCGAGCCCAATGCGCACCGGCGGAGGCGGCGGCTCGTGCTCCGGCAACGGCGGCAGAAAGCAAGCCCCGCAAGCGAGAATCCCCACCACACCGGCCAGCACCAGCAGTTTCTTCTTAACCATGCATTTGCCCCCTTCCAGCGTACTCTGCGCGTTCTGGGAACGCTATTCGTTCTTGTCGATCTTTGTATCATCCTCTTCTTCGGGAAAACCCTCCGACTGTGACACTTTCTCTGAAAAGCCCCGAAAAAGCGAAAGTGTCACAAAGACCAGAAGCGTCAACAGCAGACCGGCCATCGACACTCCTAGCGCAACCAGCTCCAGTATCCCGAGACCGATCAAGAAACCGCCACCGCGGCCGCCGCCCGAAGAAAGAACAAATGTAACTCCGCACAGCCCCAGCGAAACCCCAAACACAGTCGCCAGCACCGTAACGATCTTTGCAAATGGAATCCGATCAACCAGCCGCCCGCCAATAACGTCCTTCCATAGACAATCGAATGTACTTCGTCCTACGCTTTCTCCCGATCTTCATTGCTGCCCATCGCTTTTGTCTCCGGACCGCATGCTTCCAAAGATCGCCGCCAGCAACTAGGCAGCCAGCGACAGAACCAGGCCCGCAGCGGAGAGGACCATGACAGCGAGCGATACGCCATCGAGCGGGCCAACACCGAACTCCTGGGTACTCTTTCCGATGCCGCGCGCCGCTAGTGCGAAGTCCAGCCCACACAGCCCCGCACCGACCAGAAAGCCTATTGCCATCACAACAACGATTTTTGCAAATGGAAAGCGCTTATGAGTCATACACCCTCTTTCCTGAATACTGGGAGTCGCGACTGGCGCCAAAGTGCTGACGGAATACATCCAGAACGAGAAGAAGAATCCCCGCCAGACAGCTCCACTGGATCAGATTCATTCCGCCGATCAGCGGCTGCGGCTTCCTGAAGTCGATCACGATTCTCCAACATAGGTAACTCCCAAGGAAGACTCTGAACCGCGCGCCATCCGGGAGTTTGACTCTTCTAGTTAAAAAGATTCCCAGCAGAATCAAAAACAGAATCTCGTACACCTGCACCGGATGCCGTCCAACGCCGTCGCCCAGATTCACAGCCCACGGCAGCGTGGTCGGCTTTCCATAGGTGTCATCCGCCAGACCAGCTAATAGACACCCCACGCGCCCCACCGCAATCCCCACACACAGCGGCAACGCAAACAGGTCGCCCGTCCGTCGCCGGATTCCGCTCAACTTTTTCACTACCACTACGCCCAGCCAGCCGCCCAGCAGGCCCCCGACAATCGTCTTTCCTCCGGGCGAGAGTAGCAGTTCCCAAAACCTCCCACTCCTCCAGGCCTCCATCACTGTGGGCCACTGTTCGGCGATCCCCAGCAACCGGCTCCCTATCAGCGCACCCACCGTTGCAGCGGCCAGTACCGTCCAGCGCTGCGGCTCGCCTACCACGTCGCCTTGTCGCCCACGTAACCATCGAAAAACCACGTACCCGGCCGTATACGCCAGCGTCTCCATCACTGGATGCCATGCCGGATGAGAACCAATGGGGATCATTGCGGTAGTATAGCGGTCGCTGGAGTTCATGGACTCGATCACACGAATGGATTCTCAACTGGTGATATCAGCCCGATGCGCGTTTCCAGAGTTTGGACTCTGCCTGGAAGTGATCTGCAGCACTTCAACCGGCTTCAATGCCGGATCGGCGTTTGTGGATACCGATCTTACCGATTGCTGTTTGCTTCGGACCTGTTTGAGTGCTAAGTCCTTTACATGCCAGTGGGACGGTATCATGCGCATTCTGAGGCTTGCATCGCCAATTCGCCGCGCCTGCACATCACGGTAGCTTGTCCAGATCCTCGGGGAAAGGCTGAGGCGTGTCGGTCGAGACGGGGATCTGGTCGCCTTGGTAGCCGTCCTTGCGGAAACGCAGTTGAATGGTTTCCGGTTTCGGCTGCGGCAAGTGGAAGTCGAGCAGTCCCCGCGCATCGGTCACCGAGGAGGCCTGGACGGAGTTGCCCTTCATGACGTCGACCACGACTCCCGCAACCGGCATTCTGGAGACGCGGTCCGTCACTTCGACCTGAAAAACCCACGGCGGCGGGGGCGGCGGATGGAGCATGCGCCACGCTCCCACGCCCACCAAAACTGCCGCGACGACGGCCGCTGCCAGCCACGCCCCGCGCCGTCTCACTACCGGCCAGCCCCGCGCCGGCTTGAGCCGCGCGGCAACCGCTGCGGGGTCGGGCTCGCTGATGGCCTGCAGCTCCATCATCGCCGGCAGCGGCGTTTTGTCGAGCCGCCTGGGGAAAATCGGCCGGCGAAACGCCTCGGCCTGCGAATACTCGAAGGTGACGTACTCCGAACCGCGTGTGTGCTCCGACCAGCACAGCACCAGAGCGCGCGAGGCGCGAATCGCGCGGCGCAGCCGTTCCTTCCACGGGCTGCCGGGATCGATGGACTGCACATCGAAGAAGACGCGATAGCCGAGGCGGCGCAACTCGTCCTGCAGCGGCGTGACGCGGTCGGAATCCGCTCGGGAGTAGCTGAGAAAAATGTCGTAGCGCTTGCCGAACACGGAAACGGCTCGTTACTGCTGCAAGATCGGCTCAAGCTGGTGGAGGGCCGCGGTCATGCCGGCGCTGTCGCCGTTCTGGAGGGCGGTGAAGAGCGCGATCCAGGAGGCACGGCCGTTGGCGAAGGCAGGGGAGTTGGAAAGAAAGCGGAGGATGCCCGAATAGTCATAAGGGCTTTTCTTGACGGCCGGGGCCTTTGCGGAGAGAACCTTCAAGGCATCGCGAGCGGCGGCGTGTTGTCCAGCTGCCACCGCGCAGGCAAAGCGCGCAGCGTCTCTGGAATAATCCAAGGAACCCCACAATACATCGTCAGTGAGAATCTCTCCATGCTTGAAGCAATCTTCGAAATGGGACTACACAAAATCGGCTTCCACGATGTTCAGCTCGACGACGGCCCAGCTTTGGGGTAGACCTGCTCTGTTGTACACCTGAAGCGCTTCTGGAAAGCCTGGACCGCCAGATCGAGCAACACAGCAGCCTTATCCCCGCTGGCTCGCTCTCCCTCAGCCATGAGCGCATTTCCGAGATTGTTCTGCGTCATGGCCCAGTCCTGGGGCAGATCGGCCTTGGTGCGGACTTCAAGCGCCCTGCGATAGGCCTGCACCGCTTGGTCGAATAGCGCAATTGCCTCGTCTCCGTTGGCGTGCTCTCCCGCGTCCTTGAGCGCGTTCCCGAGATTGTTTTGCGTCATGGCCCCGTCCTGGGGCAGATCGGCCTTGGTGCGGACTTCAAGCGCCCTGCGATACGACTGCGCCGCCTGGTAGAGATAGGCAAGAGCTTTGTTTCCGCCAGCGCACTTGCCCTCGTTATCGAGCGCATTTCCGAGGTTGTTTTGCGCCATGGCCCAAGTCTGGGGCAGATCGGCCTTGGTGTAGACCTCGAGTGCGTTGCGATACGTCTGCACCGACTCTAAGAGCAGGGCTGCGGCCTTGTCTCCAGCAGCGCGCTCGCACTCGTCCTCGAGCGCATTTCTGAGGTTGTTTTGTGTCGTGGCCCAGTCCTGGGGCAAATCGGCCAAGGCTGAGGTCAAGTGTTGCTGCTGGCCCTTCCCCTGGGAAGCCTCGGCTCTTAGCGCACTCACCTGCTTTTGAAGGCTGCTCACCTGCAGGCGCGGTCGGCGGACATAGGCCTGACTCTGTGCAGGTCCCAACAGCGCGAGCGATCCGGTGGGAAGCAGAACGACCCTGACGGGAGACTTAATAAGACCGGGTAATTGCCATCGGCCGGCTCGTAGATCACAAGATTGCCCGCGCCGGAGATGACAATGCGCAGGTCGCCATTCCTGGCCGCGCTCTGAGAGATCACCAACTGCGCTTCGCCCCGAGGATTCGTGGGGCCCTGGGCGTCGACAACGAGTTGCGCGCTGATGAGGTGAGTGAGCGATACATGAGCCGCTCTCACCGGCTGCGCGATTGCGTTGGTCACGATCACAGTCACGCTGAGCGGCGGCGCGGGCGTTTGCGCGCACACGGGGAGCGCAAGGCAGGCCGCGCCCAGCAGAAGTAGAACTGCCGATCCTGGCCCTTCCCTCATAGTCTTGCTTCCAAATGGAGTGCTGAAATCTGCTCAGAAGTCTAGCACGGATTCCTGGCCGGGAAGGCCGAAATCTCGCCTGCTCCCCTTCGGCTTCCGGTGATCACCAGGCCCCGTTATGATCCTCGACGCGGTCCAATTGACCCGCCCCTTTTCCCATCCGTGCATTGCAATTCCCACAATGAGGCAACAAAGCCATCCAAGTCCTGTGGGTGGAACCTGCCGTTTCAACGATCGCAAAATCTCCATAAGCACTCACCGAAGCTGATTACTCCGCGAAAGTCGCCTTCTCGAATGTTTTTCTGGCTGGTCTGACCGATCTTTTGTACCAGCGGCATGGTTAGTTTAGCGCGACGGGTAAATGATATGACTGGTCGTAGTAGTCGGGGGCATGGGAAAGTGGGAAGCGTTCTTTGCTTTCCACTTTCCCATGGCCCCGGGAAGCTGCGGTCAGCCATGCAGCCGTCGCTGGTGATTTGCAGCCCAGCGAAGAGTGCGATCTGACGGTGTTGTAGTGGACGCGCCAGCGTTCGGCCAGCACGCGGAGCTCCTTCATCGAGTAGAAGATCTCTCCGTTCAAGAACTCATCCCGCAGCTTTGAGTTGAAGCTCTCACAGTGGCCATTCTCCCCAGGAGAGCCGGGTTCGATATATAGTGTTTTCGCGCCTGTTGCAGCCAGCCACTGGCGTAAGTCTCTGGCCACGAACTCCGGGCCGTTGTCGGAGCGCAGATGCTCCGGGACCCCCTTCACCACCATCCCATCGGCCAGGGCGCCGATCACTCGCGCGC
>Ga0326727_10009598_pt1 | contig 23677 bp, 18 predicted proteins | sample MB2enrmetagenome_FD_207643 | JGI IMG/M metagenome (GOLD analysis project Ga0326727, IMG submission 207643) | Lab enriched peat soil microbial communities from McLean, Ithaca, NY, United States - MB29MY | ecosystem: Environmental > Terrestrial > Soil > Wetlands > Peat | place: USA: New York... | reverse complement strand
AAGCCGAGGACATTCTGGCCAAACTGGAACGGTGCAAGCGCCGCCTGGAAGAAATTCAGCCCGGCTGCACCACCAAGAAACCCCGAAGAAAAGTTACGGTATAGTTATTTACGCAACAGAACAGTAGGTTTTCTGCCCGCCCCGTGATCTGCCATAATCGGCGCATGAAGGTCGAAATGACAGATCAGAACGAGGGATGCAAAGGGTGGACGGCGGCAAAACGCCAGCCCGCCTTCCGCGCGCAGCGTTTTGGAGTGCGGAACGACAGTTCCGCTTTCGGACAACCCGCCGGAGAGCGGTGCTGGCGCGCGGACACCAGAAACTGCAATTCCGCCCGGTCCAATTGCAGCTAATACAAGCCAGTAAAGGTCAGTAAAAGTGAATATAACCAACTAAAAAAATATCGCGCATCTGCAATGCAAGAACACCTGCCACTCGCAACGAGCCGAAAAGGCGGCAGGCAAAAAAATGGAGGTGGAAAAATGTCCTGCTCCCATCTTTTTGCCCCCGTCTTTTTGCCTTTCCCGGTCAGGGCGGGCTTGCTTCTGAAGGCGGGCAGGAACGGGGCCGATGAATTTAATTGCACTTAATACCGCCTAATCCCGCCAAAAAAATTAAAAAATCCCTGAATATGAGACATTCTGCCCCGGAAAATTCCGTTGCGCTTTCCCCATCGCCTTTTATTCTCTGGCCGGACTGGCGCGGGCGACCGGGGCGATCCCGCGTTTGACATTCGGAACCGAATCATGACTACTCGCAAAGCGCCCAATGTCCGGCTCTCTTCCCGCCTGGCCGACGCCGCGCGCATGGAGGCCCCACAGGCCCTGGGCCTGCTGGGATCGTCCATGGACGGCCTGACCGAAACGGCGGCCGCCGATCGTCTGGAGCAATTCGGCCCCAACGAAGTGTCCAGCGAAAGACGCAACGACTGGCACCGCCGCCTCTGGCACGCCGTGCGCAATCCCCTGGTCATCCTGCTCTCGGTCCTGGCCATCATCACCTTTTGGACCGCCGAAGTTCCCGGCGATCCGCAGAGCACCAATGCCAACATCGCCGGCGGCTGGATCATGGTCTCCATGGTCATCCTGGGCGTCGCCTTGCGTTTCATCCAGGAATCCCGCGCCGACGCCGCCGCGGCCAAGCTCAAGGCGATGATCAGCGTCACGGCGACCGTCATCCGCGAAGGCAAAACGCACGAGGTTCCCTTGCGCCAGTTGGTCGCCGGCGACCTGGTCAAGCTCTCCGCCGGCGACATGGTTCCGGGAGACGTGCGGGTGCTGGCTTCCAAGGACCTTTTCATCATCCAGGCGACGTTGACTGGGGAGTCGTTGCCGGTGGAGAAATTCGACGCGCGGGAGGCGCGCGAGGGCATTTCGCCGCTGGAGTTTTCCAACCTCTGCTTCCTGGGCACCAGCGTGGAAAGCGGCACGGCCCAGGCCCTGGTGGTCGAGACAGGCCCGCAAACCTATCTGGGCACCATGGCCAGAAGCATGACCTCCCAGGTTGTCGAGACCGGCTTTGACAAGGGAATCAAGAGATTCACCTGGCTCATGTTGCGCTTCATGGCTGTCATGGTGCCCTTGGTTTTCCTCATCAACGGCCTCACCAAGGGCGATTGGAAGGACGCCTTCTTTTTCGCGTTGGCCGTGGCCGTCGGCCTGACCCCGGAGATGCTCCCGATGATTGTCTCGGTCTGCCTGTCCAAAGGCGCCATGGCCATGTCGCGCAAGCAGGTCATTGTCAAGCGCCTCAACTCCATCCAGAACTTCGGCGCCATGGACGTCCTCTGCACCGACAAGACCGGCACGCTGACCCTGGACCACGTCATCCTGGAAATCCACTGCGATGTGTTCAAGAACGAGAGCGCGCCCGTTTTGCAGGACGCCTACTTGATCAGTCATTTCCAGACCGGGCTGAAAAACGTGCTGGACCGCGCGGTCCTGGAACATCCCGAGGTCCGCGCCATGCCATGCATCGAGAACTACCGGAAGGTGGACGAAATCCCCTTCGATTTCTCCCGCAAGATGATGTCGGTCATCGTCGAGACGCCTCAAGGCGATTACCTGATGCTGACCAAAGGGGCGCCCGAGGCCGTCTTCAGCCGCTGCAGCCAATTTGAAAGCGACGGCGAGCTTTTTCCCATGGAACCCATCCTCACCGGCGACCTCATCCAGGAATACAACGATTTGAGCGCGGACGGCTTTCGCGTGCTGGCGGTGGCGGGCAAAAAACTGGACAAGCGCAACGCCTATAGCAAGGCCGACGAGGCCGATCTCATCCTCAAGGGCTACATCGCCTTCCTGGACCCGCCCAAGGAAACCGCCGGCAAAGCCATCGCCGCCTTGCAGCAGCACGGCGTGGTCGTCAAGGTCCTCACCGGCGACAATGACCTGGTCACGCGCAAAGTCTGCCAGGAAGTGGGCCTGGAAACCGGACACATCCTCCTGGGCAATGCCGTTGAAAACATGACCGACGAGCAGCTTGGGCTGGAGGTCGAAAAGACGCACGTCTTCGCCCGCCTCTCTCCCGCCCACAAACAGCGGGTCATCGAAGCCTTGCGCCGCAACAAGCATGTGGTGGGCTTCATGGGCGACGGCATCAATGACGCCCCCGCCCTGCGCGCGGCGGACGTGGGCATTTCGGTTGACAACGCGGTGGACATCGCCAAGGAATCGGCCGACATGATTCTGCTGGAGAAGAGCCTCATGGTGCTGGAGGAAGGAGTCTTGGAAGGGCGCAAGGTCTTCGTCAACATTCTCAAATACATCCGCATGGGGGCCAGCTCCAATTTCGGCAACATGTTCAGCGTCCTGGGCGCCAGCTACCTCTTTCCCTTTGTTCCCATGCTGCCCATCCAGATCCTGGCCAATAATCTTCTTTACGATTTCTCCCAAGTCCCCATCCCCACCGACAACGTCGGCGCCGATCTGATCGCCAAGCCGCGCCCGTGGGACATGGGGGAAATCACACGGTTCATCCTTTTCATTGGGCCGATCAGTTCGATTTTCGATTACACCACCTTCGCCGTGATGTGGTTCCTGTTCAAATGCAACCAGCCCGCCCTGGCCGCGCCGGCGCAGTTGGCACGGCAATTCGCCCGCGTCGGGGACGTCCACCACACCTATTGCGCCGCGCTCTTTCACACCGGCTGGTTCGTGGAATCGCTCATCACGCAGACTTTGATCATCCACGTCATTCGCACCCGGAAAATTCCCTTCCTCCAGGCCAACGCCAGCCTGCCGCTGACCCTCACTACCGTGGTCATCATGGCCGTCGCCGCCTGGCTGCCCTTTTCCCCGCTGGCGCCGATGCTGGGCTTCGTGCCGTTGGCAGGGGTGTTCTGGCCACTTTTATTCTTGACTCTGCTCTGTTACGTCGTCCTGACCCAGTTGGTCAAGATGTGGCTCATCCGCAGGAACTGGCTCTGAGGGGCCGGCTCAAACGCGCGCCTGCTGTCCTGCCGGCACTTTCAACAATGGAGAGCCGTCAGGGTCACATCTTGACATTTGATTCAGATGTTGAGGGGATGGTCGCAGGTCAGAGTGCCCAACACGGCCTCCATCCCCGAACGGACGCCACTTCGCGCTGTGGCACTCAGGATCGTTAGCGTACCGGGGCCTGGGACAATCTGGAATGCCACGATTGCCGCAACAAAGCTTGGATAGTTCTGAATGCCAAACATATTCTTTCGATTCAATAATCATGCGGCCAATCACCCGTCTATCGCAAGCTCGAAGCCCAAGCGTCCAACGTCGAAATTTTAGCTGGGAGGATGACCGCTGGAGTTATTTGCAACAGGGGGCGATTTTGCCGCATTACCGCCAACGGGAAATGGGTTTGGCTTTGGTCCAGAAACCTTTGACGACGGTTTAACCTCTTGACCTTGATACCTGTAAGGCAACGTCGGCATCGTTTGAATTTGCTGGAAACATTAGCAGCAATGTTCATGGTTTTTTAACGGGCTGCTGACCCAATCATTGGCGACGCACCTGTTCTGTTCATTAAATGGTGAATAGAAGGGGGGAATAAATTCCGCCGGCGAGACGCCGACAGATGCGAGCGAGACGGTCGCGCGCCAATCATGCCGGGGCGGTGCGTGAGCAATCAGTCAGCGGGCCAACAACACTTTGTATTGATAGGTCAACTCCCGGCTCTGGCCGGCGGCCAGTTTGAATTCCCACTCTATTTCGCTGTTCGGGTTGACCGCCGTCAAGTTGCGCGCCACCTTCGCCACCTTTCCGTCCGGGGATTCGAGCACTTCGCCGGCAAGGGATTTGCGGACGAGCAGCGCGATTTCCTTGTTCTTCCAATTGGTCAAGCGCAGTTTGCCCGCCACGGTGACTTCGTCGTAATTGCGTCCGGCCACGTTGATCTGGCGGCGGGCCGTTTCGGTCTGGCTCTGCTCGGCGCGAACGTCGGTGGAGACGGTCAGTTTGAGGGTGCTGCGGCCGCCGGGCGGGGTGTAGGAAAGGGTGTCCTGCGCGACGGGCAAATTGTCGTTGACGGCGAAGGCCGGGGCGGTGGTCCAGGGTTGCTGGCCGGCGTTCTGGAGGCGAAGGACGTGCCAGACCAGGTCCTCCGCTTTGGGGCGATCGTTGTTGCGGTAGCCGTGTTCATCGAGGTTCATCGTGTCGCCGGCTTCCCACTGGTAAATGTCCTCGCAAGGGGCGGTGGTGGAAAGAAGGCTGAATCGGGCGCGATCACCCTTTTTCAGTGTGACGCCGCTCTTGCGATAGAGGTAAAGGTCTTCGTTCTGTTCGCCGGGCGGGGGAGCCATGGCGAAATAGCCCGCCGTCGGAGCGCCGCCAACGGAGGCAGGCATGGTGTTGTAAAGGACCGATTGGGCCATGACGCCGGGCATCCTGCCGCCACGACCCTCCCCGGCGCCGCCGGAGATAAGGGATTGCAGGAAGGCGGCCACGCTTTGCTGGAGAGACATGGGCGAGAGAGTATCGGCGAAGAGAAAATTGGGGTAGCCCACGACGAAGGAAACGTCGGCGTTGTCGAGGTCTTCCTGGTCGTCGGCCAGGACGGCTTCCAGTTCAATGGCGGCGTTTTTGTCGTCGGCCAGATTGATGCGGTAGCTGGGGCTCCAGACGATGCCTTTTTCCAGGCAGGCGAGGGTGATCTCGGCATGGGAAGGATGGCCGGCCACGCGGATTTTGGCGCGGGCCGTTTCGCGCTCGATTTGGGTGCGCAGGCTGGCTTCGCCGGCGATTTCCACCGATTGAATCGAACTGAGATTGAGCGCCAGCAAAAAGGTTTCGCCGCCGCCCGCTTTGACGCCGCGAAGCAAAACCATATCCGGAGGGGCCGGCTCCGGCGCGGGCCGCCAACCGTAAGAATAAGGCGGCTGGGCCGACGGCGTGATTTCATTTTCGTCCGGCTTTCGCGTCATGGGCGTTGACAGGAGCGTGCCCTCGGTCGTCCTGGGGTTGGCTCCGGCCAGATAGGTGATGCTGACGCGCCGGCCGGCATTGGCGGCGAGCAATTCGCGCAGGTTGACGCTCTCGGCGTCAACACTGGTCTTCTCCTTGTAAGCGATGACATCGGTCACCGGGCCGGCCTTGCTGGTGGTGCCGATCCAAAGGCTGCCCAGAGCGGCCGGGGGAAGTTGATCCAATCGCGCCCAACCGTCCTTGAGGGGGGTGTCGGCGCTTTTGAAGACGAAGGCGAGGCCGTTCTTGAAAGCGGCCAGCGATTTGACCTTGGGTGCGACCAAGGGGAGGGCATCGGGTTTGTCATCGGCTTTGGAAATGCCTGCGATTATCACCGCTGCAAGGACCAGAATGGATTTGAGTTCCATACCGTCATATTGACTGATAGTGGAGGGCCGTTGTCAATGCCGGGCGATGGACTTTGCGGCAGAAAAAGCGTGCATTGCGGCGCAAAATGGTCCATGCTGGGATGATGGTGGAATCAGTCAACACACGCGACTCCTCATGTGTGGCGGAGGAGGTGCTGGCGGCTTTCAGGGAGATGTTTCCGAATGGAGACGCGGCGCTGATTCCGACGATGTTTGAGTGGGCTCTTTGCTGGTTTTCCGGCCACTACGGCGATTACCAGGCCGTTGACGCCCATTACCACGACTTGGAGCACACCCTCCAGGGCATTCTCTGCATGGCCCGGCTGCTGTGCCGCCGGCACGCCCTGGGTCAGAAGCCGCGGCTGACGCAACGGATGTTTGAGCTGGGCATGCTGGCCATGCTCACGCATGACACGGGCTATCTGAAAAAACGCGGCGATAACGAAGGCACCGGCGCCAAATACACCCTGGTCCACGTGGACCGCAGCATCCAGTTCGCCGGCGAACTGATGCGCGGCCACGGTTTCCAGATCGAAGAAATCCGGGCCGTGCAAAACATGATCCGCTGCACGGGGGTGAACGTCAAACTGGACAGCATCCAGTTCCAGAGCCAGTTGGAGCGGATCGTCGGCTTTTCCCTGGGCACGGCCGACCTGCTGGGGCAAATGGCCGCCTCGGATTACGTGGACAAATTGCCCACCCTCTACTCGGAGTTCGCCGAGGCCGCCCGCCACAGCCCGGACGGGAAAATGAAGGCGGGTGGGTTTTTCAGCAGCGCCGAGGACATGCTGCAGAAGACGCCGGTGTTTTGGGAGAGCTACGTGCGCAACAAAATCGAGCGCGAGTTCCTGGGCCTCTACCGCTGCCTCAATGATCCTTACCCCGACGGCCCCAATCCCTATCTCCAGCGCATCGAATCCAACATTGCCCGTCTGAGGCGGGAATTGGCCGCCCGGGGGCGCGGGTAATGGAGGGGCGGAGGGCCGCCGCCGCGCCGCCGAAATTTCCCATGCCGCGCCAGTATGTATTGCAGCCGTTCCGCCCGCCGCCCCGATTGCGCATAGATTACGCCGGGGAGTTGAACGAGCAGCAGCACGCGGCGGCGACGGCCCCGCCCGGCCCGGCGCTGGTCATAGCCGGAGCCGGTTCGGGCAAGACGCGCACGCTGACCTACCGGGTGGCCTTTCTTCTGGAACAAGGGATTCCGCCGGAATCCGTTTTATTGTTGACATTCACCAACAAAGCCGCCCGCGAGATGATGCAGCGGGTCACCCACCTGCTGGGCGGGCAATTGTCGGGTCTGTGGGGCGGCACCTTCCATTCCATCGGCGCCCGAATTCTGCGCCGCAACGCCCCCAGCCTGGGCTACCAGCCGGACTTTTCCATTTTAGACCGGCAGGACGCCAAGGATTTGCTCCAAGTCTGCCTGGGCGAGATGAAAATGGACCACAAGACGGAGCGATTTCCCAAAGCCGACGTGCTGGGCGACATTTTTTCCCTGGCGACCAACAAAGACCAGGAGCTGGAAGCCCTGCTGAAGGAGCAATTCGAGTACTTCCTGCCGGTGGCCGCGCAAATCACGCAGGCGCATCAATGCTACCAGGCCCGGAAAAAAGCGGCCAATGCGATGGACTTCGACGATTTGCTGGCGCTCTGGCTCAAGCTGTTGCGCGAGAACGCCCAGGCGCGCGAAGACCAACAGCGCCGCTTCCAATTCCTGCTGGTGGATGAATACCAGGACACCAATAAAATCCAAGGCGCGCTGCTCGATTTGCTCGCCGCCCGCCACGGGAACATCATGGTCGTGGGCGACGATTCGCAGAGCATTTACTCGTGGCGCGGCGCGCATTTTCAGAACATCCTCAAGTTTCCCAAACGGCATCCCAAGGCCGCTGTTTATCGCATCGAAACCAATTACCGCAGCACGCCCGAAATTCTCTGCCTGGCCAACGCGGCCATCGCCGCCAACGTCCATCAGTTTCCCAAGAAATTGGCGGCTGTGCGCCCATCGGGGGGCAAACCGGCCTTGGTGGTGTGCGGGGACGGGAGCGAGCAGGCCGCCTTCGTGGCCCAGCGCATTCAGGAACTGCGCGAGCAAGGCCGGCCCCTGGGAAAAATGGCCGTGCTCTACCGCTCGCATTTTCACGCGCTGGAACTGCAACTGGAACTGACCGGGCGCAAGATTCCCTTCAGCATCACCAGCGGCATCCGTTTTTTTGAACAGGCGCATATCAAGGACATCGCCGCCTATTTGAAATTCGTCGTCAATCCCCGCGATGAGGCCGCTTTCAGGCGCATCGTGCGCCTGTTGCCGGGAGTGGGCGGCAAATCCGCGGAGAAAATCTGGAACGCCTTTCAGGGCCAATTGGCCGCCGCTCCCGGCGCGCGCCTGGCCGCCGTCCTGGGGAAGATCACGCCCGCGGTCCCAAACAGGACAGCGAAAGATTGGGAGCAATTCAGCGAAACGATCGCCCAATTGGAACACCCGGAGGCCCGGCGGAGCGCCGCCGCCATGATCCAACTGGTTCTCGAAGCGGGCTACGAGGATTACATGCAGGAAGAATTCACCAACTACCGCACCCGCCAGGAGGACATCGAGCAATTGGCCAGCTTCGCGCTGCAGTTTGAATCCGTCGAGGAGTTCCTGACGCAACTGGCCCTGCAAACCTCGGTGGAATCCGAGGCTTCCCGCCCCGCCCGGCGCGATGAGGATCAAGTGCTGCTTTCGACGGTCCATCAGGCCAAGGGTCTGGAATTCGACGTGGTTTTTATCATCATGCTTTGCGAGGGCCTCTTTCCCGCCGCGCGGGCGGTGGAGAACCCGGAAGGAGAGGAAGAAGAGCGGCGGTTGTTTTACGTGGCCATCACGCGCGCGCGCGACGAGTTGTATTTGAGCTATCCGGCAATCCGAGTCACCCGCGGCGATTGGGCCGAACAATCCCAGCAGCCCTCGCGTTTTTTGCGCGAGCTGCCGGAGGAATTGCTGGACAAATGGAATCTCCGCCCCTCGGGCCTCTACTGACGGAAGTTGGCGAAGGAATACTCTGCGGTTTCGAAGTTCTTGATTGAGAATTGGCCATTGAGAATTTGTCATTGGTCATCGGAAGAGAGGCGTAATGCGCCCGCGGGCGGCCAGGGTCTTGCTTTGTCCTTGAAAGGGCGGACGGACGGACGCACCGTGCCGGGGCCATGCCTGCCCATTTTCTCAAGGGCCGATTCGCAGCGCGCAATCTCTTTTGCGTGCCGGGGTGTTTGGCGCTTTTGGCGGCCGGCTGCGGGGGCCATGAGCCGCCGACGGTGGTCGTCTATACGTCGCAAGACGAGGTTTTCGCCGAGCCGATTCTGAACCGGTTCCAAAAGCAAACCGGCATCCGTGTGCGGGCGGTCTATGACAGCGAGGCGGTCAAAACGGTCGGGCTTGTGAACCGATTGTTGACAGAACGGAACAACCCGCGGTGCGACGTTTTCTGGAACAACGAGGAGATGCGAACGCGGGAACTGGCCGCGCGCGGGGTCTTCCGTCAAACCAACGACTGGAGGCCGTTGGGCTACCGGACCCGGCGCATCGTCTTCAACACCCATCTACTGACGGCGGCGACGGCGCCCCGGCGTTTCAGCGAGGCGACCAACGCGGAGTGGCGCGGCAAGGGGGCGCTGGCCTATCCCCTGTTCGGCACGACGGCGACGCATTTCCAGGCCCTGCGCCAGCTCTGGGGCGAGGAGGGCTGGCAGAAGTGGTGCCGCGCGCTGGCCGCCAACCATCCCTTTCTTGTGGACGGCAACTCGGTGGTGGTCAAGCTGGTCGCGCGCGGCGAGGCGTCGTTCGGGTTCAGCGACTGGGATGACATCGCCGGGGCGCAACGGGAAGGATTGCCGGTGGAAGCGATGCCCGTGACGCCGGAGACGCTCTTCATTGCCAACACGGTTGGCGTGATCCGCAACTGTCCGCATCCCGAGGCGGCGGAGCGGCTCTTTGAGTTCATTTGCAATCCGGATGTCTCCCAACAACTGGCCGGCCTGCGGGCCTTGGAAGGCGCGACGCCAGGCCCCACGCAAGCCGGGGAGGGATTGCGGGTGGACTGGGACAAATTGCTGCGGGAACTGGAAACGGCGACGCAGGAGAGCCGGCAGATTTTCCTGCGGTGAAGGGTTCCGGGGTTCCTAATCCTAATCTTAATCCTGATCTTAATTCCCTGCCATGCGGGAAATTTAAGAATAAGATTAAGATTAAGATTAGGAGTGTGAAGGGATGCGATTCCCCGCTTGCGGTTGGTTGTCTCATTTCTATAATGCGCCGGTGCTGGATATTAAACTGATTCGGGAAAAGGCCGATTTTGTCCGCCACCGCCTGGCCACGCGGCAGGGGGGCGACGAAAATAGAATTGACGATGTGCTGGCGCTGGATGAACGCCGGCGCAAAGCCCTGGCGGAGGCCGAACAGCTCAAGGCGGCGCGCAACCGCCTCTCCAAGGAGATCGGGGCCTTGATGGCGCGCAAGGAAAGCGCGGCGGCGGAGGGGAAAAAAGCCGAGACCCGCGCGATGGGGGAGAGGATCGCCCAACTGGACGCGGAACGGGTCCGGGCGGAGGAGGAGCGGGACGGGTTGATGCTCCAGTTGCCCAATCTGCCCAATGAGAAGGTGAAAATCGGCCAATCGGCGGCGGACAATCCGGTCGTGCGCGCCTGGGGCGAGAAGCCCCAATTTGCCTTCCAGCCCAAGACGCACGTTGAGTTGTGCGAGAGCCTCAAGCTGGTGGATTTTGCGCGGGGAACGAAGCTGGCCGGGAGCGGATTTCTTCTCTACACCGGGTGGGGGGCGCGGCTGGAGCGGGCGCTGATCCAGTTTATGCTTGAGCTGCACGTCGGCCAGAACGGCTACACGGAGGTTTCCCCGCCCTTTCTGGTGAGGCCGGAATGCCTGACGGGGGTGGGGCAGTTTCCGAAATTCGCCGACCAATACTACGGTGTGCAGGAGGGGAAGGATGCCTCGACGCTGGGAAAGCTGTTCCTGATTCCGACGGCGGAGACGCCGGTGGCCAACATTCACCGGGAGGAGATATTGCCGGAGAGCCGGCTGCCGGTTAATTACTGCGCTTACACGCCTTGTTTTCGGGGCGAGGCGGGAGCGGCGGGCGTGGGCACGCGCGGGATGATCCGCGTGCATCAATTTGACAAGGTGGAACTGATCAAGATCACCCGGCCCGAGGAGGGCTATGACGAATTGGAGAAACTGGTGGCCAACGCCGAGAGCGTTCTGCAATTGCTGGGCCTGCATTACCGGGTCATCCAGCTTTGCACGGCGGACCTCGGTTTTGCCAGCGCGATGACCTACGACATTGAAGTGTGGGCGCCGGGCCAGGGGCAATACCTGGAAGTGTCCAGTTGCTCCAACTGCGAGGATTTTCAGGCGCGCCGGATGAATCTCCGATACAAGACGGCCGGAGGGGAGAACAAGTTCCCGCACATCCTCAACGGCAGCGGCACGGCGCTGGCGCGGCTATTCGTGGCCCTGGTGGAGAGCTGCCAGCAGGCCGATGGAAGCCTGGCCCTGCCGGAGGCGCTTCGGCCCTGGTTGAAAGCGGACCGCATTGCCGCCGCGCCGTGATGAGAATTCTATTGGCCAGCAGCGAGGTCTTGCCGTATTCCAAAACGGGCGGGCTGGCCGACATGGTGGGCGCGCTGGCAAAGTTTCTGGCCCGCGCCGGCCACAAGGTCGGTGTGGTGACGCCGCTTTACCGGGGGATACGGGAAAAGTTCGCCGGCCTGCGGCCCTTGGATTGGAAGCTGGATTTGCCGCTCGGCGCCGGACACGTCGCGGGCAAAATCTGGACCCTGGAGCCGGCAGCCGGGCTGACGATCTATTTTGTCCAACAGGATGAGTTCTTCGACCGCGTCGAACTTTACCAGAAACAAGGAGTTGACTATCCCGACAACGCGGAGCGATTCATCTTTTTCTCCAAGTGCGTCGTCGACCTGGCGCGCTACCTGCCGTGGTCGCCTGAATTGATAAACGTGCATGAGTGGCAAACGGCGCTGGCGGCGGTTTTTGCGAGGGACCAGAAATTGCGCGACGGTTGGAGAGCGACGCCCCCGGTCTGCCTGACCATTCACAATCTGGCTTACCAGGGAATCTTTGAGGCGGGCAAGTTCGGCCTGACCAATCTGCCCGGCTCTTATTTCCAGGTGGAGGGCCTGGAGTATTACGGGGCGATGAACTGCCTCAAGGGGGGCATTGTCCATGCCGACGAAATCACCACCGTCAGCCCGCGTTACGCGCGGGAAATCACGACGGAGTTGATGGGCTGCGGACTGGACGGCGTGTTGCGGCGGCGGCAGGAGGCGCTGGCGGGCATCCTCAACGGAGTGGATTACGACGAGTGGAAAACAGAGGGCAACCCCTATCTGGAGCATGGCTACAGCGCCGCCGATTTAAGCGGCAAACAATGCAACAAGGCCGTTTTGCAGCGTGAATTTGCGTTGCCGGAAGCGCCGGAGACCCCGCTTTTTGGGACCGTATCGCGCCTGGCCGATCAAAAGGGAGTGGCCCTGCAATTGGCGGCGTTGCAGGAGATGCTGGCGGCGGAGATGCAATTCGTGCTGCTGGGCAACGGCCAGCGCGAGTACGAGCGGGGCTACAGCGCCCTGGCCCAACGCTATCCGGACAAATGCGCCGTCCACATCGGCTTTGACACCGGATTGTCGCACCGCCTGGAGGCGGGCTGCGATTTCTACTTGATGCCCTCGCGGTTCGAGCCGTGCGGATTGAATCAAATGTACAGCCTGCGCTACGGCACGGTGCCCATCGTGCGGGTGACCGGGGGCCTGGACGACTCGGTGACCGATGTGTCGGAGAACGCCGAGAAGGCCGACGGGATCAAGTTTTCCGAATACAGCGTGCGCGCGCTGGTGCGGGCGATCCGCAAGGCCCTGGCGCTCTACGCGGACAAACCGCTCTTGCGCCATTATCAGCGCAACGGCATGGCGCGGGATTTCTCCTGGGAACGAACCGCCGCGGCTTACGCCCAACTCTACCGGCGCCTGCGCGCCCGCGGAAAAGCCGGCAAGGATAATATCCTTCCGCCGGGAGGGCCGACCTGCTAGAAAAAAGGGTGTGGCTGACAAACTGACCATCGGATTCCTGGGCGCTGGCAAAATGGCGGCGGCCCTGGCCAGAGGGGTCCTCTCCGCCGGCCTGGTCAAGGCGCCGCAGATTCGCGCCAGCGACCCGCTGGCGGCGGCCCGCTCGGCCTTCGCGGGCCAGACCGGGGCCAGGACAACCGATTCCAATGCGGCGGTGGTGCGATTCGCCCGCGTGCTGGTGCTGGCGGTCAAGCCGGGCAACGTCGCCGGGCTGTTGGCGGAAATTCAGCCGGCGGTGACGCCGGGCCATCTGCTCATTTCCATCGCGGCGGGAGTTCCCATCGCCAAACTGGAAGGCGCTCTGGGCCGAGGCGCGCGGGTCATCCGGGTCATGCCCAACACACCCGCCCTGGTCGGCGCCTCGGCCGCCGCTTACGCCCTGGGCAAGAACGCGACGGCGGCGGACGCCGCCTTGGCGCAAAGAGTTTTCTCCGCCGTCGGCCTGGCCTTTGAACTCAAGGAATCGCTGCTGGACGCCGTCACGGGCCTGAGCGGCAGCGGGCCGGCCTACGTGTATTTGATGATCGAGGCCCTGAGCGACGGGGGAGTGGCGGCGGGGTTGCCGCGAGAGGTGGCGACGAAGCTGGCGGCGCAAACGCTTTTGGGCGGCGCCAGAATGGTCCTGGAAACGGGCCTTCATCCCGGCGCGCTCAAGGACATGGTGAGCAGCCCCGGGGGCACGACCATCGAGGGGCTGCACGAATTGGAAAAGGGCAAGCTGCGCGGGGTCTTGATCAGCGCCGTGCGGGCGGCGGCGGAGAAATCCCGCAAACTGGGCCAAGGCTGACCATGTTCCGGCCGTGCATAGACCTGCATGAGGGCAAAGTCAAGCAGATTATCGGCGGCTCCCTCACCGGCGACCCGGCGGATTTGCGCACGCGCTTCGTCTCCCCGCGTTCCAGCCGGTGGTTCGCCGAGCTGTACCGGCGCGACGGCCTGCGCGGGGGCCACGTCATCATGCTCGGTCCGGGCAACGAGAGCGCGGCGCGCGAGGCGCTGGGGGCCTATCCGGGCGGATTGCAGGTCGGAGGCGGCGTCAATTTGCAAAACGCCCCCGGCTGGCTGGAAGCAGGCGCCTCGCACGTCATTGTGACCTCCTGGATTTTCCGCGGCGGCCGGTTGGATTGGCGGCGGCTCAAGGCCCTGGCGGAGGAGGTGGGCCGGGAGCGGCTGGTGCTTGATTTAAGCTGCCGCAAAAAGGACGCGGATTATTTTGTCGTCACCGACCGCTGGCAGAAATTCACCGAAATGAAAATCGAGCCGGAGACGCTGGACGCCCTGGCCGATTGGTGCGGCGAGTTCCTGGTCCACGCCGCCGATGTCGAGGGCCTCTGCCGCGGGGTGGACCTGGAGCTGGTGGAGAAACTGGGCCGGTGGTCGGCGCGGCCCGCGACTTATGCCGGGGGCGCCAACTCCCTGCGCGACCTGGAGGAGGTGGCGCGGGCGGGCGGCGGGAGGATTGACCTGACAATCGGCTCCGCGCTGGATATTTTCGGCGGTTCATTGGTTCGTTACGATGAAGTTGTCGCCTTGAACCGCAAGCTGGAGAAGGAAAGGGAGGGAAATCCCAAATAACCTCGTCAAGCCGCCCCGGCGGGCGCAAACTTCAGCGTGCGATTGCTGGACCGTTACTTACTGCGCGAGTTGCTCGTGCCTCTGGCATATTGCCTGGGCCTCTTTCTGATTATTTACGTCGCCTTTGATTTGATTTTCCAAATCAACCGCTTTCTGGACAACCAACTGCTGTTCTGGGACATCGTCGAGTACTACGTCGTCACGCTGCCGGAGTTGCTGGTCGAGCTGGTGATGCCAGTCTCGCTCCTGCTGGCCTTGCTCTATGCGACGACCAATCACAACCGCCACCACGAACTGACGGCCATCCGGGCGGCGGGCATCGGGCTGTGGCGTCTGGCTGTTCCTTATCTTGGGGTCGGCGTTGTTTTTGGAGTGATGGTCTTTCTCATCGGCGAATACTGGCTCCCCTCGGCTTCCGAGCGGGCCAAACTTATTCTGGAACGCCGCCAAACCCAACCGGCCCAGCTCGACTGGCTGGCCAAATTGGACTTTGTCAATGAGGCCACCCATCGAGAGTGGTTCATGGGCCATTTCAACCGCCGCACGGGCGAGATCGTGAAACTCAAACTCACGACCGTTTTGCCGGACGGCGCCACCGACGCGGTGGACGCGAAGCGGGCATTTTACAGCAACGGCCGGTGGCACTTACTCAACGCGGTGAAGTGGCATCAGGGGACGAACGAGGACATTCCGAGCAATACCGGCAGCAACGCCCTGCTGAACCTGACGCTGGCGGAGACGCCGGACTGGATCCGCAGCGAGATCAAGTTCAACACGCTGACGGCCAGCGACGCGGCCAAAGGGCCGCAGTTTTCCATCCGCCAAATCCGGGACTATCTGGGGCTGCATCCGCGGATCCAGCGCGAGAGAAAGGCGATGCTCCTGACGCAACTGCAGGGGCGGATCGCTGCTCCGTTCACGTGTCTGGCGGTGGTGTTGATCGCGTTGCCGTTTGGCGCGCGGCCCGGGCGGCACAACGTCTTTGTGGGCGTGGCCAGCAGCATATTCATCTGTTTTGGTTATTTCATCTTGCAGCGCATTACCTTCAGCCTGGGTGTGGGCATGTATCTTCCGCCCTTTTTGGCCGCCTGGCTGCCCAACATCCTGTGCGGCGGACTGGGTCTGGTCCTGCTGGCCCGCCTGCGGTGAGTCCAGTCAAACCTTCCAATACGGTTTTGAACTGGCGTCAATCTGCTCGAACAATTGCCGCACAGACAGCGGTATTTCTTCCATCGCCTCGGCGATGCGCGCGCCTAATCGGCTGTCGTAGTCGCCCAACCGGAATTGCGCGAGCAATTCGCTCAGAGCCTGCTTCTGGTCGGGCAGCGTGCGGGCCGGGTCCAGGCGCGCTTCCAATTCGGCCAACGACAGCGTGATGGCCGGAAAGGCCCGCGCGATCGCCTTGGGGTCCAGCAAGTAGCCCTCCAATTCTGGAAAATCCAGCGTGATGACTTGTTCGGGCGGCAATTTCAGCCGCTCCATTATCGGCTTGCGGGTCCGGCTGGCCATCTGGCTGCCGTTGCCGAAAACGGCGAAGACCAGGGTATGGACGAAACTGCTCAGGGCGATGCGGGCATTGGCAAAGTAATGCAGCGTGCAGGCGCCCTCGGCGTCCAGGAACTGGACCTTGATGTGAAACTGGAACTTCGCAGCCCAGGCCTCGAATATCGGCACGTGATCGGCCTCCTCCACAAACACTATCGCCTCCGCCTCGAAGCTGAAGGAGGGTTTGACGCCCAATTGTTCGATGACCTCGCCCGCCTCCGCCGGCGTCACCGGCACGGCGACGGTCGCCTGCTGGGCATCGCGCTGGACGATGAAAAGGGAGGAAAGGGGACATGAAGCAGCAATGGCGGTGGAATGGGTGGTGACATAGATGCGTTTGCTCCGGGCTTCATCGCGCAGGAATTGGAAGAGGCCCAGTTGGGCCTTGGGATGGAGATAGGTTTCCGGCTCCTCGATGCAGACCCAGGCCCCCGGTTTGGCCAGGATGACCTTGGCCACAATGGCCACGACCGAGCGGGTGCCAAAGCTCATCTGGTTGATCGAATAGACCAATTCTTCGTCCATGTCGTCCATGAGTCCCAGGGTGGCCTCGTTGTGGAGGGTCGGCGTGTAGAGCTTGCCCAGGTTGGGCACCAGCTTGGAAACCTCGGCCTCGATCTTGCGGAATTGCCGGGGCTTGTTGTTATGGAGCCAATGGAGCACGTCGGGCAGATTGGAAACGTCGGCCGTCAAGGTCTGCTCGCCCAGGATGGGCGAGGTGGTGGGCATCTTGCGCAGCGGGTCCGCCCATTCCAGGTTGGCAAATTGCTGGCAGACGGCCTCCGCCAATTCACAGGAAACCGGAAACGCGCCCGCGCCCTCGGGCCGGCCCAGGCGCAACCGGTAAGGGGCGGCCGCCTCCGTGCTGGACTCCAGATTGACCAGCTCGGAGGGCAGTTCGCCGCCGCACCGCTTGCACAGCGCCTCCATCTGCCCGCACGCGGCCTCCACCCCGCCCGGCGCGCCCTTGATGGCAAAAATCACGAAGGGCCGGCTGCCGGCGGTATTGGGCGTGGCCAGCTCCTCGCTGAAACCCTCCCGGGTGACGGCCACCTTCAGGAGCAAGGCGGAGAGGAAGTCCGAATTGCTGGTGTCGGACGGGGACAAGTGCGGATTGCCGCCAAAGAGGCGGTGGATGAAATCAATGCGGCGGCGCGGCGTGGGAACGAACTCGAAGAGGAACTCGATGGTTTCCCCGGCTTGTTTGCGGTAAATGACCTCCTCCAGGCCGCTGCCCCGGGAGGCAATGGCGTGGTCGAAGCTCCTGGCGGCTTCGGTCACGAACTTGAAGGCGTCCAGGAGATTGGATTTGCCGGCGTTATTGCGGCCCATCAGCAGCGCGAGGTTGTTCAGATGATCCAACTCCACGCGCTTGATGCTTTTGTAATTACCGACGACCACCCGCTTGAGACTGAGGTCAACAAGTTCCATCACGCGGCATTTTACATAGCCCATTTGGCGCAACTCTCAAGGCGATTCGTCACCGGCGCCGTCCAGCCCCAACCGAGCCGCCACCCGTTTCGGTTCAATCCTCAGGCCCAATTCTCGAGAAGCTCTGGCAGAAGATGTTTGGCAGAGGAATAATTTCAAAGGCATTTTCTTCACGCGAATAACACACATACCGCCGGCCATGTTTCTTTTCGGTATTCCCCTGCCAGACATTCCTCTGCCAAATCCGGCGTGGGCCACGCTCCGTCCGGCGTCCTCGCTTTGGTTGCGGCTTTGCCACTCTGCGATTCGGCGCGAGACCGGCCAATCGCAAAGGGAAAGGCAAGAACATGAAGACCGGAGATTTTTTGCCTCCATTTTTGCCCCGTCTTGTCTTCGGAATACCCCTGTCCGTTGTGAAAGTTCAGGCCGCCTTCTTCCGCGCGGATTTCCACTCGTCCAACACGGAGAAAAAATTCAGGGCGTCCGTGTCAATCGGGTTGACGAGCAGCCTTTGTTTCATGCGCAGTGCTTCAAGCTCTGTCACGTCCTCGTGCTCGGCCACGTAGTAGATCGGTTTGGGCCGCCCGCCGTAGATGGCGTAACAATACCAGTTCATGATGAATGGCTCGCCGCTCTTGCGGTAGTTCCAAGTTTGCCCGTGAAAGACTTCGCGGTTGAGCAGTTTTTGCTTCAGCAAGCCGGTCACGCTGCGGTCGGTGTGCTTGCCTTGCAAGAGGCGCGGGGTCTTGCCACGCAGATCATCGCGGTCATAACCGGTCATCTTGAGCCAGGCGCGGTTCACGTGGATGATGCGCGGGCCGGCCGGGCGATCCAGGTTCGTGTCAGTCACCATGATGCCACGTCTCAGGTTCTCCAGGACAATCAACCAGTCGAATTTCAGTTGCATTGCGTTTCGCTTTCGGCGTTGCTCAACTTGCGCATGGCCACAGATGCCGGTCAAGTTCTTTTCCGGCTTTCCGCAAGAGCGGTTCTGAATTGTTGCGCTTGCGCCTGGATTTGGGACTGGCGTTCGGAATGGAGCCGCGCCAGGTTTTTCAACTGCATCGGCCATGCACTGGTGAAAGAACAAGTCGGCGCGATAAAACGGTCGCGCTCCCAAAAAGGGTCTAGGATTCGGGCGGCGGGACGCCGCCGCCACTTTGGATTGCAGCCGGCGCAGGAGAACCCCTCACCCGGCCTCCCGGCCACCCTCTCCCCATCCGATGGGGAGAGGGTCAGGGGCGCGTGTGGTCCTCGGAATGTTTCACGCCTGCCTCAGACGGGGATTTGGGTCAAGCGTCCCTGGATTGCGGTTCTTAATCTTAATCCTAATCTTAATCCTCATCGTAATTAACACAGATTAAGATTAAGATTAGGATTAGGATCAAGAGCGGACACCCGGAATGATTCGCAACCGGAGCGGGGAAATTGCCGTCCCCCCCTTGTAATCCGGGAATTATCTGCGAAGTTGTGACGTGCAAAATGGGCGGAAGGGATTATATTGAAAATGTCGTAAGTGTCTTATGCCAGACCAAGCTCAAAGAAACAGACCCATCGCGCCAAGCGGCGGCGGCGGGGGAGAGGGGCCCAGCGCCCCCAAAATTGACAAGCCCAATACGGAGGAATTGCTCAAACGCATGCGCAAGGTTGATCCCGACCAGGCGCGGCGTTACCGCCAGCGCACCGGCCAATGAGCCATCCTAATCCGATCGCCGGCGATTTCCTCTCGCTGTTGGCGGAGCATCGTCTCGCGCCGGTCTCCCCGGCGGCGTCCCCCGGCGCGCCGGCCCAAACACAGGCCACGACTGTCTTCGCCTTTCATTACGCCGAAGGCGTGCTGATGGCCGGGGACCGCCGCGCCACGGCGGGCAATGTCATTGTCACGGACCGGGTGGAAAAGATCATTGAGATAGACCCGACGTCGCTGCTGGCCATTGCGGGCGTGCCGGCGACGGCGTTTGAAATGGCGCGGGTGTTGCAGACTTCCTTTGAATACTACCGGCGCAGCCAGCTCCAGCCGTTGAGCCTGCCGGCCCGCGTGCGCGCGCTAGCCCGGCTGCTGCGGGAGAATCTGCCGATGACGATGCAGGGCATCGGGGTGGTCGTCCCGCTTTTCGCGGGAGTGGACCAGACGGTTTCGCCGGCGCAGCCGCACATATACTTTTACGACCCGCTGGGAGCGCAATTCCAGGCCGTCGGTTACGCGGCCTCCGGTTCCGGGGCGGGGACGATTCGGAGCATTCTCAGTTTCCAGGAACGTTACGGGCAGCCCGCCCCGTCGCAACTGGCCTTGCCGCTGGCGGTGCGCTTCGCCTCGCGCCTGCTTTCGACGGCGTCGGAATTTGATTCGGCCACGGGCGGAGTCAATCCGGCGGCGGAGATTTACGCGACGATCAAAGTGCTCAAGGCGACGGGCGTGGAAACGATCACCGAGGAGCAACAAAAGGAGTTTTTGCGTGACTGAGGAACCTTATCGCTGGCTGGAGGCGATGGCCAATCGCCGCGAATACGTGCGCGAGCAACTCAAGGGCGGCACGGCCGTGCTGGCGGCCGGCCTGGCCGAGGGCATCCTCCTGCTGGGAGTCGGCGGCGGACAATCGAAGGTCTTCGAGTTGTTCGACCGCCACGCGCTGGCCGGCTTGGGGCATCCGGCGGACCTGGAGAAGATTCGCCAAGCGGCCATTGACGCGGCGCACATCGAGGCCTTCACCCGCGCGCCGGAGGACGTGAGTTTGCGGCGGCTGGTCGGTTTCGGCCTGGGGCCGCAATTGAAAACCAACTTCGAGCAGATATTCAGCGCGCCTTACCTGGCGGAGTTGCTGCTGGCCGAGCTGGGACCGGAGCCGGCGCGGGATTTGTTTTTCCGGCTGCACTTTGACGGGTCCTATCAGACGCAATCGGGCGGCGCGCTGCTGGCGGCCAGCGATCCCGAAGCCGAGGCGGGGGCGCGGCAGTGGCTGGGCGAAAATGTCAAGACAACGCACAGCCGCGCCGAGGCGGCGGAGATTCTCTTGCAGGCCTGGTGGCGGCTGTCGGAAAACAAACCGTTCACCGACCTGCCCGACGAGGCGGCGCGCCGGGCCGGCTGGCGGCAGGCCGCGCGGGGCCGGCAAATCGAAATCGGCTGGCTGGCCCGCCAGAGCACCCGCCCGGCCCGCTACCAAAGCCCGACGGCGGCGGAGTTGGGGCTTTAGAAAGCAAACGGGATAACCGGACCTTCGCGCCTATGAATCGCATCGCCGGCCTGGAGACCGAATATGGATGTTTGACAGGCGATTTTCCCGGCGCGCCCGGCGCGATCACGCGGGTGCGGGACTGGATTTTCAAGGAGCAGCGATTCGGACTCATTGACGTGCATCAGCGCGATTGGGACGAGCCGGCGGGCAACGGGGGATTTCTGTTCAACGGCGGGCGCTGTTATGTTGACATGGGGCACCTGGAGTACTGCACCCCCGAATGCCTGAGCCTGCTGGACGTGTTGCGCTACGACATGGCGGGGGACGCCATCCTTCTCCAGGCCCTGCGCGCTATGCGGCTGGAACGGGAGGTCAATTTCATCCGCAACAACATTGACCATTATTCGGGCGCGACTTTCGGCTGCCATGAAAATTACCTGGTCCGCCGCGCCGCGCCGCTGACGGAAGCCAACGTGCATTCGCTGCTGGCCTTCCTGACGTTGCGCATGCTCTACGCCAGCGCCGGGCGCGTCGGCGCCACGCCGGGGGCGGAGGCGCGCGGATGGGCGGCCCGGCCCGGAGCGGAAACGCTTTTCCAGATCAGCCAACGGGCCGATTACATCAACAACGACCTTTTCGAGTGGGTCCAATTCAACCGCGCCATCATCAACACGCGCGACGAACCGCTGGCCGACTCGCGGAAGTACCGCCGGCTTCACCTCTTGCACGGGGACACCAACGTCCTGCCCGCCAGCCTGCTGTTGAAAGTCGGCACGACCTCGCTGGTGCTGGATTTGCTGGAATTGAATTGCCTGCCCCAGACGGTGCTCGCCGATGCCGTCGCCACGTTCCGCGGTTTGTCGCACCAACCCGACGGCCCCTGGCGGGTGCAATTGGCCGACGGCCGGTGGGCCGACGCCATCGAGCTGCTTTTCCAATACCATCAGGCGGCGCGGACGCAATTGCGCGGGCGCGACACCGAAACGGACCTGCTGCTGTCCAATTGGGCCGACGCGCTCAACGGTTTGGCAACGGACCCGGAGTTGCTGGTGGGGCAAGTGGACTGGATCACCAAGCGGTGGCTTTTGGGCCAATTCAGCCAGCAGGAGAGCATTGGCTGGAACCATCCCTGGCTCAAATCACAGGACCTGGAGTACCATCACGTGGACCCGGCGCGCAGTCTGGGTTTGGCTCTGGCGCGCAATCCGGCCGGCTGGGAAATACCGCACAAGGAAATCACGCAGGCCGCCGGCCAGGCCCCCGGCAACACCCGCGCCGCGCTGCGTTCGCAGGCCATGCGGCTGCTCAAGGACAAGGGCTGCGGCTATTATATTGACTGGGAAATCGTCGGCGCCGAGGGCGGGCAGTCGCTGCACATGCTCAACCCTTTCGACCCTGGCGCCAACGAGGCGGACACCTGGACGGGCCTCTTGAACCAATCGGCGGGAGGATTCCCGCGCCGCGGCAAAGCGGCCGGCGGGCTGTCATCCGGGTATTCCTAATTTTAATCCTAATCCTAATCTTAATCTTAATCTTATTATTGACAATCACCTCAAAGAGATTAAGATTAGGATTAAGATTAAGAGCGGGGAATGTCCCCTTCCCAGCGCACTTCGATTTGCGAGCCGGCGCGCCAGGGATATTCCTTTTTATCAATGGCGAGCACGCGCGGCAGCAGTTCGATTTGGTGGCCAAAGAGCCGCAGGGTTACTGTCCCCGGCAGGAAGGTCGGGTCCTGGAAAACCAATTCCCCAAAGGGCAGCGCCGCCGGCGGCCGCGCAAAGCCGATGGTCCGGGCCAGATTGGCGGGCTGAATGGCGCATCCGGTGAAGACGAGGGTTTCGGAGACGTTTAAATGGGTCTGCAAAATGAACAGCGCGGGCGTGCCGGCGGCGTCGGTGCGGAAAGTCACTTCCCACGGCCCTTTGACTGTGCGGCGGTGTTCGATCCATCCAAAGGCCGCGACATAGAAGACCACGGCAATGAGCAGGCAGAGGGCAAGATGTTTAAGCAGGCCGTCGGAGCGCATCGGCAAAATTGTCCGGCCATTGCGCGGCGGTGTCAAGGCGGGTGGCCGCCGATTGGACTGCGCTATGCGTGTTGCAGTTTACGGCCGGGCAGAAAGCGGATTTCGACCCGCCTTTCCAACGCGGAAGCGATGCGGCGCAACATCTCCAGCGAATGGCCGTCATAGTCCGCATCTTCGAGCCGGGAGATGACGGATTGAGTCGTGCCAACTTTCCGCGCCAGCCCTGCCTGCGAGAGCCTGGCCTTGGTACGGAGTTCGTAAATTTTCCGGGCAATGTCCAGATTGGCCTGTTCCTTTTCGACCAAGGCAGCCATTTCCCGGCTCTTCCCGGTGAGTTCTTCCACGAGCGCCAGTGCGTCACTGTTGCGCTTCTGAGTCTTCTGGTCACGCATTTTCAATGTCTCCTATAAAAGTGTGGGCGGCAGGGTTGGCAACAAATGTCCGTTTGCGCTCCACTGCCCGGTTGATCTCGACGGTTGGTATTTCATTTTCCTTAGTAATCGCGCGCGCCAGGACGGCAACATTCCGGCCATGAAAAAAATAAAGAATCCGGTAATTGACCGTGCCGAGTCTGGCTCTCAATTCGTAAACACCGTCTCGGAGCAAATCGGCCTCGGGCCGTCGCAATTCATGGCCCAATTCCGCCAGGCGGCGAATGCGAACCACGCACTTGGCATACGCCTTCGGGTTCGTCCCTCGCAACTCCTTCAGCCACTCCCACACGGGAGCAGCGCCATCGGCCTCCTGAAAGAAAAGCAACCTGGTTTGCGGCATACGATAATCACCCATCAATCTATCGCAAACATGCGATAATTGTCAACCTCGATTTTTCGGTAGGCAGAGGGCAAGCCAAGGCCCTTTGGGATGGCGGCGGAAGTTGCTGTGGATGAGGGATAAAACTTTCCGCTAGACAAAAAGCCGCTTTTTTGCTGTGATGGGATGGGATGAAACAATCTATCAAGCCAGCCCAGAGCC
>Ga0326727_10009597_pt1 | contig 23679 bp, 14 predicted proteins | sample MB2enrmetagenome_FD_207643 | JGI IMG/M metagenome (GOLD analysis project Ga0326727, IMG submission 207643) | Lab enriched peat soil microbial communities from McLean, Ithaca, NY, United States - MB29MY | ecosystem: Environmental > Terrestrial > Soil > Wetlands > Peat | place: USA: New York... | reverse complement strand
TGGTTGCGGCCGTCTGGATATCCGTGCGCTGCGTTTCTCTGACCTTTGGATCTGCTCCTCGCACCAATTGGATAAAAGGCAGTTCGCTGCCGCGGCGTACAAACCAGGAAAGCCGGTGGGCAATGGATTGGTTGAGCACCGCATCATAGAGGACGAAGTAATCATGGCCCGCGAGCAGAATGCTGCGGCTGACATACTCAGGAGCTGAATAGGCATCAGGACCTTGCCGCGACACGATCTCAGCGAACTGGCCGGCGCCCAGATCGTAGAGAGGCTGCGAGAGAACGTTTTGGCCGACGGAGCGAAATTCACCGTCTTTGAAGACGCCAAAGTTCGTGCAGAAGTCTGTGTCATGATCTCTGCGGTCGCCCACATCTTCAGAGCCGTTGAAGCTGTATGCCTTGCCGGCAGCAAAGAAGTACAAGACGCCGCATCCGCCTTCCCCTGCCCAGCCCCAGCGATAATTTGGGCCCTGGTCGATTTGCTGGAGATGGATCGACACTTCTTCCGGCAATCCGACGGCGGACCTGAGGACGACGCCGTATCCGGTGTGTTTGCGGCTGCGCAGATGCGGATTGGTGCCGCGGTTGTCTGGGGCGCGATACATGATGTCGCTCCAGGGAGGCGGGGGTTGCGGCGGTGTCTCCATGTCCTGGCTCGTGGGGAAGGCTGCCCACATGGCGTGTTCCGCCGCCAGAGGTGCGTAACGCTCGAGGCAGGTTCCCAGATACCAGAGGGAACGCGGTGGGATGCGCCGCTCAGAATGAGCACCCTGTGGCGGAAAGACGCGGAATGGTCCTTTACCGGGCGCAAGAGCCCCCCACTCGTGCCCATAATCCAGGGTCTGGAGCGCATGAAACGCTTCTTCGGTTTCGCCTTGGAAGGGAGCGGAAAGCGCGTTCACAAGCCAGTCGGCCATCTGGGCAAGCTGAGGAGTTGCGAAGCGCTCACTGCCATCAAACTTCCTCACCAGGAAATCTGTTCGCAAAGAGGGACGCAGAAAGGCCCAGACATACGTGCCCAGATTCTCTGTCCAGCGGCCGCCGTCAGCGTCCCATGTCTCGACGGGGGGACGCGTGTTGTAGCGGGTGACCAGTGCGACGCACTTTTCCCACATGTCCACCCAGGTTTGCGCCTTGGGATGTTCGGGAAAGAGAAACGACATTCCCGGAGGCACCCCTTTGACATCCGCCAGAAAATTGGGATGGCCACTGAGCATGGGGATGAGCGGCATGAAGTCGTGGCCCGCGTGAACGTAGGCGATGAAGAGATAGATGGCTGTGAGCCGCGCGCGCTGGTGATCGGTCATCCCCGCCCGCATGCAATTGAAGTCAGGTATCCACCAGTCGAGGATGTGCCTGGCCCGCACCGGATTGAACCCGCCATCCTCGCGCGTGCCGGTGACGGGAAGAGTGCAGACATAGTTGTCGGCCAGTATGCTGCGCTCAAGTTCCTCAGGACTGGCAACCGTAGCCTGCGGAAAAATGACGGGCGGGCGGCGCGCGCTTTCCGGGTATTCAAGCACCCAGTCCTTGACACAGTTCAGATCGAGCGTGCCATAGCGGTTCTGGAGAAACATTGGGTAAGAGGTGAAGTTGAGCAACACCTGGTAGGTGATGCCATCTTGCCGGACACCCTGAGAGTCCTGCTCCAATTGGCGCATGGCCTGCTTATCCTTCTCGTGGTCATAGAAGGCGATGCAGGTGGAGCGGCAACCGCGGGCGAGCGGCCAACTCCAGAAGAATCTCCCGTCGCGATAGTTGAAGCGTACTTCGAGCGTGGCAGATTCCACCTCATAGGCGTACTCGTGGTTTTGCCATGCAGCGACTTTATCGATGAAGATGCCGAGCGCATCTCCCGAGTGCTGGGCCCAGAAGGTCGCGCTGGTCCCGACACTCGATGCCGTGGACGCCTGATAAACGCCAAGAACGACAGGCAGTTCCCCCTCGGGTAACACTTCGGGATAGACCGGCCGGCTGGAGCCGAACCGCACGTCGCGCGTTGGCAATGGTTCGTCGATGCGTTCCCACGCGTAATCCTCATAGCTGCGAATCCGGTCCGGTACCGGGAAGGGATGATTCGGGGTCTGCCGATGGGTCACCTCGAATCCGGTCCAGGTGGTCTTGATCATGCCGCGAGCGCCCGGTCGCAGCCCATCCATGTTCTCCCGCAGGTGAACGAAATCGAGGCCGCTGCTGCATTGAATCCTCGCCACATACCTGGAGCCGCCCTCGGTCGCATAGACCACTTCATAGGTAATAAAGAGCGGGCCGCCGGCGACGCGATGGGTCGTGATTTGTATGACTGGATCCCCGGATATTGTCAGAGAGGATGACCCAACCCACGGTCCACCGCGCGAAACCTGCATGATAGGGCCCGGCGCATCTCCTGAAATCTGCTGCGTTCGAGGGATACGGATGCGCATCGGCCCTGCATCCAGAACGATCGTGTTGCCCTCAATCTTCTCGCTCACCTGCAGTTGATGCACCACCGGCTGATCGGCAGCGGTCAGAACAAACTCCCGCCGTCCCCCACTTGGCAGATCGGAGAAAAAGTGCAGCGTGGCTGAATGGACCCCGGCCTGGTTGTGCGCGACATCGGAGAACTGAATGGGAACTCGTTCTCCCGTGTCGACGCGGGTCAGCTGCAAATATTCAAGGTCGACTGGAACCTGAAACTCGATGGGATAGCTGAGCAGCGTGCGTGGCCACCAGTAGAAGGGATGGTCGAGCGCATTGCTCAACACAAAGCGAATCTTGCGGAGCTTGTTCCAAACTGCAGGCTCGGTGGAAAGAGAACGATCCACCGGCGTCAGCGCGGGAGCCGCGGACGCAATTATAGGAAGCGTGAGAGCGCCAAAACAAAACGATCGGCGATTCAACATCATTGATCCTGTCTCGGCCTTTCGTGCATCGAAAGCCACCGTCTATCGTTACAGTAAATGGAGAAACGCGTCGCTGGATCGAGGAAGTTCAACCCCAGGAACCTGTTGCAAGAGATCAGGCTCGCGGCGGAAGTGCGCGGCTCCCCATGGGTCGAACAGTGCCGTGAGTTTCGAGAAAAAACAGCCACGAGTGATCCTGCTCCAGCACTTCTTTGAGTTCCGACTCGCTCAAAACCATGCACGCCGTCGAGAGCGCGTCCGATTCAGCCGCGGTATCGGCCAGGGCCCAGGCACGGTTTTGCCGCTGCGCCGGCTGCCCCGTGCGCGGGTCGAAGATATGCTGCCCCTTCACCGCCAGCCCCGAGCCGCTCAGCGACTCATGCGCCAGAAAGACTCGTTGGGTCGCGTTGTCTTCGCCCAAACCACACGACCATCCAGGTGCATCCCCGGGGGCCGCGCCCGCCAGAATGCTACTCCCGCCTGCAACCAGCAAGAACGAATGGCAATCCCAGTTGCATAGCAACTCCCCCATGCGGTCGAGCGCAAACCCCTTGCCGATGGCGCCCAAATCGAATTGCAACCGCCCGCTCTCGCACTGAATGGATTGCTCCTCCGGCTGCAGGCTCCATGCGGGCGCGGCGGCCTGCGTCGCGAGAGCTGCCGCCGTCGCGGAGAACGCCCCGCGCGTGGCCGCCTCCATCTTCTTTGCGATTTCCAGGCAGGCAAAGGCCGGCTCGCTCAGGCGCCTGGTTTCGCCCGGCGCGAGCTGAGCGATTTGCGCGATGTCGCTGTTTGGGCGAAAGCGGCTTAAGTGCGATTCCAACTTATCCAGCAGATCGAGCGCGGCCTGCGCAGCCTGCGCCGCATAGGTTCTTTCTTCGTCGGCGATGCGTACCTCGAAGAATGTCGCCATGGCGCGATGATGGAATTGATGAATCTCAGCCATACGCTCTCATTTCGGCACGGGCGACCACAAAAGGACCAGCACGCCGGGCCGCTCGCCGAAGAAATCCGCATGGAAATTCTTGAGCTGATTGGCATACTGGTTCGCAGCGTCGGTTGAAGTGATGTAAAAATCCGCCTGGCCCACCATCTGCCCCGGCTGCCAGTAGCCCACCTGCGCATACTGCCGCAGGTACCACGGCAGCGGCCACGGATCGGCGGCGATCACAGCGATGCGCGGCGACGCGAGCCCTTCCTGGTGCACCATCTCCGCAAGCTCCATGGGCAGCCCCAACAGATCCTCCGAGGTGTGCGCGTAGGCATAGGGATTGTCCTCGTCGGCAGGATGCAGAAAGACGCGCTGCCGCGTATCGTGCGCGATGAGAACCGCGGCCACAGCGGCCGCCACAAGGCAAGCGGCCCGCAGCACAACGCGCACCGCTGCATGCTTCACCGGCACTTGCCACAGCGACGCAGCCGCCAGCCCCACTAGCAGCGCAAGCGGCAGCCAGAAATTCAGCGCCAGCCACGGCGTCTTGTATGGAATTGCACTGTAGAGCACGAAAACCAAAACTGCGTAGTACGCCAGCAAGGCAAACGGCGAAGCCTCGCGCTTGCGCACCGCCAGCAGCAGCCCGATGCATGCCACGGTGCAGATCAGCGCGCCCGAGCGGCCGCCCGCGAGCAGCTGCGCGTAATACCAGAAGGGTTTCGCGTGGCCCTCGCCGCCCGCGCGCGCCGCAAAGTTCGCAGCCGCAGGCGCGAGCGCGGCCAGCGCGCTCAAGTTCGTACCGAACCAGGTGAACAGAGCCACGCTCAGCAACAGAAAAACGGCGACAGCGGTCAGCAGCGTCCAGGGCCTCCACAAATTGCGCAGACTTTTTCTGCGCAGATTCCAGAGCCAGTAGAGGAGCGCCGCACCGGCGAGCGCAGCAAAGTGCAGAACCGCAGTCTCCTTTGAGGCCAGCATCAGCGCGGCGCATGCAGCGGCCAACACCGCCAACTTCGCAGAGCGACGTGTGCACGCGTAACAGCTACATAGGATCAACCCAAACGTGGCGGCGACAAAAAGCGATTCGTGGATGAAATAGCGGTCGTAATAGACGGTGAGTGGCGCGCAGGCAAACAAGAGCGCGGCGATCAGGCACGGCACAAAGCCGAACATCTCTGCCGCTGCGCCAAAGAGGAGAATCGTGACCGTTCCGGCCACAACCGGCGTGCGGCGCAGCTCCGCTTCCGTCAGTTCAGCAAATGTTTTTGCGCCCTGCAAGCGAACCAGCGACAGCGCCAGCGCGGCCAGCGCTGGACCATGCCGGTCCTGAGGATCGTAGGTATACTTCTGCCCGGCCAGCAATTGTCCAACGATGTATGCGTTAACGGCCTCATCGGTGTGCATGGGCCGCGCGTCCAGTTGTGGCAGGCGTAGGGCCAAACCGAAAAGCGCTACCGCGGCGAACGCCGCCCAGCGAATCCACCGCGCGGACGGGCTCAGGCCGGCTTGCCCCACACCTCAACCTCAATGTAGTGATTCAGCTTGTTGCTCGTGTTCCCGTTGCTGTAGAGGCGCACATACCGCCCCGCCACGCCCTTGGCATCGATCAACTTGCCCTGATACGTCTCGATGTAATTCAGGTCGTGGCCCGCGCCCAGGCCCAGCTCGTTGTGAAAGTCGTTGTTGAAGATCGTCGTCACGCCGGAGTGGAAAGTCGGATCGTCGGAGACCTGCACCACCACGTCGCGATACACGCGCGGCTGCGAGTGGAAGTGCCACACGATCACCGCGTAGATATTCGCACGATGTGCCAGGTCGATCTCGACCCACTGCTTGCCCGGACCCAGCTCCACCCACGAGCCTTCATTGCCGTCCTTGTCGCCGTCCACGATCATGTCCAGCGAGCCCACGTCCGGATTGTTGTCGCTTGCGGTGACCTTCTTGTTCAGCGCCAGGTTCCTGGTGCCCACCGGAACATAAAAATCCGGGCGCTTACCTCGCGCCGGGGGTTCAAGATTGGGAACATTAAGCGGCACCGGCGTGCCCACAAAGAGCGGCACCGGCAGCTTTGTCTTCAAAACCACCTGGTTCTGCGCAAACGCGGCGGCGGCAGCCAGCAGTGCTACCAATAGGGCAAAATGTTTTAGAGAGTTCTTCATCGTCATCTCAGGCTTTCACTTCCTCCGGGGTGATCGCAAGCCGCGTCTGGGCGGCGATAGCGTCATTGGCTTTATGGATCACGTATTCACTGGTGAACGCCTCATCGGCCGGGCAGTTCAGCTTCGCCGTGCCGCGCATGGCGTTGAAGAAGTTCTCCAGGTGCGGCTGGTGCACCGGTTTGTTGAAGAAGACCGGGATCTCGTACTCCGCCAGTTGCGCAGTCTCGCGCACGTCCACCTTGGCCGCTTCTTCACCGCTGGTCGGCTTGGGGCTGACGTAACCTTTGGCCACCATGTCGTCCCAGCTCACCTCGGTCGCGCGCGCTTCGCGCCAGATCGCGCAGATCGACGGATCCTCTGACATCTTGATGGTGCCGTCGTCGCCCATGAACATCTCAAAGTAGCCGCCGCCAGCGCTGGTCGTCGTCTGCACCTGGTAGAACGCGCGCAGCATGCCTTCGGCCATCGGGTACTCGTAGATGACCATCGCGTTGTCATACCAGTCATGGTTCTTGTAGTAGTCCAGCCCGCCGCTGGCCATCACCGACTTCGGCGTGCCCAGCCACCAGTTGAAGATGTCGATCTGATGCGCGCCCAGGTCGGAGAGCGGCCCGCCGCCCAGCCCCTTGAACCAGCGCCAGTTGCGGAACTGGTGCATGTCCTTGTAGCCGTATTTGGCAAGCATGCTCGAGGGCATCTCGTATTTTTTGGGCCAGCCGAAGTCTTCCTTCACCGCGCGGTTCCATTGCCCCTGCGCCGCCGTCAGCCGTCCGCAGAACTGTGCCTCGTGCAGAAGCCGGTTCAAGGTGAATAGGTAACGGGGGTTGCTGCGCCGCTGATGGCCGATTTGCAACAGCTTGCCGGTTTCGCGCATGGTCGCCACCATGGAGCGCGCGCCGTCGATGGTGTTGCTCATCATCTTTTCGCAATAGACGTGCAGTCCGGCCTTCAGGCAGGTATTGGTCATCGGCGCATGCCAGAAGTCCGGCGTCGCGATCACCACTGCCTGCAGATCCTTTTCCTTTGCCAGCAGGTCCTCGTAATTCTCGTAGGCATTTACCGGGTTGCCGATCTTCTCCAGGTAGCGCGCGCCCTCGTTGCGGTGAAAGTCCCAGATATCGCACAGCGCCACCACCCGCACGCCCTCGATATTCAGCAGCGGATCCAGCAGAACCTTGCCCTCTTCGCCGTAGCCGATGAGAGCAACGTTGATGGTATTCAGCGAAGACTTCTTTTGCGCCGCCTTCTCCTCGCCGGATTCGGATTTACATCCATTCAGAAGCATGCCGGCGCCGGCCACCGCGGTCGCGCTGATGAAATCACGGCGATTCAGAAGCGGGTTCACCATTTGTTCAACACCGCAAATCGGTTGTGTTGCACGAGAAGAAACGCGGCCGCTACCAGGCCAATATGAATGCCTAGCCAGGCCACGCCGTCGTCCTGATTGATCAGCACCAGGCCGACCGTTAGCGCGATGAACAGCAGACCCTGCGCCACGAGCGACAGCCGCGTGCCCAGCCCGATCAGCAGCATGATTCCGGTGAGAATGAAGGCCGGTCCCAGCATGCGGTCGAAGGCCACCAGCGCGAACTTCGGCAGCAGCGGCTCGTGCGCAAACTTGCTCGCCATCGATTCGGGAATACCCGCGTAGTTGGCCAGCGCATACGACTTCACGTTCACGTTGACCATCACGCCGCTCGCGTCCGGCTGGCCGGTCGTCGGGTCGATCAGCGGCATCGCCACCGACTTATAAGCGCCGAATTTCTCAATGCCCACAAACAGGGCGCGCACGCCGAGCCAGAGGCGCAAAGCCAGAAAGGCAAAGGTAAAATCCCAATTGACCTTCCGAAAAGTATCCAGCTTCATTTCCGTTGAATCAGTCATGGTTCCTCGGGCAATAAAATGCACTAGATGGTAAGGTTCTTCAGGTAATCCGCATCCACCTTCAGCGACTCCTGCCAAGGGATATCGAATTCCTCTTGCTCGACAAAGGCATGCGTAATCTTTTGGTTTTTTGCCGCCTGGGCAAAGATGGGCCTGTAGTCAATCGATCCGCGGCCTAACTCCGTCACCTTCGCCTCTTCATGCGTCGCGTACGAGATCTTTGGTGGAAGGTGGAAGTCCTTCACGTGGAGCATGGAGAAGCGGTGCGGGTACCTCTTCATCAGGGCGACGGGGTCCTGGCCTGCGACCTTCACCCAGCCGCAATCCATCTCGAAGGTCATCTTATCCGGCTCGCAGAGCCTGAGCAGCTCCTCGTAGGGGACCTTGCCGTCGACAGGCACAAACTCTCCCCAGTGGTTGTGATAGCCGAAGGTGATACCTGCCGTTTTCAACTTCTCGCCCGTTTTGTTGAACTCCTCGGCGTTGTACTTCCAGTCGTCGATCGTCAGCGGCCCCGGCCTTGTGCCTGGATCAGGAGGGTTCCTGCGTCCCGGTCCCGGACAGATGATGTAGCTCACGCCGATGACGTTCTCATACTCCGTGGTGGCATCCAAGTCCCTGGTGATGTCGACAAAGGAGCGGTGCGAACTGACACATTTCAGCCCCGCCTTGTCGAGCGCTGTGCGGATCTCTGCTGCCGGCTTCTTCGGCATTGCGGCGGATTCCACCTCGAGAAACCCGGCCTCGCGCACCGCCGCCAGCGTTCCTTCAAAGTCCTCTGCCATCTGCTGCCGCACGCTGTAAAGCTGGATGCCCGGGGTCAGCCCCATCGGCATTCCAAACGAAACCTTCGCCGAAAAGACTGCAGCAACCGCTGCTGCCTCACCAATAAAGCTCCTGCGTGTTACGGACCTCATAATGCCCCAGTTGAATCGGTTAAGTTTCCTCGGTCAGCGCCCCAGGCTAAATTACAGAGTTCTTAAAGAGCTTTCGCGATCCGGTAGTCGACGGAAGAATGTCGACCGGTTACGGCCTGTTGCGCGCTTAGCTCATCTTCCACGGCGCCCGGTATGCGCGGGTCGTCAGCTTGCTGGCTTCGGGATCGTCAATGATCTTTTCTGTCTGCACGTCCCACCGGATCTTGCGTCCGGTAAGCATCGCGATCAGACAAAGGTGTCCGGGAATGGCCGAGTGATGCCCCACCTGCACCGGGGTGATGGTGGGCTGGCGCGTTTTGATGCAGTCAAGAAAATTCTGCTGGTGACTGTCGGAGGTATAAAGTTTCACCTTGCGCAGCTCTCTGGGCAGGCTCTTGCCCTCTTTCCACGCAGGGTTCGAGGCGTCGAACTTGCCGCGATCCACATACACCCAGCCTTCGGTGCCGATCCACTTCGTGCCGCTTTTGATGTCCGGGTGGCCGCCGGCGATCGTCATCGTGATGCCCTGCGGATACTTGAGCTCAAAGCGGTACTTTGGCGCTGCGTTCCACACTGCGCCGGGCGGCGGCAACTCGCCGCTGCCTTCAACCTCAGACGGGCCGGAGTTGTCGAAATCCAGACCCCAGTGCGCAATGTCGCAATGATGGCCGATCCAGTCCATCAGCTGTCCGCCGCCGGTGTTGTAGTTCCACCGCCACGATTTATGCGACTGCGCGCGAATGTACGGCACCATCTTCGACGGGCCGACCCACGTGTTGTAGTCGAGCTCAGCAGGAGGGTCGCTCACCAGCAGGTCCCAAGCCTTCGAGCCTTCCACAACTTCCATCAGATTGTTGACCGTCACACCCGCGGCTGCCAGCCTGGCCAGCGCCGCCTTCTGCACGCCGTCAAGATCTCCGTTGCCGCCCGGCAGGCCCACGTCGACGTGCGTCACCGTACCGATCAGCCCGTTGCGCACAATCTCTGCCGCCTTGTGGAAGTTCGGCACCGAACGCTGCCACGAGCCCATCTGCCAGATGATGTTGTTCGCCTCCACCGCGCGCACAATCGACTGCTGCTCGGCTACGGTATGCGCCAGCGGCTTCTCGGAGTAGATGTCCTTCTTGCGCCGCGCCGCTTCGGTCGCTACGATTTCATGCCAATGATCGGGCACGGCGATCATCACGGCATCAATGTCTTCGCGGGCCAGCAGCTCGCGATAATCGTGATAGCCTTTGCAATCCTCGGTTCCGTAGGAGTCGTTGATCATCTTCACCGCGGCCTGCAGATGATCGTTGTCGATGTCGCACGCCGCGACCACCTGGCAGTCGTCTGAAGCCAGAAAGGCTTTCGTGTTGCCCGGACCCTGCCAGCCCATGCCAATGACGCCAAGATTGATACGGTTGTTGGCTGGTGTTTTCGATTCCGAGCTCTGTGCTGCGCGAGCGGGGAGAATCGATGGCAAAATCGCGGCCGATCCGGCAGCCTTCAGAAAGTTGCGGCGATTCAATAGGCCGAGGCCAGGCATGTCATTGGAACCAGATGGTTTGGTCATAATCAACTTTACTATCCCTTTCACCGGTGGGGTCAGTTTGCATCCTCACGGCCACGAAGTGGGGCTGACAAGTGAATTTACGGTAAGGCGTACAGTAAATGGTTCATGGACCATTTGAATTGGGATGCTTCCTGGTCGGCCATTTGCGCTGGGCCGCCCGATAATCTGTACGAGTAGAATTTTCAGTGTAGCGCAGTGATGATGGGCCCAGTCATTTTGAAACAGCTTTGAAGTTAGTCTTCGTCTGGTTTAAGTTGCAGCCGGAACGCCACCAGCCGCGATCCGGCTTAAACCTTTGAGATGGCGGCGCATAGCACTTACATCACGGTTTGACTGCTCCGTCGATATACGTCACTGCTTGTTGATGGGGTTCCAGAGAGTTTCCTGACAGCACGATACCTGTTGAAGCAGCTCCCGAGATCTGAGCAAACACAGAGTTGCCTGCAGGAGACCGCATCCCTGTGAGAAAGGCGCGGCGTGTGTTGCGGAGGTCAAACAGTGGCGCTGCTCCTGTCGGCGCGGTGAGTTCGAGGCCGGCGAGAATGATGTCTTCTACGTCATCGCAGACGATCGCGGGGCGGGCGTCAGGCTTGTCCGCGATGCACTCCACGTTGCGCAGCCGCACGCGATCGGCGTGGCGGACGTAGAACCCGTAAGCCGGCAAGCGCCCCATATTCCACGACTCGGGATACCCATCGGCGACTTCAGGAATGACACGATGCGCCCAATCGGCCGTCCCTTGCTCGACGGTGCGTATGCGGCAGTTGCTTACCGAAATGTCGGAAGGACGGAGTCCAGGCACGCCGGTAATGGAGCTTGTCACAATTGCGCCTGTTGCGTCCACGCCCTCGATGAGGACGTTTCGCAGGAAGCTGCCTTCACCCTTGGTGCGCGAGCCGAGGCGGACGAAGATGGGCGCGCGCACGTTCTGCATCCGGATGTTCGATACGACCACGCCATCCACGCTGCCGCCATCCACGGTTTCGATGCTAAGGCCGCCGATGACGCGATTCATCATGGGGCTGCCGTTGTCGTTGTAGATCACGGAGTTGCTAAAGACGATATTTTCGAAGGCTCCTTGCGTGGCCGTGCCCATTTTGAAGCCGTTGCTGGCGCAAGAGATTACGCAGTTCGTAATGGTGATGTTTTTCGTGGGCAGCACTTCGCCGCCATAGGGATTCTCACTCTTTAAACAGATGGCGTCATCGCCGCCGACAATGTCGCAGTTCGAGACGAAGACATTGCGGCAGGCGGTAATGTCCATGCCGTCCGTATTTCTGCCGTAATAGGGATTGCGGATGCGGACGCCATCAATGAAGACGGTCTCGCAGTTAATAGGACGAAGGGTCCAGCCGGAAGAGCTCTTGAGGGTGACGCCGCTGATGCGGACATTGTGGCACTGTACAAACTCCACCATGGGCGAAGGGCGGCTGTTATTGTTGATCGTCTGGAAGTGGCCGGATGCGACGTCGTGCCAGGCATCTTCAGGCTTCGCGGACGGCCGATCGGGGTTGGGTTCCCAATACTTTTCGCCCTGGCCGTCGATGACGCCCGGGCCGCATAGGGAGACGTCGTCGGCGTTCTGCGCAAAGATCAGGTGGTGGCCCTGCGCGTCACCCCGCATCGGCGGTCCGGGATGGTAAGCGTAGTCGGCGATGTTGGGGCTGCCGAGAAGAACACAGCCTGCATCGACATATAGTGTGACGCGGCTCTTTAGCTCGAGCCCCCCGGTAAGGAAGGTTCCTGGTGGCGCATACACCAGGCCTCCGCCGGCCTGGAAGACTTCGTCGATGGCGCGCTGGATGGCTTTGGTGTTTAGAGTCTTGCCGTCGGGGATGGCGTTGTAGTCGAGGATGTTCTTCGCGGTCCCGGCGCCTTTTACTGTGATCATCGGCGCAGCGGCCGCAAGGCTCGCGGAAGACATGCCCATTAGGAGTGATGAGGCGGAAAGAAAATCTCTTCTCAACATGCAGCCCTTCCATTTCCCGGGGTTTACCTAGCCAGATTCCGGATTCGCCAGGCTCCTTCCGGTTTGCGCGACAACATTCACCGGTCCATTTTAGACAATTGAGTAACTTGCGCTTGACGGCAAATGAGCGCACCACAACAGAATGACCGGCGATTCAACATTTTCACTCCATTGCCAGGCCCAAATGCATATCACGACTTATGCGCTGCTTTCAAAAGATGAGTTACTTGAGCGGCGCCAGGCCAACGATCTTCAGCATTTGAACCGAATGGGGACGTTGCGGGATGTTGAGCACACAGCGCTGACAAGTCTGAAGCTCCTTGCCATCCCACACATCTACGATCTGATAGGTTCCATTCATCTTCAGACCCAGAGTATCCAGCGAAATATTGCGTGTGCGATCGCCGTCGGTCCAGTTGAAGATCGTCAGGATGCTTTGCTGCGGATTCTCCTTCAGGAAGAAGATGCTTGGCTGGCCGTCTTCCGGCTGATAGTCCATCAGGTCGAGGGGAATTGAAGCCTTTCCGAGGCGCGAAATCTCGATAAGGTCATGGTTCTCCATCAACGCAAGCCGTTCGGGTTGGGAGCTCAAGCTCGTCAGGTCGTCGCCAATCTCCAGCATCCCGCCGGAGACTACGGCAACCGCGACCGAGACTTTTGCCTCATCGAGCGAAAGTTGACCCTTGTCGCTGCTGGCCGTCACCATGAAAGCATCCGGATCGGCGACAAAATAATTGCGATTCATGTAGTACCGCGCTGCGATCCCAAATGCGGCGCCTTTTATCGTCTCGAATTTGTGCGAAGTATCGTGCGATAGCCTCCCTATATCGACAATTCCCACCGGGTTCAGCATGACGCTTTCATCCTTGTCCAGAAGGACCTTCTCGCCCACAGCGGTGCGGATAATCCTCAGGCCGATTCTCTGCGCTTCCAGTGCCGAAGTGTTGGGGAGATAATGCTCGCCCTCGATACAGGAATCCTCCATAAAATCGAGCTTTATATAGCGCATACCCCACTTCTTCACCATGGTCGAATAGGTTTTTCTCAGGTACTCCTGCGCTCCAGGATGTGTGGTGTCCAGTACATACAGATGGTCGACGAGCGGCTTGCCCAGCAGAATCGGCTTTCCCGCTGCGTTGTGGACGAGCCATTCCGGATGATTGCGGTATACCCACGATTGATCGGACACTTCGAACGGCGCCGTCCATACCCCCGGAACCAGTCCAAGAGCCGTCACTTGCTTTTCGAGTTTCTCCATCCCACCGGGAAAGTGCTCCGGGTTAGGCGTAAGATAGTCACCCCGCGCTATGCTGTAACCCTCATCGATGAGGAAGAAGTTATACCCATAGGCTTTGAGATTTCCTGAAAGCCACTCGGCATTGGTAAGTGCCTGATCCTGGGTGAGCGCCGAGTAATACGCCGTCCAGCTCCACCAACCCATGGGCGCCGCTGCACTGACCCTGGCGTGGTGCAGATCTTTGATGATGGATGCATAAGTGTCTAGCTGCCTGCGATAGTCCGGGCTGAGGCTGAGAAGCAGGCGCTCGGACGCAACCTCTTGTCCAGGCTTGAGGGTCACGTTGAGTTCAACCTGATCCTCAGGCCGCGCGTTGCGCAGTGAATTCTCCTTCGTGAGTTCGGTCGTTCCCGCACAATCAACTTCATATGAGGCGATTCTCGGTGCCGCACTACTATCAGCCAGGTGGAAGCGCAGAATCGTCAGAAACTTGTCCGTAGTCAATGCCCCGGCAAACCAACCCTCGCCGCTCTTGCGGTTATAGACAAGCTGAACCTCGACTCCACGGTGCAACTGATGAGGCGCATCGCCAAGATCGTGAATCCTCATTGCCGGACGGGCTTCGCTGAAGCTATCCGAGAGCACACGGTCGTCTGTTTCCGGTCCGCCAAGGTCGATACCCTTCGCCGTCGCCAGTTCCAAAGGACGAATATCCTGGATGCCGATAGTTCGTGCCGTTGAGTTGACTACTGAAACCTGAAGATCTGCAAAAGGGCTGTTGTCGTAGACCCGCAACCGGTAGAGTAGATTTGGCTTGCCGGCAGCGCCGGGATAGATCACAGTCCAGCTTTCCGCCGCGCCCAATTCGCCGAAGGTGCTCTGCTTAACGATTGCTGGCTTCCCGTAATCCGTTGAGTGAAGCCATCGGTTGTCGACCTTGACGGCAATCGCGGCTCCACGCAGAGATGCAACTCCATTTCCAGTGCGGAGGGAGAACCTTCCGTGATCAGCTTCAACTGTAGACACAAGCGAAGGCGAAACATGCGCTGCTTGTGCGGCCGTCATGGGGGGTGCCAAGGACAAGTTCATCCAGAAAACAGCGGATAAGGACAGCGGCAGCAAACGGCGCGGGCGGTTCATACTTTGGTCCCTCGTACTTTTCATATTTGATATTTAGGGAGATGGCCTGCACCCGGACTCTTGTTCCGCGAGACGCTGTATCGGCAAGATGCACTGGGCGAATGACATCGTGAGGTGCCCGATCGTGTGGTATAGCCCTCCTCAATCTGAGGCGCAGGCTGGAGAATGCGCCGCTCTGAATGTCGCCGCCGGCGCAACTGAATAGGGTCCTGCCGAGGACTCTAAGAATCTCCAGCCTGTGAGCAAGTGCTGACAAGTAAATTTACGGTATGTCCTACAGTAAATCGCTATATATGCCTTAAACTCAGTTACTTATGCAGACGTTAAGGTCGGATTTCAAGACCGGAATACCCATTCGCTTCCAACTGGATATGCGATCATGGCGCCGCTGGCGGAGGCGGGGATCGAAAATGCGCGTCGGGAGCTGGCGGTTGCTGGGCAACTGCCAAACGCAGGAGGCGCAAAGACTCACCATTCATTGGGAAAATCCCCTGGTGATTTTAAGGACTATATCGGTGTTGCAGAACTACCTGCACATCAACGTATCCCCTGCGCCTGGTGTCGAATCACCGCACACATGTGTCCAGCCCTGGCTGCCCCGCTTCTAGGAACAACCAGAGGTCGAGCCGCAGCTCATGCAGCGGTAGCAGCTGCCGTTGCGCACCATGATCGCGCCGCACACGTTGCAACTGGGCGCGTCGCCCATGTCGTACATGTCGCGCATGGCGTCGGCGGCGTGGTACAAACCGCGGTCCTGCAGACTGGGCACGTGCGTGGGTGAGGCTGCCGGCGTCTGGCGCGGCTGCACCTCGGGGGCAATGCCTCCTCCCCCTCCCGCGGTTACGCCGCCACCGTGTCCGCTCACCATGTTGAGCCGCTTGGCCACTTCCTCGGCGAGGCGCGCCAGGTGCTCCTGCGAAGAGGCCGCATGCTCGTCCTCGACATCACTCTCCGGCAGCAGGCTCGGCGAAGCAGGCAGCGCCGGCACCTTGGGAGCCAGACCTGCGAACAGGGTCAACTGCTCGCCCGAGAGGAAGCGCAGGTTGAGCCAGCGGAACATGTAATCCATCAAGCTCTTCGCATAGCCAATCTGCTCGTTGCCCGTCCAGCCCGAGGGCTCGAAGCGCGTGTGCGCGAACTTCTCGCACAGTACCTTGAGCGGCACGCCATGTTGCAACGCGAGAGAAACCGAGGTAGCAAATGCGTCCATCAGGCCGCTGACCGTCGAACCTTCCTTGGCCATGCGGATGAAAATCTCGCCGGGCTGGCCGTTGGGATAGAGCCCGACCGTGATGTAGCCCTCGTGCCCGGCGATGGAGAACTTGTGCGTGATGGACGCGCGCTCCTCCTGCAGGCGGTGACGCACGGCGCGCGGCGGAGCATTCAGGTCCTGCTCGTTCTTGTTCATCTCGACGGCATCGAGGATTGGCGTGGCCGTGAGCACGGGAACCGCGGCAGCCGTGGCAATCTCTTCCATCGCCTTCTGGAAAGCCTGCGAAGCCGCGAGCAACTGCTTCGCGCTGACTTCCAGCTTGTCGGCGCCGTGCGTCTCCAGCGTCTTCAGGTCGGCTTCGGCGGCCGGTTGCGATGCAGACAGGTGGCTGAGCACGCGGCTGCCCACAGCGTCCAGCGCCGAGGGTTCCTTCTTCACATCGACGCTGGTGTTCAGTGGCTGCGTTCCCTTCGACCCGTCGCGGTAGATGGCCACTGCCTTGATGCCCTGCCGCCAGCTCTCCGCATAGGCCTCGGCCACTTCTTCAATAGTGGCTTCGTGCGGCAGGTTCACCGTCTTCGAGATCGCTCCCGAAAGGAACGGCTGCGCTGCCGCCATCATCTTGATGTGCCCCATGTAATGAATGGAGCGCGTGCCCTTGGCGGGTTTGAACGAGCAATCGAACACTGCCAGGTGCTCCGGCTTGATGCCCGGCGCGCCCTCAATGGTGCCCGTGGCGTCGATGTAGCTGACGATCGCGTTCACCTCGTCGTTTGAGTAGCCGAGCTTGAATAGCGCCGCCGGCACCGTGTTGTTCACGATCTTGATCATGCCGCCGCCGACCAGCTTCTTGTACTTCACCAGCGCCAGGTCCGGCTCGATGCCCGTGGTGTCGCAATCCATCATGAAGCCGATGGTGCCCGTGGGCGCCAGCACCGTCACCTGCGAGTTGCGGTAGCCGTAGCGCTCGCCGTAGAGCAACGCCATATCCCAGCACTCGCGGCTGGCTTCGAGCAGAGCCTCGAGCTGCGGCACCATGAAGGGCTCGCCCGACGCCGCCGACTTGCCGATGTTATTCACCTCGGCGCGGTGCATGCGGATCACGTCGAGGAACGGTTCGCGGTTGACGTAGAAGCCCGGGCAGGCTCCGCCCTGGTGCTCCACCGAGGCGGTGAGCGGCGTGGCCGAGGCCACCGGCGGGCACTGCGCGGCGATGATCGCCGACTGCAGGTACGATTGCCCGCACATGATCGCCGTCATGGCCGCTGCCAGGTCGCGCCCGGCTTCGGAATCGTAGGGCAGGCCGAACGACATCAACAATGCGCCCAGGTTGGCGTAGCCCAGGCCCAGCGGCCGGTAGTCGTGCGAGTTGCGCGCGATGGCCTCGGTCGGATATCCCGAGTTGTCCACCAGGATCTCCATGGCCGTGATCAACACCGAAACCGCGTGCCGATAGGCTGCGACGTCGAACGCCCCAGCCGGCGTGACAAAGCGCATCAGGTTCAGGCTCGCCAGGTTGCAGGCCGAGTTGTCCAGGAACATGTACTCGCTGCAGGGATTCGACGCGTTGATGCGCGCCGTGTTCTTGCTGGTGTGCCACTTGTTGATGGTGTCATCGAATTGCATGCCCGGATCGCCGCATTCCCACGTAGACTTGGCGATCTTCTGCATGATGTCGCGCGCCTTGTAGGTCTCTACCGGCTGGTGACCCTTTACCGTGTAAGTGGTAAAGTCCCCATCGGCCTCGTAGGCACGCATAAACTCGTCACTGACCCGAACGGAATTGTTGGCGTTTTGAAAAAATATAGAAGAAAACGCTTCGGAGTCCGGCCCCGATCCGTCGTAGCCCGCCTTGATCAGCGAGTGGGCCTTGGCTTCTTCCTTGGCTTTGCACTCGATAAACTCCACGATGTCGGGGTGGTCCACATTCAGGATCACCATCTTGGCGGCGCGGCGCGTTTTCCCTCCAGATTTGATGACGCCGGCAAAGGCGTCAAAGCCGCGCATGAAGCTCAAGGGCCCCGACGCCTGTCCGCCGCCCGACAGCAGCTCCATGGAGCCGCGTAGCGACGAGAGATTCGTCCCCGTTCCCGAACCCCACTTGAAGAGCATGCCCTCGGTCTTGGCCAGGGTCAGAATCGAGTCCAGCGAGTCTTCCACGGAATTGATGAAGCAGGCCGAGCATTGCGGGTTCTTGTAGCCCGTGGCAGAGTACTGCACGCCGCCCGTCACCGGGTCCCAGTGCCAGTTCTGTCCGTCCGCCTCCGGCTCCAGCCGGTCGCAGCCCACGTTGAACCACACCGGCGAGTTGAACGCCGCCTTCTGCGTCAGCAGCATGTGCGCCAGCTCGTCGTGGAAGATGGCTGCATCCACGGGTGTGGCAAAGTAGCCGCCGGCCACGCCCCAGTCGCGGACCGTTTCCGCCACGCGCCCCACCAGTTGGCGCACGCCCGTCTCGCGCTCCGGCGTGTCCATCTGCCCGTGCAGGTACTTCGAAGCCACAATATTGGTGGCCGTCATCGACCAGTCCGCAGGGACCTCCACGTCCTTCTGCTCGAAGATCGTGTTGCCCTTGGTATCGGTAATGGCCGCGGTGCGGCGCTCCCACTGGAGTTCGTCGTAGGGCGAGACGCCCTCGGTCGAAAAGCGGCGGGTAAAGGTCAGTCCCTGCTGGGTGCGCGGGGTGGATTGGAAGGCTGCGCTCGAAGTCTGAAGTTGAGCCTCGTTCATCTTGATCCTCTCCATGGGGCAAAATCGGTGAAAAACTCTTCGGTCCGGCGCTGGGCCGGAAGACTGTTCAGCCTGCAAGACCTTGAAAACGAACGGAAAACGGGGATGAATTAGGCCGCGAGCTTGAGGGTCCACCGCGGCTCCCCGGCGCCCCAATGCGCCGGTTTTTCATTACAGTCCGTTTACAGCCGCAGATGAAAAAATACCGCTGTCCATGGTACGTGTCAACAACAAACCACAATATCTTGTATTTTGTTGGTATTTCGCGCACCTGCTCTCTAAACACCGCTGTTTGCCTGTGGAAAGCTGCAAACGGCCTTGCCTGGCGCGAGGTTGCGCGGTCTGTTTTGCACTCAAATCGGGGCAAAATCCGGGCCCCTGCCCGATCCCCGTACCACAATCTAAGCGTAGTCCTTTGCAGGCCCCCTCACAAGGCGCAGGACTGGTGCAGAATGGCGCTTCTCCTGTGCGAATTGTGGAGATCGGGGACCCCTTCCCCAGCCCAACTTCCGGCTGCTGGGAATTTCACGCCGGCGGGGTGGTCGACGCCGCCACCAAAAGCGCAGAAAGTTCCAAGGGGCCTGCGGCGTTGGGAAGTCCCATGGAATCAACGAAAATGTTCGTTTTTTGGCTGCCGAAAAAGGCCAAATGTTCGCTTGGGAGCGACCGTTTGACGCGCCTGCGTTGGTCTGGAATTTCGCGATTTTTTGAGGCAAATTAATGAGAATTGCGCGCTTTAGCAGTGAGTGTGAATAGAGAATTTCGCGAATAATTGCGAAAGTTTGCAGAGAATTTCGCGTAAATGCATCAAAAAGGGTTCCCGGGCGCGTTTTTCGGGGCTAGAAAGCGTTTACTGGCGTCGGGAAAGGCAGGGATCGAGGGCGCGCGAGCGAATTCGAGTGTGAGTCTGTGTGGGCGGTGCAGAGGGTGATGCAGGGGCGTGCGGCCGATCCTTCTGTCATCCTGAGCGAGCGCAGCGAGTCGAAGGATCTGTTTCTTGCGAATCTGGCGAGGGGTAGGATGGCGCGACCGCCGCGCGAAGGGAGCGTGGGGGTTCAGTCTCCCGAATCCGGGCCCGCCCGTCTTCGGGAAAAAAAGACTACGCGGCGATGCCGCGCCCCGAAACGCAAGCGCGCCCGCACATGCGCGAAACCCCCCTCGAATTGCCCCACTCTGGGGCGTGCGGGCGCCCTCCGCTTGGCTCACAGCCTATGAATGTGGCTGCTGTGCTTCCTGGCTGCCCATTGGAACAGGCCGCCGCAGTTCGCGAGTGCGGCGCATCCTTCACATTCCGGCAGATAGAGTATCTTCCAATCCGAGATTGATTTCCGGGAGTACTTCCACAGTGGCTGCCGTAGAACACATAGCTGGTGGTTGTAGACCGAAACCGTCATGTTTCTGGCCGCAAGGTACGCGACCGACTCCTCAAGCTGATCCTGGTAGTCAAAGGGGTCGATCCACAACTCCTCGATATTGCGGGGCGTGTAGCCGGTGTACTCCAAGCCCATCAGTGCGATGTGCTCGACGAAGGTGAGATTTCTATAGATGTATTCGACGAGCTTTATTAGGCGCGGGATCGTTAGCTTGTGGAGCACGACGCGAACCTCGACGCGTATTCCATTTCGTGCCGCCTGATGAAGGCCCACGATGGTCTGGTCGAACGCTCCCCGCGCCTGGACAATATAGTCGTGTGCACCGGCGGTGTCAGCGTAAAGCGGCACGCCGAGGCTTATGTTTGGGTGACCAACCCCAGCGAATCGTTGCGCGTACCCAGGCCAGGCAAAGGAGCGCCCATTAGTGAGGACGTGCAGCTCGGTCTCCTTTAGGACCTGCTTAGCGCGATCAATCAGCTTGAATAGGGCCTCCCCAAGGAGCGTGGGCTCGCCACCAGTTACTGTCAGGTACGGGGGATGCGGGTCAATCAGCTCGATGAGCTGAAGATTGCGCGTAGTCAGTGCGGCGACGTCGTCCTTGTCCTTCGGCGGCTGCGAACACATCAGGCAGTTGCTGTTGCATCTTTCCGTGACAAACAGATGGTGGTGTCGCTCATAGGGCCGATAAAGCGAACGCACGACGCCGGAGCCACTTTCGAGCGCTACGATATCCCCGCTCTGTAGGTGGTCCGATTCCCGAAGGTGGTGGATACATGGGAGGGAGGGGGACGATTCGCAGCGATCATGGCAAAGCAACGCCCTGTAGCCAAAGGAATCGCTGGCATCGGGCCGCCGGCCTTTAGGAAAAAAGCGAATTCGCTGCCCGCGTTGTGAAAATGGCAGGTTCTCAGTCGTTAAAATGCCTACGATGCCGCCTTCGAAGTTGCACGATAGACCTGAAGTAGTTAGCCGCATACTGTCGGTGCGCCTCCCGATGGCTTGTCGGTAATCCAAGACCAGAAGACGTCCAATGTTTCGCGGTCATTTCCTTCTATAAATGAAAGGAGGTGCTTTATTACTCCCATGTTCCTGGCGCATAAGCCACTCGTGGGTCTGTTCCCGTAGATGTCGCCTTGGGTCGCGTAGTGATAGACAGGATCGGCGGCGCAATAGGATTGAAATGCACAATCTGAACAGCCCGCCAAGGCCTGGGTGCAGGATGCCTTGAACATGCGGAGGGCTGGGTCCCCCGTAAAAATGTCTCGGCGCGAGTCCCTGTGAACGTTTCCGAGACGAAACGTCCGGTCGCCCATCTCCGCCAGCATTCTAGACTCGTCCGAGGCGTATACGTCCCCGTCGTAGTTGTAGACCAGCACACTCCATGCCTCGCCTGCCGGGGACTGCATGTCCACGTAGTGGGTTCCGTAGGGCGTGAGCATCTTGGTCAAAAGAATCTGCGTATAGACCTCGGCTATGCGATAGCCGTCGCGATTCACCTTAAGGATATGCGCAAGGCCATCCTTGTAAAAATCAATGAACTTCTCCATTTCATAGCCGGTACGGCGCCTCGTCCTGACGGCAAAGCCATAGGGGCTGATCGGTCTTAGGAATATCGAGTGGAAGTCCCTGCGCACATACTCGTCAATGATCTGTTTGACGTAATCGAGAGATGCCGCGGTCGTCGTCATGAGCGCGGCAACGCTTTCCATCCCCAGAATTGAGCGGCTTCGCTCAATCCCTTCGATTGCCAATTGGTAGCTGTTTCCGCCGGGCCTCGGTCTGTTTCTGTTGTGCAAGAACTCGGGGCCGTCCAATGATGTCGATATCTTCACGCTCTCATCGCGGAAGTACCGTAACATGTCGTCGGTTATGCACGCCAAGTTTGTGCACACGACGATCTCAAGAAACTTCCCCCTGGCGCTCGCTTCCCTTTTGGCGCGAGGAATGATGTATTGGATCAGGTCGAAAGCCAACAGCGGTTCCCCACCTTGGAACTCAAGTGTGACCGAGGGCGAGGGGCTATCCATCATCAGGTCGATGGACCGATTGGCGGTGGCGGTGCTCATGTCAAATTCGTTGCGGGACGCTGTCTGTCGGGAAACCTGACAATAATCACATGAGTGCTCACACCGAAGAGTTACAACAAATATGTGGAGCTTCGTGCCCCCGATCATGTGGCCAAACTTAGTTCTTATCTTGGTTGCCAGCAGGTCCAATAGCGGGGAAGACGTTTCATCGTATACAAAATGCTTCGCTTTCAAATCGCGATAAAGTTCCGCGCCGGTGTCGATTCGCCCGTCTACGAGCCCCTGGACGGTTCCCGACGGTACGAAAATGAATTCGCCGGCCTCATTCACCAGCAGCTCCCTACCACTAAAGCGCATGAACCGGAAAGGGAGCAGATCAAAACCTGCTGGCGGCGGAGAGAAAAACTCGGGCGGATGGAAAACGCGCGCCATATCGTGTTTTAATCAATTCCGAGGATTATCGAGAATCCTAAACATCCCGTCTGGCTTGGACTCTTCCACTTGGTCGCCGAACGGACCCTGGGGCAGGTCCTCCAACACGCCGGCCTCTGAGAACGCTTTCGCGAGTAGGAGGTCGCGTATACCCGAAGTTTTCGCCTCGATCTTCTCTCGCAGAGCGAAATCCATCGCGCTCTGGATGAAGGCCTCCCTCGCCAGAGCTAATTCCTCCCCTGATATCTCGGACCGAGGGACCAGCACTACCTCAACGAGCCGGCCGGATTCGTTGTGTATCTCGCAGACGAAGTCCCTTGAGAACCAGTAACACGCCTTCAAGAGGGACTCTTTGCTGACGAGGGTAAGATCCACCTCCGCCACCACGCGAAGAGCGCGCGGCATGCTCGCACCGTCGGGACGTTTCATCTTCAGTACGCGCTTGACGAGTGGGACGAGTGCGACGAGTGGGACGAGTGCGACGAGTGCGAATCGTGGCTCGCGACCAGCCCAAACCCCAAGCCTTGCTGCTTGAGAACAAGCTTCGCGGGCATTTGTCTGGCAGAGGCGAGGGCCGAAACCGTGGCGGGGGTCGATTCGCTGCCCGTTGGGGGGGTTCTCGCTGGCGTTGCGCTCGCGCCCGTTATGGCAACTGAGGTGCCAACGAGCACACCTATCTTACCCACAATTGATCTGAGGAAGGGGTCCATCCTGTTACCATCCGTGCCTAAGGCCCTCTTGCAACAAAGGCTCCCGGCTACAGCAAGCAATTGTACACCCTTTCCTGGCGCGCAAAACCAACTTCCTTCGGCTCCGAAGGTGAAAGGCACGAGTCGTTGCAACTAAATCACTTAATCCCTAAAAGGGGATGGGGGGTACTGAAATGTGCACGGCCTGCCGGCACATGAAACCCGACGGCCTTCGCTCGATTTTGCCGGCACAGCGCAGGTCGCCTATGCCACGCGCACACGCGCGGCGAATTGCAGGTGGCCCCATTCGATGGGCGTCAATGCGCGGCGGCCGCCGTTGGCGGGCCATGGGTCGCGGACGATCACTTCTGCGATCTGCCACGCGCCTGTGGTCATGTTGATGTCTCCCGTAATCGCGGTCAGCACCGTGGCGTGACCGAGGGCGCCGATGATCAGCGGGTCGTCGTTTTTGAGGTCATCGACGGCAGTGTAGATATTCACCGACCGCATGTCCGCCTGGGAGCGGAAGGAGACGC